>Ga0209581_1003656_pt1 | contig 13031 bp, 18 predicted proteins | sample Coa_R2_FD_187160 | JGI IMG/M metagenome (GOLD analysis project Ga0209581, IMG submission 187160) | Surface soil microbial communities from Centralia Pennsylvania, which are recovering from an underground coalmine fire - Coalmine... | ecosystem: Environmental > Terrestrial > Soil > Unclassified ...
AATTAAATGGCAACGTTATTGAGGAGCGGAAAAAATCGCAGCCAGGCTGAACCCGCGCGACGCGTTCACTGGTCCCGGAGGAGGGGGTCGAACCCACACGGTACTAAGTACCACTGGATTTTGAGTCTGCGAAAGGCACCCGCGTTTTCAAGTAGTTGCGAGATAAGTCCTTTGTCGTCAGTGGATGCAAGCGGCTAGAGGTGGCTGCAGGCAGGGACAAAAGGAAAACGAAGTGCCACCACAACTGCCACCAGACTAGACTTTGCAGACGTCTGCAAAGTCAGGTGACGAGCTCGCCGTTCCTGAGGAAGCCGTGCCATTGCGGGGTGAGGATCGAGCCGGCGCCGGCGTTGCAGGTGTCGCCGTTATTGTCGACGGTCAGGTTCGGCGGTTCGCCGTGCCGGACCCAACATCGATTAACCCTCAGTGATGCAGACGGTCGGCGACGACGCCCGCGGCCGCGCCGATCGCAAACCACTTCGCCGCGCGCTTGAAGCGTTGCCATTTCGTGCCGCCTTGAGCCGTGGCTTTCCATTCGTCGCGGTCGTCCGTCGTTGCTTTGAGCGAATCCGCGAGTTTCGCATTCTGTTGCTGGACATACCCGAGTTCCTGCTCCTTCGCGGCGAGGTCGAGCTTGCACTGCTGGCAGGCCTGAACCTGCGCGAGGATCTGCGGGATATCGGCCTGAGGGACGACGGCCGTCGCGGCCTGGTTCGGGTCCTTCGGGATATTGACGTTGATTGGCTGCGAGGTCTTGAGCTGCTCGAGGATCCACGCCATCTGATCGCCAGGCGTTTTGAGCGCGGCGACGGTCTGATTGAGCGCAGCGACCTGCTTTGCATTGTCGTCGCGAACCTGCTGGATCATCTGAGCGAGAGATGCGATCTGCAGCTGGTTTGCCGCGATCGCCTGCTGATTCGCTCTTGAATCGGCCTCGGCTTTCAGTCGAGCGTCATGCTCCGAGAGCCAAGAGCGCAATCCGAGCGCAGCCGCAAGGACGGCAGCGACCGCGACAGCAACCTCAATTTTTGCGCGCGCCGTCATTGTTTTGCCTCGCAGTGAATCTGCGTCTCCGGCACGGCGACGGCGTAGGCACTCGCGCCGCTGTAGTCTTCGACGCACACAAGGCCGTCGCCCCACCGCTCCAGATGGACTTGCGGGCCGCTCATCCATCGGTCGCAGACGCGGTGAACGTCGGCCACTGGAACGAGGCAGCCCTGCCTGACTGTTACGCGTCGCATAGCGCATCCGGCGAGCAATAGGGCCGCGAGCAATGCAGGAATCGCCGCGGGCTTCACGTTGTCGCCTCCGGGAGCTTCAGTTCGCGCCATACGGCTTCGAGTCCGCCTTCTCGGAAGGCGTAGCGCAGATTGTCGTCAGGATTCGCGGGGCATTCTTCGAGGTACAAATGCGGCATGTCTGGAAAGGTTCGCCACTCGGCACCTTCCGCGAGACCGCACGTTTTCGCGAGCGCGAGCACGTTTTTCCAGCGCAAGTCCATCGCGTTCCAGTCGGGCACAAAGGACGGAAAGCCTTCCGCTGCGGGAACGATATCGACCGCCAGGCCAAAGTTGTGCATCGAATGGCCGCCAGGCGCGTTCGTCACGATTTTGCCCGGCGCCGTGCGACCCTGAGCATAGAGCGCGTCCTGTGTGCCCCACGTGCGAAGACCTTGCGTCACGCGGATGGCAATGCCGTTTGCTTCGCATTTGTCCGAGAGCTGGCGAACGCGGCGCGCGAGCTCGGGATGCACGCCGCCCAGGTTTGCTTCCGAGACGTTGTCCACGGGCGCCTATTTGTAGATTTTGTTGAACATGCCGCCGACGAGCAGCATGGCTCCGCCAATCAGGACGCCTGCGGTTGGAAAGAAGCCGTGAACGCCTTTCCAGATCGTCACGGCCAGCACGGCGATTCCGAGGACGCGAAGCGTGAACGGCAGATAGACGGTGTTTTCGATTTTTTCCAGTTCTTGGCCTACGCTCATTGGCTTTCTCCTTGTTGTGGCTCGAGAACGCTCGAAGTCAGCTTATGCAGATGCGCGTCTTCGGCGGCTTCATGCGCGATGCGCTCCGCAAATTCGCGGATTTCGCGCTCGAGCTGCTCGCGCGTCTTTCCGTGGCCGCCGCCGACCGTCATGCGTCCCGAGACGGTCTTGTCATCACATGTTGCGACGAAGTCCAGTTCGTCATGCCGGTCGCCATTCCGCTGGATGTCGACGACCACTTCGTACTCGCCCACGCTGATTTGTAGTCTCATTCGACGGCCTCGATCCACGCCTCATAAATGTCAAGTTGAACGGCGCCTGTCGTCTGTGATCCCTGCAACTGCACGATTGCCTCGACAGCAACCGTTGCGAGATTTATTCCAGCGGGAAGGACTATTTCCGATATGGCCGGCGCCACAACCCCATCGCCATTCCAATAGAAAGGTCCCGGTCCGGTCCATCCCGACGTGCCGAACGAGCTGCCCGCTCCCTGCCCCGTAAAGTTCGTCGAGTAAGAAAGCATCGCAACCTGAGTGCTGTGCAAGGGGCCATTCGTATCATTCCGCGAGACGCCCCACAGAATTTTCAGCTTTATGGAAGAGAACCTGCGGGTGATTCCGGCCGGTCCCGCAAAATATGCGATGTAGGTATTGACGCCACTGTTTGAAGTGGCGCTCAGCGTGCATTTCGTCGTCAGGTTGCCGTCTATGGCGTTGATCGCGTTCGCGATTGCTCCATTGCCCTGTATGAGATGGTCCACTACGACCGACAGGGAGAAAATGTTCAGCATCCCATTTTGCGCGCCACTTCCGCCGTCATTGTTGCCGATTGTGTCGGGCGCGCCTGCGCGAGGCGTCAGAATGGAGCCGACGAAGAAGCGCCCGGCGCTATCGAGCGTCGTTTCTTTCGTGGTCGTGGCGACGAATGTGACCGCGCCGCCGGCGAGCTGGTCGTCGTCGTAATAGATGAAATAGAGAGTATTGAACGAAAGCCCGGTGATCGCTCCCGAGTTTATGCTGACGTCGCCGATCCCCTGGATCCGCATCGTGAACGACCCGACATTGATCGTCGCCGTCGCGCCGGCGTCATGCGCGGTCAGCGGATTCGTCAGAGGGCGATAGGTCAGCATTCCGCTGACGGAGGAATTGACGGTCTGATTTGAGAGCGTGACGGCCGAGCCAAGGACGCCGTGGATGTTCTCGCAGATGACCTGATAGTCGTAGGCCACGCCGCTCAGAATCAGCGGCACGTCGAAGGAAACTTCGCGTCCGCTCACGACGCCAGCCTGGAGATAGTTCGCGTCGGAATGCTTCTTCACGTAGATATGAATGCGGCCGCCGGCAAGGACAAACTCGTCTGCGGGCGAAGTCCAACTCAGCCTGCCCTTAAGCATCTGCACGCCGTCAGGCGTGGTTACAATTGCGGCGGCGACGGCGAGGCTTGAGACGCTGCCCACCTGCGTTGGGTCATAGGGATTGACGGCTGGGAAGGCGTCAACGTTCTGCTCGTCTACCGATGGCGTCCAGACGTAGACGTTGGAATCCGTCTCCTGCACCGAAACGTCTACGCCGATGAGAGCGCCATCGCTTCCGCCTGAATCCTGCACGAGATTGAGCGACACAACCTCGAATGTTTTATTCGTCCAGCCGAAACGCGAGTGCGTGATCTGAATCACGTCGAGCGTCGAAATGCCATACTTCGATAGCTTCAGCGGAAGCACGCCGGTGATTTGCCGCCGATTGCGCTCAAGCTGGATTTTGGCGAGGCGCTGCGCTGTCGGAGCCGAAGTCGTGAAGGGCATCTCGACATCGGCCCACATTTCCTCACCATCCTCATCGACATAGGCCGCGTTCTGGAATGGAGGAAAGTCGCTCGGCTGCCAGTTATTGAGCGGCGAGACGTAGACGCCCTTGACGCCGTTGTAGAGGTCGCGCTTCGATTTTGCCAGTGTGAGGCTCATCGGGCCGCGAAAATCGCCATCTGTAACCGTCGCCGTCGGCGTCAGGTAGGAGCCTGCGAAGATTTGAAAGACGCCGCCGCTGTAGACCAAGCGGCCGGCCATTGCGCTGAGCATCCCGGCGATGATTTCGGACGGGACCGTGCTTGTCTCGAAAGCGCCGTTGCAGGTATACCGCGCCTCCGTACCGCCAGCCTTCAGCGTCACGGCTTCATCGCAGATATTCGCGGCGGTAATCAGCGCCGCGCGGTCGATTTCGACGGAGGCGAGATGTCCTTGCGTAACCGTAACTGATGAGCCGCTGAGCGTGCCAAAGCCGGTTGTGAAATCCTGCGAAGCCAGCAGGTTCTCGTCGAGCCCGGCGCGCCTGATGATGGGGTTGAACAGCAGCAGGTCGAGCGAGTCGCCGACGGACGTGCTTTGAACGCAAAATTGGATATTGGCTACGCCGTCTCCGGTCACGCGCTGATAGACGTTCCCTTTGGTGCCCGCCTTCACGAGGACGGGAACCGTCCCGAGCGAGCCTGCCGTGTCACGCATGTTCAGTTGTGCGTCTTTCGTGCCGATATTTTCGACGAAGCACAGCAGCTCGTAATCCTGAGCGTTGACCGATGGCGTGACTACCTGCGAGATCGATTTCGTCAGAGCCGAGCCGCCGGAGGTTTGCATTCGCGTCGCGAACTGCGTCTTGGCGTTTAGCCCGTAATCCTTCGTCGTGAGATAGTCTGCAATGCAGAGCGCCGCATTGTTGCTGAATCCCGCCGCGTTCGTGCGCGGGTCATAGACCTCTTTGCCCTGTACGTCGAAAGTGATATTCGGGATGCCGTTCGGAAATTTGTTCTGGTCGAATTTGAGGCGAACATGGACGCCCGCGCGGCCGAGTTGCTTGTGTGCTGAAGTCCATTTGCCGCCCGATTTGGCGACGAGATCGGCGAAAGCCGACTGCGTCGTCGTCCCGAGATTCTTTTCGACAAAGACGAAGCCAGCATAGTTGCCCGTCGCATTGCCGGAACCATCGAGCGGAACGGCGACACCGTCAAAGTACATGGTATTGATGGCGTGCAACTTGTGGCCCGCGAGCGTGATGACGAGATGCAGAAACTCGTTGCTCGTGCCCTCGACATGCATGAACGTGATGATGCCCCCAACCTGCCCGAGCGATCCGTAAATCACGCGCCAGGACGAGATCGGCTGCCTGACGGTGACGGCGCGATTGGCGGAATCGGAAATGAGTTGCGCGAGATTCGGGCGCTTTTGCAGGAGCCGCCCGACGCCGCTCAGCACCGTCGTCAGGCCGATGCCGACCATCATGTTGAAGAGAAAGATGCTGCCGAAAATGCCGACGGCGATAGGCGCGGCCGAGGCCGCAATGCCGAGGCCGATCAGGATGGGAACGATTACCGGAATGTCAGATTCTCCATGCGCGCGTCAGGCGCGAGAAAGGAATAAATTCGAGTGCGGAAGCGCCAGGTGCGACGACGTATCTGTCGGCCACTACCGTCAGCGCCAGGCCGTGACCTGATTCGACAAGGCCAACGTCGCCGCGCTGCGCGAGTGCCGGAAATTCGAGGCGCGGAATTTCATGCTTCGCAGCGAAGCTGTCGGCCAACCGTTCGAGGCCGCCGAAGTCCTTCAGGATGCGCGCTGCCTGCAATCGTGTTCGATATTTGCCGCGAAATTCCGCCGCAAGGTCCGTGCCCGTGATCGCCAAAATGCAATCGCAGGCGAACAGGATGCAATCGTTTGCGCCCCATGAAAATGGCGAGTTCCCGCGGTCGGCAACGAGTTCATTCAGTCGCAAGTCCCAATCGTCGAGCCGCTCCAAGGACATCAGGCCGCAAACCTCGGATTCTTCGACCCTCCGCCGCCGTTTCCGCCGCCTCCGCCGCCAGAGCTTGCGCTTGTGGTTTTGCGGCCCCAGACGCCAGTCCATGTCTGCATCGCGGGCACGTATTGGAAACCGAGGTCGCCGGGAAAATAAAACTGCTGGTCCTTGTCGGTATAGCGGCGATCGCGCGCGCGCTGCATATCGACGAGTTGGGTTTCCACATTGACCGTAATCGTCGAAGTATCTCCGCCCTCGGAGAGCTTGACGGCGTCGACGCGGCCCGCCATCGCCTGATACGGGTCGGCAATCAGGCCGCCGGATGCATCCATGGCGCCGAACCAGATTCGCGCTGGCTTCCCCTGACGCACTTCGCCGAGACAATCCGCGAGAATGTCCGATGGGATGCCCGAGAGCGATAGCGAAACGCCTTGTGCCTGCAAATCGCTCGTTTCCGGGAGCTGCGACATCGAACCGAGAGCGCCGGTGCCGTACCATGTCAGGCCGTTCCAGGTGATTGGCCCGAGGCCCGACCAAAATCTCACGATGCCGGAAGCGAAGCTGATTTCGACAAAGACAACCGGATAGACCTTGTCCGCGGCGATGGCAGTACCCATCGCGCTAGTGAGCGCTCGCGTCATATCGCCTCTATGGCGTCAAAGGCTATCGAGTACGTCTTGTCCTTGTTGATTGTCCACGCCTGCTGATTCGAGTTTCGGCGGAAGGTGCCTTTGGCCGACGAAGTGACGATTGCGGCCCCGTCCGCGGGCAGGTCGCGGATTGAGGGCCACACATCCACGACGCAGTTGCCCGACGCGTCGCTATTCGCATCCTTCATCGCCTTGTAGAGGCGCGTCGTGGCGCCGCTGCCGATTTGCAGGTAGTCGCCAGCTTTCAGAATCCCAGCGATGCTCGGCGTCCATCCTTTCGTCGCCAGCACCTTGCCGGTCTGATTCGAGCCGTTCACGAGCGGCGTTCCTGTCGCGATTCCGAGCGGCGTCTTTCCGTTCGGATCGCCCAGCAGGAAAGTTCCCGACATGCCCTTGAGCGACACGAGAAACGCGATCCATCGCTCGGCATCAACGCGATACATCGGCGGGAGAGAGATGCGCGCCGTCCACCAGTTACCGGGCCATTCGAGAATCTGCTGCTGCCCGGTGAACGGAGACGCGCCGATGCCTACAACGTCATTCGACGAAAGCTCGATTGCCTCGATTCCGGGCGGAGACGAGGGCAGCGATAGCGGATAGGTGATACTCATGCGGTCCTAAGCGAGAGTTCGCGCTGCGTCACAAGGGCGCGCGCAACAGCGCGGTCTTCGCTGTCCTTAAGCGAGCGCCGGAACTGCTGCTCGGTAATCGAGCTTCCGCGCGCGTCGATGTTGTAGACAACTTGGACGCCAGCGCCGCCGTTTGGCACGATCATGCCGGAAGTGCTTGGCGTAAAGATCTCCGGGCCTTTTTCGCCGACGACGTAGGAGGTTCCGGCGCTTACCGGGCCGCCGGAAGCACGGAAGCCGCCGAAAATGCTGCCGATAAAGCCGAGGATTCCGGTTTTGCCGCTCAGCGCGCTGCTGATTTGCTGGAAGACGAGCGTTTTTAGGATCGCCTCTTCCAGGTCTACCACCAATCGCCGCAAAACGTCTCCGAAGCTCCGCGCGCCGACGATGGCCTGAGCGAACCCGTCGACCATGTCTCGCGCAAAGGCGCGAAAATCGAGATGCAGTTTTTGCTCGGGCTGCGCGACGAGGCCAAGCTGCTGAGCGAGTTCCTGAAGTTTCTGCTTTGCCGCGTCGGCAAATTCGGGGAAGGCGGCCACGACGGCGTTTAGTTCGTTCTGTGCGAGCGCGTATTTCTCGATGTTTGTGCGAGTGTCATACCAGAGGCGAACGCCTTGCTCATACAAATCCTGCCAGGTCGTGTCGAGTTCGCCAGAGACATCGGCGGTCGATTGCACGAGCGGCGGCAGGCCAGTGAGCACATCCCGCCCATCTTTCAGGCGCTCGACGTAGGTTTGCAGCGTCTGGACGTAGTTGAGGATTGCATCATTCGCGCCCTTGACCTGAAGCTCATAGAGTTGCGTAGCGTTCGCGCCGAGGGTCAGCTCGTTGATCTCGTGGGAGAGGCTTGCGACCGTCGCATCGATTGCGGACTGCAAATCCTTCTGTGATTTCGACAGGCCGCCGGCCAGGCCGCCGCCCCCTCCGCCTGCGCTGCCGGAGGATGCAACGGTCTTGCCCAGGTCTGTCCAGAGGCCCCGAATCGTGCTGATGGTGCTCCGCGTGTCATCTTCCCATTGCTTGTCGAGCGCCTTCAGTTGCTCGATTCCAGATTTCCAGTCCGTCTGCGGGTTAACCAAAGCTTGTCCGAGCAGAGTTATTGCAACGTAGGCTTCCGCTGCGCCATCGGCGATAAATCGCAGCGCGCCGTAAATTGCGACAGCGCCCGTAGCGAGGATTTTGACGCCCGCAGCAAGGCTCTGAACGCGGTCATCGAATTTTTGCGCGTTCTTTTCGCTGTCGAGGAATTGATCTGCGAGCTTTTGCAGATAGGGCAGGAGGTCAACTGCGACGCGAAGCGCAAGGCCCTTTAGTCCGTCCTCAATTTTTAGGACAGTATCATCTAATTGATTCGCCTTATTCGCGAGGTCGTCGCTGATGACGACGCCCAAGGACTTGGCTTCCTCAGCCAGTTCGGCCATGCCTTTTTTTGAATCAAGCATGGGCACCAATTGCGCGCCAAGCTGTCGCCCGAATATTTGCGAAGCGAGCGCCGTCTGCTGATAGCCAGGCCCGAGGTCGTGAAGGCGCTGAACGATGTCGAGAAACGCATCGTTCGTGTTCTTGAATGTGGGAATTGAGCCGCTGTAAAGAGTGGCAAGCGCCGTGTGCGCGGCAGCGCCTTCCTGCGTCTCTTGATTCGACTTTTCGAGGTTTTTCGATAGGTTGACGAGGGCGGAATTGAGCGTTTCGGCGGAAACATCGCTGAGGTTGGCGGCGTAGGCCAGCGCCGTGAACTGGTCGGCTGTGAGGCCCGCCTGGTGCGCAAGAATGCCCATTTTATCGGCATTCTCGATTGCCCCGGCTACCGCCGCGGTTATCGCCGTTGCGGCTGCGCCCAACTCGGTTACGATTACGCCACTGACGCGCGTGAATGAGCGCTCGATTTCCTTTGCCGAATCGAGGGAGAGCTGCTGCGCCTTGTCGAGGTCTTTGGCGAATGCCGCAGTAGACGCTCGCAGGTTTACGAGCAGTTCACCGATTGTTACTGCCATCGATGCTCCTCAAAATTTGCAGCATTTCTTCGGGCGATTGCTCTTCTGGCTCGCGCGGGCCAGGCATGAAGTCCTCGATGCGGAAGTCGCCTCCATCGCGCCGTTTGCCGAGGCAGCTTGCTATGGTGAACGCGACCAGGGCCGTCCTGCGGTCTTCGCGCTCTTCTTTCTTCCGCCATTCTCTGCAAAGAGCGAAGAAGCGGGCCGGGCTGATACTGTCGAAGTCGGCTTCCGTGAGGCCGAGATTTATTCTGGAGAAGGCCCAGAGGTCTGTTCCCGCGACGGCTCCGCTGCCGCCGCGACAGTAGGGTCCGACATGCCCTCGTTCATCGCCTTGAGGATTCCGGGCAGCGCTTCGATAAGCGAGCGCGGTGTGGCAAGCGCGCCAGCCTCCTCGAGCGTGAGCTTCGGATCTCCCGTGACAAGCCCGCACCAGAAGAGCGCGCGGAAGACTTCCAGAGATTCAGGCGTGAGCTTTGGAGCAGGCTGCCCTTCCTCCGGTTTCAGGCGCTCGATCCGCTCGAACGCATCAGCGCCGAGCGCCTGATGGAGGGCGATCATCGCGTTCATGTCGAACTGCCACTTTCGCTCGCGGTCGAGCGAGATCGTAATGCTGGACGGGGCTACGTATCCCATTGATGCCGTTCCTTTCGTGTCTTACGGCGCGAAGGTGATTTGGCCGGTGATGGTGATTTCGATGGTGACGGACATCGCGGACTTCGGGTCGAAGGTCCGGTCGAGCTTCGAGACGTAGCCCGCAAATGAAGCCGTTGTGTTCGACGGATCGGAGAGAACGAGCTGCCAGTTGGCCTTCCGCTGCGTCTCGAAGTCCGAGAGCACCGTCTTGAAGGTCGCATCCTGCGGGACAAGGTTCGCCTCGCAACTGAGCGTGCCGCCCTTCTTTAGTCCGGGAATGAACTCCTGATAGCCGCCTGTCGAATCAAGGTTTGTGACCTCGATAAGGTCCGCTTCCTGCGATGGCCCCTTGATCGACTTGATTTCCGCGATCTTGGAGAATGTTTCTGGCGAGCCTCCATCGCCTCTCTTCAACTGCGAACCGATTGCCGTTTTTGCGTTGCTTGCCACGAAATTTCTCCTCTCTCAGAATTGTGCGTGAATTACTGCTTGCGAAGAATCAGGTACTTGATTTCGGCCCCGCTGCTGTCGAGCCAGATGGTGCCATCGGACTGCTTCCATCCGGTCAGGTCGCCGAAATGGAAAAATGCGATTTCACCGGCGGCAAGGCTATAGCTCGCAATCGTGCCGAGGCGGCCGCGCTCATCGGGAAAGCTCGTCAGCGTAATGGTACGAGCAAGACTCGCGTGGGTGTTCTGAATCAGCAGGATGTCGCCGACGGCAGGCACGAAGGTATTGCCATTCGTGTTATCGGAGGCGACTGGCGCAAAGGTCAGGTCGCCCGGATTCACGGTGCCCGGATTCGGCCCCTTGATTGTCTTGTATGCTCCGGCTGCTAAAGCGGTTCTCGGCATTTCTCACCTCAAGTTTGAATTTGAGTCCGATAGATTTCGAGGTCCAAGTCCCATCGGTAGGAACCCGCAATCTCGTCATAGCCCTGGTCCCGCTGGTCGGCCACGTAAACCGAATCGATGACGATACCATCGAAAGTTCCCCGCACGCCGAGCGCGACAGACCGCACGGCATCGCTGAGGCGTCGCGCCGCAATCCACGTTTCGCCAAGGGAGGAATATTGAATACGCGCGATCTCCATGAACGGTGCGCCTTCGATGTCATATTCTTCCTGCGCACTCAGCCGCTGATAGAGCAAGAATGGGAATTGCGCCTTACCCGGTGCGACATCTGGCGCAATCCGGTCGCCGATGAGCGGCCCGAGATCGGTATCTGCCATCAGTCGCGCGCGCATCACTTCTTCGATGGTCATTGCCTCGCTCACAGCTTTGGTTTCGCCTTGCGCGCGACGCGCTCGATGGCATCTCCCAGCTCGTTGGCAAACGTCTGAATCGTCGACGCGGCCGAGGCGTCAAATTCGGGCTTCATGAAGGGGTGCGGAGTCTTGATTCTCACCGTGCCGAGTTCGACGAACTTCCCATAGAAGACCGACTGCTCTTTAGGCTTCAGTTGCAAACCGATGCTGACGATGATTGTTCCGCCGCGGACTCCATCGCCGATGAACTTCGAGCGGACCTGAATACCCTTCTTGAGCCTGCCGGTTTTCACCGGAGCCGATTGCTGGATTCTCTGCTGCATTCCACGCATGGCCTTGCGCGCCGCCGCGCCGAGAGCCTTCTTTGCCAAATCTTCCGGCAGCGCGAGCAGGTTCTTCTCAAGCTCGTCGAGTCCATCGACCGCGACTGCAATCTCTGGACCGACCGAGGAAAGCGCCATCTACGCAGCCTCTCCGCACATCAGTTCGAGCGTTTCATGCTTCCGATTGAGGTCGATCGCGGAGAGGATGTCGAGCACCCGGCCATCAACCAGAACCTGCATCGAAGCGTCGACGCCGGCGCCATCGAGATAGCGCATCCGCACGCGAGTCGTGACGGACGAAAACACCTGACGCGCCGTCACCAGCTCCTTGCCTTGCAACTGGACGACTTCCGCGTAGGCTTTAACGTGGACTTCCCACTCCGAACGCTGGCCAGCGGAGTCCGATTGCGCGACCGGGCGCTGAATGGTCACGAAGTCCTTGAGCTGGCCTGCCCTCATGTCGCGTCAACTGCGGGAAGCTCCTTCTGGAGCCAAGGAATCAGCGATAGCACCTTGTCAAACGCGCTGTCCGAGAACCAGCCGAGGATCCCGGCGATGGCGATGCGAGTCGCGGTGGTTTTCACGAAGCGCTCGATATCGAAAAGGTCCGGGTTATTCCAGATGAGCACGAAGGTCAGTGTCGTCAGAAAAAAGCGGCAAGCAATCGGTATCCAGCGCGTGCGGAAATAGGTGGCAAATGACCCGATGCCGTTGATCTTGCTGTGCACCGCGAGGTTGGCCGTCAGCAGGACGTGAAGGAACTGGCCGAGAAGATAGAGTAGCCACACGCCAAGACTTGTCAGCGCGGTCGTGCCCGAGAACATCAGCAGCGCTCTCATTGGGCTTGCTCCTTTTGTTGCTTGCCGGCGCCGCGAGCCGTGCGCTCGTCGATCCGCGCGGTCAGTTCTCGCAGCTCCGTCATATTTCGGCTGAGTTCGGCAAGCCGCTGCTCGATGGAGCCGAAACGCTGATTGACGTATTGCTCCATGTCGGCGCGTGAGATTGCCCCGCGCACATAGGTTGCCCACATGGCGGTGAGACTGAGAACGACGCCGCCGAGGAAGAGTGCGATGCTCTTCCAGATGCCGTTCACGGATTCCGTCACTTTCCGGCCGCCCCGATTCGCACGCCCGGCTTGAGCATTGCCGCGAGAAGCCCGGTGCTATTGGTGCAGGCGACGCCCGCAGCGTCACTGACGAAAAAATTGAAGGCGACGGAGGCGGCAGAGGAAGGGATGCCGCTTACAACGCCCGTCGATGGCGACAAAGACAAGCCCGTTGGAAGTGACGAACCTTGCGACAAATTCCAGCGATACGGAGCGGTCCCATTCTGGACCGAGAACTGGCTCGTGAGGGCCGCCGAGTATGCGACTTTCGCCACGGCGTTTGGGAGTGTCACCGGGATATTCTCGGCAAGCGCCGGTTGCGGGCAACTGACAGTCAGCGTGTGCGCGCTTCCCGCCGCAGACCCCAGAGACGCAGGAATCGTGTAGTCGATTTCCGTAGCCGAGACAAACGCAAATGTCGAGGCCGGCTGCGCTGTGCCGTCCACATTGACGATGCAGGAGCTCGAAAAACCGGTTCCGTTTATCGGCATCTTGGCGCCGGTGTAGATGTTGCCCTTCGCGGTCAGGCCGCCAAGCGAAGTCAGCACCGGCGCGGGAGGCGCAGCGAACGCGGTAAACGGCAATGAGTTGGACGTTTGACTCTGGGCCGCAGCGTGCGCTGCGCATGCAAACATCAGAAGAACCGTGGAAAATATTCTCA
>Ga0209581_1003659_pt1 | contig 13018 bp, 7 predicted proteins | sample Coa_R2_FD_187160 | JGI IMG/M metagenome (GOLD analysis project Ga0209581, IMG submission 187160) | Surface soil microbial communities from Centralia Pennsylvania, which are recovering from an underground coalmine fire - Coalmine... | ecosystem: Environmental > Terrestrial > Soil > Unclassified ...
GTTCAGCGACCCGCAGCTTGTCCCCGACAACTACCTGCTGCACCTCGTGGCGACCTCGAAGCTGTTCAGTCTGATGCCCGGCACGGTGCTTTTCCATGAAGGCGAGTTCAGCCGCAGCCTCTACCTGGTTCTGGAGGGGCGTTGCGAGCTTTTCTCGATCGGCGCCGATGGGCAGGCGCTGCCGATAGCCATTTTTCGGCGTGGGGAATATATGGGCGAGCATGGCATGTTGACCGGCCAGCAGCGCACGGCCAGCGCCCGCGCGCAGACGGCTGCAGTGGTGCTGGAAGTGCCGGAACAGGTCATGCAGCGCCTGATGGAAATTGTTCCTGCCGTGCGCTCCTTCTTTGAGAAACTGGATAATACGCGCTCTATCGAGACCATTCTCAAACGGCTGGCGCTCTTTCAGGGTGTCGCCGACCTCGATCTCCTGCATATAGCAGAACAGGCGCAGGTCAGGCGCTATGATCGCGATGAGCAGCTTTTCAGCGAGGATGTGAGCGGCAGACCGGCGCGGGAGTCGCTGCATATCCTGCTGGAAGGGTTTGTCAAAGTAGCGCGCCGCACGGCCAGCGGCACGGGGCGCGCGAAAAGCGGCGAGCGCATCATCGCCTATCGACAGGGCGGCGACTACTTCGCGGGCGGCCTCGACCTGCTGGGCGATGGCGGCGCGGTCACGGTGAGCGCCATTACCCGCGTCATTGTGGCCGAGGTGCCGCGCCAGGCACTGCTCCCCCTGTTCGCTCGCTATCCAGAGATTGCCCAACGCTACCAGGTGCGGCTCCAGCAATATGTGGAGGCGGCGGCGGCGGCGCAGACCGGCTTTTTCGCCCCCATTGAGCAACTCCAGCAAGCTTCCAGCGCCGAGGCGCGTGCGGGTCTGCGCGCGCTGGTCGGCGGCGGCGTCATCGAAGGGACAGAGGTGCTGGTCATTGACCTGGATAAGTGTATTCACTGTAACGAGTGCGAGGAAGCCTGCGCGCGCCGTCACGGCCATTCGCGTATGAATCGCAAGGGCATGGTGGTAGGCAATATCAGCATCGCCACTGCCTGCCGCCACTGCCAGGACCCTGTCTGCATGCTCTGTAGCCGCGCCGGGATTGCTCGCATGCCAACCGGTGAGGTCTACATCACCGAAAGCTGCATTGGCTGCGGCATCTGCGCCGAACGCTGTCCCTACGACAACATTTCCATTATGACGCTGGAAGAGGAGACTGCCGCTCCTGCAAGCTGGCAACGTTTTAGCAGTTTCTTTACGCGCGGCGCGGGTAAGGAGCGCGGGCGCAAGTTGCCGATGGCCGCTTCCCCCGTTGCTCCCGGCCCGCTCGCCACTCGCCAGCCGCTCGATGCCTATGACGAGATGCGCAAGAAAATCGCGATCAAGTGCGATCTGTGCGCGGGCTACGACAATCAAGCCTGCGTACAGGCATGCCCGACCGGCGCCGCTTTCCGTATCCAGCCGACCGAATTCTTTGGCTCGACGGAGGAAATTCTGCGGCGGCGAGCCGTGTAGTAGAGCGTGAAGTCTGTCAATAACTGTTCTGGAGGATCAGCCATGTCGATTTTCGCCGGTAAAAGCCCTGTATCGCCATCACCGGTCGCACCTCAAGCTGGCGTCTCGCGCGGGAGCCGGGGGCGTATCTGGAACGCGCCGACTTCGCGCGCTCGCTGGCTCTGGCTGCTTTCCTGCGCTTTGCTTTACCTCATCATCCTTGCCTGGTACTTCTACGCCATTCGCACGCAGCCATTTCCCGGCCCGTTCAACGACCCGTTACGCCTCTTTGGCCTCATCGCCTTCTGCCTGGTTCTCATTACCGCTGCCTATGCCCTGCGCCGCCGTTTCGCGCGCGGCCTGCCCGGCAAAGTGCAGGACTGGCTCTGGCTGCACACCTGGGTCGGCATCACCGCCGTGCTGATCGCTTTGCTCCACGAGAACTTTACGCACATCCTGCATGATTACTGCCAGAATTTCAGTTGCTTCACCCGGAGCTACGCCGGGACGAGCGCGCTGTTTGCCCTCATCTTTCTCGTCGCCAGCGGTATCGTCGGGCGCTTGCTCGATAGCTGGCAGGCGCGCACCATCGCACAGGATGCCAGCGCCAACGGAGCGGGCATCATCCGCGCCATTGAGGAACGTCTACTGGAGCTGGAATTTACCGTCGAGCGGCTCTGCGCCGGGAAGTCCGCTCCCTTTCAAGACTATTGTTTGCAGGCCATTGAGCGCGGCTCTCCCGCGCCTGCTGAAACGGTAATGGTCTTGCTTTCAGCGAAGGAGCAGGCGGATTTCCGGCAGGCACAGGAACTGTTGCTCTCCCATGCTCAACTGCTTCAGTCCCTGCAACGGCAGAAACGGGCCAGGGTCATCATCAGCTCGTGGCGCTCCATTCACATGGTGCTGGCCGCTATCGCTATACTGATTATCCTCTATCACGCGCTGATGGAACTGGCTATCAGCGTGCTGCACCTTTAGAGAAGCAAAAAAGAGACGAAATAGAGAGCGAGGAGAAAAACTATGCAATGTCCGCAATGTAACACGCATCTGGAAGACGATGCCCTTTTCTGCGGCAACTGTGGCGCGCAGATTGCTCCCCTGCAGGGCGGAGGCAACGCGACTATCGCCGATCATGCCTCGACGGTACAGAGTATACAGACAGTGTCTCAGGGCGGCCAGTCGGTAGCGCACGGCCAGCGCCCACCGGTTCCGGCGGCATTCTCACCGCGCGCAATGCCTCGCCCGGCGCCTCAACAACCACAGACGCCCCAGACGCCTGCGCCAGGTTTTTCTCCCTCGCCCTCGACTTCTCTCAGAAAAACCTGGCGCAGGGCCTTCATGGTGGGTCTTGTGCTGGTGCTGCTCGCCGCCGGTTCGGTCGCGGCGGCATTTGCCTTCAGAACCCATACTCCTGCTGCCGTGACTCCATCGCCAACGGTAGCCCCCAAAGCCAGCGTGGCCGGGCAGGTAACGTTTTTTGATAATCCGAACGGCACCCCCGGCTTTACCGATGCCTTGAAAATCACGGCCACCAGCTTGAGCAATCCTCCCAATGGCTCTCACTATACGGCATGGTTGATTAACGATCAAAGCGAGCAGGTCATTCTGTTAGGAACATTGACGCGCAGCGGCAATACGTTTTCACTGGATTTCACGAGCGGCAGCAATGGCACGCAGAAACAACTCAATTTGCTGGGCGCGGGCAACCGGATCGAGGTGACGCAGGAACAGGGAACGCCGTCTGAGCCGGGAGGCAATGTGGTTCTCACCGGCAGCTTCCCGCCCGCAGCCTTTGTGCATATTCGCCACCTGCTTTTCCAGTTCCCCATCACTCCGGGCAAGATCGGCCTGCTGGTGGGCTTGATGAATCAGACGCAGGCGTTGAATGCCCAGGCGCTGCTCCTGCAAAGTCTCTCCGGCAACGGCAATACTGTCGGGGTGCGCTGTGTCGCGCAGAGCATTATCGATATCAGCGAGGGGACACAGGGGGCCAATTATCATCCGCTCAGCTCCTCCTGCCTCTCCATCACCTCCCAGGCCGGCGATGGCTTCGGCATTCTGGGACAGGGCGGTCAGGGATATGTCGCGGAAGCAGCCGCGCACGCCGCCCTCGCCGCCAACCAGTCTGACTCAACCGCCAACATCAAGCTCCATGCCCATCACGTAGAAATTGCTACAGATGACATCAAAGGCTGGGTCACAACCATAGACCAGGATGCAGTCAAACTTCTAAGCAATCCTGCCAGCGCCTCCGCCGTCTCGGAAATTGTCACGCTTTCCGATCACGCCTTTCACGGCGTAGCAGGCCTGGATGGGCAGGTGAATCCCGTGCCAGGCGAAGCAGGAGCCGTCACCGGCTACCTGCACGGCCAGTTTATGGCGATCCTGCCTCTTGTCACGAAGGGGTGATAGCCTGTTGTACGGTATGCCCTGGAATGCTCAGGAAGGCAGGCCCGTAATAAGCGCGCTGTAGAGGATCGTGAGTGGCTCCAGGGCAAACCTGCGCATACCTGTCAGGAGCAAGACTGCCGCCAGGATGGCCAGCAGGAGCAGGCCGATGGCTATGCCAATCACGATCCAGAGCCACAGGCGGTTCTTTGTGGAGGCTGGTGGCTGTGCGTTCTCCGGCGGGCGAACCCTGCTTGTTTGCGGTGGGTCAGGCGGCGGATCGGGCGGGGCTGGTGAGGCAGAGGTCGGCAGTGTTGCGGTTGGGAAGCTGGATAAGGGCTGGCTCGAATTATCAGGCCCTCGCTGCCCGCCGCTTGCCTGAAGGGGATGTGGAGGCGCAGGCTGGGCAGGTGTCGGTGTCAGTACAGGGTTCAAAGGTACAGGCTGGGCAGGGAGGGCAGGTGGTGCAGGCAGGGGATTGGAAGGCATGGTTTGGACGGCAACAACCGGCGGCGCCGGGGTGGGATTGAGGGGCATGGGTTGAGCCGGAAACGCGAGTGGTGTGGGTGAGGAATCCACAGGCGTGGGCCGGGCCGCAGCGGCGGGCGGCGTAAGGTAGACTGCTCGCTTCCAATCTGCATGCGGTGGTGGCGGCATGATGGCGGCAGGAGCCGGCGCGGGTGTCGACGGTCGGTAACCTGCAGAGGCTGAAATGCTTACCAGCGAGCGCGGCATGCGGCGTTCGCGCAGGGAGGCCAGCAATTCGTCAATGTACGGGTGGAGATCGGGTATACTCGACGCACGCAGCAAGCCGATACGGTTGCCTGGCTGATCGATGTTACGGTAATCTGAGTCGGTGAAGAGCAGGCGTTCTGACTCATCGGCTCCCCATTCATCATAGAGTTGGGGGAAAGTGATGAGTGCCTTGAGTGAGATATAGATGGTCAAAGCGGAGAAGCGATCCATATCGGGCGTGAAGGGGCGTGGATGAGGCGGCATAAAGGCGGGATGCTGGAAATGCAGATGACCAAACTCATGCTGCTGCCGCCTGTCCAGCTCAGGCACCCACATATTGTCGTAATCGATGAGGTGCAGCGCCGGTGTTGAGCCGTGCTGCTCAACCAGGACATTGGAGAGATCAAGGTCACCGTGCGCCACCTGTGTCGCTTCCATTTCAGCAATCATGCGCAGCCAGGCATCGCATAGCTGTTGCATCACACCAGCTTCCAGGTAATGATCCATGATGAATTCGCCGAGCGAGGGGCAGTTCGCGAAAAAAGGCATTTTCACCAGAGGAAGAATGCGCGTCCCTACCTGAATGCCCCGTTCTTCGTAAGTGATGGCGGCCAGCGCCGAGACGCGCCCCTGAGCCATAGTGCTGAAACGAGCGATGGCCTGATAACGCTCCCTGATATCGGTGGGCGGCTGGCGCTGGCCGTTGGAGCAGAAGCAGCGCACCATCCAGTTACCAATGCGGTACACACAGGTGTAGAGATTGGCCCCCCCATAGCGGCGAATGCCCAGATGGTCATAATCGAGCCTTCCACTGCATAATTCAGGATCAAAGAGAGTTTCCGTCCAGCGTGCCAGTGCCAGGTCGTATTCATCTCTACCCGGCCAGAGTTCTTCTCTACTTACCATCTCCCTGTTATCTCTCATGTGTTTTGTCCTTTGCTCATAGCGGGATGAGCAACATGGTCACGTCGTCGTCTTCGACATGATCGCGCTGAAATTCGCGGCGAAGATAGCCTTCAAAGTCTTCTGATGTCGAGGCCGCCAGCAAGGCTTGCCAGCCGTCTGTCCCCTGCTCAATCCGCGCCAGCAGGCACTTTGCCAGAGTATCCGTGGCGAGAACCAGCAGATCGCCGGGGGACGCGCTGATGGTGGCGGCTTTATGGCTTTTCCAGGCGCGCTCTACCAGATCGGGGCGAGCTACCGAGAGCAGCGTGGCGGGATAGGCATCGAAATCCGCGCTTTTCTGGTAAGGAAACACGTGCTGTATTGCCCAGCCGCTGCCATCGGGAACGAAGTGGAATAGCTCGCTATCGCCGATGGCGAAGACGCTGACGATTGTGCAGGGCTGGCCCTCGACGAGTTGAGGGGGGGAGAGGACGCAACCAAGCAGCGTTGTCTGCGCCCCCTGCCGTATCTCCTGGCTCCAGTCACGGGAGCGGTCTCCATTGCGCTGGCGCAGGGCATTGATGGTCGGCACCCAACGCTGCTCGACCCAGGTATGCCACTCGCGACTGCAAGCCGCGAGCCAGTGTTGAAACTCGTCTTTCGCAGCGAACACTCTGGCCTTCTCGACAAAAGCTCTGGCAATGATGCGCGCCCAGGGACGCGGGACAAAGCTGCTGGCGACTCCATCGGTGACGGCATAACTGCGATAGCCATGAGCATATGCCAGGGCGTAGCAATCCTGGCATTCTATCAACGGCTCCCCTTCTTTTGGCAGCAGGAAGCAGCGTTCGTTCAGCGCCGGTTGATCCAGGGCGAAGAGGACATCCTGCTCAAGAGGCTCGTCGGGCAGCGGCCCCGTGTGAGTGACAGCCGACTGTACATCCTGCACGGTCGTCACTTCGTCGTATTCCAGATTGTGCAGATCGGCAGGTGGCACGAACGTTGCTCCCTGCCCCCTGTTCGCATAGGGCGTGGCCTTGCCGGAGCTTCGGGATGAAGCAAGAGCGTCGTTTTGACGAAATGGCGCTGGTGGAGACTGTCTGCGGCCAGTGGGGGTTACGGGGACTGTAGCAGGACGATCCTGTAACCAGAGCGCGAAGAGCCGCACCCCGAAGAGGAAGATGATGATGGAGAGCAAGAGAAGTATGCTATGCAGGGAAAAGATGATAGCCAGCAGCCCCATCACCATGCAGCCCAGCGAGAACAGCAGGCCAATCGCGCGCAACGGCGAATCGGAACGCGGCTGGCCCGCTCCCCGCTTGCGTGACGATGGTGATGGCGTAGGATAGCTCATGCTGCCTCCCTGTTATTGAATTGCCGCCCCGATTGTTCCCCAGTGCAGAAATTTCACCAGCACATTGGGATCCGCGTTATAGACGAGGCCGCGCGCACCCGGCGGCACCTCGCGGCCTAATCCAAGCTCGACAGCGGCATTCCTACGTAGCGGCTCAGGAATGATGCTGCTCATCTCGAACATCTGTGAGGCGAAGGGTGGGTCGAGATGGGCTATGCGCATCACATCAGCCGGGAAAATCTGCGATTGACCCATAGAGGTGGTGAAGTGGCAGTTGAAGATCAGAATGTTGCCCTGCTGCGTGCCGTCGCGCTTGATTTCATACGTGACAGCTAAAGGGTCTTTCTTGCCGTTATCCTGCGCGTCTGTAATGTTGATGATGATAGGCGGGAAGCATTCGTCGCGGGGGGCCTGCCCCGGTTCTGGCCGGTCCCTGAGCCAGCGCCGCGCAACTTCGTGGGCCATCATGAATGCCTCGGCCATCTGCGTTTTGCCCTGATGCCGGGGTTCAATCCAGAAGGCCCGTTGCTCCGTCACCCGTCGTAGCTGGCCCGTCACAGAGTCGCGCACCTCACGCACGACGGGTAGCATGCCGCGCTGGTGTTCGCCCAGAAACGGGATGTCCATTGGCTCAGGAGCCAGCAGCGGATAGACGGTATCGTTGTAGCCGAGGATACTCAGATAGGCATATTTGCGCCGCCTACCCGTACTCACATCAAAGCCGGCCGCCTGCACCATCTCATAGATCAGGCTGTTGATGGCGGTGGTGGCAAAATCGGCTTTACTGGCGTGATATTGTTCTACCTCCTCGACCATCGAGGCCGATTGATCGAGCAGGATGATAAAAAGCCCCGGGTAGCGGCGGGTGAAACGACGGGTGTACAAATCAAACGCTCTCATGAGCCTGCGCTTCCCCCATTCGTAGTCTGCTATAACGATCTGCTGAAATAATAGTATAAAAAACACGCATACATATCGGTACGAAGCGTTTCAATAGAACATTTTGTACCGATATATTTGCTATCGATTGAAAATAAATGAGATTGGCGAATCCCCCACATATACCTATTTACATATGAATAGACCATATGTTAGAATGTATTATAACACAGGAATGTGGCGGGAACAATAGCCATTCAAGCGTGGGGGCATTTATGGCAAATATACCACAATCTTTCGGTAAGTATCGGATTCTAGAGGAAATCGCACGGGGATCATTCGGGCGTGTCTATCGGGGCGAAGATACGTCGCGTCACAATCACCCGGTTGCTATCAAAGTTATGCATGCGGCCCACCTGGCCTCCCCGCAGGAACGCAGCACGTTTTTGCAGGAAGCGCAGTTGCTGACGATGCTGCGCCATCCCCATATCGTCCCGGTACTGGATGTAGGCATCGAAGAGGAGCTTCCCTACCTGGTTATGGAGTATGCCGCCAACGGTTCGCTGCATCAGCGCCTGCAATCGCTGGCTCCTCGCCCGCTGCCTTTGCAGGATGCTCTGACGATGATCGGTCAGGTTGGCGCGGCGCTGCACTATGCGCACCAGCAGAATGTGATTCATCGTGACCTCAAGCCGGCCAATATCCTGTTCAATGCCAGGGGTGATGCCTTGCTGGCAGACTTTGGCATTGCCACCATGCTGGCGAATAGCATGAAATCGGGGACGGTGGTCGGTACGCCGTATTACATGGCGCCAGAGCAATTTCGCGGCACCATCAGCAAAGAGGGCGATCAATATGCCCTCGGCTGTATCGCCTACCAGGCGATGACCGGGCGCCTGCCATTCGACGCGCCTGATTTCTTCGCGCTTGGCTACAAACATATGTCGGAGTTGCCAATCGCACCGACCCAGCTGAATCTTTTGATTCCGTATCCGGTAGAGGCGGCGATTATGAGGGCCATCGCCAAAGATCGCACCCGGCGCTTCGCCGATATCGAAGCGTTTCTCACCGCTCTGGGCGCGCCGTTGCCGGTACTTGCGCCTGTGCCCCCACCATATCAGCCTTCCCCGGAGGTGGCCGCCCCGCCTACCGCTGACGAGACGCCAACTTTTGTGCGGACTTCTTCGGCAGATGCGCAGGCTTTTACGCCGCGTCGCTTCATCGAAGAAGAGGGGAAGACTCCACTGCCTCCAATCCCGCTCAGGCAAGTGGCGCGGGAAGAGGAAGGAAAGACTCCGTTGCCTTCTACGCCGCTCACACCGGCTGCGCGGGAAGAAGAGGGTCTGCCGCTCGCGTCCAGTAACCCGCTACAGCGTGCGCCTGCCGCCGAAGACGTGCTGCCCGCCGTCTTGCCGCGTGAAGTTGTCGGCCCTGTAACGCCCACTCCCGATTTGCCCTCCTGGTCTGATCTCTCTGGCGATGGGGTGCAGGATAATATCCCGACGTTCAAGAAAGGTGGCGCAGTTACAGAGGAACGAGAGCCAACGCTTCCGGCTCAGCCCTCTACCGGCCATGATGACCGGGGCATAACCGGTTCTCCTCCTCAACAGGTTGCCGGGGTGAGAGAGGGGAGAGAGCCGACGCTTCTGGCACGCCCCTTTGCCGTCCATGATGACCAGGGCAAGATGGTGTTCGGGGTGCCTCCCGGCGGCAGACCGCTTGTACCCGACGCGGCTACCGAACCTGAACCGCCGAGGAAGGTGCAGCGGACGAAAAAGAGACGGCGTGTTGGCCCTGTCCTCGTCTCCGTCCTCATTGCGCTGGTTGTACTCCTGATCGGCAGCGGCGTTCTCTACGCTATGACCGGTCCCGCTCTGCCTCAGACGCTGTCAAAGGTGTTGCAGGAGGCCCACGTCTTGCCGACCACTGCCCAGGTCAGCATCACCGCCGCGCGCACAGTCGTCAACAAGACCTATGTGATTGCTGCTGTTGGCGCGCCCGACCCTTCACAGAATCAGGTACAGGAACGCGCCCTTTACAGTACCACCTCGACGCGCTATACGTCAGTTTCGGCGACGGGTAAAGGGACGATAGCGGCAAAAGCAGCAAGCGGCTCTATGTACATCAAAAACCTCTTGACCACCACCGCCATCAGCTATGGAAGCGGCCTTTGCTTCTCCGCCGGGAATGGCTATCAGGCATGCCTCTCGCAATCAGGCTCGATCGCGGCCAGTGCCTCCGTGGTTGTTCCGGCCTATGCTACTCCGTCAGGCGCCGGAGGCAATATCGCAGCCGGCACTATCAGTACAGATGTCAGTTGTGGGAGCAGTTATCCGCAGTGTGCATATGTCACTAACTACGCATTTTCTGGCGGTACAAATGCTTCCAGTTATTCGTATGTCCAGCAAAGCGATATTAACAATGCCGTCAGCAGGGCTACCGCGCTCTATCAGGGGGCGGAAATTGCTGCAGGGCAGTCCTCAGTTGCCGGACAGATGCGTTCAGGTGAGCGTATGTTTGGCGGTACAGGCTGTTCCTCCCATTATACGCACAGTCCCGCAGCAGGAACTCGCAACGTCAGCACGGTCACGGCAGGCATCTGGGTGACGTGTTCCGCCGAAGTCTACGACTATAATGGCGCGCTCGCAATGGCCGCTTCCCTGCTCAAACAATCGATTACCAGCACGCCTAACGAGTCGCTACTGGGGAAGATTACTACCAGCATGCTTTCGGTTTATGCGTCGAACGGCGCCATCATCATGAAAGTTGCCGCGCAGGGTACCGAGGTCTATACGTTCAGCCCATCCCTCTTGCACCTGTTTGCCGCGCTCATTGCCGGTAGGACGGTGCAGGATGCGGTAGCCATCCTTGAGCGCCAGCCAGGTGTGAGCAAAGCGGTGATTACCGTAACCGGCGGCAATGGCACAACGCTACCGAAAGATAGCGGCAGGATCACCATGACGGTGGTCTCAAGTTGAAGGCGTTATCCAGTTGTTTTAATAATGGATTCTGAGAAAGAAGACCATCGCGGACATGGCATGCTGTCTGCTGGCTCCCCGTCACAGGTCGACAGTGCAGGCCACCCGCCAGGGGTGGCCCTACTAGAGACGACCGCTTGTGGAGTGGCACGAGCCGCCCGTCTAGAGTAGGGCCACCCCTGGCGGGTGGCCTGCGCTGCCGGGTCGTATAAGAGGAATCCGGCAGGCCAGCAGAGGGAGCCAGCAGACGGCATGCCATGTCCACGTCGGTTTTTCATAGCCTGTGGGGCCGAGTTTGATACCTCCATTGCATGATCTTCAGCAGATGCGCGGCAGGGGGTCGCCGACGAGCATGTCCAGCACGCGCAGGCCGCCGATGTCGGTGCGCAGGAAGACCATGCCTGCTGGCTCGGCCTGCACCTCGCCGATGACGACAGCATCGCGGCCCAGCGGGTGGCTGCGCATGGCCAGGAGGGCGGCATCGACCTTATCAGGGGCGATGATGGCCAGCATCTTGCCCTCGTTGGCGATGGTCAGAGGGTCGAGGCCCAGGATTTCACAGGCGCCGCGCACTTCCGGGTGGACGGGGATGGCCTGCTCGAAGAGGGCGATGGACACTTCCGAACCGAGCGCCATTTCGTTCAGGGTTGTGGCCACGCCGCCGCGCGTGGGGTCTTTCATGCAGTGGACGCTCTCGCCAACCGCGTCAAAGAGGGCTGCGACCAGCGTATGGAGCGGAGCGGTGTCGCTTTCTATCTCTGTCTCCATGTCCAGCGCCTCGCGCGCCAGCATGATGGCGATGCCGTGATTGCCAACCGGGCCGCTCAATACAACTTTGTCTCCCGGCTGCAACTGCGTCTGCCCGATAGGCCAGTGAGCCTGCACGACGCCCACGCCCGCCGTGTTGATGAACAGCCCATCGGCCTTGCCGCGCTGCACCACCTTCGTATCGCCTGTCACGATGGCGACCCCGGCCCCGGTGGCAGCCTGCGCCATCGAGGCGACGATGCGGCGCAGGTCGCTGATGGGGAAGCCTTCCTCCAGAATGAAGCCTGCTGAGAGATAGAGGGGTTGCGCGCCTGCCATCGCCAGGTCATTGATTGTCCCGTGTACCGCCAGTTTGCCGATATCGCCGCCCGGAAAGAACAGCGGACTCACCACATAGGTATCGGTCGTGAAAGCCAGCCGCTGCCCCGTGCCGTTGAGGCCGAAGGTCGCGGCATCGTCCATCGCGTCCAGCAGCGGATTTGAGAAGGCCGGGGCAAAGACGCCTTCGATGAGATTATGCGTCGCCTTACCCCCGCTGCCGTGACTGAGCGTGATTTTCTCGTCGCGCAGGTAGAATTTGTGGCGGCGCGCCTGCCTGGTGCGCTCAATTTTCCTCAATACCTCGCTGACGCGGTTATCGTCCTGCGGCTTCGCTGCATCCATGAACTTCCTCCGTTCTACTCGTGACCTCACCCCGCCCCGGGCCACCCACCGGGGGTGGCCCTACTCTACTACGATTTCGCTGCCCCTGTGTCATCGGAATCTGGCCCCTTGCTTTATAGCACGTTCAGTTTGTGGCGTTCGGCGGCCATGGAGAAACGCCCGTAGTTGAAGTAAGCGGCGCAGGCTCCTTCGGGTGAGACCATGCAGGTGCCGATGGGCGTTTCGGGCGTGCAGGCGGTGCCGAAGACTTTGCACTCCCAGGGCTTAATGACGCCCTTGAGTACCTCGCCGCACTGACAGGCTTTGGGGTCGGCCACCCGCAGGCCGGGTACCTCATAGCGCAACTCGGCGTCCCAGTCGGCGAACTCGGCGCGCAATTTCAGGGCGCTGTGCGTGATGAAGCCGAGGCCGCGCCACTCGAAGAAGGGGCGCAGTTCCATCGTGCGCGCCATCGCCTCCAGCGCCTTGACATTCCCCTCCGGGCGCACTACGCGCGAGTACTGGTTCTCTACTTCCGCCCGTCCCTCTTTGATCTGCTTCACAATCATATAGACCGTCTGGATGATGTCCAGCGGCTCGAAGCCGGCAATGACGACCGGTTTGTGGTGGTCGCGGGCGATGAAGGTGTAGGGGCGCATGCCGATCACCATGCTGACATGGCCGGGGCCAACGAATCCATCCAGGCGCAGGTCAGGCGAGTCGAGAATGGCTTTGATGGCGGGGATGATGGTTACGTGATTACAGAAGACCGAGAAATTTCTGATGTTCTCTTCCCGCGCACGCAGCAGCGTCACGGCGGTCGAAGGCGCGGTGGTCTCGAAGCCGATAGCGAAGAAAACTACCTGCTTATCCGGGTGCTGGCGCGCCAGCTTGAGC
>Ga0209581_1003660_pt1 | contig 13012 bp, 10 predicted proteins | sample Coa_R2_FD_187160 | JGI IMG/M metagenome (GOLD analysis project Ga0209581, IMG submission 187160) | Surface soil microbial communities from Centralia Pennsylvania, which are recovering from an underground coalmine fire - Coalmine... | ecosystem: Environmental > Terrestrial > Soil > Unclassified ...
GATCAGTGTCATCGCTGCCATGCAAAACAGGCAATTGCTTGCGCGTGACCAATTCAAGGCTGCGATCATCGGTGTGGGTAACGTCGGGAGACTGGTCGCTGAAAAATTATCATTTTTAAACGCGAACCTTGTATTGTGCGACCCATTACGTGCCATGGTGGAGGCGGATTTCCCTAATGTCCAGCTTGATGACTTGTCTGACCTGGACCTGATTTCACTGCACGTTCCGTTGACTACCATAGGCGAATATCCCACTTATCATTTTATCAGCAAGGATTTTTTACAACGGCAAAAACCAGGCTGTATTCTTTTGAATGCCAGCCGTGGTGCAGTCATTGACTCTTCAGGTCTTGTCAAGCATGGCGCTCATCTCCACTGGTGTTTTGATGTCTGGGAGCATGAGCCGAAAATTGATAAGGCAGTTCTGGAGCGTGCGCTGATAGCGACGCCGCACATCGCCGGTTATTCTGTGCAGAGCAAGACTCGTGGCATTGACATGATTTATCACCTGGCAGCGGAGGCTGGAATGATTGAAGAGCAGCCGATATCACCAATTACGATACCGCATCAACAGCTCTCATTTTCGGGCGAAAGCCATGGCTGGCAAGATATCGTGCTGGGGGTGTTCAACCCAATGGTAGTGACCGCAATGATGCGTACATTGCTGCTGCCTGCCCATGAATATGGGCCGTTATTTGATGAAATGCGCAATCACTTCAATTATCGACATGAATTCAGGTATTCAAGAATCGTTGATGCGAAACTGACAGAGCAAGACCGATTGTTGCTGCAGAGGTTTGGTCTGAGGATGTGAATTCGCAGGATATCATTGTGCTGAATCAGTTGAGCCCGAATCACCATGATTCGGGTTCAACGCACAAGTGTTCGATCAAGAAAGCGAGACAGGGTTCAGGACTTTCCATAACCTTCGCTATTTTAATTGCCGGGATCTGCGCTTCCATCGATGTTTGAAGCATTCTGTTGATCTGCTCCCTGGTTGTTATCCTGAGTCGCATTGGGAGCAATATCCGGCACATTATTATTCTGCGTCATGCTTTGACTGTTATCCGGATTGGCGGATGACGGTGCGGCGTTTGCGCCGGTACCCGGATTATTCGTGTCCTGTGTGTTCGCAGCCGGATTGTCTGCACTGCTGGTATCGGGACTGTTCGTTCCGTTTGCATCCGTATTGGTATCCGTTTCATTGGCATTGTCGCCAGACTCGACTGCGGCGACGCCGTCAATTTCTGGCAGATAGGGTTCCATGAAGTATTCCATAATGGCGCCAGGATTATTCACCGAAGTTCGCTTGCCAGTCATGGGATCGATTGGAATGCTCAGAATGCCCGGCGGCTGCGGCGGTATATTTTCTGGTTTTCCTTTCAGCGCAAACTGAATGAATTGCATCCACATTGGCAATGCCGCAACAGCGCCGTATTCGTGTAACGATTGAGGCTGGTCAAACCCAACCCATGTGACGGTGACAATGTCAGGATTGTATCCCGCAAACCAGGCATCGACCTGGTTTTGTGTGGTTCCGGTTTTGCCGGCGAGATCGTTTCGTCCCAGATTTTTCGCCAGTTTGGCAGTACCGCGCTGTATAACATCATGCAGTGCGGAAGTGATCAGGAAGGCATTTTCTGCGGTGATGACGCGGGGAGCTGCTGCCATATCTTTTGTGCAGTTATTGTTGCATGCGACCAGAGGCTTGGCCTGGTAAATCACCTCATCCTGCGAGTTTCGAATCGTATCGATGACATAGGGCGCGACTTTTAATCCACCGTTAGCAAATACCGCGTAGGCTTGCGCCATTTGCAATGGGGTGACCATGGCTGTTCCGAGCGCCAATGATAAACCGGGCGGTAATTGTGATGGCACAAAGCCGAAATGTCTGAGGTAGTCAACTGTGTATGGCAGCCCCATCATTGCCAAAAGACGTATGGATACAAGGTTGCGCGATTCAATGATGGCGGTGCGCAGCCGGGTTGGCCCGTAGAATTTGTGAGTATCGTTTTGCGGCCGCCACAAACTGTTGTCAGTTGTATTTTCGATGACAATCGGTGCGTCATTTATCACGGTCGCGAGCGTGTAACCTTTCTCCAGTGCGGCTGAATAGACAAAAGGCTTGAAGCTTGATCCTGGCTGGCGTTGTGCACTGGTAATGCGGTTGAACTTGCTGTTCTGATAATCAAAACCGCCGGTCATTGCGAGGATGGAGCCATTTTGCGGATTAAGTGCCACCAGCCCAGCTTCAGCTTTTGGCATTTGTGCTAGTTGATATCCTTGTTGTGTCGCATTGATCAGGACCACATCACCGAGCTTTAAAATCTGATCGGCGCGTCGTGGCTTTGCACCCAGATAATCCGCATTGATTTGCTTGCGTGCCCAGGAAAGGCCGTTCCATGGAATAACGGTAAGATTGCCGTTGGATCGTAATACGGTGATGGTCTGTTTTGTCATTTCAACAACAGCGGCTGGTTCAAGACCATTCACTACCGGTTTCTTGCGCAGGATTTCTTCCCATTTGGACATGTTATCCAGAGAAGGGTCGCCCAGATTTTCGAGCGGACCGCGGTAACCATGGCGCTGGTCATAAGCCAGCAGGTTGTCGCGCACAGATCGATTGGCTGCATTTTGCAGCGAGCTGTCTATGGTTGTGTAAACCTTGAATCCATCTGTGTAAATGCTGTCGCCGTATACCTGTTCCAGCTGTTCGCGAACCAGTTCAGCAACATAAGGTGCTTTCACTTCCGTCTGGATATCATGATAGCTGGCATTCAGCGGCGCATTGACGGCTTTGTTAAATGTTGCTTCATTTATATAGCCTTGTTCGCGCATGCGGGAGAGAACATGATCGCGGCGTTTGATCGCGGCTTGCGGATTCGCGAGCGGGTTTAATGTCGAAGGCGCTTTTGGCAGTCCGGCAATGACTGCGTACTGGTCAATGGATAATTCATTTAAATGTTTTCCATAATAAATTTCTGCAGCAGCGCCAACACCGTAAGCGCGATTTCCGAAAAATACCTTGTTCAGGTATAACTCGAGAATTTTTTCCTTTGTCAGTTTATGTTCAATTTTGATCGCTAGCAGAATTTCACGCAGCTTGCGGCCAAAAGTTTTGTTCCGAGTGAGATAAAAACTGCGCGCGACCTGCATGGTAATCGTGCTGCCACCTTGCAGCTTTCTGCCGGTGAGTAAAAGTTGCACCGCTGCTCTTCCCAATCCCTGTATGTCTACGCCGGAATGCTGGAAATAGCGCTGGTCTTCTGTTGCTAGGAATGCCTGTATCAAAGGCTTGGGAATCTGGTCATAGGGAATGGGGATGCGGCGCTTTTCGCCGAAAGTCGCAATCAGCTTGCCATCATGGGTGAAAATCTGGAGTGGAACCTGCAGCTGGACTGTATTTAATGCATCAATGTCAGGCAGCTCGAATTCCATATAATAAAGTACGCTTGCCACCAGGATAGTGAAGACAATAAAAGAAAATATGATGATTCTTCGAATGAGACGGAAAAAATGATTCATAGTCTATAAAAATCTTGCATTTGAAAGGGCATAAAGTATATTAACATGATCTTTGTCTGCGCAACCTATCTTTTCGTAAGACTACCAGTTGTACCAGCTTTTGTCTATTTTGTGATCTTTCGATGTAGAGCCTATCCCAAAACCCCCATCCTTTCAACTCACAACGTCTCATGATGTTTCTGCCGCAAAGCGAATGCGCGTGACTGCGTTCATAACCCTCGTGCAAGGAGTGCGTAACTTGAAAATTTCTCATTTATTATCATCATCATTAGTAGGTATTGATGTTCAGCCCCGGGCCATACGGCTGGTGCATGTAAGAAAAAGAAGACGTGAATTTATTCTGGAAAGTGCGGTTAGCCGCGAGCTTGCTGCGGGTATTGTTGCAGATGGCAGGATCAGGGAATGGGAATTATTTGCAGAGATATTGACCAGCCTTGTACATGACCATGATTTGTCAGGCATGACTGCCAGTATCAGTCTGCCTGTGAGTCTGGTGCGCATGCAGTGTTTATCAGTGCCAGCCGGTATATCGGATACACTGATAGAAGCGGAGATCAAATATCAGATTGAGCGCGATTTTCCAGGCATGACTGAATCGCTATGTATCGATTTCAGCGTCTCGGGACAAAGGGAAAACGAGAGCCTCGATGTGTTTTTTATTGCGGCACGCAAGGAATATCTCGAACAATATGTTAATTGCATCAACTCCGCTGGGCTGCGGGTGAAAATCGTTGATATCGATGTCTGCGCCTTGACGCGGTTATTCAGTTATTGTCCGGAAATGATGATGATGCAGGGAGAGGTGTGCGCAATTGTTGTTGTGTCAGATGATATCGTGTCATTGATCATTTATTCAGAGCGGGGGATTCTGCACCATCAAGATTGGGAGGCGGGTATTGGCGCAGATTTATTGACACAGGTAAAAACGCGCATGCAGATTTTTTTTGCCTCCCGGCGTGATATCGTCGTCCATAAACTGGCTATTTATTGCAAGAATGCCGTTCAGCAGGCTCCTGTTTCCCATTTTCATGGCGTGATGTCATCACGCATCTGTCATCCTGATTTGTCCTCGATAATCAAATTTGGAACCCGTGTCCAGTTTGATTCCGGTTCGGAAATTTTTTCCGGATTTCTGGTTGCGTGTGGCGTGGCCATGCGGGAGGCGCCTGTATGGTGACAATTAATTTATTGCCGTGGCGTCAATACGAAAAGGCATATCAGACCAGGAGAATAAAATTAATATTCTTATTGGTGATTTTATTGTCTGTGACAAATATCGTTGCAGGTTATTTGCTGGTATCGAGGCAGGTGAGACAATCTGGTCTGCGTGTCGCAGCGTTAACTGATGAAATCAATCGATATCAAATGCACAGTCGTTTGCTGCGAGTGGCAGTTCCGCCAGTCGACGGAAGTATTGGAAATCGGTATGGTCAGGAATTCACGGCGGCTAGATTATTTGCCGGATTAGGCAGGGATCAGACGCAGGATGTCTGCTTTACGGAAATCAAGCGCAATAAAGGCACAATTCTGTTTGTGGGGAAAACACGTTCCGCGGCTGATTTGACCGACTATCTACGTCGATGGAACGTGGGATATCTTTTTTCGGAAATCACACTAAAGCTTCTTGAGCAAGAAAATGGTTTGATGCGATTTATCTTCCAGGCTCAGGAAAATCAATCCTCCGCGAGAAACTAAAATATTTCAAATCCAGCATGGAGAGCTTTTCAGATGCGTTACCAATACCGTTGGTTTTATGCTGCGGCGATGATGTTATTGCTGATTGCCGCCGGATATTTTGAAGTGATTGCACCGGAGGTGCGTCAGCTGATTTTGTTAAACATGAGAGAACAGGAATTGAAAGATAAAATTCATGCGTCAAGCCGGATTGTAACCCAGGTCTCCGGCAGTAAAAGGTCGCGGCGGGAGACGCAAAAAGAGGAATTGAGCTGGCTGCAAGACCTGTCTGGACGCGTGCATCTGAGTGGTTTGTCATTGGAGGCAGTCAGGGTGATTTCATCACATAACCTGCAGATGCCAGGCAGCAAGACAGCACAACTGGTTGTGCAGGGAGGCTTCCCGCAAATGATGGCTCTTTTGTCTGCTGCAGACAAAGAGGATTTTTCGACACAGATACAGGATTTTGTCATTAGGCTGACGGCACAGGACCAGTTGCAGATGAATATGATGATTGTTCCTCGCCAGAATGCAGATCCACTGACTGAGAGTGCATTAGGGAATGTTCCTGTCGATAGCCAGGGTATGCATAATTCATTCTGCATGCCGGAAATTATAAAAGATAAAATACAGGTTCAAGATGCATCGGAGAGCAGTCATGTTCCGCTCGCCCTGATAAAAATGATTGGTTATGTGCATCAGGGTGGTCGTGCCCAGGCGCTGGCTTTATTGCCAGATCATCGAATGATCCCTGTTTCTGTCTGGTCAGAAATAGGGAAAGAGCACGGGATTGTAGCGGCCATACAACCAGACCGTATGGTGATCAATGTTCCCGGCAAGAAGAAGTTGGAAGTGAAGTTATCTCAATAACTGCGTTTTTCAGTGCGGTCAGTATCCAGTCATTATCACAACACAAGCGATATACAATTAAGGGAGTTATCTGATGATAAGATGCATTTTCAACAAACTTCTGATCTTGATGTTCATTGTCTGCATGAGTGCAGGGCGTACATATCCTGCTGCGGCAAATTTGTCCCTGGAATTGCGAAATGCGAATCTTCAGGACGCCATTCGCCTGATAGCCGGGTTTCTTGATATGAATATTATTATCAGTCCAGCTGTGCGCGGTGCTGTCACGCTGCGCTTGCATGATGTGGTTCCCGATGATGCATTAAATTTGCTGTTAACTTCCTATGGTCTGGAAAAATGGAAGTCCGGAAACGTTGTGCTGATCGCGCCCCAGGATGAATTGATCAAGCGCAAGCAGGATGAGTTAAAGTGGCAGGAGCTCAGAGAAGCGACAGCGCCTGTGCAAATCAGGGTTTGGCAAATCAGGTATGCAAGAGCGGAAGAGATTGCCCGTTTGTTGCAGGATGAACACGCTTCGCTGATATCCCGACGCGGCCGGGTGCGGGTAGATGTACGAACAAACAGAATTTGCATTCAGGATATATCGTCTCGTGTGGAGGAAGTCCGCCGGTTAATTGACAGACTGGATTTGCCAGTGCAGCAGATTTCTATAGAGGCGCGTCTTGCAAGTGTGGATAATGACTTTGAACATGAATTGGGCATCCAGTTTTCTGTCAATCCTGAAGTTGAAGATAGAAATGCTGCTCAATCATTGTTGCGGGAGAAAAATCGCTATAGTCTGGCCATTGCCAAACTGGCGGATGGGTCTCTATTGGATGTAAAATTAAACGCTCTGGAAAAAGCTGGGCATGCCCGCCTTATATCAAGCCCAAGTTTGTTCACAGCGAATCAACAGCCTGCTTCTATAGAAGCGGGGGAGGAAGTCCCGTATCAGGAAGTAAGTGAAAGCGGGGGTACAGCAGTCACTTTTAAAAAAGCGGTGTTGGGGTTGAAAGTAACACCGCAAATATTGCCAGGGAACAAGGTTCTGCTGCAATTACAGGTTAATCAGGACAGACCGATTAACAAGGTGATACTGGGAATGCCAGCTATAAGTACACGTCAGATTTTGACCAGTATTATAGCGAGCAATGGACAAACGATTGTATTGGGAGGCATTTATGAAACAAATAGGGAAAGTGGCTATCAGGGTTTACCCCTTATCAGCCGGGTACCATTGTTGGGCGTGCTGTTTAGGCAACAAAATACACTGGAAAATAAAAGGCAGCTTTTGATTTTTGTAACACCAAAAATAATTAGTTGATAAACATGAAAACTGGGCGCAATAACATATTTCTGATTGGACCAATGGGTGCTGGCAAAACCAGCGTTGGCCGGTATTTGGCAAAGCAGCTAAATAAAGAGTTTTTTGACTCGGATCATGAAATCGAAAAAAAAACCGGCGTCAGCCTGACCTGGATTTATGATCTGGAGGGGCTGGCAGGTTTCCGTCAGCGTGAAATGAAGGTGATTGACGAGCTAAGCACACTGGATAATATAGTTTTGTCGACGGGCGGGGGGTGTGTTGAAACGCCCGAAGTGCGTGAAATTTTAAAACACCGTGGCATAGTCATCTACATGGAAGTTTCCTTGCAGACACAATTAAATCGTTTGAAGCGGGATAAGAAAAGACCGCTTTTGCAAGGCGATAATCCGCAGGAAGTATTGATCCGTCTGTGGGAAGAGAGAGAGCCTTTTTACGAAAATATTGCTGATTTTACCGTTATTACTGACAATCGTTCTGTTCATGACGTTTGTGATGAAATTCTTGCCTGGCTGGGCAATACCGCAAAAACCTGATGTGCAAAATATAAAGAATGATCGCGATTTTTTCTTATTGAGTATATAAAGACTCAATCACCCTGTCAGCATGCTGCGCGATAAATCCTGTGAAATAATCGTTCCATCGCATAGGTTTTTCACAGTCGGGACCAGGGTATCGCCATACAAATTCCACAAATCCTGTTGGTATGTCAATTTCTCCATCGACAAGTTTGACGGTGCGGGAGATGCCCAGCGTTGAACCTTGCTCAATGCCTGCGGACTCTCCGCCTTTCAGGGTGCCGCCTTCACTATTGAGGCGCAGCTGGACTTCTTCTTCGATAAATCGATGAAAGCCGGCAAGGCTAGTAAAGTAATCGAGCAAATGGATGGATAGTGTAAAATGGTTCGGACGGCGTCCGAATATTAATACCCAGGATAATAACTCATTAAATTCCCTGACCATTAAAAATTCGCTGATGGTCGGCAGCGGCCAATCTCTGCCGGACAGATATTGCATTATAATGCTGGTGCAGTGCTTTGCGGCTTCCGCATTTCCTGATGATGCCTGCTGTGAAAGGTTGCGGATGGTTTGCAGCGGTGCTTTTTGTGCCAGATGTGAATATTTTTCAATGATTGCTCTGATTTCAGCTGGCATTTCATCCAGTCGAAAATCAGCTACCACTACTTGAGGCAATGCATCCGGCGCAGGTAATTCCCTGCTGCTGGATTCGGCCATCCAGAGAAAATCATTTTGCTTGTCAGCCAGATAATCCCTGCCCTGTTCGATGTAACCAATCTCTGAAAATATCTGACTCAAATATGAAATGCCGCTATTAGGTCCGGGAAGATCAATAATGGCGAAATGATCGAGAATAAGCCTGCTTACGCCTTTCCGGCTCAATGCGGCTTCGATACGCAGCATATCAGGAGATGTATCACGATATTGATTCCATAGCTGCTGCACAATATTTTTGCGAAGTTGCTCTCTCATGGCGGCACCTCGTATTCTCTTTCTCTGTTGTTGGCACGTATTGTAGTGCGACTTGCACATACAAAGCGAGTCTTTCAGAGCATTCATGGGCAAGTAATCATGGAGGCGATGTGCAAAATGCGAGCTTAGAAATTAAACGATTTATCTCTTCAGAATTTTCATTAACTCTTTCAGTGGCCGGGTATTTACCACATCTGCTTTTTCCAGCCATCCGCGTCTGGCTTGATAGATTCCAAATTGCATGTATGCGAATTGAGAGGGGCTATGAGCATCTGTTGAGATCGCCAGCCGGGCACCGATGTCTTTCGCCAGTTTGCAATAAATATCGTTGAGGTCGAGTCTGTCGGGCTGGGCATTGAGCTCGAGAATACAGCCGCGTTCCTTGGCTGCGTGAATAATACGTTCGATGTCAATCGCATACGGTTGGCGTTTGTTGATTAAACGTCCCGTAGGATGAGACAGGATGTTAAAGCAGGGATTGTCCATGGCGCGAATTATTCGCTCAGTCTGTTTTTTGAGCGGCAAATTAAACAGGTTATGAATCGAGCAAACAGTCAGATCCAATTCTTTTAAAATGCTGTCTGGCATATCCAGTGAGCCATCTTCCAGAATATCGACATCGATGGATTTCAGGATCACTAGTTTTTTCAGTTTTGAATTCAATTTATCGATGGCTTTGATTTGAGTTAGCAGCCCTTTCTTATCCAGTCCATGCGCTACACTCAAATGTTCGGAGTGATCGGTAATGGCGAGATACTCATGGCCAAATTCTTCCGCTGCTTTTGCCATTGCCTCAAGGCTTGCAGTGCCATTGGTTGCGGTCGTGTGACAATGCAAATCGCCGCGAATATCGTTGAGAGTAATGAGTTTGGGTAACTGTTTTTTTCTGGCGGCAGCAATTTCACCCCGGTCTTCACGCAGCTCGGGTTCAATATAGGAGAGACCAATCTGCTTGTAGATTTCCTCTTCAGTCCGTCCGCCAAGTTCTTTTTCGCCTTTGAAGATTCCATATTCATTGATTTTTAAATTTTTTTGCACAGCGATTTTTCGAATTGCTATATTGTGTTCTTTCGAGCCAGTGAAATATAAAAGAGCGGCGCCAAAGCTGCCGGGTGACACAACGCGCAGATCAACCTGAATACCGGAACGTAAATGTACGGCTGCGCGAGTTGAGCCTTCGGAGATGATGTCAGCGATTTCTCCATATTTGACAAAATGTTCTATGACAGTTTTGTTTTCTTTGGCAGAGACCAGAATATCCAGGTCCCCAACCGTCTCCTTGCGGCGGCGAAAACTGCCCGCGCATTCAATTTCTTTTACTGCCTGGTTATTTTTTAAATAACGGGTTAAAGATTCAACAACAGGAATGATTTCAGCGAGCTTTATACGCTGGCCGTATTCAGTTAAATGCTCTATTCCCTGAAGTATTTTCTGTTCAGTTTTTTCACCGAAACCATGCAAGCGTCTCAGGCGGCCTTTCCCGATTGCAGATCTAAGATCATTGATGCTTTTTATACCCAGTTTTTTATAAATGACCTGAATACGTTTGGGCCCCAACCCTTCAATTTTCATTAAATCATTAAGTATGGCTGGTGTGCGTGCTTCAATTTGAGTTAGCAGAGGAAGTTCACCTGTTTGAGCAAGTGTGGTGATTTTTTCTGATAAATCTTGTCCAATTCCAGGTAAGTCACATAGATTTTCACCTTGAGCAACCAGATCTGAAACATCTTTTGAGAGATTTCCGATAATGCGGGCAGCATTTCGGTATGCGCGTATGCGAAATGGATTTGCTCCTTCAATTTCGAGCAAATTCGCCAGCCTGTTGAGTTTATCTGCAATTTCCGAATTATGTATAGTCATGCGGACATCTTTAAGGTTCGGATATATCTTGATTATAACCCAATGTCACAACTGTCGGCATAACTCAAGTCAGTGTTACATATTTTCCAATTTCCATACTTGATATGCAGGTTCCTCATAGGGGTGGGATTTTTTTAACGCGATGATAACATCATGAATATAACGGTCATCACAAACCATTTCCACTTTGTATTCACTGATACGTTCGAGTTTGTCTTGTTCGCCAATAAATGCATTGCTGCCTGTGAGCGGCATAAATTGACCTTCACCTAATGTCTGCCATGCACAGCAGCTGTAGTTGCCAATTTTTCCAGCACCTTTTGCGAACATGCTGTTTTTAACTTCTTCAGCGTGTGTGGAGGGAACGTAGAAACAAATTTTAAACATAAATTATTTATCCTGAATATTGCTTTACTTTCATAAAATCGAAGTTTACATTATCTAGATCATTTCAAAAATCGCTCATTCAAATTTTTGCATTTCTTGATTACCTCGCCATCGTTAAGGGCTTTTGACGTTTGGGTTTTTCATGTGGATTACCGAAACGATGATATTATTTATTTAAGGAGATTGTTATGGAATTTAATCAGAGAAGATTAGTTATGTCAGGAGTGTTATTGCTAGGTCTGCCTATTGCTCTGGGGCAGGCTGCAAATGCTGCAAAACCGGTAGATCTTAGACACCAAAATGTTTCAGTACTGCAATCATTGGTTTCCACTCCGGATGCAGCCAAGGGTGCAATAGCAATTAAAGAAATCAGCCGCAATGTCGATTTTAAAAATACTTTGCACGTGCGCATACAAGAAACCTTTGCTGGTTACAGCGTATGGGGTGCTGATGCGATTGTGCATATTCCTAATGGTGCAAATACCGGAAAAACATTATCAGCCGTTGCTGGTGCCGCAAAACAGAATGGCACGATGAATGGCACAATTTATCAGGATCTGAACGCTGATTTGGCAAGTGCGCCGGCTGTTGTTTTTACGCAAGCGCAGGCACAGAGTGCACTTCAACACGGCATTGACACCTATCAACAAAAAGTTGGTGGTAAAACGGCTGTTTCAGAACAGCAAAGCACGCTGATGGTTTTTGTTGACAAAGACAAAAAAGCACATTGGGCTTATAAAGTCAGTTTTCGTGCTGAGCCAGCCAGGATTAATGAAAAGCCAGCTAAACCAGTTTACATAATGGATGCGGCTACATTTACCGTTTATGCAAGCTGGGATGATATCAAGACACTGGAAAATGTCGCAGCTGACGGCGGCGGTTTTGGCGGCAACAAGAAGATGGGTAAAATGGTCTATGACGGGCTGGAAGGTAATCTTGCCAAGTTGAGCATGACGCGTGATGATGTTTCTGCTACCTGTTTCCTGCAAAACTCTGATGTGACAGTCAAGGATTTTACTTCGCATAAAGTGATGTCATTCCCGTGCGCAACCGCGGACAGCAATCATAACAATGTTTATTTTGATGCTGACTTTGATGCTGTTAACGACGGCTATTCACCAGGAAACGATGCCTTGTTCGGCGGTCAGGTGATCAAGCACATGTATAACGACTGGTATGGTATTCCAGTTCTGACCAATCCGGATGGCACTCCAATGATGCTCAATATGATTGTTCATGAACGTAACTATGACAATGCATACTGGGATGGCAAGCAGATGACATTTGGTGACGGCTATAGCATGTTCTATCCTCTCACCTCGCTTGGCGTCGCTGCGCATGAAATCAGCCACGGATTTACTGAACAGCATTCTGGCCTTGCATACTATGGTATGTCTGGCGGTATGAATGAAGCATTCTCTGATATGGCTGCTCAGGCTGCTGAAGTTTATGCTTACGGCTCCGGCAAAAACAGCTGGCAGATTGGCCCGGAAATTTTCAAGGCAGAAGGCAAGGCATTGCGCTACATGGACAAACCAAGCAAGGACTGTAATGGCAAAACGCCAGGAAGCTGGTGCTCGATTGACGATGCATCTCAATATACCGATTGGCTTGATGTTCATTTTAGCAGCGGTGTTTACAATCACTTCTTCTATATATTGGGCACAACTGATGGCTGGGATGCCAAGAAAGCATTTGATGTTATGGTTCATGCCAATAGCAATTACTGGACTTCTAACTCTACGTTCAATGAAGGTGCTTGCGGTGTGATCAGCGCAGCAAGTGATCTTGGCTTTGATGTGAAGGCTGTGATGGCTGCATTTGATGCTGTTAAAGTAGATTACAGCTCCTGCATGCTGCCAGTTATACCTGCGAAGAGCTAAAAAGTTTGTTGGTAATGTA
>Ga0209581_1003661_pt1 | contig 13012 bp, 11 predicted proteins | sample Coa_R2_FD_187160 | JGI IMG/M metagenome (GOLD analysis project Ga0209581, IMG submission 187160) | Surface soil microbial communities from Centralia Pennsylvania, which are recovering from an underground coalmine fire - Coalmine... | ecosystem: Environmental > Terrestrial > Soil > Unclassified ...
CAATCCACCACGGAAATACGCATAGCCTATCACAACCAGAGTTGACTCTCTAGCTAAGATACTTGCGGCGAGCGGTTCGCCCGGACTGCCGGCGGTTGCTTGGGTGTTCTCTCTGTTTCACGGCGCGGCGGCATCAGGGAAACTCTTGCATGGCGGGCTTCTTCGCAAGAGCGAGCACTCGATTCCGGTTTTTTGGCCGCTCTCGCGCGAACGCTCCATCCCCGAGCGGCCGAAATGCTCAAGTGTTCGCCGGCCTTTCCGCGGCCTGATAGGCGCGAACGTGAGATTCCTTGCGGTATCCCTTGCGACAAAGATTGCCGAATGTGGTGTACCTGCAGGAGGAATCGTGACACCATGAAGTGCTTGCCTTTTGATACCTCTTGGGAAATGGTTTCGAGCCGCAAGCAAAGCTGCGGCTTCTTTCACGGCGCGCGCGAAGACGATGCAGAGTTGCGCACGCGTTTGCGAGAGTTCGGTGTTTGAAATCGGCGGTGCGAGGAGATTTCATGATTCTGACGGAGATGGAGACGACACGTCCAGAGGCGGCGCGGCCTTGGGACCGCCCGTTCTGGCAACCCGCGCCGAAAAAAGGCGCGGTCTTGCTCTATCTGGTTTTGATTCACCTGCTCGCCGTCATCGGCCTGATTTTGTTTCCGGTGCCCGGCTGGAAAGTGCTGGGGCTTACTCTGCTTTTCACGGCGTTCGGCGGATTGGGCACGACCGTTTGCTATCACCGCCTGCTCTCGCACCGCACGCTCAAGGTCAACAAGTTCATCGAACAAATTCTGATTTTCAGCGCCATGTTCAACGGCTCGGGGGCGCCGGCAAGCTGGGTCGCTTATCACCGGCATCATCATTCGCGGACGGACACGCCAGACGACATTTCCAGCCCGAAGCAAGGCGGATTCTGGTGGGCGCATCTTCGCTGGCTGTACCAGTCGGCGCCCGCCGATACGGAGAGATGGTGCCCGGAGCTGACACGCGGCATCTACAAATTCTGGACATATGCGGAAGGCCCGGTCGTCGCGCTTTCCATCTGCTCGGGGCTTGTGCTCGGCTGGCCGGGATTTTTCTGGGCCGGCGCCATTCGCCTTGTCTATTCCTTGCACATGCAGTGCCTCGTGAATAGCCTGACGCACCTTGGCGGCGCGGAAGATGGCGACTCGAGCCAGAACGTCTGGTGGCTCGGGCCGCTGCAACTGACGGCGTGGGGCGAGAACTGGCATCACAACCATCACACGAACGCGGGTTCCGCGCGGCTGGGCCTGCGCTGGTGGCAGACGGACATCGGCTGGTACTTTATTTGCGCGCTGGAAACCGTGGGGCTTGCGCATGGCGTGAAGCGCCCGCGTATTCGATAGTCCTCCTCATCAACTGTTCTCGATGGAATCACGCCCGCTGCGCCGCGCGATGCGGGCGGGGCTTCGCGCCAGCGAAGGAATAAAACAAAATATAAATGTAGGCGACCAGCGGGACCGCATAGGCCAGCGCCAGGCTGTGTTGCCTCTCGGCGATCCAGCCCATGACCGGCGTTAACACCGCGCCGCCAACGATCGCCATCACGAGAAATGACCCGGCAATTTTTGTGTTCGGCCCGAGGCCCTTCAGGCCGAGCGCGAAGATGGTTGGGAACATCAGCGACATGAAAAAGCTGGTCAGAAACACACACCACATGCCGAGCACGCCGGGATGCAGCACGCCGGCCGCGGCGAGCGCAACGTTGGCGCCGGCAAAAACGCCCATAAGCCCGCTGGGCGAAACGAAGCGCATCAGCCAGGCCGCAACGAAGCGGCCGATTCCAAACGCGATGAGCGTTCCGGTCAGCAGATAGCCCGCAGTTTTTTCCGGCCGGTGCGTGTATTCCTGCACGTAGGAAATGAAATAGCTCCACGTGCCGACTTGCGCCCCGACGTAGAGAAATTGCGCGAGCACGGCCAGAAGAAAATGCCGATGCTGGAGCAAATCGCGGAATCGTCCATGGCCAGCGGCCCCGCCCTGTTCGCTGGGCATCGCAGGAAATTTGGCCAGCAGAATCAGGACCGCCCAAATCAGCACGATGGCGCCCAGAACGACGTAAGGCTGGATCACACGAAGCGTTTCCGAGCGAAGATAGGCGTCATAGGTGTGCGCGGCCTGGCGTGCGGCGATTTGTTCCGGAGTCAGCTCAACTCCCGAGAAGATGAAAACAGTGCCGACGAGCGCGCCGGTGATCGCTCCGAACGGGTTGAATGCTTGCGAAAAATTCAGGCGGCGCTCGGAGCTGTCCTGCTCGCCGAGCTGCGCGATGAAGGGATTCGAAGCCGTCTCGAGAAAGGAAAGGCCGCTGGCGATCACGAAGAGAGCGAGCAGAAAAAATCCGTAGCTGCGCGCCAGAGCGGCGGGCCAGAAGAGAAAAGCGCCTGCGCCGTAGAGAACCAGGCCGAGGACGAAACCGGCTTTGTAGCCGGCCCGGCGCATCAGAAGCGCGGCGGGAATGGCCAGCAGAAAATAGCCAAGGTAAAAGGCGGACTGCACCAGGCCGGCCTGAAAACGGGAAATCTCGAACGATTTCATGAACTGGCGGATAAGAACGTCGTTGAGATTGTTGGGAATGCCCCAGAAAAAGAACAGCGCGGTGACCAGAATAAAGGGAAGCCGATGACCCGCGGGAAACAGGGCATGGTTTGCCATGGGCTGCGCGCCGGCTGCCGCACTCTCGATGGATGGGGACGACATTCCTGGCTCCGTTTGCAGTGATTCGGAAGACTGGTGCGCCGGCGTCTTTCTCTCTTATTTCGGGAGCTGCTGTCAATGGCGTCCCTTGGACTTGGCGACCGCGCGGAGTTGGTAGAGCGCCGATGCGTGCGGGGCGATTGCCGCATCCATTGCGCGGGCATCGCCGAGATTGCGATGCAGCCAGAGGTCGCGAACGATGTACTCGCCGGAGTTAAAGCCCAGCTCCTCCCAGCCGTGGCGAAGCGTTGCCGGCTCCGCGCCGAGGTTAAATACGGCAACGTAGAGAGCATCGCTCGCGGATGATTTTGCCGTCCAAATGACGACATTGCCGCTGGTGAGCGCAACCCGATTCTCCGCCGAGCGCTGATCGACCTCGAGGACTTCCGGGTTGGTGAGAAGAGAAACGGTCCACGGGTCGGCGCGGGTGAGGTCGCCGCCAATCATGAGCGGCGAAGAAAAAATCGACCAAAGCGTGACCAGCGTGCGCTGTTCGTCGTGTGTCAGTTGCGATTGGCGCGGTTTGCCCCAGCCCGGCGCCGGACCAAGATAGCCGAGCGGCAGCATGTCCGCATCGGGCCAGTGGCCGGGCCGTCCAACGCCAGCCCACAACGCAGCGTTGGCGAACTGATCGGCGAGGCCTTGCGGGTATTCGACGGTGCTGTGCCAGAGGTCCCAGACATCGTTGGAAATCCGCCACATCTGCGCGTATTGGCCCATTTCGCGGGCTTTTTCGAGCGGTGCGGGACCCGGGGAGAGACTGAGCACCATGGGGCGGCCGGTTTTGCGGAGCGCCGTGCTGAGCATGCGAATCTCGTCGCCCCGGTACGGGCGGCTGCTGATGCAATCCACTTTGATCAAGTCCACGCCCCAGCCGGCGTAGACTTGGGCGATGGAATCGTAGTAGGCCTGGGCGCCAGGTCTTTCGGCGCCGATGCCGTAGTTGTCCGGATTCCAGGGGCACGTTTCGGAAGTATCGGCCGCGTCAGCGGCGTGATAGGAAGAGCCGGCGACGGGGAGATTCGCCGCGACGGCTTTCTTCGGAATGCCGCGCAAGATGTGAATCCCGAATTTCAGGCCAAGCGAGTGGATGAAGTCAGCAAGTGGTTTGAATCCTTGGCCATTTTTCGCGGAAGGGAAGCGGCTCGCCGGCGGAGTGTAGCGGCCAAATGCATCCAAGCTGTATTGAGCGGATTTTGAGTTGCCTTCAGCGATGGGATTGATGACGAACCATTCCATGTCCACGACAATGTATTGCCAGCCGAAAGGCTTCAGGTGTTTCGCGAACCACTGCGCATTGGCTTTGACCTGCGATTCATTCACGGTCGTGCCGTAGCCGTCCCAACTGTTCCAGCCCAGGGGAGGACGGGCAGCGAGACCTTCAGGTTCTTCACCAGAGGCGATCCTTGAGCTGGAGCCTGAAACAGAGGGTCTGGAATCGGCGGCTCGGGAGAGATATTCAAGACACACCGTTAACCCAGTTAGCGTTAGGAAACCCCAAAACCCGAGGAGACAAAGGTGCCGCAAGGAGGCTCGCGTGAGTTTTCGTATCGGATTCAATGTGATGCTCATTTCAAAAAGGGAACCGGGGGAGGGTAGCACGTCTCGGTCTAACCGATCTCGCAAACTCTGCTTCGGCGCTTTAATCCGAATGCAAAACTCCCTTTGTTTCCCGGCCCCGCCCTTCGCTGTGGATTCCCCGGTTTGACCAAGACCGTTCAAGTCCTTTGCGGTCATAAGTTTTCGCAAGCTTTGGTTCGCGGAGGGGGCGCCCGCGGCGAATGCATTAAAACTATCTCATGCGGTCGAGGCGGGGTTGGAACGGGCGGTGCTGAAGGTGAAGTAAGGCGGCTAACAGCCGATAAAACGAATGAGGCGAAAGAAGGGCAGGCCGTGAGCACAGCACCACTGACTACAGGAAAGGCGCAGCGAAGGAGCCAGCGGATACTGCTGGCGATCCGGGTTGGCGTTGCGGGCGAACGGGCGGACGGGCAGAAATTTTCGGAAACGGCATTCACGCAGGTGGTGAACGCGCATGGCGGACTGATTTCGATTAAGGAACCGCTGCAGGCTGGCCAGACGGTAATTGTGCAGCATGCAAAAACAGGAGAGAAGGTGACCTGCAGGGTTGTGGAAGTGACTTCGCGTCCGGAAGGAATGTATGAAGTGGGCATCGCGTTCAGCGAGGCATCACCGCATTTCTGGCATGTGGCTTTTCCGCCGGAGGATTGGACACCGAGGAGTCCCGAGGCGAAACGGTCGGAAGGCCCGAGGGCGTACCCATCAAGCAAGCTGAAAACGAAAGGTTAAAGGCAGGCCCCGGCGAGAAGCGAGGCGGTCAGCAGCTCTCGCGCCGGACAAATCGCTGGGATGCCGGCAAAGAAAATGTTTTCGCCGCGTCCTGAGGGTTTCCGTGATCCGGCGAGCGGTTAAAACTCCACGTGCAGGCGGAGAGAAGGAACCAGAACGGGGCCGCGATCGCGGTTATAGCCGGGATTGTTGATGTGCTGAAAATCGAAGCCGGGGTAAATGCCACGCCAGAGATGCACGGTGTAATAGGCCTCGAGGATATCCTCCCGGCCGTAGGTGAGGCGGCCATCTCCTAGCAGAAAGCCGAGTCCGCCGAGAGCGAGATATTGCTGATGGTCTCGTGAGATGCCGTTGGTGACAAAGGCGGCTCCCGCACGATCAAATTGGCGGCGCCAGCCGGAGCCGTTGAAGCCGATTCCGATCGCGTTTGTTTGGTCCACTTCCGTATAGGCGAACGATTCGTGGCGTCCTTCGTTCCATCCCCAGCGTCCGAAGAGGCCGAACCAGGAGGCGAGGGGCTGCTCGAAGTTGACGCCGAATCCATACTTTACGGTGGTTTGGAGCGGGTGAGCGGTGATTTCAGGAGCGGGCGTGCGGCTGGCCAGGAAATCGTCAACGGCTTGGCTGTAGACGCCCATGTTGGCGTGATTGACGTAGCTGAGAAAGCGGATGATACCCTGCTGGTGGCGGATGGTGTTGCCGCGAAGCTCGAGCTCTGTGTTTTCGGAGCGTGCGCGGCTGAGATCAGCGTCAAGTTGGATGCCGTTGGCGACTTTCGGCATGAGAGCTTCGGCGAAGCGAAGAGACCAATGCGGCGAGTCGTACTCGATCATGGCGGCGTAGGTGTAACCGCGGGTGTCGGCGGCGTAGTCCCAGGCGCCGTTGTTATCGATGGTCCAGTTCATGAACTGGAAGTTCTGGTCGGAACCATAGGTGTTGAGATCGAAGAAATCGGCGAGACTGAACTTGCCGAATCGGATTTCGATGCGGCGCTCAGGAAGCCGGGGGAAGAGCGAATAGGGACCGCGAAGCTGCGGAGCCGTGTCTGCGCCGAGGGGAATGATTTGGTGGTAGATCAAGCGGGCGATATAGGGAGCTTTGCTTAGCGCGGGATTGCGGACGACGTCGAGATTGGTGAAGCCGGCGAGGCCGAACGCTTCGCCGATGCCGTGCCCTCCGGTTTCCTGAATATCGGAGAGAAATTCGGTGGTGTTGGTCAAGCGCAGTCCGGTGAAGAGCGTCAGGACGCGCGAGGTGGCATCCTGCGCTTGCGGAGAGAGACTGTGGGGGCCTTCATAAGGCGAAGGGAACGCGGGATGCCATTGGGAGATGAAATTGGCCTGCCCGGAGAGCCAGATACGGTCGGATTCAAAATGCGGGAAGAGCACAGGCGGGGCCTCTTCGCCGGGAGTTTGACCGGGAGGGGGCGGCGGCGATGGCGGGGACTCCTGCGCCCGGCCGACACTGGCAGCGAGCAGGGCCAGCAGCGTGAGCAAGACGCAACCCCTTGGAACGGCACCCGGGATGGGATCCTCCTGACACAGTTTGAGGCGAGGACGAAATTCACAAAAACCGCGGGCAAGCCATGGCGCGCGGCCGATTGTAGTTAAGCATGGTTAATGCCGCTTGTAAACGCCGATTAATCGCAATGAGCAAGAAACTGCAGCTCATGAAGGAGAGGCGGGTGAATCAGTGGGAAAGTGGAAGGAAACGCCGTATGCTAACGCGGAAAGCCTGGAGAGTGCATGGTGCGCAAAAAGCTGAGGAGGGAGGCGGTGTGTCTGGCGCTCTGCGCCGTGGCGGCGCTGAGCCTGGCTCCGCGGGCGAGAGGACAAGCGGGGCCGATTGAAGGCGGGCACGAATGGCAAGTGTGGACGGGCGGCGGGCACGGGATCAACGGCAGCCAGCAGAATGACGGCATTTTCAATCTGGGTGGGCGCTTTGGGTTGGTGCTGACGGCTCCGCATGGGCCGGGATTTCTGCGCGGGCGGCTAGAGTACGCCATAGACGCCGTACCGGTGTTTCTGGTGACGCAGCGGAGCGGCACGGCGTACGGGGCCGGGGTGAATCCCTTTGCGTTCAAGTGGCTGCTGGACACACACAGGAGAGTCGTCCCCTATTTTGAAATTGGCGGTGGGACGCTGTTCACGAACGTGAAGGTGCCGGAGAATACGTCGCGCGTGAATTTCACGACGGGCGGGGCGCTGGGAGCGCACTTTCTGAGGAAGAAGCACAACTGGAGCGCGGAAGTACGGTTCATGCACATTTCGAACGCGAGCATCGCGAATCTGAATCCGGGGATCAATACGATTCAGGTCCGGCTGGGATTGGGGCTTTTTTCGGAGAAGTGAACAAAGGGGAGTCGGAAGGAGTAAATTAAGCGAACCCGCCAGGAGGCCGCACGTTCAACCCTTTGTACCGGAAGCCGCCGGCGGGAATAAAGCGGCGGGGACGAGAGTCCTAACGAAAGGGGGAGTGCGCGATGAAAAAGATGATCATGGTATTGGTGGCGCTGGTCGTGGTGGGCTCGGCGGCGGCGGTTTTTCTGCGCAGCGCAAAGGCCGGCGGAAAGGCGCCTGAAGTCGGCAGCCCGGCGCCGGACTTCACATTGAATTCGCAAGAAGGAACAGCGGTAAGCCTGCACGATTTCAAGGGCAAATGGGTGGTGCTGTACTTTTACCCGAAGGATTTCACGAGCGGGTGTACGGTGGAGGCGCACAACTTCCAGCGGGACATTGCGCAATACGAGCAGAAGAACGCGGTAATTTTGGGCGTCAGCATGCAGGACGAGAATTCGCACAAGCAGTTCTGCGCGAAAGAGGGGCTGAGCTTTAAGCTGCTGGCAGACACGAAACAAAGCGTTTCGGAAACCTACGATTCGGTGATGAATCTGGCGGTTACGAAACTATCGGCGCGGCATACGTTCTTGATCGATCCGAACGGGATTGTGCGCAAAGTGTGGCTGGACGTGAAGCCTTCGACGCACAGCGGGGAAGTTCTGGCGGCGCTCGGCGAGTTGCAGAACGCCGGTAAGTAGATTAGGGTCCACGCGCGAGGTTCGGCCGGCGGTCCGGGCGAGGCGGCGGGGCCACCTCAAGAATCGCTGAAGCAAACGTCTTCCGCAGCCATTCACAGGAAAACCTATCGTGGGTCCATTCGGGCCGGACGAATCGCATCGCATGAACTGAACCCTGATTCCCGCGGCGTGTTTGGCGCTTGAGCGCTGCTTCGGGCCAAGCTGATTGGCATCTCCGGGGAACAAATCGGGCACGAGCTTCGTTGCTTAGGGGGAAGCGCAGGACTGCTCCTCTAGCGGAGGCTCGCGATGATGGTGTTCTGGCAGGACGTTCAGTATGGCTTGCGGATGTTGCGGAAGAATCCGGGGTTTACGGCGATCGCGATTCTGACGCTGGCGCTGGGGATTGGAGCGAACACGGCGCTATTTTCGGTGGTAAATGGCGTTCTGCTGAACCCGCTGCCTTACCCGCACGCGGAGCAGCTGCTGATGGTGTATTCGAGGACGCCGCAGTTCGGAGAAAGCTCGATCAGCTATCTGAATTTTCTGGACTGGCAGAGGAGCAACAGCAGCTTTTCGGGATTGGCGGCCTTTCGCAGCAGCGATTTCAATTTGACGGGACAGGGAGAAGCGGAGCGGCTGCGGGGCTACATGATTTCGGCGGATTTTTTTCGCGTGCTGGGCGTGAACGCGGAGAGGGGGCGCACGTTTCGACCCGAAGAGGATCAGCCGGGGGCGGAGCCGGTGGCGCTCATCAGCGCGGGCTTGTGGAAGAGAAAATTCGGCGGCGCGGAGGATATTGTCGGCAGAAAGATCGAGCTGAACGGAACGATTTACACGATCGTCGGAGTGATTCCGAGCAGCTTTCAACTGCGGAGTCTGCCGCGCGACATCTACACGCCAATTGGGCAATGGAACGACCCGACGTTCCGCGACCGGCGCATCAGCATGGGGACGAACGCGGTGGGAAGGCTGAAAGCCGGAGTCAGCGAGAAACAAGCGCAATCAGACATGGATGCGATTGCCCAAAGTCTGGCGGCGGCGTATCCGGAATCGAATCACGAATCGGGGATCAACCTGGTCGGTTTGAAGAAGGATCTGGTTGGAGACATCGAGCCGTTTCTGCTGGTGCTTCTAGGTGCGGTGGCATTCGTGCTGCTGATCGCCTGCGCGAACGTGGCAAATCTCTTGCTGGCGCGGTCCACGGCGAGGAGGCGTGAATTCGCGGTGCGTGCGGCGATGGGGGCGAGTCCGGGCCGGGTGATCCGGCAATTGCTGACGGAAAGCGTGCTGCTGGCGCTGGGCGGAGGAGCGACGGGGTTGCTGATCGCATGGTGGGGAACGAAATTGGTGCTTTCGACTCTGCCGCAGGCGCTGCCTCGAGCCAGGGAGATCGGAATCGACGGGCGGGTGCTCTTCTTCACGGTGGGGATTTCCCTGCTTGCTGGAATTGTGTTTGGACTGGCGCCCGCGCTGCGCGGCTGGCGGACGGACTTGCAAGAAACGCTGAAGGAGGGCGGCCGCGGAGGGAGCGGAGCGCGGAACCGGACGCAGCGAGTGTTCGTGGTGGTGGAGATGGCGATGGCGGTGGTGCTGCTGATAGGAGCGGGGCTGATGATCCGCAGTCTGGTGCTGCTGCTCAACGTGAATCCGGGCTTTAACGCGAAGAACGTGCTGACCTTTGACGCTTCGCTGCCGCCGGCGGCGGGGCAGAATCCCGCGACGATCCGAGCGGCGCTGCGAGCGCTCCGCGAAACAGTGCAGAGCGTGCCCGGGGTTGTGGCGACATCGGTGACGGGCGGCTCCTTGCCGATGAATGGTGATTCGGAGATTCCGTTCTGGATGCAGGGGCAGCCGAAGCCGGCGTCGGACGCCGAGATGAACTGGACGATTTTTTACCTGGTGCAGGCGGACTACGCGAAAGTGATGGGAATTCCGCTAAAGGAAGGCAGATTCCTGACGGAGCAAGACACGGAGCACACTCCGATGGTGGCGGTGATTGACGAGAGCTTCGCGAAAAAATATTTTCCGAACCAAGACCCGGTTGGGAAGCATATCCATTTCGGGCTGATTGAGAGCGAGGCGGAGATCGTGGGCGTGACCGGGCACGTCAAACACTGGGGGCTGGACGCGGACGCGAAGAGCAATCTGCAGGCGCAATGCTACATCGGGCTGATGCAACTGCAGGACCGGTTCATGCCGCTGGTGATGAATGGCGTTTCGGTGGCGGTGCGGACGGAGGGTCCGCCGGAAGCCCTGACGGGAACGATCCGGCAAGCGCTGCAAAAGGCGAATAGCGAGCAGGTGATCTTTGACGTGAGCAGCATGGAGAAGATCATCGCGCAATCGCTTGCGGCGCGGCGATTTTCGATGATTCTGCTGGGGGTGTTCGCGGGGCTGGCATTGCTGCTATCGAGCGTCGGGATCTACGGGGTGGTTTCGTATCTCGTGGGCCAGCGCGTACATGAGATTGGCACGAGAATGGCTCTGGGAGCGCAGGAGGGCGATGTGCTACGACTGGTTCTCGGAGAGGGCGGAAGGATGGCGCTGATTGGCGTGGGTATCGGCGTGGCGGCCGCGCTTGGCTTAACTCGACTGATGGGGCAGATGCTATTCGGCGTAAGCGCCTATGACCCCGCGACCTTCGGCGGAGTTGCGCTGCTGCTGATGGGAGTAGCGCTAGCGGCCTGCTACATTCCGGCGCGGCGAGCGATGCGGGTAGACCCGGTGGTCGCCCTGCGTTATGAATAGCAGCGGATGGAAGGATGCGCAGTGAGCGCGGGAGGCGAAGACGACAGAGAGAGAGCTGCGGATCGCGGTCGCAGGCGCCGGTGAGGTTTCGGCGCTGCTCCTGCGGCCGGCACACGCGCGATGGATGATGGCGCTGGCGCACGGAGCGGGCGCGGGAATGCGCCATCCCTTTATGGGTGCACTGGCGATGGAACTCGCGGCCTTCGGTGTAGCCACGCTGAGATACCAATTCCCGTACATGGAGGAGAAAAAAGGCAGGCCGGATTCGCCGGGGGTGGCGACCGCAACGGTCACTGCGGCGGTGGCGCTTGCGGAAAAAGAAGGCGCCGGACTGCCGGTACTTGCGGGAGGGAAGTCGTTTGGCGGGAGGATGACTTCGGCGGCTGCGGCAGAGGGAAAGCTGCCGCCAGTGGCGGGACTCATCTTTTTCGGGTTTCCGCTGCATCCGCCGAAGCGGCCAGGGACGAAACGCGCGGAACATTTGCGGAAGGTGAAGCAACCGATGTTGTTCTTGCAAGGGACGCGCGATGACCTGGCGGACTTGGGATTGCTGCGGCCGATTTGCGAGGAGTTGGGCGAGCGAGCGACACTGCACGTGATGGATGGAGCGGATCATTCGTTTCACGTACTAAAGAAATCGGGGAAGACGGATGCGGAAGTGTTGCGGGAGCTCGCGGAGACAACCGCGGAGTGGGCGAGAAACTGCCGCGGCTAGCTCTGCCGTCCAGATTCCCTTTTTGAGCGGCCATTTTGAATCTTCGGGTCTGAACGCAATGAAGGCATTCCGGAGGTCAATATCCTTAACCCCTATGTTAGCTTTGACTGCAGGAATCCGGTGGAGTTAGCCGTGTTGCGCCTGTTGCTGCCTGCTTTACTCGGTTTGACGATCGCCCTGCCGGTGCGCCCTGGTACCGCCGATACCCTTATGATCGACGGCACTCCGCGCACCTATCACTTGCAGACACCCGCCCGCTTGCCCGCGCCGCTGGTGCTGGTGCTACACGGCAACAGCCAGCAGGGCCGCGACCTGCTCGAACACACCTCATGGCCGGCGGTGGCCCGCCGCGAGGGCTTCACGCTGGCGCTGCCGGACGGACTCAATCGCGGCTGGGCGGATTTGCGCAGCGATGCCGAAGTGGCCGGTCGCCGGCCGCCGCCGGGCACCGATGACGTGAAATTCCTCGCCGCGCTGATCCAGGACCTAGTCGCGCGCGGAATCGCCGATCCGCGCCGGGTCTATGTCGCCGGCATCTCCAACGGCGGCGCGATGGCCATGAGCGTGGCTTGCGAGCGCCCCGACCTGGTCGCGGCCGTCAGCAGCACGATCATGGCAATGACACGAACGATGGTAGCGGCCTGCCATCCCCAAAAGGGCACCCCTCTGATACTGATGAACGGAACCGACGATCCGCTGGTGAACTTCGCGGGTGGCCGCGGTCGCAGCCGAATGATGGGCGTTTCCGGCCTGCTATCCGCCGAGGACACGCTGCGTTTCTGGCGAAAGCTGGATGGCTGCGCGCTGGAGGATGCCGGCACCACCACGCTGCCTGATGTGGCTCCCGACGATGGCTCGCATGTGGTGCGAGTCAATTCGCGCTGCCCGGCCGGCATCGGGGTGTTGCTGTATCGGGTCGAAGGAGGCGGCCATCGCATGCCCGACGTCATCACGGATGCGCGTCATGCGCAGCTGGTGGACCGCATACTTGGCCCGCAGAATCACGACATCAACGGCCCGCAGGTGATCTGGGACTTCCTCAAGCAGTACGCCCGGCCATGAGCCGGGCGCAGGCCGCAGCCGAGGAGGCGGCTAATGTCTGGCTCAGGCAAACGGGTCGCGCAGCACCATGGTGTGTTCGGTAGCCCGAGCCGGCAAAGGGTTCGAACCCCACTTCTCCCGGGTGCGCATTCACCAAGAGGGAATCTGAACGAAGCATAAGAAAGGAACCGAGCGGCAAGGCCATTCGGCCGAGCGATTAGAACGCGGAGGGATGGCGAGGGCCGGCCGCGATGCACCTTTCGATTGCAGCGAGGGGCTGAATGGCGCCGCGGGCCCCGAGAGCGGTGCAGTTCAGCGCGGCGGCGGCGCAAGCAAACTCGAGTTGGCGAGGCGCCGGCCAGCCTTGCAGCAGCGCGTAGATGAAAGCAGCGTGAAAGATGTCGCCCGCTCCGGTCGTGTCGAGCGCTTCCACTTGAAATGCAGGAGAGTAGTGGAACTGCGCGCCG
>Ga0209581_1003662_pt1 | contig 13011 bp, 9 predicted proteins | sample Coa_R2_FD_187160 | JGI IMG/M metagenome (GOLD analysis project Ga0209581, IMG submission 187160) | Surface soil microbial communities from Centralia Pennsylvania, which are recovering from an underground coalmine fire - Coalmine... | ecosystem: Environmental > Terrestrial > Soil > Unclassified ...
CGACGACCGAGCCGGCGGTGACGAGCGAGACGCCGGCGGCGGCGTAGGTTGCTGCTTCCCCCTCGGCCAACGGGGTCACTCTACGGCCGTCGCTAGACGAATAGCTCGCCGAACAGCTCGGGTCGTCCCTGCGGGCCGCCGGGGACGAAGCGGACGACCGTCTCGCCGAGCTCGACGTCGGCGCCCTCCCGGTGCAGCCCGAGCACCTCGGCGAGCGCGTCCGCCTTCCCGAGCGGGTCGTCGGCCTTGAGGTGGAGCTCGCACAGGCGCAGCTCGTCGCCGTGGGCGAGGAGCTCGTCGATCCACTCCCGCGGAGGGTGCAGCTCGAGCCGGTAGCCGGCATTCGTCGAGACGAACGTCCTGCGGCCGCCGTGCTCCTGGACGCGCAGGTCGTTCGCCTGAGCCCGCTCGAGCGTCTCGGCGAGCTCGTCCTCGTCGAGCACGAGCCCCAGGTGGTCGAGGCGGGGCAGCGGCCACTGGCCGGGCTGGAGGACGACGTTGACCGCGCCCTTCTCCAGCTCGCTCAGGCGCAGCTTGAACTGCATCGCGTCCAGCTCCTCCCAGGAGACGCCCGGCTCGTACGAGGTGAGGTCCTCGCCGATCCGGCCGTGGCGGGCGACGAGCTGGAAGGCGAGCTTGCCGACGTAGCGCGCCTCGACCTCCCGTACCCGGCTCGTCACGAGGTGGTAGTGGAAGAGCTGCACCGGCGGGTCAATGGTACGAAGCGCTCGGCTGGGCGAGCCGGGTGGCCGAGCGTTCGGCTTCCGGCTCGACCCGCTCAGGCGCGCGCGGCGGCCTCGAAGCGCAGCTTGCCCGCGACGGCGGGAACCTCGGTCGGATAGTCGCCCGTCAGGCAGGCGCGGCAGAGGCTGGACGCGGGCCGCCGGGTCGCCTCGACGAGGCCGTCGAGCGAGAGGTAGGCGAGCGAGGTGGCCCCGACGTGGGCGCGCACCTCCTCGACGCTGCGCTCGGCGGCGATCAGCTCGGACGGGTCGGCGAGATCGATCCCGTAGAAGCACTGCCCGACGACCGGGGGCGACGAGATCCGCAGGTGCACCTCGGTCGCGCCCGCGTCGAACAGCATGCGCACGATCTCCCGCGTCGTGTTGCCGCGGACGATCGAGTCGTCGACCGCCACCACCCGCCGGCCCACCACCTCGGCCACCGGGTGGTACTTGAGCTTGATCCCCTGGCGGCGCAGCTCCTGACCGGGCTGGATGAAGGTGCGCTGCACGTAGCGGTTCTTGATCAGCCCCTCGCTGAAGGGCAGCCCGAGCGCGCGGGCGAAGCCGATCGCGGCCGGCGTCCCCGAGTCGGGAATCGGCAGGACGAGGTCGGCCTCGACCGGCGCCTCCTGGGCCAGGCGCTCGCCCATCCGCACCCGGGCGGAGTGCACCTCGACCCCGGCGAGGCGGGAGTCGGGCCGGGCGAGGTAGAAGAACTCCCAGATGCAGAGCGCGCCCGGCTCCGCCGGCTCGAGCGCCTGTCGCGCGTCCAGCCCGTCGGGGCCGGCGACGAGCAGCTCGCCGGGCGCGACCTCCCGCACCAGCTCGGCGCCGACCAGGTCGAGGGCGCAGGTCTCCGAGGCGACGACCCAGCCGTCCTCCCCGAGGCGGCCGAGCACGAGCGGCCGGAAGCCGTGCGCGTCGCGGCAGGCGACGAGCCGGCCTTCCGAGAGGGCGACGACCGAGTAGGCGCCGTCGAGGCGCCGCATCGCCGCCGCCAGCGCCTCGCCGAGGGGCGCCGGATCGTTCGCGGCGAGCGCTGCGATCAGCTCGCTGTCGGAGGTGGTGGCGAGCCGGACGCCGTCGGCCACGAGCGCCTCCCGCAGCTCGTCGACGCTGATCAGGTTGCCGTTGTGGCCGAGGGCGACCGTCCGCGCCCGGCCGTGCTGTACGAGCGGCTGCGCGTTCGCCCACTGCGAGGAGCCAGTCGTCGAGTAACGGGTGTGCCCGATCGCCACCTGGCCGCGCAGGCCGCCGAGCTTGCGCTCGTCGAAGACCTGGGCGACGAGCCCGAGGTCGCGCAGCGCCGTCAGCCGGCCCTGGTCGGAGACTGCGATCCCGGCCGATTCCTGCCCCCGGTGCTGGAGGGCGAAGAGCCCGAAGTAGGCGAGCCGGGCGACGTCCCGGCCGGGGGCGTAGACGCCGAACACGCCGCACATCAGGCGACCGTCCCGATCCGGACGAAGCCGCGAGAGCCGAGCCGCGCCACCCGTTCCGGGCGGCAGGCGAGGATGGCCGCGCTGCGGCGCGAGTCGTACCACGCGGGGATCTCGACCGTCGCTTCGAGGCCGCCGCTCCAGGCTGCCGCCTCGGCGAGCGCCGCCCGGATCCCGCTGGCGCCGACGTCGTGGCAGAGGCTCAGGTGCGGCGCCGCCTTCCAGAGGAAGCGGATCAGCGCCGCTTCCGCGGCCAGCGAGCCGTCCGGGGAAGTGGCCAGCAGGACGGCGTCGCCGCGCTGCCAGCGACCGGGCACCCGGCGCACGTCGCGCACGAGCCCGACGCAGCCGACGACGGGGGTGGGCGGGATGGCAACCCCGTCGGTCTCGTTGTACAGCGAGACGTTGCCGGAGACGACCGGGATCCCGAGCGCCTCGGCCGCCTGGGCGATCCCCTCGATCGCCTGCGCCAGCTCGAAGGCGATCTCCGGCTTCTCGGGGTTGCCGAAGTTGAGGCAGTCGGTCAGGCCGAGGGGCTCGCCGCCGGCGCAGGCGACGCTGCGGGCGGCGGCGAGGGTCGCCTGCACGCCGGCCCGGAAGCCGTCGGTCTCGCCGGGGGCCGGCCCCTGCAGGGCGAGCGCCAGCCCGCGCAGCGACGGCCGCAGCCGCAGCACCGCGGCGTCCAGGCCGGGGCGGCGCACCGTGCGCGAGCCCACGAGCTGGTCGTACTGCTCGAACACCCCGCGCACGTCGAACGCGAGCCGCGGCGGCCGCCGCGGCGGGCGCGGCTCGGCCCGCTGCTCGACCTCGTAGCGCGGGCATTCCTCGGTGAGGAAGGCGACCGGCACCTCGGCCAGGGGCTCGTCGCCGTGCAGGACGCGCAACACGCCCGAGCCGGTGACCTCGCCGATCGGGGCGCAGGCCAGCTCCCAGCGCTCGCAGACCTCGCGGACGGCAGCGAGCATCTGTGGCCGCACTGCGGCCACCATCCGCTCCTGCGACTCCGAGATCATGATCTCCCACGGCTCGAGGCCTTCCTCGCGCAGCGGGACCCGCTCCAGGTGGACGTCGATTCCCGCGCCGTCCGAGGCCATCTCGGCGAGGGCCGAGGCGAGGCCGGCGGCGCCGCAGTCCTGCAGTCCCTCGACGAGGCCCGACTCGACGAGCTCGAGCGACGCCTCCAGCAGCTTCTTGCCGGTGAACGGGTCGCCGACCTGGACGGAGGGGCGCTTGTCGGCGCCGTCGGCGCGCAGCTCGGCGCTGGCGAGGACGGACGCCCCGCCGATCCCGTCCCGGCCCGTGGTGGCGCCGTAGAGGACGACGAGCCGGCCGGGCTGCGCGCTCGCCGAGCGCAGCCGCTCCGGCTCGAGGAGGCCGACGCACATCGCGTTCACCAGGCAGTTGCCGGCGTACGCGGGGTCGAAGACGGTCTGGCCGCCGACCGTGGGTACGCCGACGCAGTTGCCGTAGTGGGCGATCCCGGCCACCGCCCGCCAGAAGGCCAGTCCGGGCTCGCCGAACCAGAGCCCGTCGAGCAGGGCGACCGGCCGCGCGCCCATCGCGACCACGTCCCGCACGATCCCGCCGATCCCGGTCGCCGCGCCCTGGAACGGCTCGACCGCCGAGGGGTGGTTGTGCGACTCGACCTTGAAGGCGACGGCGACCCCGTCGCCGAGGTCGAGCACGCCGGCGTTCCCGCCCGGCCCCTGCACGACGCGCGGGCCGGCCGACGGCAGGCGGCGCAGCAGCGGCGCGGAGTGCTTGTAGCCGCAGTGCTCCGACCAGAGCAGGGAGAAGACCCGCAGCTCGAAGGGGTTCGGGTCGCGGCCGAGCAGCTCCCGGATACGCTCCGTCTCCCGGTCGGTCAGGCCGAGCGCGCGGTGGAGAGGCTGATCCGCGACCTCCGTCAGGCGACCCAGTCTAGCCGCAGGCCCGGCGGAGCCTCACCCGCCGCATCTAGGTTCCGTTGTCGAGGTCGTATGCGCCGCCCGATCGTCCTGCTCACCCTGCTGGCGCTCATCTGGGGCGCCTCCTTCATGCTGATCAAGATCGCCGACCGGGAGCTCGCGCCCGCGACGCTGATCCTCGGCCGGCTCGGCTCCGCGACCGTCGTGCTCGCCGCCGTCGCCGCCCTGCGGCTCGGCCTGCGGCGGACGGTGCAGGCGCTGCGCGCGGCCTGGATCTGGCTCGGCGTGGTGGCGCTCGTGAACACGGCGCTGCCGTTCTGGCTGCTCTCCTGGGGCGAGAAGCGGCTCGACTCCGGACTGGCGTCGATCATCCAGGGCGCCGTCCCGATCTTCAACGCCCTGCTCGCCTTCGGCTTCTTCCGCGAGGCGCGCGTCGCCGGCCTGCGCCTCCTCGGCCTCGTCGTCGGCTTCGTCGGGGTCGCCCTCCTCGTCGGCGCCCAGCCGCAGGGGAAGCTGCTCGCGGCCTTCGCTGTCGTGGGAATGGCGCTCTGCTACGCCGTCGGCACCTTGCTCGCGGGCCGCCACCTCGGCGGCACGCCGCCCCTCGTCGTCGCCCTCGCCTCGACCGCGATCGCCGCCTTCGCCTCGCTGCCCGCCGGTCTCCTCCAGGCGCCGGCGGGGATGTGGCACGGCGAGACGATCGCGGCGATCGCCGTGCTCGGCGTCGTCGGCACCGCGCTCGCCTACCTCGTGTTCTTCGCGCTCATCCAGCGCGCCGGCCCGACGTACGCGACGCTCGTCACCTATCTCGTGCCGCCGGTCGCCCTCGCCTACGGGGCGATCTTCCTCGGCGAGCGCTTCGGGCTGTTCGCGTTCCTCGGCCTCGTGCTGATCCTGGGCGGCGTCGCCCTCGCCACCGGCGGCGTTCGTCTAGCCTCGTGGCGTGACCGTCGAGCTGAGGCGCGCGGAGCCGCCTGACGCCGGCTTCCTGCTCGAGCTGCTCGCCGACGACGACGTGCGGCCCTTCCTCGGCCCGCGCACGGCCGCGACGCGCGAGGAGGTGCTCGAGGAGATCGAGCGCTCGCTCGCCGAGCCCGAGCGCTTCGGCCGCTTCGTGATCGAGGCGGACGGAGAGCGGGCCGGGACGCTCGGCTTCCACCTCCTCAACGAGCGCAACCGCATCGCCCGGCTCGAGCAGCTCGCCGTGCACCCGGCCTTCCGCGGCCGCCGGCTCGCCGACGAGGCCGCGCGCCTGGCGCAGCGGCTCCTGCTGCGCGAGCTCGGCTTCCACCGGCTGGAGCTCGAGGTCTACGCCTTCAACGAGCGGGCCTGCGCGCACGCCGAGCGCGCCGGCTTCGTCCGCGAGGGCCGGAAGCGGAAGGCCTACCGCAAGGACGGCGAGTGGGTCGACTCCGTCCTCTACGCGATCGTGGCGGAGGACCTCGAGCGCTAGGCCGGCCCGCCCCCGACGTCGAGGACGACGGTCTTCAGATCGGTCATGTCGAGCATCGTGTAGCGGCCGCCGATCCGTCCCCAGCCGGTCTGGGTGCCGGCCGCGCCGCCGAAGGGCTCGTGCGCCTCCCAGTAGTCGGTCGAGTCGTTGACGACGACGTTGCCGGTGCGCAAGCCCTCCGCGTAGCGGAAGGCGCGCGCCAGGCTGGAGGTGTAGACCGCCGCCTGCAGGCCCAGGTGCGAGTCGTTGGCCGCGGCGAGGGCCTCCTCGTCCGAGCCCACCCGGATCAGCGGCACGATGGGCCCGAAGGTCTCCTCGCGGTTGATCAAGGTGTCCAGGCCCACGCCCGTGACGACCGTCGGCTCGTAATACAGGTCGGTCGGGTAGCCGCTCGCGCGCGAGCCGCCGAGCACGACCTCCGCCCCCTTGGCCACCGCGTCCTCGAGGTGGCGGTCCATCTTCGCCGCGGTCGGCTCGTTGTTCAGCGGGCCGACCTTCGTCTCGGGCTGGAACGGATCGCCGAGCGGCCACTCGCCGGCCGCCTGCACGACCGCCTCGAGGAAGGCGTCGTGGACGCGCTCGTGCACGAGCACGCGCTCGCTCGCGCAGCACACCTGGCCGGCGCAGAAGAAGCCGCCGAACACGGCTCCCTGCGCCGCCCGCGCCAGGTCGGCGTCCTCGCAGACGATCACGGGGCCGTTGCCGCTGGCCTCGATCAGCGTGCGCTTGAGGCCGGCGGCGCGCACGATCTTCTCGGCGGTGGCGTGCGAGCCGACGAAGCCGATCGCGTCGACGCCGGGGTGGGTCACGAGCCGCTCGCCGACCTCGCCGCCGCCGTAGACGACGTTGACCACGCCGTCGGGCAGTCCGGCGTCGGCCATGATCTGCATGAAGGCGGCCATCGTCACCGGCGTCCACTCCGACGGCTTGACGACGATCGTGTTGCCGGCGGCGATCCCCGGCGCGATCAGCTCCACCGGGATCAGAGTCGGGAAGTTCCAGGGGGTGATCGCCGCGTAGACGCCGTTCGCCTTGCGGAAGGTGAGGATCCGCTTCGCGGGGTCCTGCGAGGGGATGATCGCGGTCTCCAGCCGCTTCACGTCCTCGGCGGCGATCCGGAAGTTCTCCGCCGTCTCGTCGATGTCGGCCAGCGCCTCGCTCGCGTACGGCTTGCCCTGCTCGAGCGTGAGCTGCCGCGCGAAGTCCTCGCGCCGCTCCGAGATCAGGTCGGCGATCGCGTGGCAGACCGCCGCCCGCTCCCAGGCCGAGCGGGCCGCCCAGGCCGGCTGGGCGCGGCGGGCGGCGGCGACGGCGGCATCGACGTCGGCCGGGCTGGCGTCGGGGGCCTCGGCGAGCGTCTCGCCCGTGACGGGGGAGACGATGGCGCGGGCGTGGTCGCCGGTCGCGGCGACCCACTGCCCGTCGACGAAGTTCTCGAGCGTGCGGACGGCGAGGGCCATGGATCTCCTTTCTCGACTCCCCGCGATTCTACGAGGCCCTAGGATCAGGGCATGCCCTCCTTCCTGCACACCATGGTCCGGATCACCGACCCTGAGCGGTCCCGCGCCTTCTACGAGGCGCTCGGCTTCCGCTTCGAGCACCAGATGGACATCGTCCGCAACGGCGAGGTCGAGGCGACGAACTACTTCTTCGGCATCGGCGACCAGCCGGCCGTGCTCGAGCTGACCTACAACCACGACGGCCGCAGCTACGAGCTCGGCACCGGCTACGGCCACATCGCGGTCGGAGTCGACGACCTCGAGCGCACGCTCGCCGAGCTGAAGGAGCAGGGGATCGAGCCCGAGCGCGAGCCGTACCGGGTACGCGAAGGCGGGTCGCTGCTCTGCTTCGTCCGCGATCCGGACGGCTACCGGTTGGAGTTGATAGAAACACCTGGCGCCTGACTGGGGCGGCTGACCAGGGGTCGAGCTGGCGAGCCGTCCGAAGACATGGGGGACGGGTTCGGCCCCTGACCGCTAGGCGGCAGGGAGAGAAGCGGGAGTTCTCGTCGTGCGCTCGCATCCGCGCCGGCGGGGATCTGCGGGTGCTCCTGAACGTCGATGAGTCGGGGGTGCCGGTTCATCGCGGGCACCGCGCGTGGAGCCGCGCGCGGCTACTGCTTCGCCACTGACGAGCTTGTGGGGGACGACGTGCTCGATAGCCCAGCCAGCTCGACTTCGCTCCGCTCCCACTGAGACCGGGGACACCAGGAACAGCTGCCAAGCCCGTGCCCGGTGTCGGCCCATCTCCCTCTCGGCTGGCCCACCCTGAGCCAGCCGTCGGACGATCCCTGCAGTCCTACGCGCCTCCAGGATCGCCCCGGCGATCCGAGACCCAGCTACCTGGCAACGTCGGGCCAGGAAGCGCGGCGGCAGCGCGCTCCTGGCTCTCCTCCGGCACGGGGAGGCTTCTCTCAAGACACGTTCTTCGCTTGACTCCTCCTGCCCGCCCCTTGTAGCCTTCATGGTCTGACCATTGTCCGTTCGGGAACGAGGTGAGTCGCATGCACAGCAGAAGAGGGTTCGCACGACGGCAGAGTTGGCTCCTCGCGATGGTCGCCGCCGCCGCCGCCGCAGGCGTCTTTGCGGCGCTCTCCGCCTCAGATGGCGTACGGCCGGCCGCGGCCGCTCCCAACTCTGCCGCATCGTCGGCGTTAGTCATCGACATGCCTGTTGGTCCTGCGACCCTCGACCCGGCGGAGGAGTGCGGCCTGACCGACACGACCATCACGACCGCCGTCTACGCGACCCTCACGCAATACGGTTCGAAGCCGGGGCCCGACGGGACGACGCAGTTCGATCCCGCTCACATCGTCCCCTACCTCGCGAAGTCGTGGAAGATCACCGGCCATGGGCGCGTCTACACGTTCAACCTCCGCCCGGGGATGAGGTTCTCGGATGGCACGCCGATCGACTCCCACGCGGTCAAGTACTCGCTTGAGCGGTCGGTGACGATGGGCGGCTGCGGTGGCTACTTCATCTACGACGGCATCTACACGCCACCGCTGATCAAGAGCATCACCACGCCGAACCGGACGACCGTGGTAATCACGCTGAGCAGACCGGACGCCAACGCGTTGCAGGACTGGGCGCAGCCTGCTGCGTCGGTCGTTAATCCGAAGGTTGTAAACGCGCACGGCGGCGTCCACAAGGGCAAGATCAACACGTGGATGGCCGGGCACGTCACGCCCGGCGGAGGTCCCTACCTACTCCAGTCGTACGAGGCGAACAAGCAGGCGGTGCTGGTGGCAAATCCGCACTTCTACAAGCAACCAGCGTCGAAGAAGGTGATCATCAACTTCATCTCCTCCGACCCGACACTGCTGCTACAGGCGCGCAACGGAGCAGCCGACGTCACCCTCGGCCTGTCGAAACAGTCGGCTCACAGCCTCGTCGGTAACCGTAACGTCAAGGTGATCGCGGACGAAACCTCGACCTTCGAGCAGATCGGCATGCCGAACAACATGCCCCCGTTCACCAATCGCACCTTCCGCAAGGCGCTGACCTACGCGGTGCCCTACCAGCAGATCTTGCACAAGGTCATCTACGGCTACGGATCGCTCTTCTTCGGGGCGATTCCGCCGGGCATGCCGGGTTACAGCGCAAGCATCGAGAAGCCGCGCGCGTTCAACCTGACGAAGGCGAAGCAGTTGATCCAGCAGTCCGGGATCAAGACACCCGTGAACATCACGATGGATATCCAGGCCGGCAACCCGATCGATGAACAGATCGCGACGATCGTGCAGGGCGTCTGGTCGCAGCTTGGCGTGCACGTGACCGTCAACAAGCTGTCGGCGAGCGACTACACAAATGCACTCGAGGGGCACAAGGCCCAGTCCTACATCCGGCTGGACGGCCCCGGTGTGATCGATCCCGGGTACTTCCTCGGCTACGACATGAAGTGTGGAATCAGCTTCAACTTGAGCGATGTCTGCATACCTGAGGCGGACAAGCTGCTCGCGGAGGCGCGTAGGAAGCAGAGCCGGGCCGCCCAGGCGCCGTACTGGAAGAAAATCAACAAGCTCTGGATCGCGGACGCCCCGAAGATCCCGGTCTACGCGGACAAGGCTGTGTCGATCGTGAACAAGCGCGTGAAGCACTACTTCTACTCCGAGGAGACCAACTTCACGACCTGGTCGAAGTAGGCATCTAGACACCTGTCTTCCGCCGGACTGGGCCCTTGTGCCTGCTCCGGCAACTCAACCACGGCTCGCGAGGAGACGCATTCGTTCAGATGGCTACCCGGATTGGCGTCGACGTTGGCGGAACGTTCACCGATCTCATCTTCTACGACGACGAGAGCGGCGAGATCAGGGTCGGCAAGGTACCGACGACCCCGGCTACCCCCGAGGACGGCGTGATGGCCGCGGTCTGGTCCGCGGTTCCCGAGGACGGCATCCGCGCCTCGGAGTACTTCCTCCACGGCACGACCGTCGGGCTAAACTCGCTCCTGACGCGGACCGGCGCGACCGTCGGACTTCTTGCGACGCGTGGCTTCCGCGATGTGCTGGAGATCCGACGCGGCGATCGCGATGACCCGTACGACCTCTTCTGGAAGCATCCACCGCCGCTCGTGCCGCGGCGCCTACGTCTACCGGTCACGGAACGGATGCTCTTCGACGGCACCGTGCACACGCCGATCGAGCTTGACGACGTGCGCGGCGCTGTCCCGGTCTTCGAGGCAGAGGGCGTCACGAGCGTCGCGATAGCCTTCCTCCACGCCTACGCAAACCCTGAACACGAGCTCGCGGCCGCGGACGCGCTACGCGCAGCGGGCTTCACCGGCGAGATCTCGCTCTCGCATCAGGTCTCCGGAGAGTACCGGGAGTACGAGCGAACGACGACAACCGTGATCGACGCCTACGTGCGCCCGAGGATGGCGCACTACCTGCGTGCGCTCGAGAACCGGCTGGCGCAGTGTGGCTTCGGCGGTAGTCTGCTCGTCACCCGCTCGGGAGGCGGCGCGATGACGTTTACCGAGGCGAGAGAGCGGCCGTTCGAAACGGTTCTCTCCGGCCCGGTGGCGGGCGCGGAGGGAGCCGCCGAGCTCGCGCGCAACCTTCGTTTGGGCAATGTCATCAGCGCCGACGTTGGCGGCACGAGCTTCGATACGTGTCTGATCAGCGGAGGCAGGCCCCAGGTGATGTACGAAGGCGCGATCGTCGGCCTGCCAGTGCAGACGCCCTGGGTGGACGTGCGCTCGATCGGGGCCGGCGGCGGCTCGCTCGCCTGGGTCGACGTGGGCGGGCTGTTGCGCGTCGGTCCTGGGAGCGCCGGAGCGGAGCCGGGCCCCGCCTGCTACGGACGAGGCGGGACGCAGCCGACGGTGACGGACGCTGCGTTCCTCCTAGGCATGCTCGGCGAGGGCGCTCTCGCAAGCGGCATCCGGCTCGACCGTGAGGCCGCCCAGCACGCGATGCGGCCGCTGGCCGAGCAGCTGGAGTTCGAGGTCGAGGACGTGGCCCGGGGAATCATGACGATCGCGGCCGCGAACATGGCGGACGCGATTCGCGAGATCACGGTCGAGCAGGGCCAGGATCCTCGCACCGCCACGCTCGTGGCTTTCGGTGGCGCCGGTCCGCTTTTCGCGACGCTGCTGGCGCGCGAGCTAGCGATCGAGCAGATCGTCGTCCCTCCCTACGCAGGCAACTTCTCTGCCTGGGGGCTGCTCGGCGCCGACCTGACGCAGTCGGCGGCGCGCACGAGGATCATGAAGCTAGCCGAGGATACCGTCGCGGAGGCGAACGACGTACTCCGCGGCCTGTTCGAGACGCTCACGGCACGGGCGGCGAGACGCGACGGCATGTCCGAGACGGTGCGCGAGGTCGCAGCCGACATGCGCTACGTCGGCCAGGAGCACACCATCACCGTCTCACTTCGTGCCGAGCACGGGCGCGTCGTCGCTGATGCCGACGAGATCCGCGACGCCTTCGAACGAGAATACGAGCGTACCTTCGGCCATCAGATGGAGGAAGAGGTCGAGATCGTATCCCTTCGAGCGACGCTACGGACGCCGCTCCCGCGCCGTGCGAACGAGAGTGTTGCGAAGAGCGAGAAGCCCCTCGGTGAGGAGACGATCCACGCCTACTCCTTCGCGCGGGGCGAGTGGATGCCATTCCGGATCGTCGACCGCTCGCAGATCAACGGGACGTTCGCGGGGCCGGCGATCCTGCTCGAAGACACCGCGACGACCTACCTCGACGCGGGGTTCGAGGCGTCCGTGCACGAGTCAGGCTCGCTGTTTCTGCGTGACAAAAGGGGGGCGTGATGCGTGCCACTGAGGCACAGGTCTACCGCGCTGGACGTGGTGTTGCGGTTGAGGTTGCAGATGCGGACCCGGTGACGACTGAGGTGATTCGCCATGGCCTGAACTCCGCTGCGAATCAGATGAAGCGTTCCCTGATTCGGACGGCGTTCTCGCCGATTATCTACGAGGTACTGGATTTCGCGGTCGCTATCTACGATAGGCAGGTGCGGCTGCTTGCCCAGGCGCCGAGTCTTCCCCTGTTCATGGGTACGATGAACTTCTGCGTTGAGGCGGCAGTAGAGGCGGTCGGCGGCGAGCAGGCGTTGGAGCCGGGCGACATCATCCTCTATAACTACCCCTACGGTACGGGCTCGCACCCGCAGGACTGCGCGGTCGTGATGCCGATCTTCTACCGTGACGAGGAGCTGATCGGCTACTCGACGATCAAGGGACACTGGCTCGACATCGGCGGTAAGGAGCCCTACTCGACCGACACCGTCGACGTCTTCCAGGAGGGGACGATTTTCCCTGGGGTCAAGCTCTACTCACGCGGCCGACGGGTCGACGACATCTACCGGATGGCGCTCGCGAACTCGCGCGTGCCGAAGATGGTCGCGGGAGATGTTAATGCGGAGGTGGTCGGGGTCCGGACAGCGTCCGCCGCCGTTCTCCGGCTCGTGGAGCGCTACGGGCTCGAGACGTTCCGCAGCTCGGTCGAGCGGATGTTCGACCACGGCGAGGCGGTCGTCCGCAGCTACTTCGAGCGGCTCCCGGACGGCCGCTACGTCGGCGAGGGGCGGATGGACAACAACGGGGTCGACGACGAGCAGGTGCCGTTCGAGATCGTGCTCGAGATCGACGGCTCGACCGTCCGCGTCGACTATTCGACCGCTCCCGACGCGCAGCCTGGGCCGATCAACTGTCCGATCGCGTCGACCGTCTCGGCGAGTCGCATCGCGATCACGATGCTCGCCGGCGGCGGTGAGGCGCCTAATGAGGGCCATTTCCGCCCGATCGAGATCGTCACGCGGCCGGGGTCGATGTTCCACCCCAACCCGCCCGCGCCCTGTTTCCTTTACGGCTGGCCGGCGATGCAGGCGATGGAGGTGATCTACGATGCCGTCTCGAAGGCGATGCCGGAGGCGGTTCCCTCCTGCAGCGGTGGCGACATCTGCTCGCTCGTCTGGTGGGGGGTTCGCGAGAAGACCGGCGAGCCGTGGGCGGACGGCTCACCGCATCCGGTC
>Ga0209581_1003663_pt1 | contig 13008 bp, 14 predicted proteins | sample Coa_R2_FD_187160 | JGI IMG/M metagenome (GOLD analysis project Ga0209581, IMG submission 187160) | Surface soil microbial communities from Centralia Pennsylvania, which are recovering from an underground coalmine fire - Coalmine... | ecosystem: Environmental > Terrestrial > Soil > Unclassified ...
TCAGAATTACCGCCGTCAGCGGCTCCTGCCATCCAGGCAACACGCCCCGCAGGACGGCCAGCAGCAGCATCCCCTCCACCGCCAGGGCAGCGAGCAGCCCCTGCACAATCCAGCGCCACCGATTCATACCGCTCCCTCCACCTTCTGTACTTCCCCGGCGTACTCGATCTGCACCCCTTCGATCAAGGCGCCCACCTGCTCCCAAAAGTTGCCATCCCACAGCGCGTTCGGATCGTCCGTATGCACGGCCTCCAGATAGTCGTACAAGCTCCGTGCTACTCTGACGGTACCACCGGCGGTCGTAATGATCACCTGATCTGACTGTCTTTGTATCTTGCGTCCCCTGGTACTCTCGGCTTCGATAGCAACCTGATACGCGCGATAGCCCGCACAGAAAGCGGATTGGTAGAGGCGACAGAACTCAATCGGGTCGTCAGTATGCGTGGCCTCGAAAGCCAACGTGCTATCGGCCAGGGCAACGCCATCGCGCTGTACCTCGGCATCGGAGAGCCATCCGCCCAAATGGTGCAGGTGCCAGGCAGCCACATCCATGCCGCAAGCGCGGGCGTAGACTTGCAGCGTGGCAGCCGCAGTGGGGTCGCCGTGCAGCATAAAGGCCGGGCGCAAGGTGCGCCAGACCTGCCGCTGGGTCTCGCTGGGGGAGAGCGCTGCGGTCAAGTGGATGTCCTTCGATGGGAGCATAGCCACCAAGCCGGGAACGGGGGCACACATAGTGATTGGTTGTGTCATAGATATTTCCCTTGAAGGAATGCCCCATGCTATACTGCGCATGGGAAACCTGGGCGGCTGCTCTCTGCTGGCTCCGACACCTTGGAGAACAGTCCGCCCGCTCTACTCAACGCACTACAATGACGGCGCTCCAGGCTCTTGTCCATGTGATTCCTCCTCCTGCCGCTTCCAGCGCACCTCAAAGGCAATACCTTGCCGCTGGCGTTGCCACCAGGCCAGATCGTGGAGCAGAGGAAGGGGGATCATCGTGAGCAGTCGATCATAGGTGCGCCTGCTCACGATGATGATGGCTGGGCCGACATCGATCTCTACACGCTCCTTGTACCTCACCTGAATCCTTTCCTGGCCTCATGTGTGACAAGCCAAATCCTGGGGGCGGCTGCTCTTTCGCGGCCCAAACCTGAGAAAGCAGCCTCCCCTACAAACGCACTACGAAACAATGCCCCTCATCGAATACCCCTGCCCATACTCGTTAATAACGAGTAGGCAGTGGCCCAGCTCCTGGCTCACCTCGCTGGCGAGCGCATGCAAGGCGTGCCTGGACGGGGCGCCGGTCTCCCGGCACAAGGCTTCGTGGCCGACGAGGCGATCATCGGCCTGTCCGGCTTCCCACGCCTTTGCCTGCGCGACTAATGTCCGCACGAAGAGGTAAGCTTGGGGGCGCAGCGCGAGCCGACGCCCCTGTACCGTCAGTTGCCGGTGCAGGTCGTCCCATTCGACCCGCACGCCATCGACAGACACGATGAGCAGCGGAGGGCAGCGCGCATGCGCAAGCACCTCGCTTTTCCGCACGGCTCCGATGTGCGATACTACACACCGGAAAGACCGGGGCGGCAGTTCTCTTCAGGGTCCGACAACCATCAAGAGAGCTGGCCGCCCTTGCTACGAGAACGCGCTACAAGGCTGCACAACAGGGATGCGCTCCGCGAACACACTCCAGCGACCATTCGCCCCATCACCTCACGCCACTTGCGAGCCTGCTCGGCTCAGGCGAACCGATACCGGGGCATCGGCTCGCCTCAACCGGGCAGAAGGAATGCTGGCCGCATGTGTCACTCGGAATTCTGAACCGGCTCCTGCCGGATAGCCTTAGTCACCGCACACGCCGCCGAGGGCGCAGGGTCCGAGCCTGCGATCCTCTTTGTACTCCGACCAGCCTATTACCAGATAAGTTTCGTCTGGCCCGCCGCTGGAGGCAGCGGTTTTTGTTCAAGAACCCCAGCCCGACAAAGGGACTGCTTGGCTTCTGCTGCTCGCAGAACGGGCTGGCGACGGCGCTCAAAAAAAGCGCCCCATATTTCTGCTGCTGAAACATGGGGCTGATCGCTTGCGATCTGTGCTGAGAGCAGATACACTCCCAGCCAAGCCCCGCTGACATGTGCAGCAGAAAGGCTTAGAGAGCGGCGGATGTTCTATCGTCCGGCGCTCCCAAAGTACTTGAATTAAGTATAAACCTTCATACCTAAAATGTCAATACCCAGAGTTATATACATAAACTTCATATGTTATAATTGATTCAGGGCGGTCCTACCTGGGTTATCGAGGGGAGGATATTTGTATGGGCAATCTCCTAACAGTAAGAGAAGCAAGTAAGGAAGCAGATGTCTCCATCGGCTATCTTCATAAGCTGGTAAAGGATGGCACTATTAAGGGTAATAAACTAGGCAACCAATGGGCACTTGATCGTGCCTCTTTTGATGCCTGGCTTGCAAAAAGGCGCCAGAAGCAGCAGATGGAGCGAAGCATGTGATGGAGCAACCTCCAGTCCGCCACAACTTTAGCCCTTCAGAATTTCTGACGGGCGTTTTCATTTCAGGCAATGTCTTACAAAGCTCCATTTCGCTCACGCCCTCGACCAGCTCTCTTGGCGATGCCGCCTGATCGAGCAGATTCGTAGTACACTAGATGTAGGAAACACGATTGAGCCATCAACGAGCATCCTGAGACAAGCGTAAGCGATAGTTTGCCGTCAGTACAGGGGGTAAAGTGAGCGAAGCTGTCATGGAGCGCAATGTAGCTCCTCGATTGCTTACCAGCTACTTGCTATCACTGCGCTTCTCGATTGAGATGGCTCGAAAAACTCAGCACAGAACGCTCAGCGCAGATAAAGCGGAAACGGGTGAGTTCGCGCACTCCAGGCGGCGCCTGCTCCGCTGCGTTTGGAGGGTGGAGAGAGGGCAGCACCGACATGGCTCCTGGCTCCGTGTGCGGGCAGGAAGAGAGCGCGCGCTCGCCACAAGCAGGCTCGCTTGCTGGGAACCTCACCCGTTTCTGCTATTTCTGTGCTGAGCGTTCTGTGCTGAGCCTCTGTGAGCAGGCAATTCCCTGACAGGACTGAGGGCAACCATCTGGTAAGCAATCGAGGAGCTGCTTTGCCCCTGATGACACGCTCGCTCATTTTACCCCAGCTTGGGCCAAAGGACACGTTATGATTCCTACACTGGACCAAGGATGCGGATAGGTGACAAAACGCCTGGATTCGCCTGTGCTGTTCGGTTGCAGTGAGGCCAGGAAAGAAGCCAACGGCTGGACACATTATGGTTTAGGACAAAGGAAAAGAATTGCGGCAAATCACACTATCGAGACGCTGCTGCGGTCTTTCTCTTCCTCAGATTGGCAACAACCCTTCGGTCAGGTACATCAAGTCCTTCTGCGGCACATGGGAGCAGTGTTCCAGCCCGGGCAAGCCACCCCACCTGAAACAGATGCGCAGATAATTGACAAAGGTGGTCTGATGCCATTCCCCTTCCAGGAAAGCATCCATGGTTGGTTGTGGCACTTTGATAGAGTAGGGACCACCACCACTGATGAAATATTTACCGTGTTTGTCATGGCTGATAGGCAGATAGAGCAAACCCTCTTGATCCAGGTAAGGGCGTTCTCTCTTGGCCGTCTTCAGTACCCACTCAAGAGGCAATACTTGAAGGGGATCAAGGCTCTCATCAGGAGGCATTTTAATGTGGAACTGATCCCACCACCGCTGAGGGGTTCTTCCAACAAAATCTACAGTACCAACTATTTCGTACCAGGCACGCCATGAGAGAGGAAGAGGACCAACAAGAATCTCTAATTCCCCAAGACTTGACTGCACCTCTAGTCCAGGGGGACTATGAGGACGTGCTGGCCGATGGGCGCGTTCCCATAGTTCTGCTAGCTCCCTTTCGCGCCCCTCTCCTTCCAGTTCTTCCAATATTTCCTGAGGATAGAGAATGTGTTCCTCTTGTGGTACAACGAATGATGGCCCAACAATCGCCTCCGCATATTCCTCAAGCCAGGCATAACCAAACTCATAGCCACATATTTGGAGGCGAGGAATCAGGATCTGAATATTGTGTCTTACCCGCTTCATGGTGGCATAAGCAACTGCTAAGGCTTCAGAGAAAAGCGGCTCGTGGCGGACCTGTTCTCCCAAGTCCAGCAGTTCAGCCCAGACGGCTTCGCACTCTCCGCTTGTATAGCGATCAAGAAAACTGTTCATGTCCCTCCTCCAAGGAGAGCTTACCTGCGATAGCCATCTTCAACTAGCTTGTCAATACCCTCGGAATTCAGTGCCAACAATATTTCTTAGTCCTCTGCTATCAATACCTTTTTCACACGCCGAACATATCCGGTTGGATGCGCCAAGTCCTTCTAATGTTCCGCCTCCGTCCACATAATCAAAAAAGAATTCTTCTGCATGTCTGCCTCCTGGCAAATAATTATCGGGACCAATATACTTGAACCCAAGCTTGTTGACAAGTTTCTTGAACACTGAGAGATTATTAGGCGACGCTCCCCCCTCGTTTAGAGAAGTTAATATCTCTCCTTTATCATTTATCCCAACTCCTATCGTTGTATCAGCTCCGAAATCATCATTGCCTGTTAGGCGTTTCATTTGCCGTTTTAGCGATTGGGCTATCTTGTTAGCTCTTTTCCCTTCTGGAGTGCAATTATGCACCACCCATTGCCCCGAGCCCACCTCAAAGGTATGGACGTTGCTGACCGTCAGATCATAGCGTGTCCCAGCGCCAGGAATCACCTGCACCCCTTCGACCACTCCGATGCTGCCATCCGCACGCAGAATATGGAAACCCGGTTGCAACTGCCCAGCCTGGACCCAGCCCTGCTCCACCGTCAGGAAGGGATGTTTGGCGGTGGTGTGAACCGTCTCCTCCAACGGCTGCGCTGCCTGATCCTGGCCCGCTGTCTGGGGTGGGGCACGATCTTGATGCTGTCCGTTTGCAGCCGCCTGCGGCTTCGCGCCGTCGGGAGCGGGAGTGGTATTCTCTGTTCGCAGCTTCACATCCACCAGATCAGTGTCATGGTTGATAAAGACGTGTTGAACCGTCTGGATGGTGGTTTGCTTGGTTTGGGGATCATACGCTAGCACCTGATCGCCCACCTTGAGGTTGCTGATGTCGCGTTCGCCGTTGGGAGTGGCGACCTTCGTATCGGCGGAGAAGGAGAGGCCACAGGTATCTCCCGACTCAATCGCCGCTCCGGTATCCCCTTCGACATCATCACTCGCGCTGTGCACCAGTCGGCCTGCCCCCTTGAGGAGCTTGCCGCCTATCTTCATGAACGCCCCCATACCAAAACTCATGGCCGCCCCTTCGACCCCCGCTTCCAACACTCCATCCATGAGTGGTTTATGTTCCAGGGCGTTACTCACCATCTGCCCGGCGGCACTGGCAACTCCATCCACTGCGCCGCGCACAAATGGCCCCGCTTCCGGTCCTGCCAGGCCGCTGATCGCCCCAGACACCGCTCCTATCGCCGCCTGTTTCCCGACCTCGCCCCAGTTGACTCCCTGCCCCGACGCCACCTGGGTGACGACGCTGGTGGCCGCTCCCACGACTGCGCCCACCACGGCTCCAATGAGCATGGTGCAGAAGGGCCAGCAATGCCCATTGCTATCGAGGTGGGTGGTGGGGTTGTCCTCCACATAGGCGTAGCGATCCAGCCCGGCAGGGTCCATTCCGCCACCAGGCAGTACCGAGTCGGCGCTAGTGAAGGTGCCTGCCGCCGGATCGTAGTAGCGGGCGATGTAGTAGTCCAGCCCTGTCGCGCTGTCACTCCGCTGGCCGGTAAAGCCATAGGTGGTGGGCATGGTCCCGCCTGCCCAGCGCAGTTGCCCATAGGGGGCAAAGAGCTGGGCGGCCACCACACCCGCGCTGTTGACCACCACCGTGGTGCTGTTCAATCCATCATCCAGCGGGTAATACCAGGCAGCGGCCTCTTTCTGATACTCGGCGACTCGCTGCCCATTGAAGTAGAGATAGGCCGTCGTGGTGGTGGTACTCCCGCTGACCGTGATCTCTTCCAGGTTGCTGAGGTAGGTGGTCGTGGTGGTGGTACTGCCACTCATCACCTGCATCTCAACGCGGTTGCCTTCGCCATCGTACCCATAGTTGACGGTGGTGGCGCCATTGGCGCTGACCCACTGAATCAGCCGATCTTCGGCATCATAGGTGAACCTGGCCCCCGTCTGGCTGGTGCTGGTACAGACCGCCGCATTGGTTGGCGTGCGACAGGTCATATTGCCAGCGGCATCATACTGGGCCTCATAGCTGTTCGTGCCAATGGCATCCACTGCGTGGTAGTGGGTGCTGTCATAGGTATAGTTGCCCTGCGGGCTGCTGGCAATGGCACCAGTGAGCGTACTCTGCGCGCTGCAGGGCGTCTCGCGCTCGACGTTCTATCGGCAGGTCGTGGGGAAACAACCAGTATATCAGAAGGAGTGATGGAACCAACGACGGAAGGAACGGTCTGCGCTTCCAAAGGCGCCAAGAAGGGGAGCGAGCCTCATACTACAGGAGACCTGGAGATGCCATGCTTTGTATGTCCAATACTACGATACCCCTGCTACGTCCCCTGCCCCGGAGTGTAAGGCCAGATCCGTGTGTAGGGCCTGAGTACCTCGCTCCCCAAGGACGTGATCGCCACCTGAATCTGCTTGCTCAAGGCCGTTGGCCCCTCTTGCTCCAGCCAGGCGAGCAGGGCTGGCAGCACATAGTCTGCACCTTCAGCCGCGATGGCTACTAAGGCAGCTATCAGAGCTCTTTCTAGGGCATCTGCCTCATCCATATCTTTCCACACCTGCCGCTGACTTAGCAGGAAAGCAAGGACTGGACCACATCCGAGTAGATAAGCGCGCTCCTTGACCCCTCGCTCGAGCCACCAGCACACTTCGTAGACCTCTTCGTCCCATCCCTGTCGTTTCTGCCCCCGATCCCAGAGGATCTCGATGAGATAGGGAACGACGATCTCAGGTCCTATCTCACACAAGGTGGCTGTTGCCTCCTCCTGTCCGGGGGCATTTGGATCGGTAGCAATAGCGATGATCAGCGGAATGGCCGCGACATTCTGTGGATACCCGATGGCACCCACCACTTGGCTAATGACTCTCCAGTGCTGCTTGGGTGGATAATAGCTGAGTTGCTGGAGCGCCATCATCACCTCTTTGGGCTGAAGGGCAAGTTCTCGGATCAGTCTCGTTCTGGCGACAGGGTCGTCAGCGAAGGTGGCTTGCTCCACCCGTTCCCAGATCCCTGGCTGTGTGTGTTCTTCTTCTGACATGTACTCTCTCTGCGTTACGGCAGCCAGCATATGGCGGGCCAGTATACCCTGCTACTCTTCAACGTTTGGTGTGAAATATGTTACCAATCAAGCAAGTCCGCGACGGCCAGCGCTGGCCGCCCCTGCTGAAGATTGAGCCAGCAGCAGAAGTTGTGCAGCCCCACTTTGGCCGCCAGACGCGCTTGCACGCCCCGCAAAACGTGGGGCCGCTCGTGTTCCAAGCGAAAGGCTTCCAGCAACCGATCATGCACGGTCTCCACGATCTCACGCAAGCAGGCCCTCCACCGCCGCAAGCGTTTGGGCCAGCGATGCGGACGCCGCTGCTCTGGCTGGGTGATCACCACCGCGCCATAGGTCCGCATCCAGCGGGCACGGATGTGCTGGCCCGCAAAGCCGGTATCGGCGATGTAGCCGTCATCCAGCGAATGCCCAGCACTGGGCAAGCGTGGCTGGGGCTGTTGCCGGGCGGCCAGCACTGTCTCGGCCAAGAGATGATCCCCGCTGTTGCCTGGTCCCAGGCCAAAACCCGTGATCGCGCCCACCCGCGCGGTCGCCGCTCGCAGCCTGGTGGTACGCACGCTGGCCTTGCATCTCCATGACTTGCACGTCCGCCTGGCCGAGTTGGAAGCCGCCATTGCCGCTGTGGTGCGGGACGATGACGACGCCCAGCGCTTGCAAGCCATTCCCGGCATTGGGCCGCAGAATGCGGCGACCATTCGCGCCGAGCTGGGCGATGTGTCGCGCTTCAGCCGCGTCGAGCAGATCAGGCCTTTGAGTATCATCGGAACAGAAAGTGTAAATACGGCTCATTTTCCTGGACTGAAAGCAAGCGACAGGAATGGTTGAGAAGAGCAAAACGGACTCGGTCCGTTTTTGCAAGCCCCGATCCTGTCTGGCCTCAAACCATTCCCCTAACGTTCTGTTCCAATGATACTCAAAGGCCAACATACGCAAACCATGACCTCCTGCACTCCATCATGTACGCCTGATGTGCGCAATATCGCGCTATCCGCCAGCCACCTTTTTGCAGGAAGAACCCTACACGAGCAAGACCTGTCCGATGTGTGGACATCGGCGCAAATCTGCCCCGGAGGGACGCCGCTTCACCTGCACGAATACATGCTGCCGTTGGGCCTATCATCGAGATGGCGTAGCGTGGTGGGAAGGGGCACCCTGATTGAATCATGGTCGCCTCAGCCGGACAGCCCCCGAACAACCATGCTGCGCGAGATGCAAACATCACCCCAGGTTCGTCATCGCTTTGGTGAAACCGAAGCACAGTGACGGTGCTGTGGGCCGCTCATTGCATCATCCCCGGTTCGTCATCGCTTTGGTGAAACCGAAGCACATTGATGGTCATCTGGCAGAACCGTTGTTCGTCACTGTATCGTGACGTTCGCCTGGTAGAATTGGTCATCCAGTTGTGAAAAATTCGTTTTGTCCGCTTGCTGTCACTTCGTGATGTCCCGTTGCTATTGTTCGTCACGGTGGCCGTCATGGGGGTGGTCACCGCGGGCCGTTCGTCCCAGGCAGGAAAAGCGCTCATCCCTCCTGCTCCTTTCCTGGTCATACCGGGCATGGGTTCGTCACGGACTTCCGCCTTTCTCTGTCATCACAGCGCATGGGTTGCCCCGCTGTTCGCCCACCTCTGCTGTGATGCCCCAGCCCATCATCTTGCCGTCTCTTGGTGAGCGGCACCCCTCTTGTGTCGTCACCAGCGCTCTCTGGTGGCACCCGTTGTCTTGTCCGCCCCTTTGTGATGCTCTTGGCAGCAGCGCTGCTGTTTTGCGTGCCCCCGCCCAACAACCAGATGCGATCTCCACCCTGCGGGCGCCCCGTCCTTTCGGGAGCCCGGATCATCCTCTCCCCCTTGCAACCACGGCAACTATCACGTATCTTGCACGCGCACGCATTTGCACCAGCCCGCTCCCCAGCAGGCGCCGTTTGAAATTGCAAGGCACGAGTTTGACCAATGGGTGCCGTGGGATCATCCGCACACCCCCCGGCAAGGCGCCCTCCCCGGCCCCACAACTGCAAGGCGTCCTGCAAGGCTTCCTGCAAGGCTTCCTGCCCGGCCCCACAAGTGCAAGGCTTCCTGCAAGGCTTCCTGCAAGGCTTCCTGCAAGGCCCCCCAAGTGCAAGGCTTCCTGCAAGGCTTCCTGCAAGGCTTCCTGCAAGGCTTCCTGCAAGGCGTCCTCGTTTTCACTGGCTATACTAAAGGTGTGGAGTGATGTGAGTGTCACGATCCGGCCCTGGTGTCGGTTCCGCTCACGAGATGAGCCTGGCCCCACGAGGCGCCTGTGAGACGTTCCTGTGCGAACCGAACGCGGCCTTGGACGGTTCAGGCAGATGGACCGGCGCGTCTGTGAGTCCTATCTTGGATACGCGGCGCTGGCACTTGGGAAACTCCCTCGCGCGCGCAATAACGACGGCACCTGGCGTGCCAAGCGCTCAGACGCAGGGAAGCCGCGCAGCAAGTAGCTCGCCAACAACGCCTCTCGGAAGCTCTGGGAGTTTCTCAGAGCTTCCAGTTCATTTTCACCCGCTGGCATCAGGGAAATAGCCCCTTGACCTCTAGCTGGTCGTATGCTATATTAGTTGGCGATAAGTGCTGTTATCACCAACTCGCAGACCTATACAGGGGATTTGAGCGCTCTGCCCATAAAGGGAGAAGCCGATGCGTAGCGAACCAGAAACCACTGCTCTAGACCTTCAGCAGCTCGACCAGCACCTGATCGCCCTCTGGTTACATGGGCGCAGTCCGCAGACGATGCGCGCCTATCGCCGGGACTCTGAGCGGCTCCTTGGCTTCACGGGCAAACCCCTGCGGGAGATCACGCTGGCCGATCTGCAACGCTTCGATACCAGTCTGGCTGACCTGGCGGAGAGCAGCCGCGCCCGTATCCTCTCGGCGGTGAAATCGTTGTTCAGCTTTGCGAGTCACACCTTTCCAGCCGCCTTCCCGGTGAATGTAGGCGCCGCGCTGCGGCTGCCCAAGCGCAAGGACACTCTGGCCGAGCGGATTCTGCCGGAGTCCGCGGTGCAGAAGATGCTGGCGAAGGAAGACCACCCGCGCAACCGGCTGATCCTCTTGCTCTTATACGCTGCGGGCCTGCGGCGCGCGGAACTCTGTGGCCTGTGCTGGCGCGATCTGCAAGCGCGCGAGCTGGCCGATGGGACGCTCACGGGGCAGCTCGTCGCCTTTGGCAAAGGGGGCAAGACGCGCTCGATTTTGCTGACCCCGGAGACCTGGCGCGAACTCCAGAGTCTGCGCGGCGAGGCCGCCGACGATGAGCCGGTGTTTGTCTCGCGCCAGCGCAGCAAAAACGATGGCCGCAAAGCCCTCCAGCCCTCCCAGGTCTACCATATCGTGCGCCAGGCCGCCCGGCGCGCCGGAATCAAGAAGCCCGTCAGTCCCCACTGGCTGCGACACGCCCATGCCAGCCACGCGCTGAACCGGGGCGCGCCGATCTCTCTGGTGCAGGCAACGCTGGGCCATAGCAATCTGGCGATCACAGGCCGCTACACGCATGCCCAGCCAGAGGCGAGCAGCGCCCAATATTTGCCCCTGTGAGGGCAAGGCGGTGCGTCAGTCAATCGTTAAGGAAAGTGATGGGGTGATTGATCTGATAATAGCCCAGGTTTGGAGTATGGGGATTTAGAGAGGAATGGGTGCTATGCACATTGATCCCACCAGTGTCCCGCCAGAGATAGCTGATCTTGGGATGAAGCTTGGAGAGGCTGCTGTAAGAAATTCAGCCAGTGCTGTGTTTGATAAAATCAGAGCCATTAAAGCCAAAAGGAATGAAAAGGAGATAATAAGCGAACTCGAAGAACTCATAAATAGCTTGTTGGCTGATAAAAACGAGCTGATTCAAATTGCTGAGGCTTATAGGCAAGAATTTGTCGCGCAACAAATCTCCCAGGATGATATTCAGTATATTACCGAGAGCTTTATCCCCCGGCTGGAAGAGTTGATTGAGCAGGCTGGTACTCCAGATGAAACTGTTCAAAAAACCCTAGACGGCATAAAGTCGTTGCTTTCCGTTGAGATGCTCACGGTATTGCAGCTCGTAGGCTTCAACTTCAAAAGAGCGATAGGGGAACCGCTCACGTTTTTGCTGCAAAAGCTGATTACCACGAAAGTTCCTCAAGACCCACAGGCCCAACTTGAGCTGAATAAGTTAACAATGGCATTTAATCTCAAACTTGCTGAAATAGCGCAAAACAAAGCTGCAACCGAGAGATGGGAGCAGTTGAGACGCCCGGTAAATTTAGAGCAGTAGATAGCCTACTCCCTTAGCGTGTCTGTCTATGCCGGACCTGATCGACACGCTGCGCGCCTCCAAGTTTGGCTCCAAGCCCTACACGCCCTTTGAGGTCTTTATGAAGGCGCTCTACGAATACTTCAAAGAGCGCCTCGTGCTGGAGCAGAACCAGGCCGCAACAGTGGACCTGGCCCGCTTTCAGGAAGAGGGCAAAGCCGAGGCTATCCGCCTGCTGGACAAGTGGGGCGGCGTCCTGATTGCCGATGCGGTGGGCCTGGGCAAGACCTTCATCGGCCTGAGCTTGCTAGAGCGGGAACTGCTCACCAAACGCAAACGCGGGCGTGTGCCGCGCGGCGTGGTCATCTGCCCGGCCCAACTGCGCGATCTGGTCTGGCGGCCACGCCTGCAAGAATATGGCATCCCGGTCGTCGAGGTCTTGAGCCAGGAAGAGGTGGGCCGCGCCGACTTCGACTGGAAGCGCTACCGTGATCTGGATGTGGTGCTGGTGGATGAGAGCCACAACTTCCGCAACTCCAGCACCAACCGCTATCGCAATCTCTCGAAGGTCATCACCGGCGGCAGGCGCAAGCGCGTCATTCTCATGACCGCCACGCCGGTCAACAACAGCCTCTATGACCTCTACCACCAACTGCTCCTCTTGGCGCGCGGCGATGAGCGCTTCTATCGCCCGCTGGGCATCAGCCATCTGCGCGCCTATTTCAAAGCGGCGATGGAAGGCGGGCTAGAAATCTTTGATCTCTTAGAAGAGACGACGGTGCGCCGCAGCCGGGCCGATATTCGTCGCCGGCAGGAGGCGGGAGAGCAGGTCATCGTCAGCGGCAAGCCCGTGCGCTTCCCCGACCGGCGCCTCTTGCGCATTGACTACGACCTGGACGGCACCTATCGGGGCCTCTATGCCAGGATTACCGACGCCCTGGAGCGGCTGTATCTGGTGGCCTACAATCTGGCCGCCTATGTCCGCACCAAAACCGAGCGCACCGAGCAAGACGTGCAGCGCAACAACGCCCTGATCGCCTTGATGAAGATGCTCTATCTCAAGCGGCTGGAAAGCTCGGCGGCGGCCTTTGAAGAGAGCATCAAGCGCCAGGCGCAGTTCCAGTATGGCTTTCTCCAGATGCTTCAGGCGGGCAAGCTCCTGGATGCCGCCAGCTATCGGAAACTCCTGGCGATGGAGGCCGATGAGGAGCGCCCAGAACGCGCGGACGAGATTCTTGCTCAGCTTTCCGCCGTCTCGCCTGAGCAGTATGACATGCCGCGGATTCAAGAGGGCGTGAAGTTTGACCTGGCATTTGAGTAGTAATGGAACAGGAAAGGTAAATAAGATTTCCTGTAGTACATCTGTCTCTTAAGAGAAGGAAGCGGTATTGGAGCAGCGGCAGAGAGATTGCAACAAGGCGAAGATGGAGCCCAA
>Ga0209581_1003669_pt1 | contig 12991 bp, 12 predicted proteins | sample Coa_R2_FD_187160 | JGI IMG/M metagenome (GOLD analysis project Ga0209581, IMG submission 187160) | Surface soil microbial communities from Centralia Pennsylvania, which are recovering from an underground coalmine fire - Coalmine... | ecosystem: Environmental > Terrestrial > Soil > Unclassified ...
AAATCGGCGGAACGTTCCAGCAAGTGAGCATGGATGGCGTTGCCCTCGGCAACACTTCCGGCCCAGTGTGGAACGTCGCCACCTTGACCCCGTACTACTTCACGGGCGGCTATAGCTGGACGCTTCTGGCCCAGTACGCCACCACGGGAGCGGAACGCGGCGTCAAAACCGTAACCGGCGAAGTGATGCGGCTGTCCATCAAGCAGTTCCGCGCTTACCAGGACATGCTGCTGAACACTGCCGGCAACGGCGTCATCGGCACCATCACCAGCTTTGCAACCACCACGCTGACGAACGACACCTACACGCTGACCACGGACGGGTTCAAGGACGAACTCTTCGCCATCGGCCAGAACATCCAGGTGTACAACGCGGCGCTGACCACGAATCGCGGCGGGGCCAACGTCATCGCCATCAACCGCGTGGCGCATACCATCCAGGTGGATGCCACGATTGCCGGCTTGACCAACGGCGACTTGATTGTGATTGGCGGTCTTACTGGCGCGCTGACGATTCAGAGCTCGCTGTTCGGGATTCAGTACCACAACTCGGATGCGACTTCCGGGCTGTGGCTGAACATCAACCGCGCCAACGTCTCGAACGTGGTGACGCCCTCGGTCAACGCCTCTAACTCGGCGCTGACCACCGCTTTTGTCCGTGCGGGGTTGAATCGCATCCGCATGAACCTGGGCGACGACTTCTTCAACAACGAGGACACCAAGCTGATTGCCTACGCGCATCCGGCTCAGGCCGATGCGTATGAGGCTTTGGCGATTACGCAAAGCGTGATCTACAAAGACCCGACCGGCAATCAGAACGTGGACCTGATGTTCAACAACCAGCGCGGTCTAGCGATGAGCAACGTTCCGGTGAAGCAGTCGATTCACCAGGACCGCACTCGCGTGGACTTCATGTGCATGGGTTACTGGGGCCGCATCGTGGCCACGGATACCGGCTTCGTGAAGTTTGGCGAGCAAATCATCTGGCCGCAATACTCTGGCGGCACACAGCTTGTCTCGACGGCGATGTTCTACTTGAAGGCCGGGTTGCAGGTGTACAACCGCAATCCGCTTTCGAGCGCGTACATCAAGGCGCTCGCGCTACCGGCCGGCTCCATCTACTAATGATTAAACCAGTATCGGTCCGGCTGCAAAAACGGATCACCGAGACAGGAGGGCTGGCCCCCAACGGCCAGCCCCTCTTCCGGGTGATGCGCGGCGCGGATCGCTTCACATGGATCGGCGGAAAGTGGACGCACTACGACGCCAATGGAAACGCATGTGGATCGCACATTGGCGTGGAGCGCGTCCTGAAGTATCCCGAGGCGAAGGACCGCTACATTTTCGAGATGTGGATGGCCCCCGAGATTACCGAAGAGGAGTGGAACCGCCAGTTCACCGAATGGATTGACGGGCAGAAGGTGCAAACCCTCGGCCCATATCCCGAGAATGGCGAGTACGAACTCATCCGCGTCATCGAGCGCGTGCATGTTGACCAGAAAACTGGAAATGTTCTGCGAAAGGAATTTGTTCCCCTGACCGAAACGCTCTGCGATGCCCTTGTGCAAACCGCAAAGCTCAACCGAGAACTGCCCGCGAGACACCGCGTGCTGGCGGCCCAGGAACGCCGCGAACGCGAAGAGAAGGCCAAGGAAGAGCGGCAGATTCAGATGATCGAGGACATGCAGCGGCCGGAATGGGCAAGGAATCCGCACGTGATTATTCCCGACATGAAGGAGATCGCACAGTATGGCTAGCATCAGGATTTGCAGCATCGCTCCGGAGTCTTTCAAGATCAAGCGGTCCTATAACTGGAACGGCATCGAGCTTCCGGCTTGCCCGAAGGATCAGCCCTACTCCACCGTGGTGATACACGACCACACGGACATGCGCATAGTAGCGGTGGATCACTGGGCGGAGCACTCGGAAAAAACTCCGGTGACGATCACGGCCAAGGAGATCGTGGCGGACTTCTTCGCCAACGAAAACCTGGCGCAGAAGGGCGCATTCATCCCGAAAGGAGACGTGCCCACCGAGGAAGAACTTGCCAACGCACACGAAGCCAGGCGCAACTACCTGCTGAAGTGCGTGCACGACGGCCAGGCGGAATACTCGAAGTCTGGAAGAATCGACGACATTCCCGGCGAGTGGAAGCGCGCGGCTGTCGAGCTTGGACTTGACTTCGATTGGGCCAAGCGTATGCCCCCCAAGATGCAGGAATGCCCGGCGTGCGGCGAAATGCTGAAGCCGGGTGTGGCCATCTGCCGGGGCTGCGGCGCTATCCTGGATCGCGAGAAGGCGCGGCAATTCGGGTTGCTGCAGGACGAACAAAAGCCTCGCAAGCGCGAAAAGACGGAAGAGGTAGCGGCCGCCTAGCATGCCCGTAGTAGCCACATCGGCCTTCAACACGGCGGGAGACGCGCTGCAGCTTGTTCGCGCGCTGCTGGCCGACGCCGACACTCCGAGCGTATCGTCGATCACGGCATCTGGTGCGCAGCGCAGCGGAAATATCGTGACGATCACGACGCAAGCGGCGCATGGCCTGCAAGTCGGCAACATCGTGCAGATAGGCAGCGTCTCGGATACGAGCTTCAACGGCACGCAGACGGTCGCATCGGTGCCTACATCCACGACCTTTACCTACGGACAGACGGCCGCGAACGCTAGTTCTGGAAACGGAACAGTCACGCTGCTCGTTCAGGGCGACGTTTACACGGATGCGGTGCTGATGCCCTTCCTTCAAAAGGCATATCGTAAGGTGCAGGAGCGCATGCGGCAGGCAGGCAGCAAGACGATGACAACGGAGGCGATCATCTTGAACCTGCCGATTGGTGCGACGTCGATCACCGACTCGACAAGCCCGCAGCTTCCGGTGGATTTTCTCGCGCCGCGGACGGTCGAAGAGCGCATCTCGGGAAACCCATTTTTCAATCCGCCCATGTCCCAGGTGGACCAGCTGCCAAGCGTGGCCCAGGGCGCATACAACGGCTGCTATGCGTGGTATGAGGACGGTATCTATTTCATCGGCGCGACGAGTACTCTCGACCTGCGACTGCGCTACTACGCGTCGTTTCCTGTTCCTACGGATTCGTCGAGCGTGCTCACAGTGCGCGGTTGCCTTGACGCGGTTTCTTCATGGACTGCTTTTCTAGCCGCGGGGTCTCGTGGAGCAGCGAACGCCGCCGCATTCGCGCAGCAGTTCGAGGACGACATGAAAGACCTGCTGAACATGCAGGCTCACGCACGCCAGTACTTCCCAGCGCGACGCAGGCCTAATAACAGAGGGCGCGGCCGGTTCTATGGCTACGGGTTCGGCGGAACGGTTTGAGTCAAAAACAAAAGGCCTATCTCGGGCCGGAAAGAGGGAACACAGATGGCGCTGTCAATGGCTGTAACCAAGCAGTGGTTCGACGGAAAGAAGGTCAACATAGTCGGAACGATCACCGCGTCCGGCAGCTACACCACGGGCGGCGACACTCTGAACCTTCAGGGGATCGGCATCAAGTCCTCGCAGGTTCCGTTCCTCGTGCAGATCAACGGGCAGAACGGATTCCTATACTCTTGGGTCGCCGGAACCACGCAGGCTAACGGCAAAGTCAAGGTGCTGGTAGCCACGACCGGAGGCACCAACCTCCCACTGTCTGAGCACTCCGCCGCCGCATACGTCTCTGGCGTGACCAGCGACGTGATCACATTCGAGGGCATGTTCGAGATTCGATAGGTCGCCGACGTGCCGACTTCGGGCTACTTGCCGCAGCGGGTAGAAGCGTTCGGAGGGCTGAATACCCTTCTCGACCCGACGAACGTCCCTTTCTTCTGCTCGCCGGATTGCTCGGACGTCGAATTTCTTCCCGGCCTCGTGAGAACGCGGCCGGGACTCATCTCTCTATTTTCCGCGCTTGGCGGAAACCCCACCGTAAACTACCTGAAGAGCTACATCACTCCGCAGATTCTTCTGCGGACGCTGGTGCTGGACTCCTTTGGCGTTTTCTACAAGGAGCAGCCAGCAGGCTCTCTAGCAATCATCGGACAAATCGAGGGCGTCGAGCTATACGGGAACTCCGTGTCTCTTTTTGGCAGGGAGTATATTGCGTTCGGCGATGGGAAATTCGGGGCGGCGATTCCCAGACAGTACGACGACACGAATCTTGATCGTGTAAGCCAGGTTGGTCCTGGCGCTCCTCCGAGCGCGGCGGAGGAAAACATCTCCGCTACGATTGCCGCTTCTCCGACAGGTCTGGTTCAGCAGTCCCGGTCGATCGCGGCGTCTCCGAACGGCCTTACGCAGTCGGGGAACGTGGTGACCGTGACTGTAACGGTGGCGCTAGCTCCGCAGGCGCTTCTGGCTGGAGACTCCGTGATCATCTCGGGAGCTGGAGTCACCGCTTACAACGGAACATGGACGGTTGCCTCCGTAGCAGCCAATGGCCTGAGCTTTACATTTCTCGCGAACACGACCGGACTTGCAAACTCAGGAAACGGCACGGTGTCTCTGGGCCTGACGCAAGTGACGATAACGTCCCCTGTCACAGGCATGGCGCCTCTTGGCACGCTCGTGACGATCACCGGCGCTGGCCTATCGGGATACAACGGCACGTGGACCGTCCGCTCGGCCGCCGGAGGCGGCGTAACGTTCCAGGTGTACGTGAGCACTCCGGGTCTCGCGGCTTCAGGCGGCGGCACCGTCGCCATGGCTGGAAACATCGTCCAGGGAGTGCACCAGGTAAGCGTAGTGTTCGTGACGCGGAACGGGTACATCACTGCTCCTTCGCCGCCGAGCAGCTGGACAGCGAGCGGCGGAAAGCGCGTGGTCGTCTCGAATATCCCAGTTGGTCCTCCAGGAATTGTGGTGCAACGCATCCTAGTTTTTACGGCGTCGGGAGGCGCTAGCTTCTTCTACACCACCGGCGACCCATCCATATTCAGCAGCAACATGGTAATCACCGACAACTCGACCACAAGCCTTACGGTGGATTTCAGCGACGCCATTCTGCTCGAAGGAACGAATGCAGACAACCTGTTCGACCTTCTGGAACTTGGCGAATGTTCCGGCGTAACTCAGTACTCCTCGCGGCTGTTTTGGTGGGGCGAACGCAACAAGATCATCAATTTCGTTAACCTGAGCTTTGACGGAGGATTCGGTGGAGGCGTTCCGCTCGGCTGGAATCCCGACGCAACGAACTACTCTGGCGGCCAGATTGCCGCATCGTCAGTCTATGGACAGGCGTACGGAATAACGGGAGACGGCGTGACGGCGATACGCGGGCTTATGTCGCAGACCGCGGTTTCCGACGCCTTCGGGAATCCGATCCTCTCGAACAACACACCGTACAGCGTTCGCGTTCGCATGGCGCTGAACCCTTCGGGAGCTACGTTCTCGCAGGGTACGGTGCACGTCCAGCTTTACAGCCCGAGCCTCTCCCTGGCGAGCGGCCTGGACCTTCCGCTGACGTCTCTCACAACCTCATTCGTCGAGTACACGGCCGCCCTGACCTCTGGCCTCTCCAACGTCCCGAGCGATCTGGCCATTCGCGTATTCGCCGATGGCACGCCGACCGCAGGCGCGCAAGTCATGATTGACTGCATCGAGGTCTATCCCACGAACCAGCCGTTTAACGCCTCTATTGTGCGCTCATCGAAGGTCGAGGACCCTGAGAGTTACAGTGGCGTCGATGGTTTCCTGAATGTCGCTCCCGAGAACGGCCAGGCGGTGCGATGCTGCCTTGTTCTGCGGAATAATCTTTACTTCGTGAAGGACCGCAGCACCTACGTCACCCAGGATGACGGCACGAACGAACCTGCGGAGTGGACCATCCAGGAGGTCTCACAGAAAGTAGGAACGCTATCGGCTCGCGGCGTGGGCTTGGGAGATGAATGGGCCATCATCGCCGGCGAGGACGGCGTGTACTACTTCAACGGCGCGCAGCCACAGAAGATCTCGCAGGAGATCCAGCCTACGTGGAACCAGATCAATTGGAACCTTGGGTATCTCATCGACGTCAAGGTGGACACGAGGCGTCAGCGCGTATACATCGCTATACCCTTTGGCAGCTCCGCGACCGCGAACAATAGGGTCCTCACGCTGGATTACACGGAAGGCTTCGGGGACTCCACGCAGACGGGCGTCGGCCGCAAATGGTCGCCCTGGGCCATCGGCTGCAATTCCATGAACATGATTCTGCGCTTTGATGGGACGCAGCAGCTCTGGCTTGGGAACAATGCTTCAAACGGGAAAATCTACCAACTGGATTCCACCGGATCCGTGTTCTCCGATGATGGAGCAGCCATAAATTCCTACTGGCAGTCTGGGTTCGCGCAAGACGCTGCCCGTATGAGCTTCGGCTACCTGACCGCGAACGTTACTGGGTCCGGGACGTGCGGGCTGACGTTCCGAAAAGGAGACCAGTCCTGGCTTACGGTGGGGAGAAGCTGGACGCTTTCTAGCCTCGGCTTCCGCAACATGGAGCGCCAGATCAAGTTCGACACAGAAAGGCTGGCGGTGCGCTTCGGCACGAGCGCCGTGAATGACTACTTCAGCCTCCAGGGATTCGCGCTGTGGAACAAAACTTCTACCTACCAGCCTATCCGGGGAATTAACGGATGATCTCACCGCTGACAACTCCGAACCTGATTCACCTGAAGGACGATTACCCCGGAGTCTACGAGGACCTGCAGAAAATGACGCAGCAGGTGCAACTCATGCAGAAGGCCCTCGGCGGATTCGCCGCTCCCGTGGCAGACGGAGGAATCATCGTTACGGGAGGGAACGGCATCATCGACGTTCAGATCGTGGACAAGCATCCCGAGCAGGGAGAGGACTACTTTCTGGAGCGCGACACGCAGCCGAGCTTCGCTACTGCGCATACGATTGGCCCCTTGGTGAACCGCAACTACCGGGACTCGACGGTTCCTGGAACTACGACCTACTGGCGGTGGTACAAGAGCACAAAGCTAGGTGGACTTAGCAATCGCGTCGTGTTTGGCAATCCGCCGACTGGAGTAGCCTCCGGGAACTTCTCGACCAGCTCCGGAGGGCCCGCGCCTTCTCCGCCGCAAGGCAGCGGACAATCGCAGATTCCAGGATACGGCTACGGGAACGCCGAGCAAGTTTCAGGAAGGTCGAAGCTAACGCTTCTGTAGGGAGCTAGAATGCCCGCACTAGGATCAACTCCATCATCGCTGTTCGGGGGCACCATCTACGGGGGCACCCAGTACAACAACGATCCAGGCAACCTCACCTCGAAAGGCGGACTCAAGCGCGCTCTTAGCAACATCTATGGCACGAACGTCAACAGTCAGATGCAGACGCAGAGCCAGCGCGGAAGCGAATATGGCTCGCTCATGTCCGGCTACCAGGGCCTTCTTGACAGCGGGTACTCGCCGCAAGAGAAAAGCGGCATCGAGCAGGGAACTCTCGGAGCTATTCAGGGCAGCTACGGATCCGCGAACGACGCGGCTGCTAGGCGGATGGCTCGCACCAATAACTCGGCCGGATACGCGTCCTTTCTTGGCGCATCGGCGCGCAGCAAGTCCCGCGATATGGCGCAGCAGGAACTCGACAACCAGAAGATGTTCGCGGACGAAGCGCTACGGCGGAAGATGATGGGCCTGCAGGGAATCTCGCAGCTTTACGGCGTGGACACGAGTTTCCTGAACTCGCTGAACGGGCAGCAGCTCGGCGTCGCGCAGCTTGGCGCGAGCCTCACGCCAGGACTCATGAGTTCATTCCTAGGATCGTTCGGAAGCGGACTTGGCAGCTTGCTTAGCTTGCACTAGGAGATAGCGCATGTACTCCCCAGAAGAATACGGCGGAAACGATTACGGCATCGGACCAGTTAACGGCGGAGTCTATCAGATGGACGACACGAACTCCATTGCGGCTCCGCGAAAGAAGAACCGCTTCGCGAGCTTCCTGAATGGATTTAGCGGGCAGAATGGCGGCCGCGGAGGACTCATAGGAGGACTCCAATCGGCCGGGATTGGCGGCGGAGCAGTCAACGCCCTGTCCAACGGAGGGATTCTAGGTCTCGCGAGGTTCATGCTCTGATGGCTACCGAAATCGCACGTTCAAGGTCGAACTCTTTCTACGCGGGAGCGTATGCTTCGCCGTACCTGCCAAGCTACGACGAGGACGAGCAAGGCGACCCGCAATCGCAAACCGGAAATCCCGTAAACGACGTATACCTGCCGCAACTGCGCGAGATCGGATCGCAGTTGCAAAGCGCGTACGCCGCGCCACATCCAGGCATGGCGAGGCAAATCATCGGAGCGTTTCTGTCTCGCAGGAATCCTGAGCTCGGTGGACTCATCAGCGGAGAGACTCAGCGCCAGAGGACGATAGAACCGCTCATGCAGCAGTATGGACTGCTGAGCAATATCATCCAGCAGAACCGCGCATCGCAACTTGCGAACCTGAACGTCGCCAAGACGCAGGCCGATATCGACTACATGCAGAAGCACGGGCAGTACTTCGACACTATCGCCAATGCCAAGGAAAACCCCGCAGACAAGATGATCGACAAGGGTTTCGACGCCAACGGAAACGCGCTCGGCGTTTTCCAGCGTTCCGATAACACGCTGTACACGCAGCCGATTCCGGGAATTGTCAATCCGCAAACGCTGAAGCCGCCCACAGCGAAGGATGCCGACATTCAGGACTACCTAGAAGCCAACAAGCTCGACGACACGGCAGTGAACCGGGAAAAGGCGCGCGTAGCGATCGCCAATCGCACGAAGCGCCCTGTTGACCAGGAGATGGCAGACATCAACAAGCAACTGAAAAAGGCGCAGCTGGAAAAGTCGCTGGAGCCTACCGCCGACGAACAGCGCCGCGCCGACCTGGCCGAGAACATGAACGAGAACCTCGATCAACTGGAGGATATTCTCTCGCGACGCCCAGACCTATTCGGGCCGGTCGCCGGGCGCGTAACATGGGCGAGGAATGCCATTGGAACCTCCGACCCCGACGTCGCCAAGCTGAAAGCAATCAAGGAGTATTTCGGCATGGCCTCCGTTGGCGCTCACGCCATGCGAAACGCTCAGCATGTTGCTACCGCCGCGGATGCGGTCATCAACGGTTTCACGAACTCCCCTGATGCAATGAGAGCAGCCATTGAAGCGGCCAGGAATAGCACAGCGACTTTCATGAATGACGCGCAGCGGCGCAGAAACGCGGTGCTTGGCACCAAACCTGGCGACCGCCTTGGGATACTACAATAATGCCAGACTCCACCACTAAAAAACTCAGCGTACAGCAGTTTGCCGCCAGGGTGCGAGCAAAGTACCCAGGAGACTACGACGCTCTTTCCGATTCTGACCTTGTGGCGAGGGTGCTAAAGGCTTATCCGGAGTACAGAGACTTCGTGGATACGGGGCAGCAGGATATCCCAACCATGGGGCCAGCACCGCAGAAGAGCCTCTTGCAGCGCGTGGAGGAATACTACACAACGCCATCTGCGCCGTACGAAGGGACGCTCGACGAAAAAGGAAAATCGCCTCGTGAGAAACTCGCGGATCTCGGAAAAGCAGCACTTGCGGCATCGCTGCCAGCTCTAGGCTATGGCCTTTTTACCGCTCCGGCAGTCACTGCTCTCGGACTTATTGGCGGCGCAGCGGGGGCTAGTATCGGTTCCAAGGCCGGTGGGTATATTGGTGAACAAGTAGGCGCTCCGACGCTAGGCGAGGACGTTGGCGGCCTTGTAGGCGGATTGGCTGGCGGCGAACTCGGGACACGGTCTCCCAATACTGTAGCTAGAATATTGCGTAATCCAGCGACCCCAGCGCAGGCCAGGGCCGGACTTCCTGGGAGCTTGAAACGTATTCTCCCTGGAACGTTCAACGACTGGTTGAACTTTTTTGTCCCGAAAGGCGAGCTCGGAACCGTAACGCATCCGGGCCCCTACAGTGCGATACCGCTGCGCGCGCCGCGTGGAGCAGGCGATCCGTTCCTTCCCTACGAGAATCCGCCCGGAGCACCGCTGCCCTCAGCAGACGAGTTCTATGAGAATCGCGCACAGGACATAATGCAGCGCGGAAAACAACAGGCCGCGCTTGAAAAACAGGGAGCAACTACATCTACAGGTCAGGACGTTCCTTACGGCAGCGTAGTCCGCGTTCCGGAGCCAAATGAGGCACTCCCTCCGGTTAACCCAAAGTACATGGCAAGCGTGCCGCGCAATCGACTCGCAGAAATGGCGCTTAGTCGCACGCCGGGAGCAGCCACGCAACTGCAGCAGCTTGGAAATAAGGTGATCTACGAGCCTCCTTCGGGATTTCCTGGGCCGCGAGAGACCCTAACTCCATTCTCTCCGCGTCCGGACGAGGACAGCTTCCTTGAGCAACTGGCGAACGCGGATGTACCAGACGTCGAGATATTCGAGCCTGTGGGACCGAGGCAAAACGCAAGCGGACAACCAGGCGGAGGCGGTCTAGAAGAGCAGGCCAGAATGGCGTCTGAGACTTCCAGCGGCGTCAAATACTATCGGGAGTTCCCAGGAGGACGCAGGGTTCCACTGATAGGGCTCGGAAGGCAGGACTTAACGGCAGGCCCAGGGCAACGAATCATCAGAGTGGACGCCAACGGTGGAGAAACGGTCCTGGATGAGAAGACCATTCCTCGGCCGTCATCTCTCTATCGTCGAGGCACTCTGTAAGTGGCTCCAGAAACACGTAGACCTCATTGGGGCACAGCTTGATGGCAGCTTCGGAAGTGAATCCAGGGGAGAGGACGCGGTTACCCACCATTTCGTGGCCAAGGCAGCCTTCATCTCCGCACTTGCAGGTTGTCGGTCCATTGATCTCTGGATGCTTTGGTCGCTCGGTTTTCGACACCATTCGTAGTGTCTCTATCCACTGCTCCTCGGGTTTTGGGGAGCTTGGCTTTCCAGATGGGACGCTACGCCTTCTGAATATCTTTGCAGCGATGCCGACGATCCATCGCACGCCGCCTACGGTCCAACGCGACAGGTTCTCGACCGCGACTGCTATGGCATCGTCTAAGAGGCCCAAAAAACTAAAAATGCCGCGGGCTAAGACACTCAAAAGTCCCCGGGCAATACAAGCCGAGGCGACGAGCGCGTACAAGCCAACCATGGCCAGAAACAAGAACGACGCTACCCACAACGCAGCGTAGATCATGAGCTTACTCCTAGGGGAATTGTCCTTCCCAGAACCGCACTTCTCAATGAGAAGAGAGTACTAGACCATGCGTAAGAATAAACACAGATATGCAATCTTGGTTCGCCTGATGTTCGCTCTGCTTGCGCCAGCAACCGCATATGCGCAGAGCGGCTACGTGAACGGACAGGGGATCATGCTGCTCGGGCCGACCGGCCGCCCCTTGGCGGGAGCGACCGTGACGATCTGTACGGCGAACGCCACCGGGATACCGTGCTCGCCGACCGCAAGTATATTCCAGGACTCCGGCCTGACGATACCGGCCGCGAATCCGCAGACCTCAGACGGAAAAGGGAACGTTCTGGTGTTTGCCGCACCGGGGACATACGTCTACACCGTGACCGGGAGCGGAATCACTGGCAGCTCCTACGTCGCTACCGTGGCTGCGACGGGAGACGTGAAAAGCGGCGGCAACAACGTGCTCACGGGAACCAACACCTTCAATGGCCCGGTCATCTTCAACAGCACAGAGACGCACAATGGGACGGAAACCCACACAGGGAGCGCTAGCTTCGCCGGGATTACCGCGTCCAGCGTGACAGACTCGGGCCTGACTGCAGGGAACTGCGTTCAAGCCAGCACGGGCGGCCTCCTAGTGGCGGCCTCTGGGCCGTGCGGCGTTTCTGCTGGCACAGTCACGGCCACAGGCAGCCCCGCGTCGCCCAATATGGCGTGCTTCTCCGCAGCTACCTCGATCACGAATTGCAACTTGTCGGGAGATGCCACCACATCGGGAAGCTCCGCAGTGACAGTAGCCAAGGTGAACGGCAACTCCGTGCCTTCCGGCATCGCGGCGCATCAGGCACTCATCGGCACCGCGGCGAGCACGATTTCGTTCAAGACCATTCCCGATTGCCAGGATTCCTCGGGAAACCACATCAACTACACGCAATCCTCAGATAGCTTCAGTTGTGGCACCAGCAGCAGCGGACACATCAACTGGGCGAAGAGCGTGAGCTGCCCAAACACTGGTGGGAGTGCCGGAGCTACCACTACTTGCACGCTGTCGCTGAATACTTCGGAGATCAATACGGGCTATCAGGCGGTGTGCACGGGAGGCGGCGTCATCACTGGATACCCGATCATGCTCGGATGGACGTCGAAGGGCACGACGACGATAACCGTGGAGTACTCGAACGGAACAAACAACATGGCGACAGCCTCCGGCTGGAGCGAAGTAGATTGCATCATCACCAGGTAGGGACATGAGAAAGGCGCTCCTCATCTTCTGTGCGCTGATCATGCCGCAGTTGGCGGCCGGGCAGAATCCCACTCAGGTTACGGGCACGGTCACCGACGTCGCGTCTATCGCCTACTATCCGGCGCTGGTGCAGGCGTGTCTCGCGCCGGTAACGACCGATCCAGTCGTCAACGGGCAGCACATCAATACCAATACGGGCACGAACTATTGTGTGTACGCACAGACCACGCCAGCGGGATCGTTCCTGATGAGCCTTCCCTCCAACGCCAGCATCACGAACGCGCCAGGTACGCAGTACACGTTCACGGTTACGAGTCCAGGAACAGGTCCGCCGCTGGGCACGGGCCAGCAGAGCTGCGCCGCTACCGTAACAATTAGCGGGACATCGCAGGACGTATCGTCGCTCTTTAACGCGTGCCCGAAGCTCTCCAACGGAGGCGTTGGAACGCCTGGAGGAGCATCGTCTCAAACGCAGGTCAACAATAACGGCGTGCTCGGAGGCACACCCTGCCAAACGTTCGCCAGCCTGACTAGCGGCCCCATCCAGAACAACTGCGACGAACATTCAAAGGGGCCGAATCCGTGGGCGGACATCACGAACTACGGAGCGCGGTCT
>Ga0209581_1003670_pt1 | contig 12990 bp, 11 predicted proteins | sample Coa_R2_FD_187160 | JGI IMG/M metagenome (GOLD analysis project Ga0209581, IMG submission 187160) | Surface soil microbial communities from Centralia Pennsylvania, which are recovering from an underground coalmine fire - Coalmine... | ecosystem: Environmental > Terrestrial > Soil > Unclassified ...
GCTGGATGCCCTGCGGCGCGCTCTGCGCCTCTACGCCCTGCCGGAGCGTTGGCCCGCGTTGGTCGAACGGGCGATGGCCTACGACTCGCGCTGGTCGGCCAGCGCCCGCGCCTATGACGATCTCTATCGCCGCGTCCTGCGCCTGCCCCCGCTATAAACACCCCTTTCGGATGATGAACGTTGACAACCGATTATTACCCTTTTCGTTCGTCAACGTTCATCAGGAGACCATTCGACCCATTCCCGGCTCTGGTTGTTACATTTCATGATTGCGCGCCTACGGAAGTGCCTTCTCTGTGTAGGCGTGATAGTCAGGCGCGAGCCGCCTGTAGGCGCTCGACAGCAGGGGCGAGGCGATCATCAGGTCGGCGGATGCCCGGTTGCAGGCAACGGGGACATTCCAGACGACGGCGATGCGCAGCAGCGCCCTCACGTCCGAGTCGTGCGGCTGGGGCGTAAGCGGGTCCCAGAAGAAGACCAGCAGGTCGAGTTCTCCGGCGGCGATCATCGCCCCGATTTGTTGATCGCCGCCCAGCGGCCCGCTCTGGAGCCTGTGGATCTCTATGCCCAGCTCCTGTTCCAGTAATTTGCCCGTTGTTCCTGTGGCATAGAGGTTGTATTGTTTCAACAATTCCCGGTTGAAACGCGCCCATTCCAGCAGATCGTGCTTTTTCTCGTCATGCGCAACGAGCGCGATACTTTTTGCGTGTTCCATTGTTTCGCTCCTATCTCCGCTTCTTCCGTGCAGAACCATGTAGAACCATGCAGAGACGGATGGTGCTGCCGTTTAGCGATGCGCAGGCTCAGTCGGCTGCTCTCTGGTCGTCGGAACGGGGATAGTGTGCCGCTCGCAGGTTGGCACCATGCGCCATTCCCGCTCGGATACCTCGTAGACGATGGCCGATCTTGCTTCGCCATCGCAGCCATGATACACACACGGCAGCGGCGGCTCTATCGTGATCTGACGAAATCCTTCTGTCATTGTATTTCCTCACTTTCGTCCATGTCATGCTGTGTGGAGCGAAGCATCTCATGGCCCTGTCTATCGGTTCTGTTGCCTCAGATGCTTCACTCCACGCAGCATGACACGTTGATGACCGATAACTTGGCACTAAAGTGCTTGACAACGGGCAAGTTCGCGCAATATACTGCACTAACAGGATGATAGCACGAAGTTTCGTGCAATGTCAAGGAGAAACAGGCAAATTTTCAGAAAAAACATGCAATTTCAAGGGAGAAAAGGCAATGTTGACGGCAGAACGACGTCGTTCGATTATGCAAATGTTGCAGCGTGATGGCAAGGTACTGGCCTCGGAACTGAGTAAGAGCTTTCAGGTTTCGGAAGATACCATCCGGCGAGATTTGCGTGAACTGGCGGAGGCGGGGATGCTCCAGCGCGTGCATGGGGGGGCTTTGCCGCGCTCTCCCATTAGCGCCAGTTTCAGCGAGCGGCAGCGGCAGGCGACGGGGGCGAAGGAGGCGATGGCGCGCGCGGCCCTGCGCTTCATTCATCCGGGTCAGGTCATCATTCTCGATGGCGGCACCACCTTGCTGCAAGTGGCAAGACAACTGCCGCGCGACCAGCGGCTCACCGTAATTACGCACAGCCCGCCCATCGCCCTGGCGCTAATCGAGCCGGAACAGGCGGAGATGGAAGTCATTTTGATCGGCGGCCAGATGAACAGGCACGCGCAGGTGGCGCAGGGGGCCACGACCGTTGAGGCGTATCGCAATATCCGCGCCGACCTCTGTTTTCTCGGCATACGCGGTCTGCATCCCACCATCGGGATAAGCACGTCCAATCTTGAAGAATCTTATGTGAAGCGCGCGATGACGGCAAGCGCCGCCGAGGTCGTGGCCCTTGCCTCTGCCGAGAAACTGGATACTGCCGCGCCCTACATCGTTGGCCCGGCCAGCATGCTCACGCGGCTTGTCACCGAGCGTGCGGCCCCTGAAGAGACGCTGGCGCCCTATCGGGAGCAAGGCATCGCCATCATTCGTGTTTAGGAAGGGTCAGAGGGGCGCGATTTGCAGCTTGCGCCGTCGTGGTCGTGGGCGCGCCACGAGTTTGCCCTCAGTGAGGAAGGGCAGGACGACCTCGGCCACCTGTCTGGCGGCGAGCATGGGGGCGCTGTGATTGGCGGAGATGAACACGTCGTTGGGGCGCGGATGGCGCGGGCGGGCGGTCAGCGCATCCTGTTTGCCCCAGACAAAGAGCGTCGGCACGGCTGGCGTGGTCGGCAGCGAGAAGGGCGCGCGTCCTTTGCCCGGCAATTCCAGCAGCATGCGTTTGAGGTTAGCTCGCGGCTGCAACTCAATCTCGCTCATCCACTCGCTGGCGCATGCGTTGCGGCGCAGGTTGAAGCCGAAGGCCAGTAGCAGCACGTACAGCCGCCAGTCGGAGAGCATCCAGTCTGCCAGCCCTGTACGTCTCGTGTTGATCCACTGCTCCAGTTCCAGGGCCAGCTTCCACGATTCACGCAGGTAGATCGGGCAGAGGAAAACGGCGCGCAGCACGTGTTGTGGGAATTGCTGCACATAGGCTTCGCCCACGCGCGTCCCCGTCGAATAGGCCAGGATGGACCATTGCTCGATCTCCAGGGCCGCGCGCAATTCCTCAAGCGCCCCGGCACACGCAGGATAGTATGACTCGTGCGGCACCTGCTGACCGGCGGCCCCAACGCCTGGTAACTCGACGAGAATCAGCCGGAAATACGGCTTGAGCAGGGGAACCAGGTTGCGCCATACTCTATAGGTCACGCCCCACCCGTGTATCAAGCGGAGCGGAGGGCCGTCCCCCTCCAGTCTGTATGGTAGCATAGCTCTTTCACCATCCTCTGTTCTGTCATGTGCGCCAACAACTACAGGGACTGCCTCATAACGGCTGTGCTTGACCATAGTGTACCATAACCGTAGCACAAATGCTATGGATATGGTATAAAAAAGACAACTATGCTTGATCAAAAAAAGATACTGATTTTGACTTCGAGAACCGGTGGCGGCCACATCAGCCTGGCCGAGTCCCTGCGCGATCTACTGATTCAGGACGAACCGGTAGCGGGAGAGGACACAAAAGTTGTCCGTTCTCCTGAAAATCTGACGGTGCATGATCCGCAGCCGGGCTTCTTTCACTGGCATTACCGGCTGGTGAGCCGCTACGCGCTCTGGCTGTGGGCGGCGGAATTTCAGTTCTTCGACACGCCGCGCCGCTCCCTGCTGGCGCATCGTGTTTTCACGCGCCTGGTGGGCCGCCAGCTTCACCGCCTGCTGGATGAGGCGCGACCCGATCTGATTATCACGACCTACCCGTTTCTCTCCTACGAGGTCATGCGCGTCCTGGAGCAGCGCGCCTCCCGCGTTCCCCTGGCCATGCTCTTTTCCGATGCCAATGGTGTCCACGCGGCCTGGCTCAGCGAGCGGCAGGCGGCGGCGACCTTTGCCACGACGCGCGAGACCTACGAGCAGGCGCTGCAGGCCGGTTTCGCCCCCGAACGGCTGCACTTCACCGGCTGGCCCGTGCGCGCGCAGTTCTGCCGCCCGCGCCTCTTCACCCGCGAGGCCCGCGTGGAAACGCTGACGCGGCTCGGCCTCGACCCCGCCCGCTTCACCGTCTTCCTGCAAGGCGGCGGCGAAGGCGCGGCCCGTTTCAGCCGCACCATAGAGACCGTCCTGGCGGCTGGCGCAGAAGCTGGCAGCACGGGCGGCGTGCAGGTTATCCTGGCGGCAGGCACCAACCGCGCCCTGCTGGCTCGCTACAAAGATACGCGCAATCTGGCGGCCCTGCCCTTCACGCCAGAAATCGCGCCCTTCATGGCCGCCGCCGACGTCATCATGGGCAAGGCTGGCCCCAACATGCTCTTCGAGTCCGTCACGCTGGGCAAGCCCTTTATCGCCACCGCCTACATCCCCGGTCAGGAGCAGGCCAATCTGCCCTTCATCCAGCGTCACGGCCTCGGCTGGGTCGCCCTCCACCCGCACGAACAGCGCGCCCTGCTCACTACCATCCTGCGTGACCCTGCCCACACCGAACTCAACGCCATGTCCGCCACCGTCGACGCCTACCGCCGCCAGAACAACGCCGCCACCCGACGCATCGTCCCCCTCCTCAATTCTCTGCTTCCCTCCTGAGAACTCGTCCGCCCATGTCATGACACGTCCCAGCGCGTTTCATAGCATTCACGCGAGACTGAAGAGCTAGCCATATTTTACTACTCGCTTGCCTTGACAAATACGCTAAAGTCAGGTATGATCTCTGTGTAAGCAAGCAAGCGTACAAGGAAGCAAGAGGCTAACACAGAAGAAGAGACCGGGCAGTTTCCCACGCCCGTATCGCCCATCATCCCTCGTAATGCGTTCTCCCAGATTATCCCACCGGCAGGTGTTACTCCGCACCTGTTTTTCCCTCCTTTCCAGGGTTCTACTCACGCGCTCGCGGCCAACTGCGCGCTGTCCCCAGGCTTTCCCCCCTTCCTCTGTGGGCAGGCGGGCGCGGAGTGGAACCCTCCCCTTATCTCGAAGGACGAGAATCGGAAAAATCGTCTGGTGAAACATTACTCCTTCAGGCGATCCTCTGCAGGAGGGAATGGCCTGAGTTTACTTTCGTCTAAGCGTCAATAGGATAAAAAGTAGGTAATCTGTTCTCTTCCTTGCATCTATGTTACAATAGAAACGGCGTACACGTCGTGTACGCCGTTTCTGAGAAGAGAGGCGGCAAATGAGCGAGCAAATTAAGCCAGTAGCAGAACATAGCGATACTGAACAGTATCTTCCTGATATCGAGCAGGAGACAGTTGAGGCCACGCCTGAAATTGAGTTTACGATGCCTCGGATAGCCTTTACAACCGCGAAAGGAAGAATATTTTGCGGAGATTCGCTCCATCTGCTTAACGATCAAGATAGTGTGCGCCCTGGCTCTGTCAATCTCATTATGACAAGTCCACCGTTCGGACTGGTTCGCCGGAAGGAATATGGGAATGTCGATGCGGATGAATATGTAGAGTGGTTTCGTCCGTTTGCTGAAGCTTTCCACAGGGTTCTGGCCGATAATGGCTCCCTGGTCATCGATATTGGCGGCGCGTGGATACCGGGCCAACCGACGCGCAGTTTGTACCATTATGAGTTGCTGATTATGCTCTGTCGTGAGTACGGGTTTCATCTTGCCCAGGAGTTCCACTGGTGGAATCCCAGTAAACTACCGACGCCTGCCGAGTGGGTCACGGTGCGTCGTATTCGGGTCAAAGATGCCGTGAACTGTGTCTGGTGGCTTTCCAGAACTCCCTGGCCCAAAGCATCAAATACGCGAGTTTTGCAGCCGTACAGTGAATCGATGCTAGAACTGTTGCGCAATGGCTATAAAGCGAAGCTACGGCCAAGCGGGCATGATATCAGTACAAAATTTTCTGTTGATAATGGCGCTGCTATTCCGCCCAATCTTCTCGCTATTCCCAATACTGAAAGTAATTCTGCCTATTTGCGTTACTGTGCTGACCATAATCTGAAAATGCACCCGGCCCGTTATCCTGCCCTTTTACCGGAATATTTCATTCGTATGCTGACCGATCCCGGTGACCTGGTCATCGATCCATTTGCCGGAAGCTGTGTTACCGGTGAGGTGGCCGAGCGACTCAACCGCAACTGGATATGTGTAGAACTGCGCGAGGATTACGTAGAGGGAGCAAAGGGCCGTTTCATTATTGATGAGAAATATACCCCATCGAACGGAAGTACCGAGAAATTTTATAAGCTTGCCCGTCCGGGACTGCTCTGGAATGGCTATGTTGAGCCACCTCTCCCGGCAGATGGCGGAAAGAGGCGGTCAACAAAGCCATTGATGGACAGTAATCACCATGAAACGGAAGCTAGTAGAGATCAAGAGACTGCCCACAAAGGGCAGGCGATCAAGGCCGAGGCAGAAGGGTATCAAGATACCCTCTGGTAACTTCCCATGAAAAACTGTCTTCGGCGTGTCATGCCGAGCGGGAGCCAGGTATCTGTAGAGGCATGTCCATCGAGAGCAAGGACGCGACCATGTCATCCTGAGGGCAGCGAAGGATCTGGGTGAGCATCCCTGACATGTCCATCGAGAGCAAGGACGCGACCATGTCATCCTGAGGGCAGCGAAGGATCTCAGCGATGGAATAGTGGATGCTCACCCAGATCCTTCGCTGCCCTCAGGATGACAGGAGGAACACCTTCTCTCATGATTAGGAGAAACACCCTCTCTGCATGACAGAAAAAAATGAGCCGGGCGAGGCGGTGGCAAGAATGAGAGCGAGATAAAAGAGTAAGAGGTGCAGAAAAATGAAACATTATTACGTGTATATCATGGCCAATCGCTCAAAAATACTCTATACTGGCGTAACAAATGACCTGCAACGGCGCGTATACGAACACAAGCACCATATGATTGAAGGCTTTACCAGCAAGTACCATATTACGCGCCTGGTGTATTTTGAAGAAACTTCAGATGTGAATGCTGCCCTTACACGGGAGAAGCAAATAAAGGGCTGGTTGCGCTCAAAGAAGGTTGCCTTAATCGAGTCAGCCAATGCCAACTGGCAAGACTTGAGTGAGGAATGGCAAGAAGGATGAACTATGTGAAGCATCTCTGTCCTGGGGCATGTCATGCTGAGGGCTGCGAAGCATCTCTGTCCTGGGGCATGTCATGCTGAGGGCTGCGAAGCATCTCTGTCCTGGGGCATGTCATGCTATGACAAACGCCCTCTGACATGTCATGCTGAGCGGCAGCGAAGCATCTGGGGTGACCAATTGTTGAGTTTGGTCAACGCAGATGCTTCGCTGCGCTCCGCATGACATGTCAGAGGGGCTTTTTCATAGCATGCCATAAAAAAGCGACCCGGACGTGTCATGCTGAACGGCAGCGAAGCATCCGGCATCTGGATTGGCTGCTTCAGGCCGAGCGTGTTGGCGGACGTGTCATGCTGAACGGCAGCGAAGCATCCGGGGCGAGGGCTGGTTGGGATGGTTGCCAGGGCGCAGGCCAGCTGCGCCCCTACTAACTACGCAGTGGCGCCACTGGTTCGTGGTTGGTAGGGGCGCAGCTGGCCTGCGCCCTGGCTCCAGAGGACCGCCGAACGTGTTTCTCATAGCATGCTATGAGAAACCGGTCCCGACGTGTCATGCGGAGCGCAGCGAAGCATCCAGGGTGGGCCACGCCGTCCGGTTGGTGAGACCAGATGCTTCGCTGCCGCTCAGCATGACACGCCAAAGGGCGTTTGTCATGGCATGCTATGAGAAAGTGGCCGGGACGTGTCATTCTGAGCGCAGCGAAGAATCTAGTCTCACCAACCGGGCAGTGTGGCCCACGTGGATGCTTCGCTGCGCTCCGCATGACACGTGAGAGGGCGTTTGTCATGGCATGCTATGAGAAAGTGGCCGGGACGTGTCATTCTGAGCGCAGCGAAGAATCTAGTCTCACCAACCGGGCAGTGTGGCCCACGTGGATGCTTCGCTACCGCTCAGCATGACACGTCTGGGGACGTTTCTCATGGCATGCTGAGCGGCAGCGAAGCATCTAAGGTAGCTTATCGTGGTGATGGTGAACCTTAGATGCTTCGCTGCCCTCAGCATGACATGGTTGTGTTCTCGCTCTCGATGGACGTTCTCGCTCGGCGCACAGATGCTTCGCTGCCCTCAGCATGACATAGTTGTGTTCTCGCTCTCGATGGACGTTCTCGCTCGGCGCACAGATGCTTCGCTGCCCTCAGCATGACATGCCTCCACAGCTGGCTGATTTTGGCATTCTTTTCTCCTCAATCGTAAGAATTTCCGGCGTAGAAAGAAGGAAGAGCGTACACAACCGGCGCTCTTCCTTCCTCTTTCTGCCTGAGAAACAGAGACAATTTTACTGCTTGCCCTGTTTCTTTGCTCGCTCGCGTTCGCGCAGTTCTACCCTGCGAATTTTGCCGGAGATTGTTTTGGGCAGGCTGTCGACGAATTCGATTTCGCGGGGGTATTTGTAGGGGGCGGTGACTTTTTTGACGTGGTCTTGCAGCTCGGCGGCCAGTTCAGGCGAGGGGGTGTAGCCGGGGGCCAGGATGACGAAGGCTTTGACGATCTCGCCGCGCATCTCGTCCGGGCTGGCCACCACGGCGGACTCTGCCACGGCGGGATGCTCCTTCAGCGCGCTTTCTACCTCGAAGGGGCCAATGCGGTAGCCCGCGCTAATAATGACATCATCGGCGCGGCCCACGAACCAGAAGTAACCGTCCTCATCCTTGTAGGCACGGTCTCCTGTTATGTACCAGTCGCCGCGAATGCAGGCGTTGGTGGCGTCAGGATTGCGCCAGTATTCCTTGAACATCCAGGTCGGGCGCTGCGGCTTCACGCGCACTGCTATATCGCCCTCTTTGTTGGGCGGTAGCGGGTTGCCGTCATGGTCGATGACCTCAACGTCGAAGCCGGGCGAGGGTTTGCCCATGGAGCCGGGCTTGACGGGTAGCGGCGGGAAGTTGGCGCACAGCAGGACGGTCTCGGTCTGCCCGTAGCCGTCGCGAATGGTCATGCCGGTAGCGTCTTCCCAGACCTTGATAACTTCGGGGTTGAGCGGCTCGCCCGCGCCGACGCAGTGGCGCAGCGCCTTCGGGGGATGGGCTTTCATGTAGGCCATCGGCTCGTCAAGCACCATCATGCGGTAGGCGGTGGGCGGGGCGCAGAGCGTGGTAATGGGATACTTGTTGAGCATCTCCAGCGTCTCGATGGGGTCGAATTTGCCGCGTGCATCCTGGATGAACATGGCCGCGCCCTGAATCCAGGGGCCGAAGAGGTTGGACCAGGCAGCCTTTGCCCATCCCATTTCAGAGAGATTCCAGTGCAGGTCGTCCTCGTGCAGGTCGAGCCAGTATTTGCCGGTGATGGTATGGCCGATGGGATAGCTGGCGTGGGTGTGCAGCACCATTTTGGGATAGCCCACTGTGCCGGAGGTGAAGTAGACCAGGCAGGCGTCATCGCTGCGCGTCTTCGGGCCGGTGTACTCTGGCGAGGCTTCGCTGACTATCTGCTGGAAGTTGGTCCAGCCCTCGCGCCCGGCGCTGTCGGCGTTGGCCTCATCGGCCAGGATGGCGTATTTGATGCTGGGGCAGTCGGCGCGCACCTGGTCGAATTTGGCCGCGCCCTCGTGGTCGGTGATGATGGCGACGGCCTCGGCGATCTCAGCGCGGAACTGGATGTCTTTAGGCGTTAGCAGCGTGGTGCAGGGGATGGGGATGGCGCCCAGCTTCATCAGGCCCAGCACCGCTTCCCACCATTCGGGGATACGTGGCAGCATCACCAGCACGCGGTCGCCCTTCTGAATGCCCAGCGCGGCGAAGGCGTTGGCGGCCCGGCTGGAACGTTCGGCAAACTGGGCGAAGGTAATGCGCCGCTCCTCGCCCTTTTGCCCGACCCAGAGCATGGCAAGCTTGTCGGGGTTACCGGCCCATTTGCCAATCACATCGGTGGCGAAATTGAATTCTTCAGGCACATCCAGATGGAAATTTTGCCGTTCCGCCTCATAATCCGTCATATGTGGCGTTCGCGTTTGTGTCATTTGATGCGCTCCTTTGCACTATCGAACGAGCGAAAATAACGAGAGCTACTGCTAGAGGCAGTAATCTATCTTTCAGTATAGCGCAAAGATCAGTAACACGTCGAGAGCATCATTGCTGTCTGTCAGCGTGCATGCATGGAACTGCTTTGCTCGCTGGCAGGTGCAATCAGCAGCGGCAATTTTGTAAAGCCGGAGAGATGGTCGGTGATGCTGCTTTTGAAGAGGCGGCGCAGCCCTTTGCGTCGCTGCATTGCCAGGGCGATCAAATCAAAAGGGGCTATCTCAGCCTGCTCTGGCTCTGTGGCGCGTGTGGTCTGGCGTGTGATGGTCTCTAGCAGGGTGCTGGCGGTGGTGACAGAAGCGGTGATGGTGAGGCTGGCGGCCACCAGGGAATGGCGCAGGGCATCTGCCGTCATCTGCACAAAGATTTCTGCCTCGCGCCAGATTTTATCGATGCAGGGATTGAGCCATAATTTCTCTGTCGAGGGCAGGTCCAGCACGCGCTGCAGGTGAAGGATGCCCTGTCCGGGGGCGGCGAGCGAGGCCAGCAGGTGGGCAGCAAGCTCAAGGATGCTCATGGCCTGCGGCGAATCATCCAGAACCGCCAGAACACGTAAGGGACGGGGGGTATGGAAGGTGAGGCGCGTCCCCTGCTCGTGCAGGATGAGCGTAGGTACCGGGCTGAGCTTCGTGACTTCGTGCGCCACGCTGCCGAAGAACCAGCGTTTCAACCCCGTCTCGCCATGACTGCATATGACGATCAGGTCGGCTTGCTGCGAGCGCGCAACGGAGACGAGGGAGGGCGCGACCAGCCCGGTGGCGACCCCCATCTCGACCTCGATACCGGCCAGCCAGGGGCTATGGGTGAACAGCGTATTGACGAGGTAGCTGGCGGCTTCGGCGCGCTGTGACGCATAGACCTTCCGTTCCCAGGCAAGCGAGGGTGGGGCCGTATACTTTCCCGGCTCAAGCGGCGGCAGCACGACCCGCACAAGCACAATTGACCCCTTGCTGGCGCGCACTATGCGTGCGGCAACCGGAATGGCCCGCTCCGCTCGCTTCGACCCATCCAGAGGGACTAACACTCGCTGAAACATCGCCATGCTCCTTCTGGCTTCGCAACTGCCCTACCCTTTCATACCATGACAGAGGCGGCTACCTGTTTCAGAATATAGAGCATGCAATTCGTGCTGACATCGCACAGACTGGTGAATTTCATTTGCTCTTTCAGGGGTATGGCGTTTACGCGCAATCAGGAGTATAGTAATCTCACTCGAAAGAGTGAGAAATAGTGAGGTCAAGATACTATGAGAAAGACTCCTGGACATGCCATGTCCGAGGACGTTTTCAAGGGCATAGCGTTGTGATACACTGGCAGGTAGTTGATGGACCGGCTGTCTCATCCCGGAAAGAGGAGGGCCGATGACGATTCGCGTGTTGATTGCTGACGACCATAGCGTTGTACGCAAGGGCCTGCGCATGTTTCTGGGGCGCGACCCGGAAATAGTTCTGGTGGGCGAGGCCGCCGATGGACAGGAGGCGGTTGCGCTGGCCCGACAACGGCGACCTGATGTGGTGCTGATGGATCTGCTCATGCCGGGGATGGATGGCATCGCCGCCACCGCCATCATTCGCCGCGAATTGCCCGAAACCGAGGTCATTGCCCTGACTTCGGTGCTGGAAAGTGACTCGGTGGTGGGCGCGATCAAAGCGGGAGCCATCGGCTACCTGCTCAAAGATACGCAGGCGGCTGAACTGCGAAAGGCGATTAAAGCCGCAGCCGCCGGGCAGGTACAGCTCTCCCCGCAGGCCTCGGCCTACCTCGTGCAGCAGGTGCGCTTGCCGGAGACGAGGCCAGCAGAGACACTGACCGCGCGCGAAATGGAGGTTCTGCGCCTGCTGGCCGATGGCCAATCGAATAAAGAGATTGCGCGCACCTTGCAGATTGCCGAGGACACCGCAAAAACCCATGTCAGGCATGTCCTGGCGAAACTGGGGGTGCAGAGCCGCACGCAGGCAGTGCTATGCGCCATACGCCTCGGCCTCGTTCCCGCCGGTACCGGGAAAAAGCCGCAGTCATAGCGGTATGCTTTTCGCGTGCTTCGTCTGCTTCTACGGAGAGTAAGATATCTATGCGCAACAGGCTCGCGCCGCAAACGCAACAACTCACGAAAGAGGTCGGACATCAATCTTTGTCGGATGCAGAAACGCAGCCGCGCTGGCGAAGGTATGTTATCGATACTCTCCTGGTCATAACAGGGGTGACCGTCATCACGCTTTTGATTTTTCTGGCCCATCTCTACCCGCGCGTGCCGACTATCTCCTTCGTCTATTTGCTGCTGGTGCTGGCCCTGGCGAGCCTGCGCGGGCTGTATGCCGCCATTCTGGCCTCGCTGCTCTCCTTCCTCGCCTTCGACTTTTTTTTCTTCCTGCCGCCCTATACCTTTATTGTTGTTCGGGCCGAAGACCTGTTCACCCTTGTAGTCTTCCTGGCGACGGCCATCATTACCGGGCAACTGGCCCTCGCGCTGCGGCGGCGCATCGAGCAGGCAAAGAGCAGGGAACACGAACTGCGCTTGCTGTACGAACAGGCGCAGGAACTCGCGGCTTTGCAGGAGCGGCAGCGGCTGGCCCGCGAACTGCACGATTCGGTCTCGCAGGCCCTCTACGGCATCGGCCTGGGGGCGCACACGGCGCGTGAGGCGATAGAGAGCGATCCTGAGCAGGCGAAAGAGTCGATGGATTACGTTCTCTCGCTCGCCGAGGCCGGGCTGGCCGAGATGCGCGCGCTCATCTTCGAACTGCGCCCCGAATCGCTGGCCTCTGAAGGGCTGGTCGCGGCCCTGATGAGGCAGGTAATCGTCTTGCGCACCCGCTACGGGCTGACTGTCGAGGCAGAGCCGGGGGAGGAACCTGCCATCCCTCTCGAACTGAAGGAGACACTCTACCGCGTGGCGCAGGAGGCATTAAACAACATCGTCAAGCATGCGCGCGCCACGAAAGTCGTTGTACGCATCATCAAACGCGAGGACGAAATTGCCCTGGAGGTGCAGGATAACGGGCGCGGCTTCGACCCCGCCGCCTCCTACCCCGGCCACCTTGGACTGCGTTCCATGCTAGAGCGCGTCACAAAGCCGGGGGGAACGCTCTCCATCGAGAGCGCGCCAGAGCGGGGAACCTGTATCCGCGTGCGTATTCCCCTTTGAGCGAGCAGGCCACCCCCCCGGCCAGCCGCCGCAAGCCAGCCGCCGCAAGCCAGCCGCCGCAAGCCAGCCAACAGGCCAGCCAACAGGCCAGCCGACAGGCCAGCCGACAGGCCAGCCACCCCAGGCCACCCGCAAGGGGCTCTCTCCCCGACACTTTTCATATCCAGGAAAAAGCAGGAAGCAAGCAAGGGGTGAAAGAGAGGGCAGGAAGTCCTAAAGAAGTACCTTCAAAAGGAG
>Ga0209581_1003673_pt1 | contig 12982 bp, 11 predicted proteins | sample Coa_R2_FD_187160 | JGI IMG/M metagenome (GOLD analysis project Ga0209581, IMG submission 187160) | Surface soil microbial communities from Centralia Pennsylvania, which are recovering from an underground coalmine fire - Coalmine... | ecosystem: Environmental > Terrestrial > Soil > Unclassified ...
CGCGGGGATTGTCGAGCTTTTGAAAGAGGATGCCGTGCTGAGCATGCCGCCGATTCCATCGTGGTATCAGGGACGCGAGGCGATTCTTGCCATCCTCACCATTGGACCATTCGGGACCGAAGTGCGCCAGCGCTGGAAGCTGCGCCCGACGTGCGCCAACGGGCAGCCGGCCTTTGTTTTCTACCAGGCCGATCAGTCTCAGGGAATCTATCGCGCCTTCGGCATTCAAGTGGTCACTATCGATCAGCAAAGCGGGCAAATCGCCGAGATGACGATCTTCAAAAATCCCTCGCTCGTTCCTTATTTTGACTCCCCGTCTCAATTGCCTGAGCGATAAAGTATGCTGGTCACTCCCGGTGCCATTTGCATCTATTGCGGAAGACCCATCATGCTATGGGCGGCAGTCATGCCCAGGACCAACACAGCAATCAGGCCAAAGTAGGCCAGTCCGATAATGATGCGCTCGCCCACAGGGACAGCGTAGTAAGCCTGAGCCTCGGGCGTGTCCTTCACGCGCCGCCGCGCCCAGAACTCCGTTGCGGCCATCACAATAAAAATGAGCAGCCAGGCGGAAAAGTTGCCGGTGATCCACTGCCAGATTTGAATAGCCACCAGGGCAAAAAAGCCGAGGAGCCAGACGCGCCGGTCGAGCGCACTCAGCACGCGTCCGCCATCGAAAGGAACGATCGGGATGAGATTGAACAGATTGATAAAAAAGCCAAAGTAGGCGAGCGGCGCCCAGACGCCTGGAGAGCCGGGCGAGGTGAGCGCAAAGAGCAGGCAAACAAGCGAGGCCAGCGCGCCCGCAATCGGACCCGCGATCCCAACCTCCGCTTCGTCTCTGGCATTGCCGGGCATGCGGCGCATAAAGACCGCCGCGCCAAGCATGGGGATAAAGATCATGCCGCCCACCGGGATGCCCTTGAGCTTCATCACAACCGCGTGCCCCATCTCATGGATGAAGAGCAGAGCTACCAGGCCAATCCCAAAGGCCCAACCGAAGAGTTGTTCGTAGATGAGGACCGAGATTACAGCCGTCACGCCTGCCAGACCAAACTTGAACATGATGCCCAACGCCACTCCAACGCCGCCCAGTTCCGCCAGGCCCCTCTTTCGCCTCTCTGCTGCGTCTACACTTCCGTTTTGCCCGGCCCTGCGCTGCTCGGCGCCCGCGTCTGCCGTATAGTGCTCCAGATTGGCCGGCCCCGTGTACTCGCTCATCTGTAACAGCTCATATTGATTGGGAAGCGGCGGATACGGCCCGCGCTCTTGTGGCGACGCAGGAGGAACCGGCTGAGGCGTGTTTCCATTTTGATAGAAGCGCGGATCGGTATAATCGGGTTGTGCTTGTTGCACTGATGGGCTGTATTCCGAAAAACTATAATCAGCAAAATCCTCTGGCTTCCAGGACATCTAACGCCTCAATTCTGGCTAAACGAAGAAAGATATATCTTTATTATAGCATATGGCCTCCAGGCGCACGGGGAGCGCGAACACCGGCGAGGCCCTTCTCCTGCTCGCGCTTATACCCCCAGCGAGCGCCCGATAATCTCCTTCATGATCTCGTTGGTTCCGGCGTAGATGCTCTGCACACGCGCGTCCAGGTAGGCGCGCGCAATGGGATACTCCAGCATGTAGCCATAGCCGCCGTGGAGTTGAACGCACTCATCGACTACGCGCTTCTGCAGATCGGAGGTCCACCACTTGGCCATTGCGGCAACCTCCGCCGTGAGCGTGCCCTCAAGCAGCTCCTCGATGCAGCGATCGACGAAGACGCGCCCAATCTCTATCTCGGTCTTCATCTCGGCCAGCTTGAAGCGCGAGTTTTGAAAACTGCCGATCGGCTTGCCAAAGGCGGTGCGCTGCTTGCAGTAGTCCAGTGTAATCTCCAGGGCTGTCTCGCAGGCCGCCATTGCTCCGACAGCGACGTTGAGACGTTCCCTGGCGAGCTGGCGCATCAAGTAGTAGAAGCCCTGCCCCTCCTCGCCAAGCAGATTGCTCACCGGCACCTGCACATCTTCAAAAATCAACTCCGCCGTGTCCTGAGCTTTCAAGCCAACCTTGTCGAGCAGGCGTCCTCGTTTGAAGCCCTCCATGCCCCGCTCAACAATCAGCAGGCTGATTCCCTTGTGGCCCAGGGATGGGTTGGTTTTGACTACGGCTATCACCAGGTCGGCCAGGTAGCCATTGGTGATAAAGGTCTTCTGCCCGTTGACCAGATAGTAATCTCCCTGCTTGAACGCGGTAGTGCGCACGGCGGCCAGGTCGCTCCCGGTATCCGGCTCGGTCATGGCGATCGCGCTAATCAGTTCGCCGGAACACATGCCCGGCAACCAGCGCCGCTTCTGCTCCGGGGTCGCGTAGGCCAGGAGATAGGGAATGACGATATCGTTATGCAAGCCCATGCCGCCTCCTGCGCTGGCCACACGCGCCCTGGCAATCTCCTCCATCATAATCACGCTATAGCGATAGTCGTCCACGCCCGCGCCCCCGTACTCCTCTGGCACATTGAGGCCCAGAAAACCCTGCTCGCCGGCTTTGAGCCACAATTCGCGCGAAACATGCCCGTCCTTCTCCCACTGCGCATAGTGGGGAACAATCTCCTTCTCCACAAAATGACGATAGGAATCACGAAAGAGCTTATGTTCTTCCATAAAGAGCGTTCGCTGCATCTGCTTCTCCTGGGAGGATGGTCCTCGCTGAGTATCTACGCCGACAACTGATCTGGCTCCTCTATTATACGAGGAGAAGAAGGGATGCTGCTACTGGGATCAGGTGCAAAGACGCAATTTGCAACAGTGATGCCACGCGTGCGATGATAAAGAAACGCCTTCGATGTCTCAGGCGAAGCTGGCAACGTCCTTTATTACACAAAGCCAAGAGGAGAACCACATGCCCGTTGACCCGCAAGTTCAAGCGTACCTGGACCGGGTTGCGACCCTTAATATGTCCCCATTGAGCAGTCTGACCCCTGAAGCTGCGCGCCGGCAGGTGGTAGAATCGCTGACCCTGTTTGAAGATGAAGAAGGAGAGGCGGTTGCCCGCGTTGAGAATCGGACTATCCCCGGCCCAGCAGGCGAAATCCCGGTCAGAATTTACACACCGGCGGGCAGCGGGCCGTTTCCGCTGCTGGTCTTTTTTCACGGCGGCGGCTGGGTAGTCTGCGACCTGGATACACACGATGGTGCGTGCCGGAGCCTGGCAAATGGCGCTGGCTGCGTAGTGGTTTCGGTGGACTATCGCCTCGCGCCCGAACATAAATTTCCGGCTGCCCCGGAAGACTGCTACGCTGCAACAAAATGGGTGGCGGAACACGCGGCTGAAATCGGCGGCGACCCCGCGCACCTGGCAGTCGGCGGCGATAGCGCGGGCGGAAACCTGGCGGCGGTTGTGTCTCAGATAGCACGCGACCAGGGTGGCCCCCGGCTGGCCCTCCAGGCGCTGATCTTTCCCGTCACCGACTTCACGGCCCAGAACGCCTCCAAACGGGAAAACAACGAGGGTTATGACCTGAGCGTGGAGGATATGGCCTGGTTCAGCAATCACTATCTGAATAGCAAGCAGGATGAACTCAATCCGCTGGCTTCGCCCATGCTGGCAAAAGACCTGAGTGGCCTTCCGCCTGCGTTGATCATCACCGCCGAGTACGATATCCTGCGCGACGAGGGCGAGGACTATGGCCGGCGCTTGCAGGAGGCCGGCGTCCCCGTCACCATCAGCCGCTACGCGGGAATGATTCATGGCTTCTTCGGCATGCCCAAAACGTTCGCTAAAGCTACAGTAGCAATGAACGAAGTGACCCAGGCACTGCGAGCCGCCTTTGAACGCGCTTGATCCTTTTCAGATCAGCCGGGTATACACCACCAACCTTTGCGTGGTCTGGTGCTGGCTGGGAATCCAATCGCCGGCACAGGTGATCAGGTTGAGATACTTGCCGCTGTTGTTGCCGAAGATAAGCTGATACGGCGCGTTCTGCGGCGTGTAATACTCTACATCGGTGACGCGAAAGCGCAGCTTCTTCCCGTTGCTATCAATTACGTCAGCCTCATCCCCGGCACGCAGCTCGTACAGGCGCCAGAAGACCGCAGGGGTGTTGCCGGGTCGATTGAGGTGGCCATCGATCACCGCGCTGCCTTTCTCACCGGGACGCGGCCCGTTGACGTACCAGCCGGTATCGGTCCAGGGACTGGCAGAGGGCGTTCCCAGATCCCCGTTAGAATCAATGCCAACCTGCTCGATCGGGGCATTCACGCCAATCGCCGGGATCAACAGGCGCAGTGGGATTCCGGGTCCGCCAGGCGTGGGCGTAACCGAGGCCGGCGGGAAGATCGCCGGCCCATCGGCGTGAGCCTGACCGACAACGCTCGCCTGCGCATCGCAACCGATCAGGCAGCAGCAAAACGCCAGAAGCGCGAATGCAAATTGTAGTTGGCGAAAAACAGGCTGCCTGACCATCTGCCCGGAATATCCTCTAATGCGCAAACAGACGCCGGGTAAAGAGCGTGCCGCCCACAATAACCAGGGCAAGCGCGAGCAGCAGCCAGGGCGTGCTCAACTGACCACCAGACGAAAGAATAGGCGCGGGATCGCTGCCCGTCTGGGGCAAACCGGGCAGAGCCGCCGTCTGAGCAGTGACGATCTCCGCCTTTGGCTCGCCGTTGAACATGCCGACCGCGAAGATGCTGGTGACAATATTCGCTTGCAGCGTCGTCGCGAGTGAGAGCGAACGGTTCATACTCGCCGAATTCAGGTTGAAGGCAGCAGAGCCAGGCGAGAGCGTCAGATAACCGGTGGCGTTCTGATAGGCGGCCCCGGCCATCCACTTCCCGTTGTCCATCACGTCCATCCAACCACCATCGGGAACGAGCTGGTAAACACGTACTTTGGACATGCCGTTCGTGGCCAGATTGCTATCAACAAAAACTTTCAGCGTCAAATTGGTGGGCTTGGTGCCGATCGCAGCTACAGTATAGACGCCTCCGGGCTGGATCGCAAGCGTTTCTGTCAGCGCTGCGCTGCTGACACCTTTGCCGGCCAGGGCAATCTGCACTTTATGCGACCCCGGAGGCACGGGAGAATAGCCGGCTATTGCGCCAAAGGCAAAGCTGGTGAGAAAAGGACTGCCATCTACAAAGACATCTGCCGTCGCCACAAACGGCGAAGCATGAATGATGCGCACGAATGCAGGAGTGGCGGCCTGCGCGCGCGAAGCAGGGAATAGAAAAAAGCTGGTAAGAGCAAACATGCCACAGAGGAGGAGGGCCAACCCTCCAGGAGAACGCCGCGTTTTTTTCATTTTCATAACACCTGTCCTCTTTCCAATAACTTGCGGGTACTCAGCATGCGTAGCCAGGAATAGTATTGCCGGTTGCTTTTATAAAAATACCAACATTTGTGTACACAAATGTTACTCTCCCTATTACATACGTTTAAATTAATGACCGGTAACTCTTTTTGAGATGATTTTTCGTAAACTAAAATAACAGGTTGCACAAGAAATACAGGAAATTTCATCTGCGGAGCGATAGAGCCATGCCAGAGGAACAGACTATGTTGACGACTTTGCCAGTGGGGTCGCTTGTACGCAGGCGTTACCAGGTCAGAAGCGTGCTTGCTTCGGGAAGCGCCGGAACAGTTTACCTGATTAAAGATCAGCAAACGAAAAACATCAAATATCAACTCTTCGCGCTCAAAGAGATCGTCGGGCTGGACCAGCAAGCGCGTTATCATCTGACCGTTGGCAGCATGACTCTGCGCCAGCTCCGACATCCGGCCCTGCCCGTAGTTCACTCGATCTTTAACGACGATAAACGTGGCTGCGTCTATGTGGTCATGGATTATGTTGAAGGGGTGAGCCTGGAAGCACTGCGCCTGCAACAACCCAGAAAACGCCTGAGCTGGTCGGAGTTGCGAGGGCCTTGCGAACAGATCGCCGGCGCCCTCACCTATCTGCACCTCCAGGAGAATCCTCTCTTCCACGGCGACCTCAAACCGTCCAGTATTGTGCGCAACAACGCCGGCAGGATTCTGCTCCTCGGCCTGGACTATACTCAGTCGGCCATGTCAGAACAGATAAAGCGCATCCCTTCGCCCTCAAGTTACCATGCGCCTGAACAGTTCACAGGCCAGACCGACGCGCTCAGCGATGTCTACGGCCTGGGAGCCGCGCTCTACGAATTGCTGACCGGCCAGAAGCCCGCAGACGCGCCCACCCGCCTGGCGCGCGTGAACAAAAGAAGGTCCGATCCTCTGGCGCTGGCGAGCAAAGTAGCGCCTGGTGTGTCGCGTCCTCTGGCCGAAGCACTCCAGAAGGCACTCGCACTCAATCCGTCAGAGCGTTTTCGGTCGATCAAGGAATTCTGGCAGGCACTTAGCGTGGCTCCCGTATTAGAAGAGGAAGCCGCTCCGTTTGTCCTCGGGCAAAAAACGCCCGCAGCTAGCGCGGCCACTCCTATAGATGCATTGCCCACCCAAAGCTCTGACGCTACTCCCGCCGTCAAGATCGTGCGGGTAGACAGGCCGCGCCGCTCGCTCCTGCCTATCGTCGCCATCCTCTGCGCCCTGATCCTGCTGCTCGCCGGACTTGGCACTCTGGCCCTGACTCACAACCAGGCTGCGCCAACCGGCCGGTCCGGGCAAAATACTCCCTCTGGCCAGCCCACAGCGTCGATAACAGGCACTTCGATACTTACCTCCACTCCCGGCCAATATACGAATATCATAGGTACATATCAGGGCAGACTCTTCTTTATCGGAGGAACGTACACCACCTTTACACTCTTTATCACTCACCAGGTCGGCGGTCAGTTCACAGGAAACTTTGTTTCACCCCTCCCCTCCCTTCAGAGTGGTACCGTCGTCGGCACGATAGATACTGCGAAAAATCCAGATATAGACATGACATTTCTGGATTCCTCACAAAACGCTCTTCTTTATCTTTCAGGCGGCCTTAATGGTATTACCGACTCACGAATTAATACAAATGATAGTGCAGCAGGTACATTCTTTACATGCAGGCCCCATAGCGGTCCGAATTGTATCCATGGGGGCAGTACGGGCGGCTCCTGGAGCCTCAATTTTGAATCCTCCGCACTTCTCGCGAAGCCGTTCCCCTGGTCATAGAGGTACAGTTTATCCTCCCAACGCTGCATGTGCTACACTATAAGCCAGACAGCAAAAATTTCCTTCACGACCCAATCCTTGTTAGGAAGGAGCCAGTTACCGATGGCCCTGAAAACGCCGGACCCGCGCAAGGTCCGCATTCTTTTTAATCAGCGCGTGCCCATGCGCGATGGTGTTATGCTCTCCGCCGATGTCTATCTGCCCGTTGGCGAGCCGCGCCAACGCCCGGTTATCTTGAGCCGCACGCCTTACCTCAAGGCGGATATGGTGGTGGTCGAGCGCGCACAGGAGTTTGTGAAGCGGGGCTATGCCTATGTGGCGATGGATGTGCGCGGACGTGGCGATTCTGACGGCGGCGAGTTCAATCCCTATTTCAACGAGGGCCGCGATGGCTACGATAGTATCGAGTGGTGCGCGAGCCAGGAGTGGTCGGACGGCAACGTGGGCACCTACGGCGGCTCGTACCTGGGCGCGATTCAGTGGCTGGCCGCGCTGGAGCAGCCGCCGCACCTGCGCGCGATGGTCGTGCTGGTTCCACCCTCCGATCCTTTCGTCGAAACGCCCACCGGCCTGCCCAGTCCGATGCATCTCTGCTGGCTGCACCTGGTCAGCGGTCGCGTCACCCAGCCGATGGAGGCGGTGGACTGGGAGCAGGTCTACTGGCATCTGCCTCTGCTGACGATGGACGAGCAGGCCGGGCGCGTGAATCCGCGCTGGCGCGCGGACTTTGAGCACACACAGCTTGATGAGTACTGGCGACCGCTCTGCTATCAGCGGCGCTTCGAGGAACTCAGCGTGCCCACCCTGCATATCTCCGGCTGGTACGACGACGAGCAGGTTGGGACGCCGCTCAACTATATCGGCATGACTACGCGCGCCGCGACTCCCGAGGCCCGCGCCAGCCAGCGCCTGCTGATGGGACCCTGGGGACACGCCAGTAATGCCTCCTCGAAGATCGGCGAGCTTGACTTCGGCGAGTCGGCGGTGATCGATCTCTACGGCGAGGTCACGCGCTGGTTCGATCGCTGGCTGCGCAGCATCAACGTCCTCACTGCCCCGGTGCGCATCTTTGTGATGGGTGCGAATACCTGGCGCGATGAACAGGAGTGGCCGCTGGCGCGCACACAGTGGACGCCGTTCTATCTGCACAGCCACGGACGCGCCAACAGCCGCTTCGGCGATGGCACGCTCAGCACGACCGCTCCCGAGGCGGACGAGCCTGCCGACAGCTATACCTACAATCCCGGCAATCCCACGCCGTTTATCACCGACCCAACCTCATCCCAGATTGGCGGTCCCGACGACTATACGGCCATCCAGCGGCGCGACGATGTGCTGGTCTATGAAACCGAACCACTGGAGCAGGATACGGAGATCACCGGCCCGATTCGCGTGGACCTCTACGCCTCGTCCTCAGCGCCCGACACCGATTTTATGGCGATGCTGCTCGATGTCTGGCCCAATGGTTTCCGCCAGCGCCTCTGCGATGGCATGGTGCGCGCCCGCTTCCGCGACGGCATGGATCGTCCCTCGCTGATCGAACCGGGCAAGATTTACCACTACACCATTGATGCCTGGAATACCTCCCAGGTCTTCCAGGCCGGCCACCGCATCTGCGTGCAAATTACGTCCAGCGCCTTCCCCAAGTTTGATCGCAATCTCAACACGGGCGCGCCCCTGGGCCGGACTAGCGAGTTTGTCAGCGCCGAACAGAGGATTTATCATAATGCGGAGTATCCTTCGGCGGTGGTACTGCCGGTGATTCCTCAGTAGCCGAGCAAATCCTGCAATTCTTTCTCTGATTGCTTGCTCAGCGGAATCATTGTCTCCTGTTTGTCATCCAGTTGCAGCATGTAGCTGTTGCGCGTGTACTGGATGACAGCCCGGATGTGCTGGAGGTTGACCAGGTAGGCGCGGTGGGCCTTGAAGAAGCCGCGCCCGCTCAGGCGACTCTCCAGCTCTTGCAGGGTGAAGCTTGTGACCGCCTCCTCGCTGGCGGTGCGCAGGTAGGTTTTGCTCTCGCGGCTGGTGGCGTAGAGGATATCGCCGGGATCGTAGAGCAGAATGCGATCCTCCTTGCGCGCGGGCACCTTGAAAGGCGTAAAGTGTTCGGGGGCGGCAGCACCGCTCTCCTCTCGCTCAAAGGCGTAGTCATTGACGATGCGCCCACCCTCCAACTCAATCACCCGCGTGCAGCACTGGCCGGCCCACACCAGGTCCTCGTCGGTCAGCACAACCGCCGCGCCCCCGGCTGCAAGCTGACGGAGCAGGCGCGCGAAAAGCTCCTGCGTACTCAGATCGGTACGCAGAACCGGCTGGTCGAGGAGCAGCAGGCGATGCTGGCCCAGCAGGAGACGTGCGAAGGCCAGGCGGCGCTGCTCCGAGGGAGAGAGCTTCGAGACGGCTTTCTGCGCCTGGTCGCTCAGACCTATCTGCGTCAGAACCGCACCTATGTGGCTGGTGGGCAGGCCATAGAGATGACAGTAGAAGACCAGGTTTCCCCGCACGCTGTGCCGATCGTAGAGCAGGTCCTCTTCAAACAGGACGCCGATCTCCCTGCGCACCTTATGCGATTCAGGCGCAATATGCTCGTCTGCGAATACAATGCTGCCGCCGCTTGGAATGAGTATCCCGGCCAGCAGGCGAATGAGCAGCGTCTTGCCGGAGCCCTGGGGGCCCAGCACGGCCACGATTTCGCCAGGCTCGATATCCAGCGCCTCTATGACCAGCGCACTGTGTCCATCAATGATTTTCTCCAAACGCCGTATCTGTAACATCTCCACATCCCTGAAAATTTCTTCTGCTCGCTCCCGGTCATTTTATCATCTTTCGCAACGCATACCAGCCTCCATTGAAGGCCAAATTTGCTCCATTCAGCAGATTCGCCGCCCATTCAGCCCCTCTTTTACTCCTGTTGACCCCTTTTCTCTTCCATCCAGCCATTTTTTGTAGCGCGTTCACTTTGAGCATGCTACAGTTGCCCTCAGTGAAAGTCGTCTTCAGAAAAAATTTCACGAGAACAAGGAGACAACATATGTCATACCAGAAACAACCAACCGCTAAAAAAGAAATCATCATCAACATACGAAAGCTTGTAGCTCTGGATATCGTTTTGCACGGCTATCGTTTTATACTTGCTGAATGTGCTTTTGGAGTAGTCGCCAGCCTCGGTCTGGGGATTTTCGTCCTTTTCAACTTCTTTTTTAATCCCGCCCACCAGCTCTTTAGTGGCATGATGGGCGTGGCAGGAGTGTGGATCGGCTTGAACTACGTACCCTTGCTGCTCTATGCTATCGCGTTGTTCAGGCGTAGAAGTGCCGCACAGGAAGTGGCATCTGAGGTGGGACAAAGAGGAATCTACCTGAAATATACCTTGCAATCAGCGTTTGTTGTGCTCCCGCTTGTTGTGCCTGTTCTCTCGCTTGTGCAAGAAGCGCGGAAACGTTCGTATCGTCCTGCCTGAAAAGGCAGACAGACAGGCGGGCAAATATGTATCAAGAAACGGAGAATCGCATACAATGATGATGACGGATAGTGATCTGATGATCGAGGCTGTCAATCTACGGCGCAGCTTTAAAAACAAAGAGGCTGTGGCGGGTATCAGCCTTAGCGTGCAGCGCGGCGAGATCTTTGGTCTGCTGGGACCCAACGGCGCGGGCAAAACCACGACCATTCGCTTGCTGACCGGTCAGATTGTGCCGGATGCGGGACACGCCACCGTCGCCGGCTGTGATGTTGTGAAGGATTTGCAGCAACTCAAAGAGCGCATTGGCGTCGTGCCCGAAGAGCAGAATCTCTACGAGCGGCTGTCGGCACGCAACAATCTGCGCTTTAGCTGCTGGCTCTATAACCTGCCGGAGAGCCGGGCTGAGGAGGTGCTTGATCTTGTGCGCCTGCGCGACCGGGCCAAAGACCCCGTGCGCACCTACTCTAACGGGATGAAGCAGCGCCTGCTGATCGCGCGCGCGCTCCTGCACAAACCACCCGTACTCTTCCTCGACGAGCCCAGCCGGGGCCTCGATCCCATCTCAGCCCGCGAGGTGCGCGGCACCATCGAGCAGTTGAGCCGGGAAGGCATGACCATCTTGCTGACCACCCACCTGCTCGAAGAGGCCGATCAGCTCTGCCAGCGCGTGGCCTTTATCAACCAGGGGCGCATCGTCGCCAACGATACGCCGCGCAACCTCAAACTCGCGCATGGCCGGCGCACGCTGGTCGCGAGCCTGGCCGATGGGGCCACAAACGGGAATAGCCAGGCGTTCACAGAGATCACGCTGCACATGGACGATCCCAACGACCAGGTTCGCCTGGCTCAGTTAATGGCCGAGGGCAAGGTGCTATCGCTTCATTCCCAGGAAGCAACTTTAGAGGAAGTGTTTATTGAAGTTGCCGGCGTTCGCCCGGCATAAGCGCGAAAGGAGTCTTTACCATGCATCCACGCTCAGTGCTGGCCATTGCCCGCAAAGACGCTATCGATATCCTTGTCAATAAATCAACAATGACTGTGCTGATTATGCCGATCGCGCTGGCCATCCTCTTTCTCTTCATCAGCAAGCTGATCGGCGGCCACACGACGAATATGCTGGTCTATAATCCCGGTCATTCGCGAGTCGTTCAGGTGGTTAGCAGCGCCTTCGACTCTGTGAAGATTACAGAGGCCAGTTCCCCCGCCGATGTGACGGCGGCCTTTGGTCCAAATGGAACGCATAAAGATTCTTCATACGACGTGGGCCTGATTGTTCCCGCCGACTTCGACCATGCGTTACAGACCGGCGGCCATCCTGAAGTCAGCCTTTATACCAACGGCAGCAACAATATTGATCAGCATCAGAATATGCTGCTCCAGGCTGCGATCACCAACTACGCGCGCCAGGTCGCCAATCCGCAGCCGCCGCTCGAACTCACCGCGGCGATGATTAACCCCCCGCCGACCACCAACATTGGGAATACGCTGGGCATGTACTACGGTGCGGTTTCGCTGGTGGTCTCCTTTATAGTTGGCCTCACCCTGATGCCCGGCCTGCTGATCGAGGAGAAGGAGAAGAAGACGCTGCGCATGCTGATGGTCACGCCGGCCTCGTTCACCGATGTGATTCTTGGCAAACTGCTGATCGCCCTGGGCTATCAACTTGCTCTCTCGTTGATCGTTCTGGTCATTCAGAGCGCGTTCACCGGGCAGATACCGCTGGTCCTGCTCTACACATTGCTCGGTTCGTGCTTTAGCCTGGCTCTGGGACTGCTGCTGGGCTGCATTTTCTCGACCGCAAGCGCGGCGGGTGCTGCCGGCGGCATGGTCTTCTTCATCTACCTCGTTCCGGCCATCTTCGCCGGTCCACTGGGCACGCTACTGGTCAACAATCCAATCGCCCAGATCGTCAAGGTTCTGCCACCCTATTACATGGCCGAGGGCGCGTACAACGCCATGCAGAGCCAGGGATCACTCAGCAGCAATCTGCTCGACATCGCTATCATCGCAGGAAGTACGCTTGTCCTGCTGCTGATCGCTGCCTGGCTGCTGCGCCGCCAATCGTCGGTGGCTGCGACAATTTAGCTGAAAGGAGACACTATGGATCAACCACCTGCTGAACACAGGCCGGAGAGACGCCTGCCATCCGGCGGAGGGCTTGCTCTTGGAATTGGCGTGGGGGTGGCTCTGGGAGCAGCGCTCAACAACCTCGCTATCGGAATAGCGATAGGCGCGGCTATTGGAGTCGTTCTTGACCAGGCGAACGCCCGCAGGAACAGACATGAGCAATAAGCTCTCCTGAGGACAAAGGGCCTCCAACTCGCCCAGGTATTGCCAGGCGAGTTGGAGGCCCTTTGTCCTGGCGGTACACTGTGTGCCACAGGTCCGGCAATT
>Ga0209581_1003674_pt1 | contig 12978 bp, 12 predicted proteins | sample Coa_R2_FD_187160 | JGI IMG/M metagenome (GOLD analysis project Ga0209581, IMG submission 187160) | Surface soil microbial communities from Centralia Pennsylvania, which are recovering from an underground coalmine fire - Coalmine... | ecosystem: Environmental > Terrestrial > Soil > Unclassified ...
CGACTCTTTGAAGTCGCGGAGCGCGTCCGCCGGAATCTCTTCGAGCGCGAGGCCCTCGACCTCGCGCTGAATCTCCATCACCTGACGAATCTGTTCGAGAAACCACGGGTCTATGCGCGACAGGCGATAGATTTCCTGAAGCGACCAGCCGTTGCGAAGCGCGTATGTGACGTAAGAAAACCGTTGCGAGTTCGGGCGCGCGAGCTTGCGTTGCAATTCGTCGTCGGGCACGTCGCGCAGGCGCAAAGGTCGGACGGCTTCGAGCGAGCGCAGGCCCTTGAACAGAGACTCCTTGAACGTGCGCCCGATAGCCATCACCTCGCCGACCGATTTCATCTGCGTGCCGAGAACGTCCTCGGTGTCGCGGAATTTTTCAAAGTTCCACTTCGGGATTTTCGTGACGACGTAATCAATCGTCGGCTCGAAAGAGGCGGGGGTCTTTTTCGTGATGTCGTTCGCGATCTCGTCGAGCGTGTAGCCGACGGCGAGCTTGGCCGCAATCTTCGCGATGGGGAAACCCGTCGCCTTCGACGCCAGCGCCGACGAGCGGGAGACGCGCGGGTTCATCTCGATGACGCGCACCGCGCCGTCGTCGGGGTTGACGGCGAACTGGATGTTCGAGCCGCCCGTCTCGACGCCGACCTTGCGGATGACGCGAATCGCCATGTCGCGCAAACGTTGGTATTCAACGTCGGTCAAGGTCTGCGCGGGCGCGACCGTGATCGAGTCGCCGGTGTGGACGCCCATCGGGTCGAAGTTCTCAATCGAGCAGATGATGACGACGTTGTCGGCGAGGTCGCGCATCACCTCAAGCTCGAACTCCTTCCAGCCGAGGATTGACTCTTCAATCAGAACCTGTGTGACGGGCGAGGCCGCGAGTCCGCCGCGCACGATCTCCTCGAACTCTTCGGGGTTGTAGGCCGTGCCGCCGCCCGTGCCGCCGAGCGTGAAGCTGGGTCGGATGATCGCGGGGTAGCCGGTCTCTTCGACCATTCTTTCGGCCTCGGCCCACGAGTGCGCGAAGCCGCCGCGCGGCATCGGCAAGCCCTCTTCCTCCATCGCGCGCTTGAACATCTCGCGGTCTTCGGCGACGCGTATGGCCTCGCGCTTCGCGCCGATCATCTCGACGCCGCATTCGGAGAGTACGCCCGCGTCGTCGAGCGCCATCGCGAGGTTGAGCGCGGTCTGCCCGCCCACCGTCGGCAGCAGCGCGTCTGGCCGCTCGCGCCGGATGATGGCCGCGACCGTCTCGACGTTGAGAGGCTCGACGTAAGTGCGCGTCGCCGTTTCCGGGTCGGTCATGATCGTCGCCGGGTTCGAGTTCACCAGCACGACCTCGTACCCTTCGGCGCGCAGGGCCTTGCACGCCTGCGTCCCGGAGTAGTCGAACTCGCACGCCTGACCGATGACAATCGGGCCAGAGCCGATGATTAAAATCTTGCGGATGTCTGTGCGTCTGGGCATAGAAACTTTGGACGGACGCCCGCGCGGAAATATTTTTTATTCGCAGGAGTCGTTGAATTATACACACCCGACGCGCGCGCGACTAACCGACCGCGCGCGCAGTCCGCGACGCCTCATGCTTCGGGCGAAAGATTGAAAGTCGCCCGCGCTTGGCGTAACTTTATGGCGCGCGGAAGGAGAAGACGAGATGGCAGCCAATCCTGAACGACGATACACGCTGGAAGAATATCTGGAGTTGGACAGAACGTCCGAAGAGAGATTCGAGTTCTGGCACGGTGAAATCTTCTGCATGAGCGGCGTCAGCGAAGAGCACGCCGAGATCGAGACGAACCTGATCGCCAGCATGAAGTCACGGCTCAGGGCGCGTGGTTGCCGCGTCTTTCCGGCAAATATGCGAATCAAAGTTCCGAGCGCTCCGCCTTACCGCTACGCAGACTTCTCGGCACTGTGCGGCGAGGCGCGGTTCGAGGAGATCGGCGGCGTTGACGCGCTCGTCAACCCGCAGTTGATCGTCGAAGTCTTGTCGGCTTCGACCGAAGCATACGACCGCGGCGACAAGTTCACGCACTACAAATCAATCCCGACCTTCTCCGAATACCTGCTCGTCGCGCAACACCGCCCGCACGTCACGCACCTCTACCGTCAGTCCGACGGGACTTGGATTTACGCGGAGGCCAACAACCTCGAATCAACTCTGAGGCTCGATTCGCTCGACTGCGAGCTGCCTTTGAGCGAAATCTATCGCGGCGTCAACTTCGACTCGGGCAAGACCGCCTGAGCGGGTCACCGCGCCTGAGAGATATTCACTCACCCTAATAATCCGTCTCGTCCGAGGAGTCATCGGCTCACAAACGGCGAGGCCGCGCACGCCCCACCCACATTTACGCGCGCGGCCCCTTCGCCCCGGCTCGGAACCGGGGCCGCGGCACAGTCTTCCCCAAAGAGACGTGCCAGCGTCTAGGCGCTAACGAGGATGCCTTTGTCCGTGAAGCTCATGTGATATATTCCGCTCGTTCGAGTCTTTGAAAATAAGGCAACGGGTCTGATGCGAAGCGAAAGCTCACCCTCAAGCGAGTGATGAGCATCGCCGTTGAGCAAGGAAGGTTCCTACTCACGGCGAGTCAATTACGCGAAGACATGCCATCCCCGATTTGGGGATATGGCAAGCTGCGGACACCCACGCTCCCGTCAGGAGACAACTCCCGATGGGTGTGAAGGCGCGGCGGAGGCCGGAGCGACTGGCCGAAAAGCTGTTACAGATTCGCCTCGCGCTCGGCCTGTCTCAGAGCGAGATGCTGAGGCGTTTAGGACTTGAGGAAGTTATCTCATACAAGAAGATTTCGGATTACGAGCGCGGGACGCGTGAGCCGTCGCTGTTGACTCTTCTCGAATACTCACGAGTCGCGGGCGTCCACATGGAGGTTCTTGCGGATGACGAGTCGGACTTGCCCGTGAGGTTCAGGAAGTAAAAGGCTCAGGCCAGTAACACACAACACGAGGGGCGGGAGTCCTCAAGGCTCCTGCCCCTCAACAATACCTGCCACATTCTCTACCCATTAACGCCGCCGTCAGCGGGCGCGACGAACCGCCATAACAACGTAGCCTTTCACATGAAAGCAATGCTATTCGCGCTCCGGTTGAATGAGTTGGCGCAGCACGTTGCGGCAAAATCAACTTACAGGGCTTAGCTAATGCTTTGCCTTCGGAACTAAACAAAATGTCGCTGTTCTATCTGAGGCTACCTTCTCTAATACTAACTCCCAAGGAATATTAGGAACTGCAATACTTTGTCCTACATATAAGCCGTAAGCCTCTCTTGCCACTTCTTTGATTGGGTCATTTATACCATACCGCATAACGACTAGTTCTAATTTTCCCGAATCGAATCCAAAGAACCCTCTCACCTGAAAGTCATAGAGATAATTTCCTTCTCCCAATAATTTTTGCGGGAACTTGTAGTTCTCATTTTCCTTTACTTTAAATAGGAAAGAATGCTCGGCACTCTCTCCCACTGCCTTTAGAAGATCAGCCTTGAGTTTCTTAGCGCCATCTATTGTCTGTTTCTGAGTACAGGACAAAAATCGTTCTTTGACACTGCATAAAAGGCCACTGCGCCTTTATCCTTATCAGCGTCCATCGCCAAATGAGACGTGAAAGGAGGTAGCACAATGGCCGACATCCGCCTGCTTGAGCGGACGCTCGCGCAGAATGTAGCGTGGAACAAGGCGCGCATCAACTTCCTGGCGCGCTTCGTCGTCGCGCTCATCCAGACCAAGACCGTCAACCTCTCGCAGGTCGTCAGCGTCTTCGCCGGGCGCGCTCAGCCCGCGTCGCACTACAAGCGGGCGCAGCGATTCCTCCGCTTCTTCGAGTTGCCTTTCGCCGAGGTGGCGCGCCTCGTCGCCCGGCTCGCCGCGCAGCCCGCGCCATGGGTCATCACCATCGACCGCACCGACTGGTACCTGGGCGAGACGCCTCTGAACGTCCTGCTGCTCGGCATCGCCAACGAGGGCGTCACCTTCCCGCTGCTCTGGGCGGTCTTGCCGAAGAAGGGGTGCTCCGACACCGCGGAGCGGGTCGCGCTTTTGGAAGAGTACCTGCGCTGGTTCGGGCGCTCCTCGATCCGGTTTTTGTGCGCCGACCGGGAGTTCGTCGGCCTCGACTGGTTCGCTTATCTGCGGCGCGAGGGCATCGCGTTCCGCATCCGGGTGCGGGCCAACACCAAGGTCACGAACGGGCGCGGCCAGAGCGTGCAGGCGCGCCGCCTCTTCCGGCAGGGGCGCATAGGCGAAGCCGTCTTGCTGAAGAGGGCGCGGCGCGTGCTCGGCCAGCGGCTCTTCGTGATGGGCGTGCGCCTGGCGCGCGGCGAATACGTCATCGTCTGCGCGCCCGACGAGTCCGAGGCGCTGCTTGAGGAGTACGCCCGGCGCTGGGAGGTCGAGACGCTGTTCGGCTGCCTGAAGACGCGCGGCTTCTGCCTTGAAGCGACGCACGTCACCGACGCCGAGCGGCTGCGGAAGTTGCTGGCGGTGGTGGCGCTGGCCTTCTGCTGGGCACATGTAGTCGGCGAGTGGCTGACGCGGCACAAGCCGCTGCCGCTCAAGAAGCACGGGCGCAAGGAGGTGAGTCTGTTCCGTCACGGGTTCGACCACTTGCGGCGCATTTTATGCAACCAGACATGCAAAGCTGAACGTCTTGAGTTGCGACGAGTTATCAATCTTTTGTCCTGTACTTAGAGTCAAGCTTTATCCTTGACGGCTGGTCGTAAAATTCGCAAACAGTTTTGTCATGCTCATACTCGAAGATGGCCGCGAGTTCATTGCGATGGCTCTCGAACTGAATGGTTCTACCCATTTTCTTACTCGGGTATCGACCAGAGACGTTGCCCCGCCCGCTTTGTACATGCCGGGAAGGATCAGAGTCGCGGATTAGCTCAATTAGCTTCCGGGCTGACTCACTAAGATTGTTACGCTCACACCATTCCGCAAAGTCAGAGTTCTTAAACATGGATTCTCCTTGTCGGGAGCCAGTTCGGATCAAAACCAACTCCGTGGGAAAAAGGGGACAAAACACTTGACAAGGCGGGAATTAGTATTAGAATGCAGATAGGCATTCGGGTATACGAAAGCCGCCTCGCCAAGCAGCGAGTAAAGAACTAGCCTGAAGCGTTCTTGGTTTGGTCGCCTGACGCTTCAGGCTTTCTTATTTACTACATTATCTGGAAAATGTCGAGAAAAAAAATTCTCTAAATTATTGACACAAAGCTGGTTATACACCTTCGTGATAATCATGCTAGGCTTCTTATAGACACCTGCTAAAAACAAAAGATTACGTTTTCAATATACACCTTCGTGATATACACCTTCGTGATAGTCGCCCCTGGAGGTGTTTAAGTGTCGCAAAGCCGAGCCACAGAAGAAGCTTCCCCGCCATTCGACAAGAATGAATTTGGGCGGTTCCTTCTTAGCTATCCGTTGTATCAAAAGTTCTTCACCAAACCGCCTATGGGATTACCTATGAACGTAGGAGAACTTTTACCAGAGGTTATCTATCACGACTGCAGCCACTCGAATTGCCAGAGGGAACAACCATTTCACCCTATCAACTCAAGGTACTTGGATAGAGACCAAGAACAGCTCGAACAGGAAATCCAGAACACATCAGCAGATCTGCAACGGGCAGGAGGGTTCCATCACTGGTCAACCATTGTCGCCAAGCGCGGTGTCTATCACATTAAATACTGGTGCAGTGTTTGCCATTCCACCACACTTCAATGGTTCGTCGAATTAGATATGTTCACAGGAGGAAGAGCCATAAAAGCAACCTCAGCAAGGTGGTTCTTCCGAAAGGTGGGCCAGCTCCCGCCCTTCGACATCTCCGTGCCACGCGATATTGAGAAGCGATTCGGCGAGGATGGAGTGGAGTTGTTCAAGAAGGCGCAAATCAGCATCCACCAAAGTTATGGCATCGGGGCATGCATCTACCTTCGTAGAATTATCGAAGACCAGATCAATCCTTTGCTAGAGATTCACTTGGAAACACGCCGGGATGAGGGTGCAGGCGAAGATGAGCTTGCGAAGATTCAGAACATCATCAATGAAAGGATACTAGAGAACAAAATCAAGCTTGTTACCAGCGTTGAGCTAGGCACCACAATGAACCCGGTGGGAGCGATGTATGACCGTCTCAGCGAGGCAATCCACACTTACGACGACAATGACAGTACAGGTGTGGCGAGAGACGTATCTGAAATGTTCGTTGACCTCATTATCCGGTTGAAGGAACAACGCAGAGCAAGACAGGAACATTTGGAACGGCTTCAACGCCTCAGACAGAGCAAGCGCCGGTCTGGGCCTAGTAAAACATAAGATTCCAAAGCAGAGGAAAGTCCTGCCCACCCATAGCAGGCGAATGGAGCAACGCACTGCCACGAGGGGAGTCAACTGTGTTAACGCTTGGTCGTTTTAAGAGGGCCGAAGTCAATGCCCGCGAAGTAAACTCGCCCACCCTTTAAACCCCTGATGAATGCATCGTCGAAATAGACGCCTCCATTTGTTATGAGCGACCCGGCGATGTCTGACTTGGCCCCTCTGACGTAACCAGGCAACAGATGATAGAAGCCTCCCTCAGAAGTCGTTGACGCCCGTCGCCCCGCCCGCTCGTCCACGCGCTTGTCGTAGAGCAAACCCGCGTAGCTCACGATAATCTCATCCGCTTGCCAGCGCGTCTCCGGGCCATCCGGCCACCGGAGTTCTGCAAGCAGTTCGCCCATCTCGAACTCTAAGTGGTTTAAAAGTTCAGGGCGTCTGAGCAGCAGCTTGAATAGCGCGGCCAGGACGAGAGGCTCGTCGCCGCATGGGGGTCGTTTGGCGACCAGCTCTATCACCCAATCGGTTTCCACCCCCGCCTCCGATTCGGTCAGGTACAGCTTCCTGCGACCGCCAGCCGGTTCCGCGCCGTACCCTGCCAAGAGCAGATCGCCGAACCCTTGGCCGAAAGTCTCGTAAACGAATGTCGTCAGCGGGTGCGCGCTCATGGCTCTCAGGCTAAGCGGGCAAGGGGCGTGTGCCGTGCCGGCTCTTATCCGGTGGCGGCACTGCCCGCACGTGATAGCTCTCCAGTGTCAACTCGATGGTTGTCCGAAACGGCGCTGGTTACTGTTCATCTTATTCTTGATAAGAATGCCCATAGCAGAATAAGAAGAAGGGCGGCGATGACCGCCAATATTAGGCGGTAAGTAAATCTCCTGCGCCTGCGCTCCCTCGCGATGTCCTCAAGGGTGTAGCCGCTCACCTCGATGTAGCCCTCAGAGGTATAACGCAGGCAGACGGCCTTCCCGCTCTGGGTGTAATAGGAGACGAGGTAGAGGACGGCCAGCGGCCATACCAGCAGGAGGACGATGAATAGCAGATAACTGAACCTTTCCGGCGGGAGGGCGAGGGTGATCGCGCTCTCGGACTGAGAGGTCACGACGAACCCCGCGCGGCGGTACGGCTCGATGGCTTGCTCCAGATGCGCGAGTGCGAGTTTATCCATCACATCAGTCCCGTATCTAATGCCGCTCACATCAAAGTGGTTGGGGGAGTAGTAGGGCTGTTGGCTCAACCGATGTCTTCCCGAAGTGTTTGCACTTTCATACCCTACGGCGGTCAGGCTCTGGATGAGGTTATCCTTTTGGCTTCCAGCCGCCCTTCTGGCCGCTTATCGGTTATAATCCCGGCGGCATGCGAGCGCCCGGAGGCCCAAGCGGTTGAGCGCCCGCGTCAAAGGCGGTGTTCGGCACCTCCTATTGACGCAAACCTACCACAGTCAGAAATTACACTTATATAAGGGCGAATGTAAAGCGAGAAGGTGCGTCCCGCCGGGAGGTCTACGCTGATGGGACGCAGCCGCTATCCCCGCCCTGCTCGTCTGGCCGAAAAGCTCCGAGAGATACGCACGCGACTCAGCCTCACGCAGGTGGAGATGTTCGAGCGGCTAGGCGATACGGGTACGCGGCTCTACCCGCGGCACATTGACGACTATGAGGAGGACTGGCGGGTGCCGCCACTTCAGGTCGTTCTGGCTTACGCGCGTGCGGCGGGCATTCCGATGGAGGCTATTGTGGATGACGCCCTTGAACTGCCGAGCCGGATGCCGTCCAGACCGAGTGATAAGGGAGGCAAGAAACGTCGGAAAATAATACTCAGTTAGATCAACTATTACGGCGTCAGGATCATCGTCGAGAAACGAGTCAGCCCGAGAGAATATTCTGACTGCTTCATTCTCGGAGATGGATTTGTACAGATGATGCTTCCCCCTCCAGCACATTATGAGAAATGGCCGACATTATGCGCTGGCGTGCTCCTCACTCCCGACCGGGGAGAAGGTAGATGACAAGTTATGTCACCGTTTCTTTGAATCATTTCGCATCCTGAAAGCGCCTCAGACACATTAACCACGAAGAACTATCTTGGTGCGTTATCTTGTAAGCGCTCTGGCTAAAGCGGTTTTTTTTAATGTTGAGAATATGCGAGTTCTGGCGGTGGAACTATATGAGGAAAGTGGCGAAAGTACGGCGCGCAGCCTCTCCTTAGTTATCCGATTATGTGACGAGGCTGGCGTGAATGAGGACTCAGCCTCCCTCGGACTTAGCAAGACCAAGCAGCGGCAGCGAGGGGAGAGTGCGCCCGCACGCGTCGATGTGAGACACATTCGCTCATGCAAAGCTGGCACCGCGCCTTCACGTGACCGCATGTTACCTTCTGACCGACTCGTGCTCAATGCACTGCTTGCGCGCGTTCCGCAAGGCAAGAAAGTGACAAGACCTGTTCGATTACTGGAACCGATGGAGGAATGCGAGATCAGCCGTAGCCAAGCGCGAATATCTTTAAAGCGCCTGAATGAAAGGGGGCTTGTGAGCCGCCTTCTTAGCGGATCATGCTTGGGTAATCAAGAAGGCTATTCATACAAAATATCTCCAGAGGTGAAGAAGATAAAGTAAGTCTTCCAACGCGGACAGAAGAGAGGATATGCGTGGAACATCTCGGTCGGGAACAGTGGAAACTCCCAGAGGTCTCTCCTAGAAACAGTCTCATAAGACCCTATCATTTTCATCAGTCTGCTCTTCAAATTCGCTTAGATTAACTGCTCGCAAGCAATCTTCCAACCATAGTAATCCCGCCTCTCCTAATGCCTTATCGCTGCGGTTCAATTCATTATTGTGTTTGAGGGCATTTCTTACATCAGTCACCGCTTTGTAGTGTTGCGTAATTAGCGGCTCACTGCCAAAGGCATCCTCAAACAGCAACCAATTCGCTCGAATAATTTTAAGGTAATCGCTGAACTGACACGCTTCGAGTTTTCCAATAAACGTATCAAATTGCCCAGAGTCAAATGGATTCCTTCTTTTCTTTTGTTCTATCCGATCCGACAAACTTGAACGAACGTTAGAGGGCAAAAGCTCCCAAGCGTGGTCACCACGAGCTTCCGTCAACCTTTCTGCAATTAGATCGCGCATCTCCCGCTCAATTGTGTCCACACGAGCTTCAAGTATTTGAACATCACTGGTAGGCCATAACGAAGGTTCCGTTGTAAGCGATTGCAAAAGTTGGTTGACGGCATCTGCCAATAGTGTTCTACGTTGTAGGAGAAAATCTTCAAAACGATCCAGCGTCCAGAGCGCAGATTCTAATGGCACATATTGTGATCGTAGATTGTGTTGATCAATAGTAGGTAAATATTCTGCCGGTGGCTTGCTTCTTATCCTAGAGTTTGCACGTTGTGATAAAAAGGCCAGGTTGGCAACCGAATCAACTGTACGACTGTCTGCCTTAAGGTCATAATTTTCGCGTAACACCTCTTTCGGAAAGATATGATGCAGCTCGAGCTTTTGATTACTACCGATTACAACGCTATTAAACCAATCTTGGGCTTGATTGTTTCTGGCAAGAACGTAACTCATGATCATAAATGGCGAGTTCTTACGTTGCTCACGGAGTTCCCGCTCCGTAACAGGACGCTTCCCTACCTTATCTTCAATGTTCTGAATCATCACTTGGATTGGCGAGTCTTTTGACAAAGCTGCGACATCCTGATCTGCTGCTGTTTCTGCCGAGCCGCTGTAGCGAGTCCAGATCAGTGCCATATAAACCCAGCGTTGCAATTCCCGGGCTTGCTGAGCAGCGATGTTATGCCCATAGCGATGGAAGTAAGCTGCTAGAGGAATTAAAATGTATTGTGTAGGCAACAAGTCCAGCCGATCCATTTTACAGTTGCCGACCAAGAATGCGATGGCTTGGTCCATGGCGCTTTTGACATCTCTCCAAGTCGATTCAAGTTCGGTAATTGTCACTTTATGCCGCTCGCCACGAAATAGCTGGCTTAGACGCGTTTGCCCCGTTAGAAATACCGAGAGTGTGCGCAGTAAAATACCAGTATCAATCCAGACTTTGTTGCCGAGCTTCCAGAAGGCATTCTGATATTCACTTAATTCATGCGTTACTCCTCGCCAGCGACTAGAGATTTGTGCCAGGGCTAGGTCGGCACTTCCCAATGTCGTGCCGCCTGAGTTGATGCGCACAAATATGTGAGTTACTTCGTCATAACTAAGCTTCTCAAGTACACTCACGTGGTATTTATACGTCTTAATGTTATCGAGTCGCTTGAGTCGTTCATAGATTTCTTTCGTTTCAGATGCAGCCAAGTCGAGTTTAAGGTCCATCAGGATTGACATTGCACCTTCCGTATATAGCTTAGAGAGTGAAATCCATCCCGTCTCTTTGCCCTGCCGCGGCCCAGCAACTTCAAACTTTTCCGTATAGAGGTTAAAGGCAATATCTATCGGGCGCTTAGAGCCGCGCACGATTAGTGGCTTGCCTAGCATTACTGCGGCGAGTGAGGTAAGTCTTTGTTGCCCGTCAAGCAATAATTGCGGTCGAGTTTGACTTACTCCACCCCCATCAACGCTTGAGGCCCGAGAGAAAGGAAGATCATCCGTCTCCCAAACTAAAAGCTGCCCGCTTGGATACTGATGATAGAGAGAATCGAATAAATCGCGTACCTGTGGCGCTTTCCAAACATAACGACGTTGAAGTTCAGGCAACAGCAACTTAAGATCACGAATGTCTTCTACAAGTGATTGTATCTCACGAGTCTGTGATGTAATCATACTCGCTCACTCCTGTTAGTTTGCAGTCACCTTGCTTATTAAGTCGTAGCAGTTTAGTTCTTCCATGACTCTGCCGACAATGGCAACTCGTTGAGTTCGGCGCGGGCTTCACGCCAAGTCGGGTAATGGTGGTCGAGCAGGGCCGTAAAGCGTTCGCTGTGCGTCGGCTCCAGCAGGTGTGCCATTTCATGGACGATGATGTATTCGAGCAGGTCTTTCGGTTTCTTCACGAGTTCCGTGTTGATGCGGATGTGACCGGCAAGGTGGTTGCAACCGCCCCAGCGGGTTTTCATGCGCTGAAGAAAGTATCGCTTCACATGCACACCGAGTCTCGCCTCCCACTTGTTGATTAGCGGCGGTACGACCTCGTGGAGCAGCGCCTTGTGCCACTCGTGCATGACCTCGGCGCGTTTTTCGGCACTGCTGCCCGGACGCACCGTTAGCGTGATGCGCTTGTGATCGAGGCGCACGTGGGGCTTGTAGTCGGCGTGGGCGACGACGAGTAGGTAGCGCCGACCCCACAGGTAATGACTCTCGCGCGTGACGTACTGCCGGGGCGTTTCACGTGCTTGGCCTCTGAGCCTCCGCTGCTGCTCGCGTATCCAGCCGAGCTTGCTGATAGCGTAGGCGCGGGCCACTTCAAGGCGGGTGGAGGTCGGGGCGGACATGGTGATGCGTCCGTCGGGAGGGTGGACGGAGAGATGTACGTTCTTAATGTCCTTTCTCGACACATGAATCGAAAGCTCGCCGATCTGGATCGTCTCGCTCATCAGTAGCCGCCTTGATGCTTGATGATCTCGAATATCGCCTGCGTCGCGGTACGATCCCGCGACATCAGCGGGAAGAGCGCGTTGAGCACCTGCACCTCACGCGTCGGGTCGCCCTTCCAGCCCGCCGGTGCCTGCTCCCGCATGGCCTGATCGAGCGCGAGCGCCAGCGCTGCCCTCTCCTCGTCGTTCGTAGGGCATTGGAAGGTCGTCGCCGGAATGCTGCTCAAATTATTGAACAGCACGGCGGCTTCAGTTTTGCCATGCAGCGCTGCCGGGATGTTCGCGGTCGGCTGCTTCGCGGCCAGCCGCCGCACAAGCGCCTCGGCGTCCTGTAAAAACTTTTCGTAGTCTGAAGCTTCTTCGCGCTGCTGCCGGATCAGGTCGTCGAGCAGCTTCGACATCTCCGCGTAGAATCTGGGATCGGTTAGTTGATCGCGGATGATCGTCTTGCGGACGTTGTTGATGATGCCTTCGGCGACGGCGTTTCGTGAAAGCTTCCCCTTAGCGTTCAGCTTGCGGGCGATGGCGTCGTGGATGCCCGTCTCGATGATCGCCTCGGTCAACGTGAGTTGGCTCAGGCTGCCGAGTTCCGTAGCGGGGTCGGCCTGGACGTAGGTGTTAATGAGGTGGCGCATGTCCGCCTCATAAGGTTTGATGTCCAACTCCTCGCCCGAATGCTTTTTGATCGCCGACCGCGTGTCAGCGTAAAACTGTGTCTCTCGTTCGAGCGCGTCGATCTCGGTCGCCGAATAACCGGCTTCTTCCAAGTTCCCGGCAATCGCCGCGTAAGCACGCAGGAAGGCGGCGGTCGCCTTATAGAAGGAGACGCGCAGCGGTTCGGTATTGGCGAGGGCGAGAGGATCGCTGGCGTCGCCGCAGAAGTAGTGCAGGTATTGCTCCAACTCGCGCGGCGGCGGGATGGGTTCGCATAGGTACCGGAGTGATTCGCGGGCTTCGTCGAGCTGTTTCTTGCCTTCCGTCCGCCAGTCTTTCACAATCACGTTGCCGTCGTCGCCGCTCTCGTCCACGTCCAGCTCGTCAGAGTTGTAAACGGCGATGGAGTGCTGCACCTCCTTGAATAGTCCGACGTAATCA
>Ga0209581_1003677_pt1 | contig 12965 bp, 6 predicted proteins | sample Coa_R2_FD_187160 | JGI IMG/M metagenome (GOLD analysis project Ga0209581, IMG submission 187160) | Surface soil microbial communities from Centralia Pennsylvania, which are recovering from an underground coalmine fire - Coalmine... | ecosystem: Environmental > Terrestrial > Soil > Unclassified ...
AGTCGCCCGTCCACGACCGCTGGGGCTTCGACATCCATCGCGTTGTGGTGGTCGAAGCCCCAGCGGTCGTGGACGGGCGACTGGCCGAACGAGCTGACGGGAAGCTGCCGCCCGAATCTTCCGGCGAAGAACTGCTCGACCGCGCCCGCCTCCGAGAGCGACCACGCGCGCGTGCCGCCGTAGCGTATGTAAGCAGTCGTCGTAATCAATCCGCCGCCCGCGCGCGCCGCAGACCTCGGCGTGTTCCGAGCCGCGGCCTCCTCGGCCTGCTCCTCGACGAAGTCTTCGGCGATCTGCTCGTCGGCCTTCTTCAAGCTCTCGCGCAAAGAGGCGACCTTCGCGCGCGCCTCCGCCGCCGCCGTCTCTTCCTTTTCAAGCTCGCGCTTCGAGACGAGTCCCTGTTCGTAAAGCTCCTTCGTCTTCGACGCGCGCTCGTCGGCCCGCGCGACCTCGGCCTCGTAGAGCGGTAGCAGTCTTTCGAGGCTCGACTTGTAATCCTTCGTCGCCTGCACCAACTGCGCGCGCAGCCGCGCCAACTCGCTCGCCGGTTCTTCGGCGGGCTTCGCCTGCGCCGCCTGCGGCTGCGTCTTCCGGCCCTTCGCCGCCGCGCGCGACTTCTGCGCGCCGCGCGCGGCGGCGACGCCGAACGAAGCGAAGACGGCGAGCGCGAGCGCGGCGCGGACGGAGGCGGACGCGACGGCCTTCTTCGACGCCGGGATCATGCGCTCACTCTACCAAATCTTCGCGCGCGGCGGCTCGCCTTCGCCCTCGTCGCGCGAGGCGAACTTTTTTCATCGCCGCGTCATCTTCTCTACACAATAATCGTCCAAAACAAATTCGCTTTCATTCAGGCGGGTATCGAGCTTGGGGGAGAATTAATGGGCAGACGCATCCCGACAGCGCCGTGGCCGCGTCGCGTCGCCGTCGTTTTCACTTTCGTCACACTCGCGTCGGCGTCGGCGTTCGCGCAAGTGCGGCCCGCGGCGCAGCCTTCGCCGCTCCCCTCGCCGTCTCCCGCGCCCACGCCGCAGGCCGGGCGTGGGCACGCGCTCCAAAAAAACTTCTTCAAAAACATTCTCGCCGACCAGCGCGACATCTGGACTTCGCCGCTGCGCGCGAGCGGCGGCGACGCGAAGTGGCTCGTTCCCTTGGGCGGCGCGACCGCCGCGCTGCTCGCGACCGACCACCAGACCGCCTGCTGGATGGACAGCGGAGGTCTGATGTCCGCGCGCATGAACCTGAGCCGCGACGTGAGCTACGTCGGAAGCCCATACGGCACGGGCGCGGTCGCCGCGACCTTCTACCTCTTCGGCCTCGCGAAGCACGACTCGCGCGCCAAGGAGACGGGGATTCTCGCGGGCGAGGCCATGATTGACACGAGCGTCGTCGTCGGGGTCTTCAAGGGGGCGCTCCGGCGCTCGCGCCCGATGGAGGACGACTCGCGGGGCAAATTCTTTAACGGCGGCGCGGCCTTCCCCTCCGGCCATTCGAGCGGGTCTTGGGCGCTCGCGACCGTCGTCGCGAACGAGTACGGGCGCGACCGCAAGCTCGTGCGCTTCGGGGCTTACGGCTTCGCCGCCGCGGTGGGGCTGGCGCGCTACACGGGCCGCGCGCACTTCCTCTCCGACGTTCTCGTCGGCGGCGCCATCGGCTACAGCGTCGGGCGCTTCGTCTATGTCAAGCACCACAACCCAGACCTCGACCGCGACTCGAACCGCGTCGGCTCGCTCGTGCGCTCGAAATATTTTCCCATGATCGCGCCGAGCTACGACGCGGGCGGGCGGGGCGGGCGCGAGTACGGCGTCTCGCTCGCGTGGAATTTCTGAGCACAGTGGTATAAGCTTTCTGTGAGAAATCCGAGGACAAGGCGGGCCGCGTAATGAATCCTCGTGATGGTTAATGTCCCCGACGCCCGTCAAATGTGGCGGCGCTGGCGGTGACAATCTCGCCGCGCCGACTGAGAAGTTTTTGTTCGATGCGTAGTTTCAACTCCCCCATCGCCCTTCTGCCCCTCGCTGTCGTTCTCTGCCTGTTCGCGGTCGTTCCGTGTCTCGGCCAGGCGACGAGCGCCCCCTCGTTGCGCGTGGCGGTGACGGACTCGAACCAGCGACCCGTGCCCGGCGCACTCTGCTCGCTGCTGCGAGACGCCGCCGACAAGCAGCCGGTCGCGACCGCAACGACCGACGAGCAGGGCGTCGCACTCTTCCCGCCGGTCGCGCCCGGCGCGTACACTCTGCGCGTCGAGCGCGAGGGCTTCGACCCTTCCGACAAAAGCATCACGGTCAAACAGGATTCGACCGAGGAGGCGTCGGTCGCGCTCGCGGTCGCGCGCGTCTCGGAGAGCGTCACGGTCGAGGCCGCGACCGGCGGCGTCTCGACCAGCGTCGAGGCCGGCGCTTCGACGCCCGCGGCGAATTTGCAGCGGCAGTCGCTCCAACGTCTGCCGCTCGCGACCGCGCGCGTTGACGAGGCGCTGCCGCTCGTGCCCGGCGTCGTGCGCTCGACCACGGGCGAGATCAGCATCGGCGGCGCGGCTGAGCAGCAGAGCGCGCTCCTCGTCAACGGCCTCAACGCCGCCGACCCTTCGAGCGGCAACTTCCGGCTCGACCTGCCCGTTGATTCGGTCGAGGCCGTGCAGGTCTTCCAACATCCTTACACGGCGGAGTACGGGCAGTTCACCGGCGGCCTGACGCGCATCGAGACGAGGCGCGGCGGCGACCGGCTGCACTTCGAGGTCAACGACTTTCTGCCCGACCTGCGCTTCCGCGCCGGCAAGCTTCGCGGCATCGCCGAAGACTCGCCGCGCCTGAACTTCAACGGCCCGCTCGTCAAAGACCGCGCCTACTTCTCGCAGTCGCTCACCTACACTTACTCAAGGGTTCCGGTGCGCGGCCTCAGCTTCCCGTTCGACGAGACGAAGACCGAGTCGGTCAGCTCGTTCACGCAACTCGACCTCGTTTACGGCGCGGGACACACACAGACGTTCACCTTCGGCTACTTCCCCGAACGCGACACCTTCGTCGGCCTCGACTTCTTCCGCCCGCAGCCCGCGACGCCGAACTACAAGCAGCGCGATTACACCTTCGGCGCGCACGACAAGTACGCGCTCGCGGGCGGCCTGCTCGAATCCTCGGTCTCGTTCAAGCGCTTCAACTCGAACGTCTGGGGGCAGGGCGCGCAGGAGTTGACGCTGACGCCGACCGTCGAGCAGGGCAACTTCTTCGCGACCGAGGACGGGCACTCGCACCGCTTCGAGCTTTTGGAGATGTACACGTTCCCCGCGCGCGAATTCATCTCCGGCACGCACGAGGTCAAGCTCGGCTTCGACTTCAACAGCGTCCGCAGCCGCATGGCCTTCGACGCGCGCCCCGTCAACATCATGCGCGAGGACGGCACGCTCGCCGAGCGCATCGTCTTCCGCAACTCGCCGCAGATTCGCGCGCACAACCGCGAGTATGTCGGCTTCGTGCAGGATCGCTGGCTCGCGCGCCCGAACCTCTCGTTCGACATCGGCCTGAGATTTGAAGACCAGCGCATCGCCGACGAGACCAACCTCGCGCCGCGCGCGGGCTTCGCGTGGTCGCCGTTCAAGGGCGAGCGCACGGTCATCCGCGGCGGCGTCGGACTCTTCTACGACAAAGTCCCGCTCAACGTCCGAAGCTTCCCGCGCTACCCGGCGCGCACCGTGACGACGTTCGCGGCGGACGGCGCGACCGCCCTCGCGAGCGTCCAGTTCAACAACGTGCTCGTCAGCACCTCGCCCGTCGAGCCGCTCGACTTCACGCGCTCGAACCGCGAGGCGGGCTTCGTCCCCGAAAATCTGAAGTGGAACGTGCAGGTCGATCAGACCCTCACGCCGCGGCTGATGCTGCGCGCCAACTTCACCGACAGCCGCACCGAGCACATCTACGTCGTCAACCCCGAACTCGACTTCCGCGGCCAGAGCGCCATCGTGCTGCGCTCGGCGGGCAGCGCGACTTATCGTGCGCTCGAACTGACGGCGCGCTTCCTGCCCGACGAGAAGAAGCCGGGCGACGCCATCTACGTCTCCTACGTCCGCTCGCGCTCGCGCGGCGACCTCAACGACTTCAACACCTTCTTCGGCGAGTTCGGCTCGCCCGTCATCCGGCAGAATCAATACTCGAACCTGCCCTTCGACGCGCCGAACCGGCTGATCGCGTGGGGCACGATCAGCCTGCCGCGCCGCGTCAGCGTCTCGCCCATCTTCGAGGCGCGCAGCGGCTTCCCCTACTCGGTGCGCGACGCCGCGCAGAACTTCGTCGGCGTGCGCGACTCCGACCAAACGCGCTTCCCCGCCTTCGTCGCGCTCGACGCCGAGGTGGCGAAGGAGTTTCAGGTGACGAAGAAGTACGGCGTGCGCCTCTCGATCCGCGGCTTCAACCTGACCAACCACTTCAACCCGCGCGACGTTCACGCGAACACCGCCGACCCGCAGTTCGGAAACTTCTTCGCCTCCTACCGTCGCTACTTCACCGGCGGCTTCGACATACTCTTTTAGTCTTCCCGCCGACGCGAAGCTGCGTTCGACGCTGGCGCGAGAGACGCCTCGAACGCGCGTGACCGACGCGCGCGTTTGTAGTAATCTTCCCGCAATCTCCCGCTGAGCGAATCTTCATCCGAACGAGAGCCGAACCGGAGGGACATCATGTACAAGGGCATCTCGAAGGCGAGCGCGCGCTGTGTCGCCTTCGCTTTTGTTTTAATCGTGTTCGCGTCCGTCTGCGCCTCGGCGCAAGTCTCACCCGCGCCGCAGCCGTCGCCGTCGGCGATTCCTTCGCCGTCGCCCACGCCGCAGGCGAAGCCCGCGCCGTCGCTCGAAAGCCATTTCGTCAAAAACGTCCTCGACGACCAGCGCGCCATCTGGCTCTCGCCCTTCCACGTCGGGCGCGGCGACGCGAAGTGGCTCCTGCCGGTCGGCGGCGCAGCCGCGTTGATGTTCGCCACGGACAGGCGCACCGGCGGCGAGGCCGAGGAGGGCGGCGGCAATCCGACGCGCGTGAGGATCAGCAACGACATCAGCCAGCTCGGAAGCTTCTACGCGACGGGCGGCATCGCCGCCGCCTTCTACTTCGTCGGTCGCGCGAAGGACGACGCGCGCGCGCGCGAGACCGGACTGCTCGGCGCGGAAGCCCTCGTTGACAGCGGCATCGTCGTCACCGCTTTGAAGAGCGTCGCGCGACGGCAGCGCCCGACGACGGACAACGCGAGCGGCGAGTTCTTCTCCGGCGGCACTTCGTTCCCGTCGGGGCACTCGATCAGCGCCTGGTCGCTCGCCGCCGTGGTCGCGGGCGAGTACGGCCAGCACCGCCCCGCCTTGCGCTTCACGATCTACGGACTCGCGGCTGCCGTCAGCCTCTCGCGCTACGGCGGGCGCAATCACTTCCTCTCCGACGTTCTGGTCGGCAGCGTCATCGGCTACGGCACCGGGCGCTACGTCTATCTCAAGCGCCACGACCCGACGCTCGACGGCGAGAAGAAGCCGTCCGTGCTGCACTCGAAATACTTCCCGGCAATCGCCCCGCGCTTCGGCGGCGACGGCGGGCGCGACGGGCGCGAGTACGGCGTCGCGCTCGCGTGGGGCCTCTGACGGGCGCGGCCTTTCGCGAAAACGGGAGCGCGCCGCACGCCACGCCGCCGCGTCCGGCGCGCTCCCGTTTTCGCACCTCTCCTCGAAGCACGCCGGACGTGAGTAGCCATCCCGCCCGCCTTCGTTGTAATCTTCCTTCCATCGTCAATCATTTAAGTCAGCCGCGCGCGGGGCTTCGGTTCCCCGACTCGTCAGCGAGAGTGTTTCTACTTGCGAGAAATGGGCGAAGGGTTGTGGGCGTGACGACGCGAGCCGGTCGCGTCGCGCGGCTGCTCCGCATCTTCTTGCTGACGGCGACCGCCGCAGCAACAGCCGCCGGACTCGCGCACGCGCAGCAGCCTTCGCACTGGAAACAAAACCTTTTCACGTCGCAGACCCCGTCCGCCGTGCAGACGCCTTCGCCTTCGCAGACTCCCGTCCCGCCTCAGTCGCCGCCCTCGACAAAGACGCCGCAGGCCGCGCCGACCGCGACGCCCGCGCAGACGACACCGCAGGACTCCGGCGCTCAGCCCACACAGACGCCCGCGCAGACTCAAGAGCAGATGCCCGCACAGTCTCAGCCGCAAGCGCAGACGACGACGGCGGGCGCGATGCCGCTCGACGAAGTGCTGCGGCTCGCGAGCGCGCAGGTGTCGGGCTTGCAGCAGGCGCAGCTCAACGAGCGCGTCGCCGCCGAGGACGTTCGGCAGGCGCGCGCCGCGTTTCTGCCGAAGGTGACGACGCCGCTCGACTACATCTACACCTCGCCGACTCTCGACAGACCCTTGGGCGAGCCGCGCGCGCAGAGCTTCATCGCCAACAACGCCATCAGCGAGTATCAGGCGCTCGTCAGCGTCGCGGGCGACGTTGACATCTCAGGCCGCCTCCGCGCGACGCTCGCGCGCGCGAACGCACTCCTCGACGCCGCGCGCGCCGGCACGCGGGTCGCGCGCCGCACGTTAGAGCAGACGACCGTCGAGGCTTACTACGGACTCGCGCTCGCCGCCGCCGAGCGCCGCTCCGCCGAGCTGAACCTCGCCGCCGCCGAGGAGTTCGAGCTAATCACTTCGCTGCTCCTCAAAGGCGGCGAGGTCGCGCCCGTTGACCTGACGCGCGCCGAGTTGCAGACGAACCAGCGGCAGAACGAGCTTGAGCAGGCGCGCGCCAACGAAGCGGTCGCGCAGGACGCCGTGCGCGTCCTCGTCGGCTACGACGCGACGCGCGAGGTCGCGGCGGCAGACCTCTCGACGCTCGTGCCCGCGCCCGGCGAGGTCGAACGCTTCACCGCCGACATGACCTCGCGCCGCCCCGAACTCGCGCAGTTCGACGCCGAGCGCCGCGCCGCCGAGCAGGACATACGCATCGCGCGCGCCGACCGCCTGCCGCAACTCTCCTACACCGTCAACGGCGGCTTCGACACCGACTCGGTAAAGTTCCCGCGGCTGCGCGAGCACACAGGTTTCTCCGCCGCCGTCCACGTCGTCATCCCGGTCTTCGACTGGGGCGCGACCCGCAGCCGCGAGCGACAGGCGCAGGCGCGGCTCCAGATCGCGGAGAACGAACGCGCGCAGGCCGTGCGCGGCTTCGCGCAAGCGTTCAACTCGGCGCGCGTGCAGGCGCTCTCAGCCGCCGCGCGAATCAGACTCGCGGACACGGGCGTCAGGCTCGCGCAGTCGAACGTCAACGCGTCAATCGCACGCTACCGCGCGGGCGAGGCGCAGATCGTCGAAGTCACCGACGCGCAGACGACGCTCGCCGCGCAGCGCCTCGCCTTCTTTCAGGCGCTCTTCGACTACCAGATCGCGCTCGCGCGCCTCCGACAGGCGGCAGGACAATGAGCAGGGACAGAGACAAGACCAGAGACGAGACGACGCGCGCGGACGACCAAGCCACATGCGACAATGCGGCGCGTGCAAACGAGCGAGCCGCGACCGAGCGAATCACGCGCGACGAAGAGACGACTCGCGCCGACGCCGCGGCGGGCGACGAGGGCGTGTCGGAGTATGAGGAAGTGCGGAGGGTCGAAGGGCCTGACTATTCGTACACCGAAGAGCAGCGCGTGACGGTCGCGCGCCGCCGTCGCAACGTGCTCGTCGTCGTCTCGCTCGTCGCGGTCGCGGCAATCGTCGCGGTCTTGCTCATCCTCCGCGCGCGCAAAGGTGACGAGGACGAGACGGAGAAGACCTCGGTCGTCGTCAGCGTCAAGGTCGCGCGGGCCGAGCGCAAGCCGATAGCGCAGAAGGTCTCGGCACTCGGCACGGTCTTCCCGCGCGACACCGCGCAGGTCTCGCCGAAGATCAGCGCGCAGATCAAACAGATGCCGCTTTGGAAGAACCGCGTCGTCCGCGCCGGGGACGTGATCGCCGTGCTGGAATCGAGCGACCTTCAGGCGCAGCGCAACGAGGCCGCGGGCGCTCTGAACGAAGCGCGCGCCGCCGCGCGCAGCGTCGAGACCGGCACCATCCCGCAGAACAACGCGCAGGATCAGAAGGCCCTGCGCGACGCGCGCGCCGCCGCAGACAACGCGCGCCGCGTCTATGAACGCCGCCTCGCGCTCTACAACGCGGGCGGCATCTCGAAGAAAGACCTCGAAGCCTCGCAGCTCGATCTGACGAAGGCCGAAGACGATTTGCGCCTCGCCGAGCAGACCATCACGCTCCGCACGCAGGCCCTCAACCCGAACGACCGCGCGCAGGCGCAGGCGAAAGTCGCTCAAGCTGAACAGCACCTCGGCTCGCTCGACGCGCAGCTTTCCTACGCGACCGTGCGCGCGCCCATCAGCGGCGTCGTCACCGACCAGGCGCTCTACGAAGGCAGCTTCGCCGCCGCGGGCACGACGCTCGTCACCATCGCCGACACGACGCAGGTCATCATCAAAGCGCCCTTCTCCGACACGGTCGCCGCGCAGTTGAAGACGGGCGACGCGGCCACCGTGACGCCGACCGACGTGCCCGGCGAGAGCATGACCGGGCAGGTCACGCTCATCAGCCGCTCGGTTGACCCGGCGAACCGCACGGTCGAAGTCTGGGTCACGCTTGAGAACGGCGCGGGCCGCCTGCGCGTGAACGGCGCGGCGCAGGTGACGGTCAGCGCGAACTCGAAGCAGGGCGCGGTGGTCGTCCCCGCGTCCGCCGTCACGCTCGACGCGACGAACGCCGACGAGGGCACGGTGATGGTCGTTGACGACAAGTCGGTCGCGCACGAGACGAAGGTCACGGTCGGCATCCGCACCGCCGACCGTGTGGAGATCACTTCCGGCCTCGAAGGCGGCGAGACCGTCGTCATCGAGGGCAACTACGCCCTGCCCGACGGCACGAAGGTCGAGGTCGCGAAAGAGGGTGACGAAGAGAAGAAGGGCGACGAGGACAAGGACAGCAAAGACGACAAGGGGAACAAGGACGACGAAGACAACAAGGGCGACAAGGCCAAGGGCGGCGGCGAGCAAAAGGACGAGCCATGACGCTTGCCGGTCTCATCTCCGAGCAGAAGCGCGCGGTGCTCGTGGTCATCGCGCTGCTGTGCGCCGCGGGCCTCTACGCCGCGTGGCGTCTGCCCATCGCCATCTTCCCCTCGACCGACTTCCCGCGCATCGTCATCATCATTGACAACGGCGTCGTTCCGGCGCAGCAGACGCTCGTCTCGGTGACGCGCCCCGTCGAGGAGGCGATGAACGGCATCCCCTCCATCAACCGCATCCGCTCGACGACGCAGCGCGGCTCGTGCGAGGTTGACCTCTTCTTCGACTGGGGCGTTGACATCACGCAGTCGCTCCAACTCGTGCAGGCGCGTCTCTCGCAACTGACCTCGCAGCTCCCGCCGACCGCCGAGATTCGACGCGTTGACCGTCTGACCTTCGCCGTCTTCCCCGTCGCCGGCTACAGCCTCACTTCGGAGACGCGCGACCCGGCCTCTCTGCGCGACATCGCCAACCTCGTCGTCCGGCCACGCCTCGCGCGGCTCGCGGGCGTCGCGACGGTCGCCGTCGCGGGCGGCAAGGTGCGCGAGTACCAGGCGACGATTGACCCCGAACGACTCGCCGCGCACGGCGTCTCGATCCAGCAGGTCGTTGACGCGGTCAAGAACTCGAACGTCATCGCCAGCCCCGGACTCATCGAAGAGAACCACCAGCTCGAACTCGCGCTCGTCAGCGGCCAGGCCACCACTCCCGACCAGCTCAACTCAATCGTCGTCGCGACGGTGAACAACGCTCCGGTCAAGCTCGAAGACGTGGCGACCGTCGGGCAGGGCTTCGAGCCGCAGTACACAATCGTCACCGCCGACGGGAAGCCCGCGGTGCTCGTGAACGTCAACCGCCAGCCGGACGCAAACACCGTCACGGTCGTTGACGAGGTGAAGGCGGAACTCGCCGCCGTGCGCCCGCAACTGCCGAAGGACGTGCGCGTCGCGACCTTCTACGACCAGTCGCTCCTCGTGCGCGAGGCGATGAAGTCGGTGCGCGACGCGATCTTGATCGGCCTTCTGCTCTCGGTCGTCATCCTCTACGTCTTCTTGCGCAACTGGGGCACGACCTTCGTCGCCATCCTCGTCATCCCCGTCACCATCCTCGTCACGTTCCTCGCGATGTGGCTCGTCGGACTCTCGTTCGACCTGATGACTCTGGGCGGCGTGGCGGCGGCGATAGGGCTGGTGATTGACGACGCCATCGTCGTCGTCGAGAACATCTACACGCACCTCTCGCGCGGGCAAGGCAGGCGCGAGGCCGTGCAGAGCGCGATCTCCGAGATCACCGTCCCGATCATCGGCTCGACCGTCACGCCCGTCGTCGTCTTCCTGCCGCTGACGATTTTGACGGGCGTCACGGGCGTCTTCTTCCGCTCGCTCGCGCTGACGATGGCCGTCGCGCTGCTCACGTCGCTCGTCCTCGCGCTCTCGTTCACGCCCGTGCTGGCCGAGCGGTTCGTGAAGGCGAAGCGGAAGGGCGGCGACGCGGAAGAAGGCCCGCCGCCCGGCCTGTACGAGAGCGAGATGCGCGCCGAAGAGGACGAGGAGGAGCGCGAGCAGGGGCGCTTCCTCCGCGCCGTCATCGCGCGCTACGAGTGGGTTCTCGGCCACGCGCTCGACAACCGCTGGCTCGTCCTCGTCATCATGGCGTGCGTGCTTGCCGGCTCCTACCTCGTCTATAAAAAGCTCGGCTCGGAGTTCCTGCCGGAGTTCGACGAGAGCGCGTTCGTCCTCGACTACTACACGCCCGCCGGGGCGTCGCTCGAAGAGACAGACCGGATGCTGCGCCACGTCGAGCAGATGCTGATGAGCACGCCCGAAGTCGAGAGCTACTCGCGCCGCACGGGCCTCCAACTCGGACTCTCGATCACCGAGCCGAACACGGGCGACTTCCTCGTCAAGCTCAAGCCCGGCCACGAGCGCCCGACCGAAGAAGTCATCGCCGAGCTGCGAAAGAGAATCGAGGAGTCCGAGCCTGCGTTCCAGTCCGTGGACTTCGCCGGCATCCTCATAGACCTCGTCAACGACCTCACCGGCTCGCCCTCGCCAATCGAGATCAAGCTCTTCAGCGAGGACGCGGCGGCGCTCGACGCGAAGGCCGACGAGGTCGAAGAGACGATCAGTAAGATCAAGGGCATCGTTGACACGTCGAACGGCGTCATCGTCAGCGGCCCCGCCGTCACCTTCCGCATTGACCCGGAGCGCGCCGCGCGCCTCGGCGTCAACGCTTCGGACGTGGCCGCGGCGGTGACGACCGCGATGTCGGGCGACACGTCGTCATCCATCCTGCAACAGGGGCGGCTCATCAACGTGCGCGTCATCTTCCCCGCGCAGGTGCGTACGTCGCTCGACGCCCTGCGCGCGCTTCAGGTGCGCTCGTCTTCGGGCAATCTCTTCCGGCTCGAACAGGTCGCCGACATTGACTACGACAAGGGGCAGACGGAGATTGACCGCGACGGACTGCGCCAGTACGTCGCGGTCACCGCGCGGCTCGAAGGGGTTGACCTCGGCACGGCCATCTCGCAGATCAAGTCGCAGATCGCCGCGAACGTGAAGCTGCCGCCGGGCATGACCATCGAGTACGGCGGACTCTACCAGGAGCAGCAGTCGTCCTTCCGCGAACTCGCGCTCTCGCTCGTCCTCGCCGTCGTGCTCGTCTTCATCACGCTGCTCATCGAGTTCCGCTCCTTCGCGCACCCGGTCGCCATCGTCTCCGGCGCGGTGCTGGCCTTGGGCGGCGTGCTGCTCGGACTCCTCGTCACCGGCAAGACGCTCAACGTCGTGAGCCTGATGGGCATGATCATGGTCGTCGGCATCGTGGCGAAGAACGGCATCCTGATGCTCGACGCGGTCGAAGAGCACTTGGCCGCGGGCGACACTCTGCGCGAGGCGCTGCTGCGTTCGGGCCGCAGAAGGTTCCGGCCCGTCCTGATGACTTCGCTCGCGGCGATACTCGGAATGCTCCCGCTCGCGCTCGCCATCGGCGCGGGCGCGGAGCTTTTGCAGCCGCTCGCCATCGCGGTCATCGGCGGGCTGGCGGTCGCGCTCCTGCTCTCGCTCGTCGTCACGCCGACGATCTACGCGATGCTGCGCCGCGACCTCGCGCGCCGGAGGTTCGAGTAAATTTCTTCGCGGCCTCCGGCGAAACCCTTTGCGACCTTCGCGGTTAAGTGATACTTACTTTATCCGCAAAGGACGCGCAGGCCGCGGGGGTCTCGCCGCAACGAGAACGTCAACTCAGCTCTTCAGGAGGTCAAACGATGCGCTCAATCATCCGTCTCTTTCTGTTCGCCTGTCTTCTTCTCGCCTTCGCTAGCGCCGCTCTCGCGCAAACGCCGTCGGGCTACCACGTCGTCAACAAGTACAAGCTCGGCGGCGAGGGCGGCTGGGACTACATCACTTTCGACGCGAAGGGCAACCGCGTCTTCATCTCGCGCTCGACGCACGTCATGGTCGTTGACGCCGACACCGGCGCGGTCGTCGGCGACATCCCCGACACGCAGGGCGTCCACGGCGTCGCCATCGCCGACGAGTTCGGCAAGGGCTACACGAGCAACGGTCGCGCGAACACCGTCACGGTCTTCGACGCGAAGACCTTGAAGGTCTTGAAGCAGATTCCCGTCGGCCAGAACCCCGACTCGATCATCTACGACCCGGCGTCGAAGCGCGTCCTGACCCTGAACGGCAGGAGCGACGACGCGACCGCGATTGACGCGAAGACCGACACGGTCGCCGGCACCGTCGCGCTCGGCGGCAAGCCCGAGTTCGCGACCTCCGACGGGCGCGGCCACGTCTTCGTCAACCTCGAAGACAAGAACGAGATCGCTCGCATCGATTCCCGGAAGGCAGTCGTCACCGCGCGTTGGTCCATCGCGCCCTGCGATTCCCCTTCGGGGCTCGCCATCGACACCGCGGC
>Ga0209581_1003678_pt1 | contig 12962 bp, 12 predicted proteins | sample Coa_R2_FD_187160 | JGI IMG/M metagenome (GOLD analysis project Ga0209581, IMG submission 187160) | Surface soil microbial communities from Centralia Pennsylvania, which are recovering from an underground coalmine fire - Coalmine... | ecosystem: Environmental > Terrestrial > Soil > Unclassified ...
ATCGGGACTGCCTGTGCGCGCCAGCTCCAGGATTTCTCCCGCGCTCGTCGGTGTGCCAATAACTGTGCAGTCTCCCATTTGTTCCAGCGCCGCGCATACCCCGACGCGGAAAAGAGGCTGCTCGTCAACAACAATGACTCTGATGGTTTCCATTGTAATTGCCTCGCGATAGAGCAGCGTGAGCGAGGACAGGGTCCCGTGCTGCCCCTATTTCTCTCGGCTTCCTGCTCCCCTTCTCCCGGCAAAGTGAGAAAGGGCCGAGTTAATTGATAGATGTTGAACTATTATAGCCAATCCCTACGGCTTTGCATAATTCTCCCTCTTTGAGTAGCCATTCTGCTCTAGCTTCCAGGGCTTTGGCATGCTCATTTTTTGCAGTTACCTGCCGCCAGTTCGACGCAGCCGCGCCAGAGTTGATCTGATTTCCGTTTTTTATGTTGTTATTCTGTCTTTTGTGCCACCTGGTTTGAGCGCGCAAGTAAAGGACGGTGCGCAATGGCAAAGAGGGCCATTGCCGCACCGTCCTTTACTGTGCATACACAGAAAGCGAGTAGAACGCTAGATCGGATCAAGGCTTTTCAATGTCGTATTGATCGCCGTCTTGAGCGTCTCAATCACGCCGCGCCCCGTGACCGCGACCGACTCGAAGCTGGGCACGCGGTAGGGGTTGAGATACTGTTCGAGCACGGAGACGGGCAGGATATCCTCCTTGAGGTCGCGTTTGTTCCACTGCATAACAAGCGGAAAGTCTGCGACATTCTTGCCCATGCGCCTCAGTTGCTCCTGGAGCTCATTCCAGCTCTCCAGGTTTTCTTTCAGTTTGCTGGCCTGCGAATCGGCCACAAACACCACGCAATCGGCGTTTCGCAGGACCGCGATGCGGGTCTGCTGATATAGAACCTGTCCGGGGACCGTGTAGAGCTGAAAGCGAATCTGATAGCCGTAGACTTTCCCGAGGTCAAGGGGCAGCAGATCGAAATACAGGGTGCGTTCCGTCTCTGTGTCAATGGAGACCATCTTTCCTACATCGTTGGGGTTGACTGCCTGATGAATATAGTGCAGATTCGTCGTTTTGCCACAGAGACCGATCCCGTAATAGACAATCTTACAGTTGATCTCGCGTTTAAACCGATTAATGAAGGACATGCTTCTTGTTCTCCTACCCGCTTATCCGTGTCGCTCGCGCACAGATAGACAGACACACCGTCCATTTCCCTTGAAAAAAAACGCCCTGACGCGCCACCAGCAGACCTGGCCGTCATTAGCGATTGCTCCTGGTACACCGTAGTATACTCCAAATTATCTGAATTGCCAACCTGCTTCCCGGATGAGACGCGCTGGCACATTCTCCCATTGACGAACGCTTAGGAAACCGCTAGACTAGCAATATCATAGTAGAGATACGAAACGCAGCATTTCATAGATGAGGTAGGTAGGAAATTATGGCTATTGAGGCCCCTGTGGATACGGATTTCGAGGTGGTGATCGGCCTTGAGGTTCATTCCCAACTGTTGACACGCAGTAAGATGTTCTGCTCCTGTAGCACCGATTACGCGAATGCAGCGCCCAATACTCACGTGTGCCCGGTGTGTATGGGCATGCCGGGTGTGCTGCCGGTCATTAACCGGCAGGCGGTCGCGTACACGATCATGACCGCGCTGGCGCTGAATTGCTCAATCCCGGAGTACTCAAAATTCGACCGCAAGAATTATCCCTATCCCGACCTGATGAAAGGGTATCAAATCTCGCAGTACGATATTCCGTTGAGCCGGAACGGTTTCCTGACGATCGAACACAACGGGCAGACAAAAAAGATCGGGATTATACGTGTTCACCTGGAGGAGGATACCGCGCGCCTGCTGCATCACGATAGCTACAGCCTGGTGGATGTCAACCGCGCCGGCACGCCGCTAATGGAGATTGTCAGCGAGCCGGACATGCGCAGTCCCGAGGAGGCGCGACTCTATATGCAAAAACTGCGCGAGATCCTCGTCTACCTGGGTGTATCCTCCGGGCGTATGGAAGAAGGGAGCCTGCGTTGCGATGCCAATATCTCGGTGCGTCCGCGCGGTCAGCAGGCCCTGGGGGTGAAGACAGAGATTAAGAACATGAACAGTTTTCGTTCAGTGGAGCGAGCACTGACCTACGAGGCGCAGCGGCAAATCGCGCTGTTGCGGGCCGGGGAAAAAATTCATCAAGAGACGCGCGGTTGGGTGGAGACGAAGGGTATCACCGTTGGCCAGCGCAGCAAGGAAGAGGCGAATGACTACCGCTACTTTCCTGAGCCAGACCTGCCGCCGCTGGTCATCAGCCGCGCATGGGTGGAGGAGATTCGCGCGCAGTTGCCCGAACTTCCCGATGCGCGTCGTCTGCGCTACGTTCGCGACTTCGGCCTCTCGGCGCAGGATGCCAATGTGCTGACCGAAGATAAGGCCCTGGGCAACTACTTTGAGCGCGTTGTGGAAGCCTCCACGCAAGGCGCGGACCGCAAGGCGCGCGCGAAGGTCGCTGCGAACCTGGTGCTCAACGACGTGGTGCGCCTGCTCAAAGCCGGCAATGTCGCGGTGCAGGAATGCCCGCTGTCGCCCGCTGCGGCGGCCAATCTGCTGGACCTGCTCGAAAAAGAGCGTATCACCGGCAAGCAGGCGAAAGAGGTGGTGGACGAGGCTTTCGCGTCCGGGAAGATGCCAGAGGAGATCGTCAAAGAGAAAGGTTTTGCGCCGCCCATCAGCGATACGGCAGCGCTCGAAGGGATCATTGCGGGGGTGATTGCCGGCAATCCCAAGATTGTCGCTGACTACCGTTCTGGCAAAGTCAATGCCGCACAGGCGTTGATTGGCCAGGTGATGAAGCAGACTCGCGGCCAGGCCAGAGCAGATATCGTGCGCACGATTCTGCTGGCGAAACTGGACGAGGGTACGGGGCCATAGTCCCCCCGTACCCTCGCTCTTTTGAACCCTCTGGCTGCTGTCAGATACAAAGGGGGAGGACACAGTGCTTCTCCTCACCGCCGGTAACGTTTTTCGCCGGTGGTGCCATTTCTCTGCAGAAAGGAAGGCGTGCAAAGATGCATGCAGAAGGTCGTTCCCTGAATCCTTATCACATGGCGGTTCAACAATTCGAGGAGGCTGCCGATAAGCTGGATCTCTCCGAAGACATGCGGGAGATTCTCCGCCAGCCCAAGCGCGAGCTAGCCGTGAATTTTCCGGTGAGGCTTGACAATGGACGGATCAAGACCTTTACCGGCTATCGTGTGCAGCACAATGTGAATCGCGGCCCGGCCAAGGGCGGTATTCGCTACGGCCCGGATGTCACGCTGGATGAGGTCAAGGCGCTGGCGATGTGGATGACCTGGAAGTGCGCGGTGGTTGGCATTCCATATGGTGGGGCCAAAGGCGGCGTGATCTGTGATCCCAAGAATATGAGTCCCGGCGAACTGGAGCGCCTGACGCGCCGTTTCACTACCGAGATCTCGATTATCATCGGGCCGCACAGCGATATCCCCGCGCCCGATGTGAATACCAATTCCCAGGTCATGGCCTGGATTATGGATACCTACTCAATGCATGGCGGCTACTCCATTCCGGCGGTTGTCACCGGCAAGCCGCTCTCGATCGGCGGCAGCGAGGGTCGCAACGACGCGACCGCCACGGGCGTGCTCTTTGTCACCCGTCGCGCCGCGCAACGCATGGGAATGTCTCTCAAAGGCGCGCGCGTGAGCATCCAGGGCTACGGCAATGCCGGGGCCATCGCGGCTCGCCTCTTCCATAACGAAGGCTGCAAGATTGTCGCCGTCAGCGACACGCGCGGGGGAATCTATAACAGCGCCGGGCTTGACCCCGCCGCCGTGCTGCGCCATAAGCAGGAACTGGGTAGCGTGGTCGAGTATCCCCACGCCGACAAGATCGGTATTCAGGATGTGCTGGAGGTTCCCTGCGATATCCTCATTCCTGCCGCGACCGAGGGAGTCATTACCTCGGCCAATGCCGATCGCGTGCAGGCGCGCATCATCGCCGAGGCCGCGAATGGACCAACCACGCCGGGCGCGGATAAAATTCTCTTTGAAAAAGGCGTCGAGGTTGTGCCGGACATCCTCGCCAACGCAGGCGGCGTGACGGTCAGTTACTTCGAGTGGGTGCAGGATCTCCAGAGCTTCTTCTGGGGCGTCGAGGAGATCACGCAAAAGCTGGAAGTCATTATGAATCGCGCGTTTGACATGGTAGCTGAGAAGGCCGACCAGTATAACTGCGATCTGCGCCTGGCCGCGAACATGCTGGCAATCTCGCGGGTCGCCGAAGCCACACAGGCGCGCGGAATCTATCCGTAACTCACCGGGGGCTTTCGGAACCAGGCGAAGGTTTTGCAGTTCCCGTCCGCTCAAAAGGAGTGAGGGTCTGACACGGCTTCGTCCATGCCAGACCCTCACTCCTTTTGAACTGATAGGAAGATATGTCCTGCTCCCGCCTTAGAATCCCCGTCGTGTTTCGCGCCTGGGTTTTTTCGCCGGTGGTTTTGCCTGTCTGCCGGGCTTGGGCTTCTTGCGGCCATGCCTGCCCCAGTCTTCCTCCTCTTCCTCCTCCTCGTCGAAAAAGTCCTCCTCCTCAGGCTCAAACTCTTCCTCAACTACCGCGTCTTCGATCACTCCATCCTCTGATTCGAGCTCCGCCATCACCTCGTCGTCGAGAGGCTCCTCTTCAGGTTCAAGCTCCTCGCCAAAATCGATATCGGGCTGCTCAACAGTTTCTTCTTGCTCGAACTCCTCTTCCTCCGCTTCGTCCGCGACCGGTTCTGCAACGACGCTTGCCTGTGTTTCCCTGTAACCGTCTGCGCCGCCTCGCCCGGCCTTACGGCTTGAGGCAGGCTCAGGGGCTTCTCCTGCACTTGTCTCGGCCTCCTCGGGCTTTGGACCGCCGATTACCCTGCGCCCCGCGGCGATATCCAGCCAGAACTGAGAATAGTAATGTGGTCGGTCTGCGTCTTTATCGCTGTCTTTCCTTGTCATAAATCCACCTTTTTCCAAATAGCCCCGCGTGCGGGCCATGTACATCGCTACTGTATCAGCTACGGCGGTCTTGCCACAAGCAAGGCACCTGTGTAAAAGCGAGAGGTCCGGGTGGTACCTCGCGGGTATCATAAGAAGAAAGTCAACCCCTGTCAAGGTACCGGTTCTGTCGTCTCGATCAGCCTCTCAGGCCGTTTGATGAGTTGTCAACCCCTTAAGTGCATGAATTTTTTTGCCGGGGTGTTGGCAGGTGGCGCAAACACTCCTATAATACACAATGGTCGTATTTCAGAAATCTTCTCTGTATTCATTTGGAGGAAATCATTGGCGAGGATTCTCGATACTATCGATGGCCCTGAGCAACTGCGCTCTCTGACCTATCCGCAGATGCGTCAACTGGCCGAGGAGATTCGGCGTGAGATCATTGAAAAGGTTGCGGCCCATGGCGGCCATCTTGCTCCCAACCTCGGCGTTGTTGAGTTAACGATGGCGCTCCACTGCGCTTTCGATACTCCCCGTGATCTCCTGGTCTGGGATATCGGGCACCAGGCATATGTACATAAGCTTTTAACCGGAAGACGCGAGGGCTTCCATACAATTCGCCAGTTTGGTGGCCTCTCGGGCTACCTGCGGCGTGATGAGAGTCCCTATGATACCTTCGGCGCTAGCCACGCCAGCACCTCCATTTCGGCAGCCCTGGGGATGGCAGTGGCGCGCGACTTGCGCGGCGAGGATTTCAAGGTGGTGGCGGTGATTGGGGATGGCGCTCTGACCGGGGGCATGGCTCTGGAGGCCATTAACAATGCTGGCAGCCTGAAGAAGAATCTGATTATTGTGCTCAATGATAACGAGAAGTCGATTTCGGACAACGTGGGGGCCCTGCATCACTACCTGGGCAAGCTGCGCCATATGGAGACATCGCCGAGTTACCGCAGGTTGCGCGAGATGGCAAAGGGCTCGATCGAGCGCCTGCCGGTTGTTGGTGATAAGGCCCGCGAGGCCGCCGGACGGGCCGAGATGAGCTTTAAGAATTTTGTGATGCACAGTAAGACCGGCTTGATTTTCGAGGAGTTGGGTATTAAGTTCTTTGGCCCTTTCGACGGCCACGATCTTCCCCTGATGGTTGATGTTTTTGAGAATATCAAACATATCGAGGGGCCGGTGCTGGTGCAGATGGTGACAAGGAAGGGCAAGGGCTGGGAGTTCGCGGAGAAGGATGCGACCAAGTGGCACGGTCCCGGCGCTTTCGACTATGCAACCGGCGAGATCAAGAAGAATCCCGGCGAGCCCCCCAGCTATACAGAAGTATTTGCGAATACCCTGGTCGAGATTGCGGAGCGGGATCAGTCGGTGGTGGGCATTACCGCTGCTATGGCTGAGGGAACCGGCCTGAAGAAGATGCACCAGCGTTTCCCCGAACGCTATTTCGATGTCGGGATCGCCGAGCAGCACGCGGTCACTTTCGCTGCTGGCATGGCGACCGGGGGCTTGAAACCCGTGGCGGCGATCTACTCGACCTTTTTGCAGCGGGCCTTCGACCAGGTCTTTCACGATGTCTGCGTGCAGAACCTGCACGTGGTCTTTGCGATGGATCGCGCGGGCGTGGTCGGCGAGGATGGTCCCACGCAGCATGGCCTGTTCGATATCGCGTACATGCGCATCCTGCCGAATATGAAGGTGATGGCCCCCAAAGACGAGAATGAGCTGCGCCACATGCTCTATACCGCCATCTACATGGATGGTCCCGTCGCTCTGCGCTATCCACGCGGCAAGGCTCTGGGCGTGCCCCTGGACAAAGAACTGCGCAAACTGGAGATCGGCAAGGCCGAGTTGCTCAGTCCGGCAACGGTGGAGGAGGCGGAGCAGCAGGATTGTGTGCTTCTGGCCTATGGCTCACCTGTAGAGCAGGCCGAGAAGGCCGCGCGCGAGTTGGCGGCGGAAGGCATTCACGTCGCGGTGGTCAACGCGCGCTGGGCTAAACCGCTTGACGCGGAGCTGATTCTGCGCCTGGCAAAGTGTACGCGCCGGGTGGTGACGATCGAGGACCATGTGGTCGCCGGCGGCTTCGGCAGCGCGGTGCTGGAACTGCTGGAGTCCCACAATCTCAGCCATATCGATGTGCGCGTAATTGGTTTCCCGGACCGCCCGATCGAGCATGGCGCCGTCTCAATTCTCAAGGAGTTGTACGGCCTGACCGCCTCGCACATCAAAGATGTCGTGCGCGACCTGGTACAATCCTCGTCGAAAGGGTATGAGTTAGCGCACTAAAGCCTTTCGTCAGGAGGCAGTGGCCTTGCTGTTTCACTTTACATAATTCTTCCGTCGCGCATGCGAATAATGCGATGTGCGCACTGGCCGACCTCTGGGGCGTGGGTGACGAGCACCAGCGTCTGGCCCATCTCGCGATTGAAGTGCTTCAGCAGATCCATGATTTCGGCTGCGGCCTCGCTATCGAGATTGCCGGTTGGCTCATCGGCCCAGACGATCGCGGGATCGTTGGTCAGCGCGCGTGCGATGGCGACGCGCTGGCGCTGGCCGCCGGAGAGTTCCGCCGGTCTGTGGCGGGCGCGGTCGGCCAGTCCGACGCGCTCTAAGAGTTCCAGGGCGTGCCTGCGCGCCTTTTTGGGAGAGACCCTGGAGACCAGCATGGGTAATTCAACATTCTCCACAGCGTTGAGCATGGGCAGGAGATTGAAGTCCTGGAAGATAAAGCCCATATGGCGGGCGCGGTAGGTCGTGCGCTCCCTATCGGTCAGGTCGCGCAGGTTATCGCCCTGAATAAAGACCTCGCCCTCGTCGATCGTGTCCAGGCCGGCCAGGCAATTGAGCAGCGTCGTTTTGCCGCAGCCGCTTGGTCCCATGATCGCGACCATCTCGCCCCGCGTCACCTCCATATCGATCTTATGCAGCGCCTCGACGCGCAGTTGCCCGCTGCGATAGATCTTTCTCACGCCCTGCGCCCGAATGATGGGTTGTGTTGCTTGCATAGATTTTCAAGCCGAGATTCGACAACTCTGAAGGCGTTCCTTAAACTCTTCTATAGCTTCCCATTTATTTGCGAACATTCGGTTGCCACAAAAGATGTTTCTACGGGTAAACTCTTCAGGCGTTTTTGTCAAGTAATAAGATCGTAATGTTTCTTTTTCAGAAAAGAACCAGGGATCGGCAAGAATATATTTAGGGTCGAATACCCAAGAGGGACATAGCACACCATACTTATTGCAGAACCATTCGACGGAGGCAGCACAAAACGCAGCCCATCTATGAAACTCTGAAGGATAGGAGTCAGGAAGAGGATCAATGATTAATTTCTCACGCTCATCTTCGTGATACGCATACCAGTCGTTCATAAAATTACCGAGCGCTGTCCAAACACGTTTCCCCTGACAAATTTGCTCGAAGGATGACTTCATAGTCTGATAGTGCCCAAAAGAATACATAGCAAACCTCCTTCCTAATTCATTATAAAGAAAAAATATCCAGGTAGCTAGTAGCTAGCCAAAAAAAGCATTAAGCACTTGATCGATTTCCGGGGCGTATGCTTCCAGTGCCTGCTTACTGAAATATTTTTTCAACAAATCTTCTGCTTGTTCCCGCTTTTTGATCCCAAGAATTTGAAAAAGAACTTCAATATCATCTATATCCTTGTCGCGACCGCCAGCTAGCAATTTGAGCGCGAGAATATATTGAGGCTCAGGAATGTAAGTCTCTAGCAGTCCGTGTTTGAGCCAGAGCTTGCCAGACGGTACCTGGCCCACCGACTGCAAGAGATTTCCAATACCATCGCTTAACCATCTATTGCTCAAATGCATGTCTATAGCAACGAAACTTGCAGCGGTCAACAGTTTTGTATAATCCTCAGTACCTCGATCGATATAAGCGAGGACATCAACGTCAGAAGTAATCTCGCGATTTCCAATTTGCGTAACCATATATGCTCCACCAATCATCAAGATACGCAGCGGCTGCTGGATTTGAATAGCTTCTAACTCCTTTCCTAATTTTTTAAGACATTGAATAATCTGTTGCTTTTGCAAGGCTTCCTCAGACATGGAATGAGACTTCCTTTCTCAACTTTTTGCTATGAATTGACCAGAAAAAGCGCCTCAGCCCGGTTACGTGCGTGGAGCTTCTCGAAGATGTGCTGCACGTGCTTGTGGACTGTCGATTCGGCGATGCGCAGCTCCTGGGCGATCTCGCGATTGCGCTGACCCTGACGGATCAGGTTGAGCACCTGCCGTTCGCGCCCGGTCAGGGGAAGGTTGCGCCTGCTCCTCTTCCTTGACGTCTGCGTGGACTGAGCGGGAAGTCTCACCGGTGCGTCTTCGCTCTTCGGCGTTGCCTCCAGGTCGAGCGTGCGTAAAAGCGCCGGCAAACGCGCGGCCAGGGGAGGCGTGATATACAACTCCTCCTGCGCGACCCGGCGAATGGCCGTGAGCAGACTCTCCGCGCCCACATCCTTCGTGACATAGCCCAGCGCGCCGCGCTGAAGGGCGCGCAGCATATCCCACTCTTCAGCGGAGGCCGAGAAGATCACCACGCGCGAACGGGGAGAGCAGGCGAGAAGTTCCTGCGTGGCCTGAAAACCATCGCAAACGGGCAGGGTCAGGTCCATCAGCACCACGTCCGGCTGCGTCTCACTCGCCAGGCGTACCGCCTCGCGTCCATCGCCCGCTTCCGCGACTACCTCCAGGTCGGCCTCTCGCGCCACAATTTCGCGTACCACCTGGCGCAGCAGCAGGTGGTCGTCCACAAGCAGAATCCTTACCACTTCTCATTCCTCATCTTACGTCTATCGATGGCAAACGAAAGATTTCTACTCTTACTTATTACTGTACTCCTCGATTCAAGAAGCGGACGGCGTTTCTAGATTTTCCTGTGGTGTATATATGCAAATCGTCCCAGGCAGAAAAGCTGTCCTTAACGATCGATATTTCTCTTCTTTTGGCGGCTCGTCTGATCCGGGAAGCGGACAACTGTTCAGCGAACTGGACCACAGCAACCCGATGCTGGTCTGCAATCCTGGCGGGAAGGTCGAACAGGGAGAAACCATTGAGGAGGCGGCCAAACGAGAAGTCGCTGAAGAGATTGCGGTCCTGCTGTCCGACCTGCAGAAAGTCGGCGTGCTCAATTTCTCCTTTCATCATATCGCCGACGGGCGTGGGAACTAACAAGTCCACGTCTACCTCGCGACGACGTGGGAAGGCGAGCCTCAAGAGTCAGAAGAGATCAAGCCCGCCTGGTTTCAGAGGAGGGAAATCCCCAATGAACAAATGAGCAAGGATTACGAGCGAAAAGTGCCGACGAGTGAAACACTGATCCAGGTGGCGATGATTCGGCTGCTCCTCACTCGTAATACTCTGGCAGCTTTTTCAGCCCTTCCCACTGTTCCTTGTCATGACCGAAAATCACCAGCCCGATCTGCTCCCGTTCGACCAGATCAAGCAGTTTCATCGTACTGGCGCGGATCGCTTCGGCGTCCGGGTTGCTCCCGTCGTCCTGCTCGTCACGGGTAAAGCCCTCACTGAAAGGTACAGCGTCAATCGGCAATACAATCGCCCCCGTTTTGGGCAGCCGCACCAGCACCGATTGATGTCCCGGCACATGCCCGCTCGTCTCAATCAGCTCCAGCCCCGGCAGCAGTTCCGTGTCCCCGTCGAGGAGCCGAATGCGCTCCATTGGCTGATCCCATTGGGGTCGATTGGCAGCAAAACGGGGGTTGCTCGCCGCATCCACATGATGCACCCGCTGAACAACATATTGCGCCTTCGTGAAGGCCGCGTGTCTTCCGGCATGGTCGATATCATAATGCGTCGAAATGACGGTATCAATATCGTCCGGTTGTAAGCCAATGCTTGCCAACTGCTCGATCACGTCCTGCCCATTCTCGAACTCCGCTTCTCCTTCAGGCATCATCTCCGGGAGACCACTGTCAATCAGAATATTTTTGCCGTCACCCGTTTGCACCAGATAGCACACAATCGGAATCTGGTAGTGCGGCATGGACCCAACCTGCATCAGATACAGACGCTTCATGGCATTCTGGCTCATAAGCTCCTCCTTGGAATTGAAACATCTCTTCTCTCATATCAATCGTGTTGGCGTTCGTATCGGCCCGGTGTGAGCTTTTTGCTCACCTGATCTCACAGCTCGCGTTGGCCCGCTCTATGAGTGGGCCGAAGCTGATCGCCTTGCGCCTCGCTCATGTGCGAGAAGCGCCAGGATGGGCTTTACAAAAGAGAGCGGCAAAGCCTGAATTGATGCGGCTCCGATCCATGGCATGCTTGCTCGTTAGCGGGTCCATGAGATGCGCGTCAGCAGAAAGCTCACGCCGGGCCTGTCAGTCTTGCGCACAACGGTCTTCCGCTCCCTCATTGCATGCAAGACATTCTATCATCTTCCAAAGCACAAGACTTCTCCGATCTTGCTCTTTTGGCCATGCAGCATTACCGCTGCGCATTCCAAAACACGGTCTTAGAGTGTGTCCGAAAAGGGAGTTCAAGCAGCCCAAAGCTGTCTGCCCTGCTCTCTGGCGGTTTCAGCGGCCCTGGCAAGTCGTTTCAACGGCAGTCGGACCATGGTCAGATATACCATACTTCCACTGCCCCTGGGTAAATACTCATAATACTTGCTTATTCGTCTATTTCTTATGCAATTTGTTCCATCACCCATCGGCGAAGGAGGACATAAGAAATTCTCATGCCCGCGCTGCGCCAATCCTGATCCGGCGGGAAAGGTCCAGCGACGCAGCGTAGGTAGAGCAGTGGTTAATACCGTAGCGCCTCCGTCGGTGTGACTCGGCCCGCTTGCCAGGCCGGGAGGAGGGCGGCGAGCAGGGAGGCCAGCAGGGCGATGGCGACGATCAGGGCCAGTTCGGACCAGGGGATGGCGAAGGTCAGGCCGGTGTGGAATTGCTCGAAGAAGTTGACGGCGAAGATGTTGCTGGAGAGGATCAGCCCCAGGACGACGCCGCTCAGACTGCCCACGATGCCCACGAAGAAGGATTCGCAGAGGAAGGCTCCCTGGATCAAGCGGCGTCCGCAGCCCAGGGCGCGCAGCATGCCGATCTGCTGGCGGCGCTCGATGACTGCCCGCGTGCCCGTGATCGCCAGGGCCGCGACGCCCAGCAGCAGGGTCAGTCCGACCACGCCGAGCAGCACGTCGCTGAGCAGGATGCGCGGCCCACGCACGGACCAGACCTCATCTTCCAGCACGGTCGTCTCGAGGCCGTTGTCGAGAAAGGCTGAGCCAAGCTGCAGAGCCAGGGCACGTTTGTCCTGGCCGGGCGCGACTTTCAGGAAGTAGGTCTGCTGATTGGGTGTGCTCGCGCTGGCCTGAAGATGGGGGAAAGCCGCCTGCGAGAAGTACAGGCCAAAGTGGCTGCTGTCGCTGTTATCCACCACGCCGATGATCGTGAACTTCTGCGCGCTGGCGCCTTTCAGATCGTTAATGTTGATCGGCTGTGGCGTGGAGACGCTCCCCCCACTGGCGACTGCGGCCACTCGCTGCGCGCCCGCGCCCTGCACGCTGAGCGTCCAGATGGAGGTTGGCACGAAGGTGGTGTCGCCCTGGTAGATCCCGCTGAGCGAGAAGGCGTAATAGGGATCGAGTCCTGGCGGATAGACCGGCGCGCCCGCGTTCGCCGGACTGGGCGCGTTGGGATCGTAGACCGGCGCGTTGACCAGGCTGTTCTGTCTGTAAGGTAGCGCGGTATTGTCGATCAGGACATAGTTTGGGTGGGTTTGCAGGGCCTGCCAGACTGCGCTATCGCTGCTGAAGCCCTGCGCGCGGGCGACCAAACGCAGGCCGTCTCCTTGCAGCAGACTGCCGCTGATAACCTGGGCCGGGTAGAGATGCCAGGCCGGATTCGGCGCGTCCGGCTGGATCACGCCCACGTCCGTCGTGATGCTGGAGCCGATCTCAGAGAAGATCCCCGGATTGAGTCCATGCTGCGCCAGCG
>Ga0209581_1003684_pt1 | contig 12944 bp, 5 predicted proteins | sample Coa_R2_FD_187160 | JGI IMG/M metagenome (GOLD analysis project Ga0209581, IMG submission 187160) | Surface soil microbial communities from Centralia Pennsylvania, which are recovering from an underground coalmine fire - Coalmine... | ecosystem: Environmental > Terrestrial > Soil > Unclassified ...
CTCTTGCCGATGTCAACCTGCAAATAAAAATCGAAGGCGAAAGCCTTATGCAGGACAGGGGTCTATTTAGCTACCTTCTTTTATTGTTATTGGTTAGTGTACTTGTTAATCCAAGCGATCTGTTTGCCATGGGAGAAAACTACGATGAGACGGGGTTTAGATCGAATAGGACATATACACGGTATTCGCCCCAAGAGTCCGTCAATCCTTTTAGCGGCAACCTTATACTCTCCTACACCGATATAGTTTTGCCCGGAAACGGCGGTCTGGATTTAAAAATCCAAAGAACCTACAATAGCAAACTGTTTCTCAATCCTGACACCAGCGAGATTTCGCGTATTAGAAGGGGTGACATGGGAGTTGGCTGGACATTTCACTTCGGGAGGATCGTTGAAGAACCCTATTCAATATATGGCCCCCAGTTCTATTTGGAGATGCCGGACGGCTCTATTCATTTTCTGTATGAAAATAACCATTCAAATATCAATTCACATATAAACAGCGATTACATAACCGAGGATTTTTGGATAGTGAATTACGATGGGGCAAACGACCGATATATTATGACCCTTACCGATGGGACTGTGTATACATTCAGTCAACGAGTTGCTGATCCTATTACGATTTATCATTACGTGACCTCCATAAAAGACAGGAATGGAAACGAAATAAGGATTGAGTATTATGACTGTTGTAATACGGTAAATAATGATCCCGATACCGGCACTATAGGATCATGCCCCGATACCAATCCCGTTACTAAAACACCCCACATCAAGCAGGTGACCGATAGCGTTGGCAGGGTCATAAATTTCAATATGATCACTAATACATGCAGGTACAACGCGGTAGGCTCAATTGATGCAAATGGTAAGGTCTACAACTACTCGTATTTTATTGGTGATGATAACGGCCATCCGGGGTATCTCTTAAAGGAGGTGAAGCCTCCGGTGGGCCCAGGCTGGAAATATTTCTATGACTTTGATGGTGTGAATCCCGAAGGGGAGCTAATATCGGTTACATATCCATCTGGTGGTGTTGTTGAATATCAATATGACACATTTAACTTAACGCTTAAGGATAATCAGCCATTTAAATTCAGGGCGATAAAATCCCGGACTGCGTCTGGTCCCAATATAATCCCCGGAACGTGGACGTACTCTTATGCTTTAAGCAATAAAGACAGTACCACTGTAACCGACCCGTGCGGAAATAAAGCGGTATACAATTTTAATGGGCTTCGCGATGGCTCGTTTATTGGTAACTGGGCCATTGGGCTGGTTGAAGAGAAGGAAATTAGAGATGGTTATGATAACACCCTTCAGATTGAAACGAATGCCTGGAACCCGTATGAGATTTCTACAGATCCTAGTATACCGGAAGGAGGGTATTTTGCTCCTCTTTTAGATTTAAAAACTATAACTAGAGACGGAAATAATTATTTTACAAACCTTACATATAACACGTTTTATGGCGCGCCAACCAAAATTGAAGAATTGGGGGAACTAGCAAGAACAACAGACATAAGCTACTATGAAAATCTCTCCAATGGAAATTATATCGTTGGTGAACCTCTGATTATAACTGTAACCGATGGTGCCGAGACCAAAACGGTTGCAAACTCTTATGACAGCAAGGGAAATTTAGTTTCTGAAAATAGGTACGGAGTTATCACTGAATTTTCCTATCATCCCGATGGAGATTTAGAGTGGGAAAAGAATGCAAGGGGCTTCTATACCCATTTTGATCAATATAGTTTTGGAGTGGCTGGGCGTATAAGATATGGCTCGTCGAGCGCTTTAGCGACAGACCCCGTTTATGCCGAAACTCGAACAATCAATTGGGAGGGGACAATTGCGGGCTTAACCGATGGAAGAGGTTACCAGACTCTATTCAATTACGATGGCATAAACAGATTAATCGGGGTAACTCCTCCACCAAGCGGCGAAGCGCAAACTTCAATCACTTACGATGATATAAACGGTCAGGGTTACATTATCCAAAAAGGCGTTTCTCAATCTCAATATAGCTTTGATGGTCTGGGCAGGCCGATTTCCGCCAGATCAAATACAGGTGTGACAACTGAGGCGAGGTATGACCAATGCGGTCGTATGATGTACCGATCTTTGCCTTTTGATGGCTCGACCCCGAATGTGGGTGATAGCTTTACTTATGATCCACTGGGCAGGGTAACGAGCATTACACATCCTGATGGCACATTCATAAGCTACTCCTATTTGGGAAATACTGTAACCGTTAAGAATGAAAGAGACCTATCTACAACCTTGAATTTTGAATCCTTCGGTGACCCTGAGTATAAGAGGCTCGTCAGTATTAAGGACGCCCAGAATAATACGACCTCTTACGAATATGATCTCCTTGGGAATATCACCCGCATTAATTCGCCAATGGGTGGCAGTAGGGTCTTCAGTTATGATTCTAAAAACTTCCTGGTATCTGAGATACATCCGGAGAGTGGCACTACCACTTACACCCATGATGAGATTGGCAATGTAATAACTAAGACAAACGCGAAGAATCAGACTATCACTTATCAATATGATGCCTTAAATCGCTTGACCTTTGTTGACCATCCCTCTGGCGAGGATGATGTCACTTATGCCTATGATAATGCGGACAATAGAACCCTGATGGAAAGCAGTTCGGGGAGTTACTCGTATTCTTATGAATATGACCCGTCAAACAGGTTGACGAAACAGAACGTGAACTTAGACAACATAAATTACACCATTAATTTTGCGTACGATGAGAGAAATAACCCCGTTCAAGCGAAATATCCATCTGGTGAAACGGTCAGTTACAACTATGATGCTGGAAATAGGTTATCAAGCATTCCGAGTATTGCGGGCAATTTTACATATCATCCATCGGGTGCACTGACCCACTATGATAACATCATTGGCGTCTCTTCAGATTTTACGTATGATGATCGTCACCGCTTAAAAACAATCAAAATTTCTCGTACTTTTCCATTCTTGACAGTGAAGAAGGAGGGGCTGGGCAGGGGAACAATAAAGAGCGATCCACTCGGAATAGACTGCGGAGGCGATTGCACGCAGATATATCCTGCTGAGAACATACAGGTAACTTTAATCGCAACGCCGGACAATAACTCAAACTTCGTCGGCTGGAGCGGTGATCCTGATTGTGTAGATGGTCACGTAGTCATGGATGGAGTAAAAACCTGCATTGCGACCTTTGCTTTGAAATCCAATCGGTTTACACTCACTCTAAACAAAACCGGACAGGGAATGGTAACAAGCACCCCGTCCGGAATAGATTGCGGAAGCGACTGCACCGAAGATTACGATGCCAATACTCATGTGACATTGACTCCGATTCCCGATGCAGGCTCAAGCTTTGCTGGATGGAGCGGGGATCCAGATTGCTCAGACGGTTTTATCGTGATGGATGCGAATAAGACATGCACGGCTGCGTTCGAAACGGAACAGTTTACACTAACAGTAAACAAAGGCGGACTCGGTGCTGGAACCGTTACGAGCAGCCCTCCAGGAATAGATTGCGGAAGCGATTGTACTGAAAATTATAGCCAGGATACACAGATAACGCTAACTGCGACACCTGACGCTGGTTCCGCATTTGTAGGCTGGACAGGGGACGCGGACTGTACGGATGGCACGGTTACAATGGGCGCGAATAAGACATGCACCGCTATTTTCACGCAATCTGCGCAGCAGTTTAGACTCGATGTGGGTGTGTCTGGTTTTGGGTTGGTGGATGGTAGCATTGTTGGTAGCTTTTCTGATGCTGGAATAAATTGCCTTAATGGTCCTGCCTCATTTTCTGGCAATGATTGCACGGAGAATTATGTTGTAAATACCCAGGTAAGACTAACGCCTAAACCAACCGGCCCTCTTTTTCAGACCAATCCTCCTATTGATTATAACTCAACCTTCTTGGAATGGGGTGGGGATCCGGATTGTTCGGATGGCATGATTACAATGGATGCAAACAAGACTTGCGTTGCTGTTTTCACGCCATTTAAGCTAGATGTGCTCACACGTGGAGGGGGAACCGTAACTGTAAGCCCCAAGGGAAATACATGCACTACATATTCCGGTTGTTCTAAGTATTATCGTCCGAATACACAGGTGACGCTAACACCAGTTCCCAATAATGGTTCAAGCTTTGCGGGGTGGACTGGGGATCCGGACTGCTCAGACGGTACAGTTACAATGAGTGCGGATAAGACCTGCACCGCTACATTTAATCTGATACCGCCTCAGCAATTTACACTTGCAGTGGGCAAAACTGGATCAGGAACGGGAAGGGTTACAAGCAGCCCGACGGGAATAAATTGTGGAAGCGATTGCACGGAGGTTTATAATCAAAATACACAAGTGGTGTTAACACCCATTCCCGATGTCGGTTCAACCTTTGGAGGATGGAGCGGAGATGCGGATTGCTCAGATGGCATAGTTACGCTAAATACAGATATAGCCTGTATTGCTACTTTTAACATAGAGCCTACCGGTTGCGATTGTAATAACCCCAAAGCCATACGGGGAACAAATGGGAAAGACACTCTGGCGGGTACTGTCGGAGCTGACATCATTTGTGGCTTTGGAGGAAATGACACCATTAAAGGCTCCGGCGGAAACGACTGCATTGATGGAGGTGCAGGTAATGACAAGATTATTGGAGGAGGTGGGAGTGACAAGCTCTATGGTGGGACGGGTGATGACACATTAAGCGGCGGGGGTGGAAGTGACGTTCTAGACGGAGGCCCCGGCGTAGATACCCTAGACGGTGGGAAAGGTACGGATACATGCGTAAATGGCGAAACAAATGCCAATTGCGAACAGTTTAGCAGTTCATCTGATAACTTTTCACCGGTGATTAGTCAGGCTGTTGGAAATACTAAAAGCAGTTCTCCAATATCCCGTGCGGGCTCTTTGATTCTTATTTTGTTATCACAACTATTTGCAACTAATGTATTTGCCACGCAAGCTACGATTCCGCCCGTACCCTTTATTGACCTGGAATATTTTTATGATGAAGTCAACAATGTTGCGGCCATTGTAGACCACATAGACTCAAGCAATAACTACTCTATGCAGTATGACAATCTGGATAGACTGATAGGAGCGAATGGCCCTTGGGGACCCGGTTCGTTTAATTATGATGCCATAGGAAACCGAACAAATAAGAATATATCGGGAGCCAATACCGACTATTCCTACAGCCCTTCGGATAACCGCCTGAGCGGTTATACACATGACGCAAACGGGAATGTGTTGCAGGATGATAATTTTACATATGATTACGACTCGGAGAACCAGCTAATTGCAGTAAGGAGTGGAGGGACAGTAATTGTTCAGTATCAATACGACGGGGATGGGAGGAGGATAAGCAAAACTGTCAATAATGGGGAGAAAACGTATTACGGTTATGGTACAGGAATCAATGTCCTGACTGAGTTTAATAGTCAGGGAGTGCCGAGATTTGATTACATATATGTGGGAAATAGGAACATATCAAGGGTCAATTTTGACAGCAATGGCGCAATACAGAGCAAAACGTTTTATCACACCGACCACCTTGGCTCAAATATAGCCATAACGGATGAAACAAGCACAGTAGTATGGGATCAGAGCTATCTCCCATTTGGGGATTTTTACAGTGGAACAGGCTCTATAGATAATACGCATCAATATACGGAGAAAGAGTTTGAAGAGGAGACAGGGCTTTATTATTACGGAGCTAGATACTACCACCCTGGATTTGGGAGGTTTATGTCAGTTGATCAAGCCGGAGGTGATCCAACTGATCCACAGAGTTGGAATCGTTACTCCTACACGCTGAATAATCCGTACAAGTATGTTGATCCTGATGGAAGAGAGCCGGTTACGGCAATAATAATTGGTGCCTCAGCCCTTGCTGGTCTAGGTGCTCAGATAAGTGGTGGAACAGCGGATTTATTAGTAGCCTATGGTATAATCACCCCTCGGGACCCATCTTACATTTACCTGAAATCTACTGAGGAAACTCTTAGTACCCTTAGCCTTGTTACGGGTTTAGTGGGTTTTGCTAGCATTGCAGAGGAAGCTCCCAATCTTGCTGCCAACATTGGAAGAAATGTTAAAACGCTCTTAACTAAAACTAGAGTAAATAACTCTGTACCCTCAAGAGTCGCGCGTGTGGTGCCCAGTGATTTTGTAAATGCTCCAACGCTTGCTCGTCCCGGTTTAAACGATGCATTTGTAACAGCTGCAGATGACATTGCAAACATAACTGATGCGTCTAACCTTGCTAGACGCTTGACATTAGTTGACGAGTTTGGAGAATTAAGAAGGGGACCATTTGCTGTTTTCGAGTTCGATACGCCAGCTGGTATTGCTTCGCCAATTCTTCGGACTGATACTGGTTTTGTTGGTAAAGGCTTGACTCAAGGAGGGGCAAGAGAGTTTGTAGTTCCGAATCTCCAACGTGAAGAGCTTAAAAACCTTAATATTAGGATATTGCCATGACTAAGTGTAGATGTGAAGAGCTAAAACACATCCATGGTAGGACAGCAGAAGATTACGCTAGATTGCATCTTCAAAAACTTTCCGTTAATTTTAACACATGGGAAATATTATATCAGTGTCCAATTACTAAGAGATTTTGGAAAGAATATTATCCACGTTCAGAAGCACATGGTGGTGGCCCACCAGAGCTAATTCAAATAACTTCTGAGGATGCTAAAAAGGACTTTAATCTGTGAATAGCCTTGTTAGTAAGGTAGAGAGGTAGGTTTGAGCACCAAAACTATTAAGCAGCTTTCCTTATTTCCGAGAGAAATCCCTTCTCATGTGCTCCCTACTAACCTTACAATGGCGTATCATCCTTTCCATAGATGGTTTAATTTTGTAGCTGGTTTTTCACCGGAGTTTGTTGCAAAATGCATAATTGATTCGTGTCTGGATTCTACAAGTCACATCTTAGAAGTCATTTCAAAACTCTCTTGAGAGTAAGTAAAGCACAAGCAATATGAAAGAAGCCGGAGTAAGTCTCAATCAATCGCTCATGTCGTACTATCAATCGGCGGAACTGACCCAGCCAAGCAAATGTACGCTCAACTATCCATCTCCTCTTGTACTGACGCATCTTGCGCCCATCCTGGTCAGTGGCTCGCTTATTGTTAACTCTAGCTGGGATTATTGGCTCAATACCACATCTTTTGAGTACCTTACGCAGCACGTTAGAGTCATAACCCCGATCTGTTATGAGTCTCTTGGGGCGCTTGCGTGGTCTCCCTGCCCTGTTAGTGCGCCTCACAGCGACGGCCCTGAGGGTATGTCCCAGCAACTTTACCTCTGACGGGGATGCCGAGTCCAGATATGCTCCCAGCGGAGTACCCGAGCCATCGACCAGAACCATCCACTTTGTGCCCCCTTTTTTAGCCGGGGCAAAGCTTCCATCGGCAAAGCACTCATCCCAGCGTATCTTGTCTTGGTCATTGAGTTGGGCTAAGAAAGCTCGCCACATCTCTAGCAGCACACCACTTGCCTCCCATTGGCGCAACCTGCGCCAACAGGTTGATGGACTACCGTACTCTTTGGGCAATTCGCTCCACTGTGCCCCAGTCCACAGAACCCACAAAATACCCTCAAAGCAGCGCCGGTCATCGGCACGGGGTCTGCCACCTTTAGGGCTCGGTTTATATCGGGGAAGATGTACTCGAAGCTTCTCCCACTGCTCATCAGTTAGTCCTCTCCATGACATACAGACAAATATCCATATCTGCTCATATCCTGCAAGGAGGTTTTGAAATGAGTTCTACTCTATGCAGTATGACAATCTGGATAGACTGATAGGAGCGAATGGCCCTTGGGGACCCGGTTCGTTTAATTATGATGCCATAGGAAACCGAACAAATAAGAATATATCGGGAGCCAATACCGACTATTCCTACAGCCCTTCGGATAACCGCCTGAGCGGTTATACACATGACGCAAACGGGAATGTGTTGCAGGATGATAATTTTACATATGATTACGACTCGGAGAACCAGCTAATTGCAGTAAGGAGTGGAGGGACAGTAATTGTTCAGTATCAATACGACGGGGATGGGAGGAGGATAAGCAAAACTGTCAATAATGGGGAGAAAACGTATTACGGTTATGGTACAGGAATCAATGTCCTGACTGAGTTTAATAGTCAGGGAGTGCCGAGATTTGATTACATATATGTGGGAAATAGGAACATATCAAGGGTCAATTTTGACAGCAATGGCGCAATACAGAGCAAAACGTTTTATCACACCGACCACCTTGGCTCAAATATAGCCATAACGGATGAAACAAGCACAGTAGTATGGGATCAGAGCTATCTCCCATTTGGGGATTTTTACAGTGGAACAGGCTCTATAGATAATACGCATCAATATACGGAGAAAGAGTTTGAAGAGGAGACAGGGCTTTATTATTACGGAGCTAGATACTACCACCCTGGATTTGGGAGGTTTATGTCAGTTGATCAAGCCGGAGGTGATCCAACTGATCCACAGAGTTGGAATCGTTACTCCTACACGCTGAATAATCCGTACAAGTATGTTGATCCTGATGGAAGAGAGCCGGTTACGGCAATAATAATTGGTGCCTCAGCCCTTGCTGGTCTAGGTGCTCAGATAAGTGGTGGAACAGCGGATTTATTAGTAGCCTATGGTATAATCACCCCTCGGGACCCATCTTACATTTACCTGAAATCTACTGAGGAAACTCTTAGTACCCTTAGCCTTGTTACGGGTTTAGTGGGTTTTGCTAGCATTGCAGAGGAAGCTGCTAATTTTGTTAATTTTGGAAGGAGTAGTATAACTAAAGCTACGGAGAATGTACCAGAAAAACTCTATCATTACACGTCGAGTAAATATGCGGGTGCTATCCTTGAAGGGGGACTAAGACCTGGCCAGAGCGGATTCGTTTATGCAACTCCCGAGGGAAATCTTAGCCCATTGCAAGCTATAGTTGATTTAGCTTTACCTCCTAATCGTGTTCCGGATGCGCTATTTGAAATTGATGTTGCAAAATTGAAGCAATTAAGAATCGATGTACCTCTTCCTAATCGAATTGGAAGAGCATATAATCAGCCTGGTGGAAAGTTAGAAATTCCAATTAACGGCAGAATCCCACCAGAAGCTTTAAAGAGGATTAGATGACTGGAGAACAATTAAGAGAATGGCTTGATGAAGAGTTGAATAATTATCCTGAGCGGACCAGTGGAGAAGAACTTTATTCCTTTTTTATTAAGCAAACTGAGAAATATGTTAAATCTAACCGTAGAGAGTTAATTGAGGCTTTAACTTATTGGTTAAGACTTCGGACTGAACCAAAAACAATGTTAGCTTTAGATGTTGCTGAAAAACACAATTTAACCGAACTCAGAGAAGAAATCGAGAACCTACTAAGAGATGTTGAAAATGGAATAGCTTTCAAGCCCTACTACGGTCAATTTATTACCAAAGCCCTTAAAAAGCTTTCGGGAAAAGAGGGGAGGGAAAAAGCATGAGCGATCAAAAAAGTAAGGAAGTATCGGGGAAGATTAGCTCGGCTGAAATTGATCAAGCCGTGCTTCAAAGATATTTGCAGGAAATAAGGGACAATCAGAATCTAGTGGCAGGATTTATGGGAGGAATCGTGGCTGCTGCCATTGGAGCCATTATTTGGGCAATGATCACCGCTGAAAAAAATCGCCAGTTTGTGTGGATGGCCATTGGGGTTGGATTCTTTGTAGGCTCTACTGTACGCCGGTTCGGTAAGGGTATTGATAGGAGCTTTGGTATAGTTGGTGCAGTATTGTCACTTTTAGGTTGTTTAGCAGGAAATCTGTTTTCTGCCTGTATCATTATTTCCTACCAGGAAGGCATGAACCTCTTAGAAGTACTTTCTCGACTAAATCCCCAAATTGTTGTGGAACTAATGAAAGTAATATTTGATCCAGTTGACCTTTTATTCTATGTAATTGCAATGTGTATGGGTTATAAATTTTCCCTCCGAACCATCACCAAGGAGGAGATGGCAAAAATGGTAAAGCAGAGTTAGCCGGAGAAGAAATTAACGTGAGTTCGGCATAGGGATTATATTCCAAAATATTTTCTTCTTCCCCATGAGTAGAGATAATCCCCACCTGAATCCTTTCCCCTTGAGGGGAGGTTATATGTAATAGTGGTCATTTTTATTGCTAATTCTTTCGTCGAATTCGCGCTAAATTACATCAAAGTGCTGGCTCAGTAATAGCCCTTGGGCCTCATGCGGATGGTCGTCTTCCACTTGTTATAGGGGGGTTTTCAGCTTATACTTTTATATTTAGTTTTGTGCAGTTTAGTGGAGGTTTAACGAATATATGATCTCTTATATTATGAAAAAAATCGTTGGCACCCAGAATGAAAGGGAGATTAAAAAACTCCGTTCAGTCGTTGCCCGCATAAACGAGTTTGAGCCTGAACTCATAGAGCTACCGACATCGGAGCTTAGGAAAAAAACAGACTATTTTAAAGAAGAGATAAAAAAACGGCTCAATGGCGATCTGGACGAAGGGGAATATCCCTCAAAACTGGAGGACGCCATCTGGGAAGTCCTTCCCGAAGCCTTTGCCGTAGTTCGAGAGGCGTCCCGAAGAACACTGGGGATGCGCCATTTTGATGTTCAGATGATAGGCGGGATTGTCCTTCATCAGGGAAAGATCGCAGAGATGAAAACGGGAGAGGGAAAGACGCTCGTTGCCGCTCTGCCCCTATACCTGAACGGCATTACTGGCTACGGCTCCCATCTTGTCACCGTAAATGACTATCTTGCCAGGCGCGACGCAACATGGATGGGACCGATCTATAAACTGCTGGGACTCAGGGTCGGGGTCATAAATCACGAGATCTCTTATCTTGTCGAGTGGGAAGACCCGGAGAGGGCTGAACACGCGATAAAGAATAACCTGAGCGTCTGGCCAAATGAGTTGATTGGGGTTGATGTGCCCGCTGAGAGGAACCTCGAGGCGCTTGCCGCATTTAAGACGAGGCTCGTTGAATGCCAAAGGAAAGAGGCTTATCTTGCCGACACCACGTATGGAACGAACAACGAGTTTGGTTTCGATTACCTTCGGGACAATATGAAATTCTCACTTGAGGATTATGTCCAGAGGGAGCTTAATTATGCGATTGTGGACGAGGTGGACAGCATTCTCATAGACGAGGCGAGGACACCGCTTATCATTTCAGGCCCGTCGGAGGAGTCCACTAAGCTCTATTACGAGATTGACGGTCTTGTAAGAAAGCTCAAAAAAGAGATTGACTTTACGATTGATGAGAAGACCCGACAGGTGACACTCACGGAGGAAGGCTCAACGAAGGTTGAAAGGATGCTTAACGTAAACAACATATACGACCCCGTAAATCTTGAGCTGCTCCACCACGTGATTCAGGGGCTTCGCGCCCATAGCCTCTTTCAAAACGATGTGGACTACATAGTCAAAGATGGACAGGTCGTTATAGTGGATGAATTTACGGGAAGGCTCATGCCCGGAAGAAGGTGGAGCGACGGGCTTCATCAGGCGATTGAGGCCAAAGAGGGAGTCGAGATAGAGAGCGAAAACCAGACACTTGCGACAATCACAATTCAGAACTATTTCAGGATGTACCGCAAACTCGCGGGGATGACGGGAACTGCCGACACGGAGGCGCTTGAATTTAAGAAGATATATAACCTGGACGTTGCCGTAATCCCCACGCACAAGCCTATGATAAGGATTGACTACAATGATTCCGTTTATAAGACCGAGCGTGAGAAATTCAATGCCGTTGCCGATGAAATAAAAAGGCTCAATACCCAAGGGAGACCCATGCTTGTCGGAACGACTTCGGTAGAGAAATCCGAGAGGCTAAGCAAGCTACTTGAGAAAATGAGGGTTAGCCATCAGGTCTTAAATGCGAAACAGCATGAAAGAGAGGCTGAGATTGTAGCGCAGGCGGGAAGAGTAGGGGCAGTTACAATTGCTACAAACATGGCGGGACGCGGAACGGATATAATCCTTGGAGGGAACCCGGAGTTTCTCGCAAAGGACATTATAAAGAGAAAGTTCAAGGTAGAGCTACACGAGGCCGAGCCTCATCAGTTTGAAGAGGCTATGCTTGAGGCAAAGGGTATTTGTGAGAATGAGAGGAAAAGGGTTCTTGAGCTGGGCGGGCTGCACATAATCGGCACGGAGCGCCATGAAGCCAGAAGAATTGATAACCAGCTAAGGGGTAGGTCCGGAAGGCAGGGTGACCCAGGCTCGTCTCGGTTCTATGTATCGCTTGAGGATGATTTGATGAGGATTTTTGCATCCGAGAAGATCTCAAAGATCATGGACAGGTTGGGATGGCAAGAGGGTGAGCCTATCGAGCATAAACTCATCTCAAAATCCATAGGGAGCGCGCAGGAACGGGTTGAGTCGAGAAACTTCGACATAAGAAAGCATCTGCTTGAATACGACGACGTTCTAAACACGCAAAGGGATGTGGTCTACACAAAGAGAAAAGAAATCCTCTCGGGTGAGAGCCTCAAGGAGAGCCTCTATGAGATGGCGGATGAGTTGCTGGAAGAAATAGTGCCGATTTATGTCCCCGAAAAGTCGAATTCACAAGAGCCAGATTTAAAGGGACTCTCCGATGCCATATACAGGAGCTTCAATTTACAGGTTAACTTTGACGGCTCCACAAACGGCCTCAAGAGCCGGGATGTAGTCGAGCTTCTGAGGGAGAAAATCCATCGCTCTTATGATGAGAAAGAGGCTCAAATAGGCTCTGAGACTATGAGACAGGTTGAAAGGTACATAATGCTTCAGACGCTTGATTATCTTTGGAAAGACCACCTTCTCAGTATGGACCATCTAAGGGAGGGAATAGGGCTGAGGGGCTATGGCCAAAAAGACCCGCTCCTTGAATATAAGAA
>Ga0209581_1003688_pt1 | contig 12937 bp, 7 predicted proteins | sample Coa_R2_FD_187160 | JGI IMG/M metagenome (GOLD analysis project Ga0209581, IMG submission 187160) | Surface soil microbial communities from Centralia Pennsylvania, which are recovering from an underground coalmine fire - Coalmine... | ecosystem: Environmental > Terrestrial > Soil > Unclassified ...
TTTCGGGTCGCCCGATTGCGTCGCCGCCTGCGCGTAATCCGCGGCGGCAGTCTTGGCATCGCCGTGCTGCAGCGCGAATTCCGCGGCCAGCACCAGCGTGGAAGCATTTTCACCGGGTTGCGCGGGGAGATTCAGGGTGCCCAGCGGCTGTTTGCCCGCTGCCGCCTTCTGCGGCGTGGAAGCGCAGCCGGCCAGCAGCAACGCAATGGCCATCAAAACCGCACCCAGCTTGAAGTTAAAATACCGCATCCGCACACTGGCTCCGCTCATCGACCTGCAAGGCGCAAGCTTAGCCGGTCGCACGATCCCTCAACATGCCGCTCATCGCTCTCGGGTTAAATCACCTCACCGCGCCGGTCGCCCTGCGCGAGCAGGTGGCGTTCGACCCGGAGAACACGCCGCCCGCCTTGACCGACCTGGCCGCGCAGAGCGGCGTGGAAGAAGCGCTGATCCTCTCCACCTGCAACCGCACCGAGTTGTACTGCACGGTCAGTGAAGGTGCCGAGGAAGCGCCGCTGACATGGCTGCATCGTCACCACCGCTTGAATCCAGGCCGGTTGGACGAGTTCCTCTATCGCCACGATGAAGATGCCGCGGTGCGGCACATGTTCCGCGTGGCCACAGGTCTGGATTCGATGGTGCTGGGCGAACCGCAGATCCTCGGCCAGGTGAAAGACGCGTGGCGCATCGCACACGATGCCGGCACGCTGCACGCGCCGATGGATCGCCTGCTGCAGCACGCCTTCGCCGTAGCGAAACGCGTGCGCACCGACACGCGCATCGGTTCCGCGCCGGTCTCGGTCGCTTACACCGCGGTGCGGCTGGTGGAACGCGCCTTCACCGATCTGCGCGAAGCCTGCGTGCTGCTGATCGGTGCAGGGGAAACGATCGAATTGGCCGCGCGGCATCTCACCGAAAGGCAGGTACGGCGGTTGATCGTCGCGAATCGCAACGTCGAAAATGCACGTGCGCTGGCCGAACGCTTCGGCGGCTACGCGATTCCGCTGGCCGATCTTCCGCTGCATCTGGCGGAAGCGGATATCGTCTTGTCCGCCACCGCCAGCCGCGCGCCGGTGCTGAAGCGGGCGATGCTGGACGATGCCTTGAAGGCACGCCGGCGCCGTCCGATGTTCCTGCTGGATCTGGCCGTGCCGCGCGACATCGAAGCCGATGCGGCGGAACTGCCCGACGTGTTCCTCTACACCATCGATGATCTGAAGCAGGTGATCGATGCCGGCCAGCGCTCGCGCGAGAACGCCGCGCGCGAAGCCGAAGTGATCATCGAATTGCAGGTCGAGCGCTATCTGGCATGGCGGCGTGCGGCGCTGCTGGATCAGCCCTTGCGCGCGTTCCGCGCCGAAGCCGAAGCGCAGCGCGATCAAGTGCTGGCGCGCGCGCGGGAGATGATCGCCAACGGCCGCGATCCCGCGGAAGCCCTGGAATATCTGGCGCACACGCTCACCGGCAAGCTGCTGCACACACCCAGCGTGCGCCTGCGCGAAGCCGCGCAAGCGGGCGATGCGGAATTGCTGCAAGCCGCGGCGCGCTTGTTCGACAACGACTCATCGCAATGAATCCCGCCTTGCGCGCCCGGCTGGAGCGGCTCGCCGAGCGCCACCAGGAAATCGGCGCGCTGCTGGCCGAACCGGAAATCGCTTCCGACCCCGCACGCTTTCGCGATCTCTCGCGTGAATACGCGCAATTGCAGCCGCTGGCCGAAACGCTGGCTGCCAGTCAACGCAATGCGCATGAACTGGAACACGCGCGCGCGATGCTCGCCGATCCCGATCTGCGCGAACTGGCGCGCGACGAAATCGCGCGATTGGAACGCGAGGCACAAAACCTGGACGAACAATTGCAGGCGCTGTTGATTCCCGCCGATCCGCGCGACGAGGCCAATCTCTATCTGGAAGTGCGCGCCGGCACCGGCGGCGACGAGGCCGCGCTGTTCGCCGGAGATTTGCTGCGCATGTATCTGCGCTACGCCGAGCGGCAGGGCTGGCGCACGGAAATCCTGTCCGCGAATGAAGGCGAGCACGGCGGCTACAAGGAAGCCGTGGCGCGCGTCGAAGGCCGTGGCGCGTTTTCGAAATTGAAATACGAATCAGGCACGCATCGCGTGCAGCGAGTGCCGGTGACCGAAAGCAGCGGCCGCATCCACACGTCGGCGGCGACGGTGGCGATCCTTCCCGAACTCGACGAAATCGAGGATGTCGAAATCAATCCCGCCGATCTGAAGATCGACACCTATCGCGCGTCCGGCGCCGGCGGCCAGCACGTCAACAAGACCGATTCGGCGATCCGCATCACCCACCTGCCGAGCGGCATCGTGGTGGAATGCCAGGAGGAACGCAGCCAGCACAAGAACCGCGCGCGCGCGATGTCATTGCTGAAGGCGCGGCTGCGCGACGAAGCACAGGCCAGGCAGACCGCCGAGCAAGCCGCCTCGCGCAAATTGCAGGTGGGCTCGGGCGACCGCAGCCAACGCATCCGCACCTACAATTTCCCGCAGGGGCGCGTCACCGATCACCGGATCAATCTGACCTTGCACCAGTTGCCGCAAATCCTGGAAGGCGATCTGGACGAACTGGTCGCCGCGTTGCAACGCGAGGCGCACGCGCAGGCGCTGGCCGAACTCGCGGGTGCGCACGCATGAGCGTGGCCTTCAGCGATATCGAAGACGTCGTGGCGCTGATCGAGCGCGGCGATGCGGCGGGCGCGGAAGCGCGCGCGCTGCAGGCGCTGAACACGCAGAAGAACGACGCGGAATTGACGCGCCTGCACGGTGTGGCACTGCTGATGCTGGGCCGCGCCGCGGAAGCGCGCGTGGAGTTCGAACGCGCGATCGAACTGGCGCCGCAGGAATTCGCGGCGTACTGCAATCTCTCGAGCGCCTTGCTGACCCTCGACGATCCGCCCGGCGCGCTGCACGCGATAGAGCGCGCGCTGGCCGTGATGCCGGCGAACGCGTCATTGTGGAACGCGCTGGCCAATGCGTGCGTCGCCTGTGGCGATCACCAGCGCGCGCGCAACGTCTATCGCGCCGCATTGAACGATGCGCCGGACGATCCGCGCCTGCTGCTGAACCTGGCCGCTACCGAAATGGCATTGGGCGAGATGACCGAAGCCGAGCGTCTGGTGCGCGCGGTACTCTCGCAAACGCAGGTGCCGCAGGCCTGGCTGTTGCTGGGACACATCCATCGCAGCCAACGCCAGTTCGAGCGCGCGCGGCAGGCTTACGAGCGCGGAGCGGCCCTGGCACCCGGCGACGCGATTTTTCCGCATCACTGCGGCCTGGTGGACGAAGAACTGAATCGTTTCGAATCCGCGCTCGGCGAATACCGGCGCGCGTTGAAGCTGGATCCGGATCTGGTGCCGGCGCTTTCGCAACTCGCCTTCGTGCAGCGGCGCGTCTACGACTGGCGCGACAGCGATGCCTTCGGCGCGAAACTGCGTGCGCTGGCGCTGCAAGGCAATCCCGACGTCGCGCCGTTCTCGCTGCTGGCGGAAAACTCGACCGCGGAAGAACAACTGGCCTGCGCGCGAGCGCAGGCACGGCGAGTGATCTCGCGCACCGGCGGCGGACGTCTGCTGCACGCCCCGGCGAAACCCTCCGACGCGCCGCTGCGCGTGGGCTTCGTCTCCGCGGGTTTCCACGCGCATCCGACCGCGCTGCTGGTCGCGCACATGTTCGAGGAACTGGCGAAGCTCGATCTGGAAATCCACCTCCTCGCCACCAGCCCCGACGACGGCAGCACGATCCGTCAACGGTTGCGCGCGGCCGCGCAGGAATTCCACGACGTGTCCACGCTGACGCCCGCGCTGGTGGCGCAGCGCACACGCGATGCGGGCGTCGACATCCTGATCGATCTTGACGTGTGGTGCGGCGGCGGCATGCCGGGCGCATTCGCGCTGCGGCCCGCGCCGATCCAGGTCAATTGGCTGGGTTATCCCGGCACCTCGGGCGCCGAGTTCTACGACTACATCGTCGCCGACCGCTTCGTGCTGCCGGAAGGTTTGCGCGAGCATTTTTCGGAACGCGTCGCCTATCTGCCGCGCTGCTATCAGCCCAGCGACGCCACGCGCGAAGTGTCGAATTCACCGCCGCGGCGCGCGTTCCATCTGCCGGAAGACGGCGTGGTGTTCGCAAGTTTCAACAATTCCTGGAAATTGAATGCGCAAAGTTTCGCGCGCATGTGCGCGGTGCTGCGCGAAGCGCCCAGCAGCGTGTTGTGGCTGCTGGACGCCGGCCGCGAAGCCGATGAACGCCTGCGCGCGATGGCGCAGGGTTACGGTGTCGATCCGCGCCGCCTGGTGTTCTCGCCCAAGCTGCCGCACGCGCAACATCTCGCGCGCCATGCACTGGCGGATCTGTTCCTCGACACGCATCCCTACAATGCGCACACCACGGCATCCGATGCGCTGTGGGCCGGCTGTCCGGTGCTGACCTGCCCCGGCGATACGTTCGCCTCGCGCGTGGCCGGCAGCCTCAATCATCATTTGAAGATGGATGCGATGAACGCGCGCGACGAACGCGAGTTCATCGAAACCGCCGTGAACCTCGCGCGCGATCCCGGCTCCCTGTCGGCATTGCGCATCCGCCTGCAGCGGCGCAAACGCGAAACCGGTCTCTTCGACATGCGCGGCTACGCACGCGACTTCGCCGCGCTGCTGCACGCGATGTGGCGCAAGAAGCGCGAGGGGATCGCGCCGGAAGATATCGAATCATAAAGCTAGGGTTCGCAACTCACCCCGAGCTGCGCGAGGCTCTCAATGTTGGGATTCGCTGCGCCACTTCCGCCCTACGCAGGCTGATGTTGCCCAGTTTGTCCAGCGAGTGCAGATGATCGCCAAGCCGGTGTTATCAGTGGCGCGGATGGCGAAAATGAAAGCGCCCATGCGTGCCCTATCACACAAGTCTTGCGGGGCAAAACAGGTAATCATCGGTACTCAGGTACCGTCCGATCTATGCATTGATGTCCCTTACCGTGTGACCACGTACCGTATCCATGAGTTATTGGATCACCATACATTACTCGACTACCAACCGTCGCAAACTCTTTTGATTGTTTTGAAAAAGTGGCGCACAGTTGAAACACCTTTTTGCTCATGCGCCTATATTCGTAAGGTCGACCATTCTTGGGATCGCGCGGGATTTCATCTTCACCCTTCTTTTTTATTTCTTCCAACGATTTTGGCAGCACCCCATTTGCATGATCGTACTCGATAAGTCGCCAAGACAGGCTGAGTATGTCATGTTCTCTTCGCTCATCATTCGCAATCTGTCTATGCCATTGAAAGATATAAAAGCCACCTATGATAAGAATGGCGAGCGTCAAAACAATGGCCGCGAAACGTAGCGCTCGTACTGAGGACATGAATTAATATCCTCCGTAAGTGCCGTTCATGACCTCCGGCACTAGGACATCTCGAATATCTTCCTCTCGCTGCTGAATAAGCGCCTTGCATTTATCGTCGTCGCATCTGAGCGACTTTAAAAACCTTTCGAGACACTCGTACTCGGCGTTGTACGCTTTTAACTCGGTGAACTTTCTTTCGTTGTCCGAACTTGGAGCCAAGAAACTGTTGCCGAGCAAAAGTGGCTTATACCAACGGCAAAGGCCTGGGTTTGCCCAATTTGCATCCTGTATGTGCGACTGCTCATGCGCGAGGGCGCAAATTCCAATCGCAGGGCACTCATCGAAGGGTGGCGGCAGATCTACAAATGTTCTCCAAGTTCCACTGTAGTCACAAAAAACACCGCCGCTTCCAGAAAAATCGCTGACCAGCTTAAATAGGCCTGACGGGTCGATGTGATCGAGAGGATTTGAGTCTACGTATGCGTAAGTAGACGGACCAGCCGTTACACCAATGGGGTCGGATTCAATATATCTTCCCGATGGTGGCTCATAGTCACGCCGGCCGTTATAGACCAGTCCCGTTTCAGCATCGAAGTACTGGCCGGGGAATCTCACATTGAGCGAGTAACCCGATCCACTCGCTGGCTTTTCCCCAAACGGGTTTTGCGTCCACGGCCAGGTCCAGATGGGGGTGCTGCTGGTTGTCGTGGTTACGGCTCGCGGCGTACCGAGGTGATCGGTGTAGACGTAGTGGATGCTTGAGTCGGCTTCCACCGTGGCGATCAGGGTGTCGTCGGCCCAGATGTAGCTGCGGCTGCTGGTCGGGCTGATGTATTCGTACAGCAGCTTGCCGGTTTCGTCGTAGACGTATTCTGTGGCTGATCCGCTGGCGGGCACCTTGCGCACGCGCTTGCCCTTGCCATCCAGCTTGTACTGCATGATGGTGCTGCCGTTCTGCTGGATGAGGCTCAGGCGGTTGGTGTTGTTGTAGCCGAGGCCATAGGTCCAGCCGTTGGCCTGCAGGGCCGTGGTGTTGCCGTTGGCATCGAAGGATCGAGCCGACGCATCCGCGCCGGTGATGCTGTTCAGATGGCGGGGGCCGTTCGTGTAGTGGTACACATTGACCGACCTGATCTCGGCTGTCACTTTACTCAACGGGTCCCCGGTGTTACAGATCTGCATTAAGGTCCGTCCACCCATCTCGACACTTTGAAGGCAACCAATCTGTCGCTCGCGTCGTAGCAAAACGTAACAGTCGTGGGTACGGTCATGATAAGAAAAGACAACCCGCCTGGCGTGTATATTGATAAACGTGAAACCACGGCTGAACTCTTAGGTGCACAATAATCCCTTGGCGGTACATCGAAGACATGTCCCGAGCCAAAAGTGGAAGATACGTCCGATGCGCGAAAACCAGCTCGGATTCGCGCATCCACTCGCTTTGTTACCAAGGTGGGCGCATACCATATCCAGTTGAAGGCTAACCAAGCCGCAAACAGTACCACTAGACACAACAGTACTCGCATAAATTGTTTCATGTACTTCGCCGTCTACTGCGTTGTGAACCGCAATACTACGTCTGCCTAGAATCTCGGTGCCAGCGGCTCTGGAGGGGGCTGCCAGAACTCCCCAATTGCGCCCGCAACATCCGGGACCGCTCCGCCAGCGTTCGTGATAATGCCGGCGGCTGCAGTATTCGAATTTGGCCCCCAAGGCACGTAATAGGGATTATGAAAATGATCTCCCTCGTTTATTACAGAGGCATCGAACTGTTTTGATGTCATGGATTCTGGCACCGGTATGTCGTAGTTAGCATTTGGCCCACCTGGGTTGTTGAAGGAGTCCCTGTCGGCGACGTAAGTAGGGTCTGTGGAAATCTTGGTTGGTCCTGTTGACCAACCTGGTGTCGAAAATTGTCGATCAATAATCTTTTTGGGCGGGCAATCATTGCTCCAGTGCCATACAAACACACCGCAGTGCCTTGCGATACTTATATTTCTCAATGGCCGACAAGTCATTGTTACGTTTGTGCCGTATGAATCTAGGAATGTGGTAGGACTGTCCAATGCGTATGAATATGTGTTTACGCCAGCCTCCAGTCCAATAGGATCGCTCTGCACATACCGACCGGCGGCCGGCTCGTAATCCCGGAAGTAGTTATAGTTCAATCCCGTTTCGGCATCGAAATACTGGCCGGGGAATCTCACATTGAGTGCATACCCGCTGCCACTCGCCGGCTTCTCCCCGAACGGGTTCTGCAACCACGGCCAGGTCCAGATCGGTGTGCTGCTGGTGGTGCTGGTGACCGCTCGCGGTGTACCGAGGTGGTCGGTATAGATGTAGTGGATGCTTGAGTCGGCTTCCACCGTGGCGATCAGGGTGTCGTCGGCCCAGATGTAGCTGCGGTTGCTGGTGGGGCCGACGTATTCGTACAGCAGCTTGCCGGTTTCGTCATAAACGTACTCTGTCGCGGAGCCGCTTGTGGGCACTTTCCTGACACGCTCTCCCCATCCGTCGAGCTTGTACTGCATTATGGTGCTGCCGTTCTGCTGGATGAGGCTCAGGCGGTTGGTGTTGTTGTAACCCAAGCCATAGGTCCAGCCGTTGGCCTGAAGTGCGGTGGTGTTGCCGTTGGCATCAAAGGATCTGGCCGATGCATCCGCGCCGGTGATGCTGGAGAGGTGATGGGTACCGGTGGCGTAGTGGTACACGTCCACCGGCGTGATGCTGGCTGTGTTCTTACTCAAGCGGTCGCCGGTCTTGCTGTAGCTGTACTTCTGCCACAGGGCGCCGGTGGCGTTATCCACTTCCTTCAGGCGATACAGCGGATCGTATTGATAGCTCTCGTTGGGCGTCGGTACGCCTGAGGCATCGCCTTCCTTGTTGATGTTTCCGAGCTGGTCCAGCGCGAAGTGCAGATTGATCGCCGAGCCTGCGATGTCGGTGGCGCGGTAGTTGGCGTCGTAGGTCTTGACGAGCGTCTGCCCGCCCGAGGCGAAGGTGTATTGAGTGGCCGGGCCGAACGGAAGATACGCAATCGAGCTCACGATCGGCGTGCTGCCATTGCTAACCGAGGCGATCCGTCCGTCCGCATCGCGGGTGTAGACGATGTCGGCGCTGCCCGGATAGTCGACTTCAATCAGGGCGTCGTAATTGGAATTGGTGGTGTCCAATGGATAACCTCATGCTGGGCTTGTCAGCCCACATTCCTTGAACTCACTTGACGTGAAACCAACATTCCTAACAAATAGGATGTAACACAAGGGATCAATAGGTAAAACGCTGGCTTAAAAACAAAAACCCAAACGAAACTTCCATCTTTCAACATGTTGAGTTTCTCTGAAACGCCCAATGTCGCATGGGACGAACTTACAAAAGCGGGTGACGTCAAAACCATCGCGGACTCGAACACCACGGCTACAAATAGACATACAATCACGCACAAAACAGCATTTTTAAGTGCTTGTGATTTCATAACTGATCACCTCTCGAGGGCTTTATCTTGACCATACGTATCGTCCGAGCACACTAACATGCCCTCTCCGCCAAAAGGATCGGGACAGTACTCACAAAGTTGCCCGTTTCCTCCGGTCGTTACGCCGCTATTGCGGTAGTCTTCGACCTCGTCAAAGTCTCTGGACTTGCTTGTCCAAGAACCATATTTGAAAATAAATCCGCATGATTGATTACCACCACAAGGACCTGGCTCTTTGGAGCATTCATAGCAAATTGACCTGCTTCTTTCCATACGATGTTGGTAAATATGCCAAGCACCTAGCCAATGGCAAGTTGAAAGAGATGGAAACATTTCGTTGAATATCGGTGTTAATGAAGGGTCTATACCGTGTTCCTTTTTATCAGTTATCCAGTCCGTTGTTTCATCAGGGAGCGGGAGACACCACATCCCGGTGGGATCTATGGTTATTAGCGGCATCTGCGCTGTGTAACTATATGTGTTGTAACCACCGCCAAGCCCGACAGGATCGCTTTGAGGATAGCGTCCGGTCGCGGGTTCATAATCGCGGAAATAGTTGTAGTGCAGCCCCGTCTCCGCATCGTAATACTGGCCGGGAAACCGCACATTGAGCGCATAACCGCTGCCACTCGCTGGTTTTTCACCAAACGGATTCTGCGTCCATGGCCAGGTCCAGATTGGCGTGCTGCTCGTAGTGGTTGTTACGGCCCTGGGCGTGCCGAGGTGGTCGGTATAGATGTAGTGGATGCTTGAGTCGGCTTCCACCGTGGCGATCAGGGTGTCGTCGGCCCAGATGTAGCTGCGGTTGCTGGTGGCACCGACGTATTCGTACAGCAGCTTGCCGGCTTCGTCGTAGACGTATTCGGTTGAGGTGCCGCTCGTGGGCACTTTCCTGACACGCTCTCCCCATCCGTCGAGCTTGTACTGCATGATGGTGCTGCCGTTCTGCTGCACGAGGCTCAGGCGGTTGGTGTTGTTGTAGCCCAGGCCATAGGTCCAGCCGTTAGCCTGGAGTGCGGTGGTGTTGCCGTTGGCATCGAAGGATCTGACCGAGGCATCCGCGCCTGTGATGCTGTTCAGATGGTGGGTCCCGGTGGCGTAGTGGTAAACGTCCACGGGCGTGATGCCGGAGGTGTTCTTGGATAACCGGTCGCCGGTCTTGCCATAGCTGTACTTCTGCCACGGGGCGCCGGTCGCAGTGTCCACTTCCTTCAAGCGATACAAAGGATCGTACTGATAGCTCTCGTTGGGCGTGGGCACACCCGCAGCGTCGCCTTCCTTGCTGAGGTTGCCGAGCGGGTCCAGCGCGAAGTGCAGGTTGATCGCCGAGCCTGTGATGTCCGTGGCGCGATAGTCGGCGTCGTAGTTCTTGATAAGCGTCTGCCCGCCAGCGGCGAAGGTGTACTGGGTGGCGGGGCCAAATGGCAGATAGGTGATCGAGGTGACGATCGGTGTGCTGCCGTTGCTGACCGAGGCGATCCGGCCATCCGCATCGAGGGTATAGACGATGTCGGCATCGTTGCCCGGATAATCCACCTCCATCAGCCGGTCGGCCAGGTTCCAGACGTAACGGGTGGTCGCGGTGACGGTGGCGATCGTCTGGGTCTTGGAGATCACGTTGCCGCGCCGGTCGTAGCAATAGATCGTGCTGCCGCTGCTGTCGGTCATGCGGGTCAGCCGGCCGATCGGATAGGAGCTGGCGCAGCCGGTCGTGCTGTTGGGTTCGTCGTAGTAATAGTGGACGTTGAGCGTGCTGGTCGGGTAGCTGATCCCGGTCAACCGGTTCAGCGCGTCATAGGTATAGGTCGTCAGTACGGTCTTGGCATCGGTCTGCGTGATCCGGTTGCCCGCGGCATCGAACGTGTAGTGCGTGGTGCCGGTATCCGGACTCTGCAACTGGCCCAAGTCATTGAGGCCGTTATAGGTGTAGTTCGTGATGAGGGTGTTGGGGTCGGTGACCTGGGTCAGGTTGTCGTGGCTGTCGTAGCCGAAAGAGGTAGTGGTGTTCTGCGTCGCGGGATCACTGCCGTTGTAATTCTGGATGGTTTGTGAGAGACGATTCAGGGCGTCGTAGTTGGAATGGGTGGTGATGGTGTAGGGATCGGTGGCATCCGTGCGGTTGCCGTTCGGATCGTACTGGTAGCTCGTGTCGTGGCTGTAGGCATCGTAGTCGTGGTCCAGTTGGCCCAGCGTGTTGAAGTGCCGGGACAGCGTGCGCGAGGGCGCCGAGCTGCCCGCCGCGTAGGTGTCCTCTTCCGTGCGGTTGCCGGCCGCGTCCAGCGTGTACTTGATGTAGTTGCCTTGCGAATCGGTGATCTGGGTGAGCCGGTGCGCGTCGTCGTAGTCGTAATGGGTGTACACACCATCGGATTGCGTCACCTGTTTCACAGTGCCGACCGGCCAATAATCGATCGTGGTGGTGGCATCCTGTGAGGACGGCGAACCGTCCGCATTGGCGCGCACCGTGCGGGTGTGTAGCCAGCCCCGCGGCGTGTACGTGAAGTCGGTCAGGACGCCATTGGCATCCTTGCTGCGCGCGACGCGACCGTTTTTGTCGTACGCCACGGTTTCCGTGACGTGGCCGAGCGCGTCCGTCACCTTCCAAAGATCACCGGCGCGGTGGCAGGCGCCGCCTGGCATGCCGCAGCCGGATTCGTCGGTGGTGGAGTAGTACGTGTATTGCGTGACGTCGGAAACGTCGGTGCGCGGGCCATCCACGCTCAATAGCAGGCCGATCAACGGGCATTGACCGCCATCAACTACATTGCAATACGTGTAAGTCCAGCGGCGCACACCGGCAGGCGGCGTGCCGGTATTGGTGCAGACGTAGCTGGTCGCGCCTGAAACCGTCGGATCATCTTCGCACTTAGCCAGCACTTGCCCACGAGAGTTGTACAGCCAATCGGTCTTGGCGGTGAGATTGCTGTTGGCATCCAGCACCTGCCGATCCAGCGGATTGCGCAGCACATCGTCCCATTGCGTGTTGGTCGTGCGCTGGACGGATGTGCCCTGAGCTTCTATGCGTTGGGTTTCCAGCCCCGCCGCGCTATAGGTATACGCAGTGATGTTGTTGTTCCAATCCTGGCTGCCTTCGAGATAGCCGTTGCTGTCGAAAGTGGTCACTGCGCCGGCGCCGCAGTCAGGACAAGGGTCTCCCGTAATCGTGGCGATCTTGTTACGACCTTCAACTACTTGGTACGTGTAGGTCCGAACGGCTCCCAAGGCATCCGTGATCGTCGCGCTTCCGTCGGCGTTGTAAACAATCGAAACTGCGTCGGCGCCACCGGCCAGGCTGTCGCCGTTGGCCTTCCCATCTGCATCGTAGGTGAAGCTCGCGTAATCCGTACCGTTTTCATCGACAATTGTCGCAAGCAACGCGGAAATTTCCCCGTCCTTGTATTCGTATTTCAGAAAATTCGTGTCCGGATATGTCACCTTTGCCAATCGTTGGTTCGAGTCGTAGTCGTAACCAATGGACGAGCCGTCCGGCTGCGTGACCGATGTCAGCAAGCCATTGGTATATCCGAAGGACAAGCTTCGCCCGAAACTGTCCGTCACACTTTGCAGGCTGTTGTCCCCGTTGTAAGCCAAACTGCGAACATAACCGTTCTTGTCGGCAAGGGACGCCAAGCTCCCATTGTCATTGTAATACTCGGAATTTCCATTCTCATCGACCAGCTTGTATCCACTAGAAATAACCGTCAGAACCAATGGAACATCCTTGTTGGTGGTACAAGAACCGTTAATGCAGAAAAAATCGTAAACGCTGCCATCGGAGCGGGTAATTGCTAGCGCAGCGTAAGTATTGGGCTCGTAAGAGGTCGACAGTACGGTCGATGCTGTATTGGCGGGTTGTAGACAGCCAGGGTTTGCCCGGTTGAAAGGTTGCAAGTGTCGGTTGCACTGTCATAGGACGCGATGGCTCCCGCAGTTGCCGGCCACGCCTTCGCTGCGGCGGGCGCAATGGTGGACCAACCGGAAACGCACGCATCAGCCGCCGTATCGTAGACGTCCGACACGTAGGCCATACCGGCCACTGGATTGGCCAGCGAGTTATATAGAGAGCTGATGTGAGCCGCGTAGTTGTGCTGCCAGTTAAAGC
>Ga0209581_1003689_pt1 | contig 12932 bp, 14 predicted proteins | sample Coa_R2_FD_187160 | JGI IMG/M metagenome (GOLD analysis project Ga0209581, IMG submission 187160) | Surface soil microbial communities from Centralia Pennsylvania, which are recovering from an underground coalmine fire - Coalmine... | ecosystem: Environmental > Terrestrial > Soil > Unclassified ...
AAGGAGATGGCATGAATGAGCGGTGAGCGGCCTTGGCGCCCGATGCTAGAGCGTTGGGGGAGGCGGATAGGTTGCAGGCCGGATCGGTTTGTTAGGGCTGTTGACCCTGTAAAGGAGATTTGCCGCCGCCTGCCGCCGAACGACCAGCTTGAGGCCCGGGATTTTCCGGTGACCTCGTATAGGAGTCTGGCCGGGCCGTTCATGCCCTCTTGCGCGGCGTTGGCGCGCCGCATTTGCGGGCTCCGCCTCATCCCAACGAGCGGAGCATAGCCATGTCCTTTGTCGGCGTCGATCTGCATACCAACAGCTTTACCGCCTGCCGCCGCGAAGCGGACGGGAGCGAGAGTTTCGAGAGCTTCACCCTGTCGCGGGCCGATCTGGGGCGGTTCTGCCTGACGCTTGACGCCGACGATGAGGTTGCCTTCGAGGCGACCGGCAACAGCGCCTGGTTCCGCGACCAGGTGCTGCCGTGCGTCGGCCGCGTCGTGGTGGTCAATCCCAGCCAGTTCAAGGTGATCCGCCAGTCGGTCAAGAAGACCGACCGCCACGACGCGCGGGCGCTGGCGCTGTTCCTGGCCAAGGACATGCTGCCGGAAACCCGGGCGAAGACGCAGGCGGAGAGCGAGCTCGGCTCGCTGACCCAGACGCGCGATCTGCTGGTCAAGCAGCGCACCCGCCTGTTGAACAAGGTCCATGCATTGCACAACCGGCACGGCATCAAGCTCAAGCGGGAGAGCCTGGCGAGCCGCAAGCGGCTGCTCGCGATCACGCCCGAGCCGTTCACTCCGCTCGAATGGATCGAACTGGAGATCGTGCGCGACCAGGCTCTGTCGCTGACCGAGGCGATCGGCAAGATCGACAGCGCCATCGAAGCGGCCGCCAGCGCCCTGGACGGGTACCAAAGCCTGACCTCGATCAAGGGCATCGGGCCGCGCGCCGCGGCCGTCTTCCTGTCGACGATCGGCAACATCCGGGACTTCGCCAGCGCCGACAAGCTGGCGGCCTATTTTGGCATCGTACCCCGCGTCAGCCAGTCGAACGAGACCGACAGCCGCGGCCGGATCACCAAGCGGGGAAGCCGGCTGGCCCGCACCGCGCTCGTGCAATGCACGCTGATCGCCACCCGCTACTCGCCCTATCTGAAGGCCTATTACGACCGCATCCGGCTGCGCCGCGGCAGCGGCAAGGCGATCATCGCCACCGCCCGCAAGCTGCTCGCCATCATCTACGACACCCTGAAAAATGGCCGGGTCTTCACAGACTTCGCCGCATTCCAGTTCCAGCCCGGTCACGTCCCTGCTGGACAATCATCATAGGAGGGAGGCGGCGATGACCCCGATGCCCGTGCTCGCCCGCCGCAGCTTTCTGATCGGCGCCGCCGCGGCCGGCGGCGGCCTGTCGCTCGGCCTGGCGGTGCCGTTCGCCGGCGCCGAGGAGGCGACGCCGGAGATCAACGCCTGGGTGGTGATCAAGCCCGACGACACCGTCGTCATCCGCATCGCCCGCTCCGAGATGGGGCAGGGCACCCTGACCGGGCTCGCCCAGCTCGTCGCCGAGGAGCTGGAGTGCGACTGGTCGAAGGTGACGACCGAATACCCGACCCCGGGCGAAAACCTCGCGCGCAAGCGGGTGTGGGGCAATTTCTCGACCGGCGGCAGCCGCGGCATCCGCGAGTCGCAGGACTACGTGCGCAGGGGCGGCGCCGCGGCGCGGATGATGCTGATCGAGGCGGCGGCGCGGGAGTGGCAGGTGCCGGCGGCGGAATGCAGCGCCGCCAATGGCATCGTCACCCATCGGCCGAGCGGGCGAAAGCTCAGCTACGGCAAGCTGGCCGCCGCGGCGGCCAGGCTCGACCCGCCGCAGGAGGTCGCGCTCAAGGACCCGAAGGACTGGAAGATCGCCGGCAAGCCGCTGAAGCGGCTCGACACCCGCGACAAGCTGACCGGCAAGCAGATCTATGGCATCGATCTCAAACTGCCCGGCATGCTGACCGCCTCGGTGCGCGCCTGCCCGGTGTTCGGCGGCACCGTGCGCTCGTTCGAGCCGAGCAGGGTCGAGCACATGCCGGGGGTCAAGAAGGTGGTGGCGGTCGGGGCCAACGCGGTCGCCGTCATCGCCGACAATTTCTGGAACGCCAAGACCGCGCTCGCCGCCCTGCCGGTGGTATGGGACGAAGGGCCGAACGCGGCGCTGACCAGCGCCGCCATCGCCGAGACGGTGAAAGCGGGGCTCGACGCCGACGAGGCCTTCGTCGGCAACAAGGCGGGCGACGTCAAGGCGGCGCTGGGCGGCGCGGCGAAGACGGTCGAGGCGGTCTACGCCTACCCGTTCCAGAGCCACGCGACGATGGAACCGATGAACGCGACCGCGCGCTACACCCCGGAGAAATGCGAGGTGTGGTGCCCGACCCAGAACGGCGAGGCGGCGCTTGCCGCGGCGGCCGAGGCCTCGGGCCTGCCGGTGAGCAAATGCGAGGTCTACAAGCTGTCGCTCGGCGGCGGCTTCGGGCGCCGCGGCCGGTCCGACTACGTGCAGCAGGCGGTGGCGGTCGCCAAGCAGATGCCGGGGGTGCCGATCAAGCTGATCTGGACCCGCGAAGAGGACATGACGCACGATTTCTACCACCCGCTGACCCAGTGCAAGCTGACCGGCGGGCTCGACAAGGACGGCAACCTCGTCGCGCTGCACATGCGCCTCTCGGGCCACTCGATCCTCGCCTCGCTGGCGCCGCAGAACCTGAAGAACGGGATGGACCCGGCGGTGTTCCAGGGGCTCAACCCGGGCGGCAAGGAAAGCGCCTTCGGCTACAACGTGCCGAACCTGCTGATCGACCATGCGATGCGCAACTCGGCGATCCCGGTCGGGTTCTGGCGCGGCGTCAACACCAACCACAACGCAATCTACGTCGAATGCTTCATCGACGAATGCGCCCATGCCGCCGGCCAGGACCCGCTCGAATACCGCCGCAAGCTGCTCAAGCCCGAGCATTTCGCGGTGCTGAAGGCGGCCGCCGACAAGGCCGGCTACGGCAAGCCGCCGCCCGGGCGCCATCACGGCATCGCCCAGATCATGGGCTACGGCAGCTATGTCGCCGCCTGCGCCGAGGTCTCGGTCGGCCAGGACGGGCGGCTCAAGATCCACAAGATCGTCGGCGCCACCAATCCCGGCCACGTCGTCAACCCGGCCCAGGTCGAGCGCCAGGTCGCCGGCTCGTTCGTCTACGGGCTGTCGGCGATGCTGTACGGCGAATGCACGATCGCCGGCGGCGCCGTCGAGCAGACCAATTTCGACGGCTACAACGTGATGCGGATCGACGAGATGCCCCAGGTGGAGACGGTGATCATGCCGTCCGGCGGGTTCTGGGGCGGGGTCGGCGAGCCGACCATCGCGGTGGCGGCGCCGGCGGTGCTCAACGCGATCTTCGCGGCGACCGGCAAGCGCATCCGCACCTTCCCGCTGATGCATCACGACCTGCGCGCGACCTGATGCGCGGCGCCGCGTGCCTGGCGATGGCGCTGCTCGCGGCGCTGCCGGCGCAGGCGGCCTCGCCGCCGGCGGGAGCCAGCTCGTGCTCGGGCTGCCACCCGCCGCGGCCCTCGACGGCGACGCCGGTGCCGCCGCTCGCCGGCCGCGCCCCGGCCGAGATCGTCGCGGCGCTGCGCGCCTTCCGCTCGGGAGCCCGGCCGTCGACGGTGATGGGCCGCATCGCCGAAGGCTTCACCGACGCGGAGGCGGCGGCGATCGCGGCCTGGTATAGCGGCGAGCCGAGATGATGCGGCGCCGCGACGTGCTGCTGCGCGGCGCCGGGGCCGCCTTTGCCGCCGGGCTGCCGCGCCTCGCCGTCGCGCAGGGCAATAGCGGCCACGTCGTCGTCATCGGCGGCGGCTTTGCCGGGGCGAGCTGCGCCCGCGCGCTGAGGCGGCTCAACCCGGGCCTCGCCGTCACCCTGGTCGAGCCGGTGCCGGTGTTCACCGCCTGTCCGTTCTCGAACGAGGTGGTGGCCGGGCTGCGCGACCTGAAGGAACAGCAGTTCGGCTACGACGGGGTGCGCGGCGACGGGGTCGTCGTCGCCAAGACGCGCGCCGTCGCGGTCGACGCCAAGGCGCAGGCGGTCACAGTCGCCGACAATACCCGCCTGACCTACGACCGGCTGGTGGTCGCGCCCGGGATCGATTTCCGCTGGGATGCGCTGCCCGGCTACGACGAGGCGGCGGCGGCGCGCATGCCGCACGCCTGGAAGGCGGGATCGCAGACCCTGCTGCTGCGCGACCAGCTCGCGGCGATGCGCGACGGCGGCCTCGTCGTCATCGCCGCGCCGGCCAACCCCTATCGCTGCCCGCCCGGCCCCTACGAGCGGGCCAGCCTGATCGCCCACTTCCTGAAGCGGCACAAGCCGCGGGCGAAAGTGCTGATCCTCGACGCCAAGGACGGGTTCTCGAAGCAGAAGCTGTTCGAAGCCGGCTGGGCGGCGCTGTATCCCGGGCTGATCGAATGGGTGCCGCTGTCGCAGGGCGGCAAGGTCACCTCGGTCGATCCCGGGACGCTGACCCTGGTCACCGATTTCGCCACCCACAAGGCGGATGTCGCCAACGTGATCCCGCCGCAGCAGGCCGGCCATGCCGCGACGCTGGCCGGGGTGGCCGACGCCACCGGCTGGTGTCCGGTCGATCCGGCCAGCTTCGCCTCGCGGCTGCAGCCCAACATCCATGTCATCGGCGACGCGGCGATCGCCGGGGCGATGCCGAAATCGGCCTTCGCCGCCAACGCCCAGGCCAAGGTCTGCGCCGCCGCGATCGTCGCCCAGCTCGCCGGCGGCACGGCCCCGGCGGCAAAGCTGATCAATACCTGCTACAGCCTGGTCGCGCCGGATTACGGCATCTCGGTCGTCGCGGTCTATCATCCCCAGGGCGGGCAGCTCGTCGAGGTTCCCGGCAGCGCCGGCACCAGCCCGCTCGATGCGCCGGCGGCAACCCGGGCGCGGGAGGCAAGCCTTGCCGATGGCTGGTTCCACACGATCACCGGCGAAGCTTTCGGCTAGCCTCGCGGCGCTGATCGCCGCGGCCGCGGTTCCGGCGCGGGCGGACGAGGCGCCGGTGCCGTACCGCGTCGTCGGCGACGCGATCCCGCAATCGCTGACCGGCCGGCCCGGCGACCCGGCGCGCGGCCGCGCCATCGTCGCCGACCGCCGCGTCGGGCTGTGCCTGCTGTGCCACAGCGGCCCGTTTCCGGAGCAGCGCTTTCAGGGCAATCTCGCGCCGAGCCTCGCCGGCGCCGGGGCGCGGGCGACGCCGGGCCAGCTCCGCCTGCGCCTCGTCGATGCCACGCGGCTCAACCCGGACACGATCATGCCGCCCTACTACCGGGTCGCCGGGCTCGACCGCGTCGCCGCCGCCTATCGCGGCAAGCCGATCCTCGACGCCGCCCAGATCGAGGACGTGGTCGCCTTTCTCGCGAGCCTCAAATGATCCGCCGCCGCGATTTCGCCCTCGGCGCCGCCGCGGCGGTGCTGGCGCCGCCGGCCCGGGCGGAACGGCCGGCGCTCGACGAGATGGTCCGCCGCATCACCGGCGGCGCCGCGCTGCGCCCGGGCCGGGTGACGCTCGACGTGCCGCCGCTGGTCGAGAACGGCAACGCGGTGCCGCTCGCGGTCGCGGTGGACAGCCCGATGAGCGAGGCCGACCACGTCAGGGCGATCCACGTCGTCAACGAAAAGAACCCGCAGCCCCAGGTCATTTCGGCCGTGCTCGGCCCGCGCGCCGGGCGGGCGCGGCTCGCCACCCGGATCAAGCTCGCCGACTCGCAGAAAGTCGCGGCGATCGCCGAGATGAGCGACGGCAGCTTCTGGGGCGCCACCGCCGAGGTGGTCGTCACCATCGCCGCCTGCGTCGAGGAGGTCAAATGACCGCCCGGGTGCTGATCAACGTGCCGAAGACGGCGAAGCGCGGCGAGATCATCGACATCAAGACCTTGATCGCCCACCCGATGGAGACCGGCTACCGCACCGGCCCCAACGGCACGATCCTGCCGCGCGACATCATCACCCTGTTCACCTGCGCCTATAACGGCGTCGAGGTGTTTCGCGCCGAATTGTCGCCGGCGGTGGCGGCCAACCCGTTCATCGCCTTTTCCACGGTCGCGACCGAAAGCGGCACGCTCGAATTCCGCTGGCGCGGCGACAACGGCTTCGCCGCGAGCGCGACGGCGGCGATCGCGGTCGAATGAGGCTGCCGCTCGTCGCGCCGCTGCTGCTGTGCGCCGGGATCGCCGCGGCCGGCGAGATCGCCCCCGCCGACCGCCGCTCCGACAGCGTGCTGATGCGCCCGGAACTGCGCGCGATGCAGGACGACGACAGCGCCAATCCCGGCATGCTCGCGGTGCTCGACGGCGAGGCGCTGTGGAACGCCGGCGACAAGCCTTGCGCCTCGTGCCACCCCGGCGGCATGAGGGGGGTCGCCGCCCGCTACCCGGCGATCGACGCCGCGCTCGGCCGCCCGGTCGATCTCGAAATGCGCATCAATCTGTGCCGCACCCGCCACCAAAACGCCGCGCCGTTTCCTTACGAAAGCAAGGAATTGCTGGCGCTGTCCGCCTATGTCGCGCACCAGTCGAAGGGGCTGCCGATCGCGGTCGCCGACGACGCCGCGACGCATCCGTTCATCGCCGAGGGGCGCGCCCTGTTCACCCGCCGCCAGGGCCAGCTCAACCTGTCCTGCGCCCAGTGCCACGACGACAACTGGGGCAAGTCGCTGGCCGGCGCCACCGTGCCGCAGGGGCAGCCGACCGGCTACCCGATCTACCGCCTCGAATGGCAGGGCATGGGCTCGCTGCAACGGCGGCTGCGCGCCTGCCTCGCCGGCATGCGGGCCGAGCCCTATCCCTACGGCGCGCCGGAATATGCCGCGCTCGAACTGTTCCTCGCCTTCAGGGCGCGCGGCCTGGCCATGGAAACGCCGGCGGTGCGGCCGTAGGCCGTGCCCTCAAGGCAATGCGGCGTCGACGGCGACGTTGGCGAGCTGCTTCCACTGCGCCAGCGTGCCGATCTGATAGCTGTCCCTGATGCCGTCGAAGAACATGATGAAAAAGCAGGCCGCATCGCGCATCGTGACATAGGCGCGGCCCATATCGTCGGCGGAGACCCGCGGGGACCGGCGCAGGTGCTGTTCGAGCGCCCAGCTCCGATGCCCGGCGCCGAGGTCGATGGCGTCGTGCCGCTCCAGCGCGTCGACGATCTTCTGCGCGAACGGATAGCACCGCCGCAGGCGCTCGTAGGTTTCGACGCGCGCTCCCGGCGCGGCATTGTCGGGCGGCTGCATGACGGCGAACAGGCTGCCGTATTCGACCAGGGTGCGCGAGGCGCGCTCGAACAGAAAATTGATCAGCGCCGTCGTCGTCGCGATCGCGCAAATCGGCCGCAACCGGGCGGCTGCCACGCCGGTGGCCGACAGCCCCTCTTCGAAGAGTTCGTGGTGCTTGGCTTCCTCGGCGAAATGCCGCCAATAGGGCGCCATTGTCGCGGCGTCATGGTCGAAACGGGCGATGCCTTGCGCCATGTACGTCGTCGCCGCGCGGACGTAGAAATAGAACTCGATGGCGAAGCCGAGGAACACCTCGCGGCTGGCCTGCCCGGAAAAGAGCTGCTGCAGCACAGGATTTGCCGCGACCCGCAAATTGTGAAAGCGGGCGGCCGCGCGCAGCTTTTCCAGCGCCTGCTCGGTCGGCCAGCCGGACCGGTAATCGCGGAGGTCGAGGACGACGCCCGCTTCGCGAAGGAACGCGAGATGCGAGCGAACGGCCGCTTCGCTGCACGCCGCCTCGAGCGCCAATTGCGGCATGGCGCGCGTGCCGTCGGCCCTGCGCGCGACCGCCAGTACGAGCGCCGCGCTCGCACCGGAAAAGCACAGCCTCTCCGCCGGCGTTTCGACGACGACGGTACCGTCGTAGCCGGCCATCCCGGGGTTCATGTCGGGGTGCCACAGCGGCACCGAGTCGGGGCCGAACGAGCTCACCTCAGGCAAAGCCCCGGCCCGAGGCGCGGTAGTGCTCCCGGCTTGCCGGCCCGAAAGCGCGTGCGCCCGCGCCCGTGTAGACGCGGTACAAATCCCTGAACCAGTAGACGAGGGTATCCTTGAAGCCCGCCGCCGTGTCGATGACGTCGTTCGCGACGGTTGCCTCGATGCGGTCGAAATGGCCGAGGATCCGCTCGCAGATCGAGCCGTGACCGTAAGCTGCGTCGAGCAGGACGTGTTCGAGCAGCGGCTCGACAAACCCCGAGCCTTCGCCGTCGTAGCTCACGGTCAGTGCGTTGTAGAACTCGACGGCACGCGCCGCGTCGCTACCGCTCGATTCGAGCAGTCCGGAACACGCCATGTAGTGCAACGGGCCGCGTCGCGCCGCCATCCGCGCGAAGTTGATGATCGCCTCGGTCGAGGGCAACGGCGTCGTCTGCGCGAAGGCGACCTTGCGCCGGCGCAGCGCCTCTTCGAAAAATTCGTGGTGGTTGTACTCCTCGAGGTGGTGATCGAGGAAATACGGCATCACTCTTTCGTCGTGGCAAAGGCTCGTCGCGTAGGACAAGCGGGCGGCGGCGCCGCGAATGAAATGGTAGCTTTCGAGCAGCCAGCCGTCGACGAGGCCGGAGCTCGCCTTGCCGGCGGGGAGAAAGCGCCAGAGCGGCTGGCTGAACATCTCGACGTTCCAGGCCGCATAGCGGCGGCGCAGGATATCCCGGAACAGGCCGGCGGGGATCGTGGCGCGGGCGGGAAGATCGGGGCACAGGAGCCCGCTCTCGCCGCAGGCCGCGATGACGACGGCGGCAAGATCGAGTGCGACGCCTTCGCGGCGGCAGATCTCCTCGGTCGAGGACCGGCCGTCGCAGCCCGACAGGAACCTGAAGGCGACCGCGGGATCGACCCCGGTTATCTCATAGGCGCAGCCGTCCGCCTCCAGGACCAGCGATTTCCCGGAAATCGATACGCGATCGACATGCCGGATTGCCGGGCGGGCCTGGAGGTCCATGCGGCAAGCCGGAAACGACGGGGCCGCTATGCGCTACGGCCCGCCCCGATCATTTCGATATGACACCGACATGGATGGGGTTGGTCGCCTTGCGCTCGCGGCGGACCCGGACGGTGATGTCGGAGATTTTCGACTCCTTCTCGACGACCGTCACATCCTTCGCCCGACCGGGCGGGACCTCGATGACGATGCGGTCGGCATCCTGAGACTGTGCCACGCGGTCCTCCCTCGAAGGCGAGTTGCGACGGCACTGTGATGCAAAACGCTCCTCCTGTCGACTCAGCTCGGTGGTGCCGTCTCCGCCGCGGCTTCGCCCGCCGCGATGCGCAGCCCCGACAGAAACAAATCGCGGTGGTCGGGGTGACGCAGATAATCGGCGTCGGGTATGACGACGCGGGTCATCGTGCGCAGCCGCGCCACCACCTCTCTCGCCTCGTCGAGACGGCCGAGGTGTGCGTAACAGGCCGCGAGGAAGCGGCGCGGGTTGAGAAAGCTCGGATCCTCCTCGATGGCGATCAGCAGTTTCGGTACCGCCTCGTCGAAGCGGCGGCTGACGAAGTGTGCCGCGCCGATGCGGAAGAACGTGTTGCCGACGCGGGCGCGCGGGCTCAGCTGCAGCGCCCTCTGCGCATGCTCGATCGCGGCGTCGGGCTGGCCGCCCCAGAACCGGATGTTGGCGCTGACGTGCCAGCCGCGGGCGAAGCTGGGATTGAGCGTCAAGGCGCGGTCGACAAGCGCCATCATGGTGCCGATGTCCTCGCCGAAATAGGCGAGCGCCTCGGCGGCGTTGGCGATGATGGCGGGATCGTCGCCGGCGACTTTGAGCGCGCGGCGGGCAAGATCGACGCCCTTGAGGCGGTCGCCTTCGGGGTCCTTGCTTTCGCCGTCGATCATCAGCCGGGCGCAGCAGAACGCCGCCCACGCCAGCGCCGGGCCGTAGCCGGGATCGCGGGCGATCGCCTGTTCCATCAAGCCCAGCGCCTGCGGCGTCTGCCCGGATCGCGACATCACCATCGCGTAACCGCGCAGGTAGAGATCGTATGCCGTCAGGTCGGTGGTCGATCGTGCGGCCGTGCGCGCCTCTTCCGCGGCCTGCAGCGCGGGCTCGATGACGCCGGCGACGCTGGAGGCGACCCGGTCCTGCATGTCGAAGACGTCTTGCAGCTGGCCGTCGAACCGGTCGGCCCAGAGATGGGCGCCGGTCGCCGCGTCGATCAGCTGGCCGGAGATGCGCACGCGGCTGCCGGCCTTGCGCACCGAGCCTTCAAGCACGTAGCGCACGCCCAACTCCCGGCCGACCTGCTTGATGTCGACGGGCTGGCCCTTGTAGGTAAAGCTGGAATTGCGGGAGATCACGAACAGCCAGCGGATCTGGCTGAGCGCGGTGATGATCTCCTCGGCCATGCCGTCGACGAAATATTCCTGTGCCGGATCGCCCGACATGTTGGCGAAGGGCAGCACCGCGATCGACGGCTTGTCAGGCAGCACGCGCTCCGCGGCTCCGGCCGGCCGGCGCGATCCGACGCTCGTTTCGGCCTCTCCCGCCGAGCCGGGGCGCAGGCCGCGCACGGTGTAGACGCGGACGGCTCTGGCGATGTTCTTTAGGTTCTGCTCGCCCAGATCGTCGAATTCGAGGTCGAGCTTGCCCGCGGCGTCCTCTTGGACCCGCGCCGAGACACAGATGCCGCCCGGCTCGGCCAGCGCCTCGAGCCGCGCCGCGACATTGACTCCGTCGCCGAAAATATCGCCGTCTTCGACGACGATGTCGCCGACGTTGATGCCGATCCGCAGGTCGATCCGTTGCGCCTCGGGGGTATCGACATTGCGCCCGATCATGCCGCGCTGGATCGCGACGGCGCATTCGACCGCCGCCACGACGCTCGAAAATTCGACAAGAATCCCGTCGCCGGTGGTCTTGACGATGCGCCCGCGTCGCTCGGCGATCTCGGGGTCGATAAGCTCGCGGCGATGCGCCCGAAGCCGCGCAAGCGTGCCCGACTCGTCCTGGCCGATGAGGCGGCTGTAACCGGCGACATCCGCCGCCAGGATCGCCGCCAATCTGCGCTCGACCCGCCCACCGCTCATATTGGCCGGCCTTAAAGGGTGGTGGCCGCCCGAGAGTATGACGGAATCCTCACCAATGCGAGCGCCCGACAGCGCCGGGTCGCCGCACGGTTTCGCCAACGGCGATCCCGGCGAGAGGCGAGAGCCGGCCATGGCATGGACGACGGCCCCCTCTCGCCGTCCGCGCGAATTCCGGGACGGCAAAAGAACGTCCGTGCAGCGCCAAAGCGGGAGGTCCGCGCGGAGCCGATAAATACCGCGTCCGCGCTTGCCGGTCCGCCACCCTAATCGTCGAGCCGCCCGGCATCGTGGCCGAACAGCCACTGCATCGCCTCGGGCCGGCGGTCGCCGGTGCGGCCGTATTCGGCGTCGCGCGCCTCCTGCTCGGGGCCGTCGCGCAGGTGGTAGCGCCGTTTGTTGGCGCGCGACATCTGCTGCAGCCTCGTCACCCGGGGCAGGCGGATCGTCTCGTAGCGGCACAGCGCCGCCGCCGGGTCGTCGGCCCCGGCGGCGAGGCAGGCGGCGAGGCAGGCGCCGTCCTCGATCGCCTGCGCCGCGCCCTGCGCCATGAACGGGTACATCGGGTGGCAGGCGTCGCCGAGCAGGGTGACGCGCCCGGCCGACCAGCGCGGCAGCGGGTCGCGGTCGAACAGGGCCCAGATAAAGCAGGTGCCGGCGGCGGCGATGATGGTGCCGATCTGCGGATGCCAGCCGCGGAAGGCGGCGAGGGCGCGGGCGACGGTCGCGCGGTCGGTCCAGTCCTCGCGGTTCCATTCGTCGTGCTCGGTCCAGCCGACGAAATTCAGCAGCCGGCCGCGCGACACGAAATAGTGGACGAAATGCGCCCCCGGGCCGAGCCAGGATTGCGAGCCGCGCTCCAGCCCCAGCCCGGCGATGCGTTCGGCCGGGACCAGCCCGCGATAGGCGACGCAGCCGGCAAAGCGCGGCGCCTCGGCCCCGAACAGCGCCTCGCGCACCGCGGAATGGATGCCGTCGGCGCCGACGACGACGTCGGCGGCGATCTCGGCGCCGTTGGCAAAGCGGGCGACGGCGCGCCCGCCGCGGGTCTCGACCGCGCACAGGCGATGGCCGAGATGGATGCGCTCGGCCGGGAACTCGGCGGCCAGCACCGCCAGCAGGTCGGCGCGGTGCACGGTCAGGTGCGGGGCGCCGTAGAGCTGTTCGCACAGCGGGTTGAGCGCCGCCCGCTGCAGCGTGCGGCCGTCGTCCCAGCGGCGCTGGCGGCTGCTCTCCGGCCGCACCGCCTCGCGCTCCAGCCCCGGGCCGCAGCCGAGCCGGTAGAGGATGCGGGCCGCGTTCGGCCCCATATTGATGCCGCCGCCGATCTCGGTCAGCGCGGCGGCCTGCTCGTAGACATCGACGGCGAACCCGGCGCGGCGCAGCGACAGCGCGGCGCTGAGCCCGCCGATGCCGGCGCCGATCACCGCGATGCCGAGCCCGCTCGAACGCATCGGCCGAGTATACGGCGACGGCGGAACGCGGGAAGCGGCTTCGCCGTTTATGCGGTATGGCGGAACTGCTGCCCCATACGGCGCTGTCGACCCACGCGGAGCTGTTCCGCGAGGAGGCCGAGCGCGCCCGCCGCTATGCCGCGACGATGACCGACCGCAAGATCATCGGCCAGCTCAACGCCATCGCCGCGCTCTACGAAGAGCTCGCCGCCGGCCAGACCCCGGGTCCCAAGGATCGCGACTAGCCGCGGCGCCGCGGCCGTGGTAATTCCCCCGCCGCCGCTTGTGGGGAGAGGTGCCGGAGCGGTCGAACGGGGCGGTCTCGAAAACCGTTGTCCCTCTTGCGGGGGACCGAGGGTTCGAATCCCTCCCTCTCCGCCA
>Ga0209581_1003692_pt1 | contig 12924 bp, 13 predicted proteins | sample Coa_R2_FD_187160 | JGI IMG/M metagenome (GOLD analysis project Ga0209581, IMG submission 187160) | Surface soil microbial communities from Centralia Pennsylvania, which are recovering from an underground coalmine fire - Coalmine... | ecosystem: Environmental > Terrestrial > Soil > Unclassified ...
GCTCGTGTTCGCGGCTGTCGTCGTCGCCGCGCTTTGTCCCGACTCGGTAGTCGTTTGGCTCGGCTTCGAGGCGGCGTCGCCCGTGCGCGTCAGAAGCGTCGTCGCGACGATGCGCCACGTCGAAGGCGTGCAGGTCAGGCGAAGTCCCGGCGTGTCAACCTCGACCTGCTCGTGCGGCGCGAGCGCCTCCAACTTCCAGAGTCCTTCGCCGCAACGCACGCCGTCCTCGCCGTAGAACGTGACCCAGCCCGCGACGTAGGTGTAGAAGACCGGGCTTCGATTCTCGACGACGACCCGCGTGTCGCGCACGGGCGCGTCCGTCGTGCCCGCGAGCGACTGCGTGCGGAGCCGACCGCCGATGGCTTCGTGCCCGTCGGCGTCGAAGGCTGTCGCCGCCTCCGAGATCGCCACGCGCTGCTCGCTCGGTCGCGCGGACTCCGAAGACTGTTGCTGCGTCTGCGCCGTCTGCGCGCTCGCCCCGACCGCACACGCCGCGGCGGTGAACGCCGCGAGCGTCAGCGCAAAGAGTTGTTTCCTCACTTGCTCTCCTCCGTTCCGAATTGAAGCGATGGCCGCGGCCTGACTCCACGCGAGCCGTCTCAGAAGACCCCGCGCCGGAGAGTATAGACAAGGCGCCGCGCGAGTTGAAAGAATCTTGCGCGTGTCGCCGACTGAAACTCAGCCCGCGACGACCGGCATGAAGGCCGCGCCGCGCGGCATGACGTAGCCTTCGCCATGAATGTTCGCAAGTGCTTCGTCGAGCGTGCGCGCCGGAGTCATCCGCATGAGCCGCACCTGTTCGTCGGGCAAAGACGAGACGAGTCGGACGCTGAAACGCTCGGCCTTCGTCAGAAGCGACCAGGCGGTCTGTCCGTTCACCTCGTAAGCAGAGCGCAGACGCGACTCAAGCTCGCGCGAGTCTTTCGCGTCGAACCACTTGAGAAAGTCCGCGCGTCCGAGTCCGTCGGCGCACTCCGCGACCAGGACAATCGTGCCGCCCTCCGCGCAGGCGTGCGAAGCCATCTCCAAAGCCTTGTGCGCCTGAATCAGATTGATGTCGTGCGGCGAGCCGCCCGCCGACGCGACGACGACCGCGCGCTTCTCTCTGATCTTGATCGAGTGCGAGTCGGCGTACTCCGCGCACGCGAGCCGGTGGGCCGCGCGCCAGTCGCCCGTGTAGAGTCGCACGACGCGCCCGCGCTCGTCCGTCACAGTGTTGACCAGAAACGACGGCGCGGCCTCGGCGGCGATGCGCTCGCACTCCTCGTGCACGGCGTTGCCGTCGAGCCGGCCCGCGCCGACGCCCGCGCGCCGCCCGCCGCGCTCGAAGTCGAGCGCCCGAAGATGCGTCGCCTCAATCGTCCGCTTCGACGCGAGTCCGGGACAGACGCTCTTGCGCCCGCCCGTGAACCCCGCGAAGTAGTGGAAGCCGACCGCGCCCGTCAGGACGACGTGCGAGTGGTCGAAGAGCGCGCGGTCGAGTTCGACCGGCGTGCCGCGCTCGGTCTCGCCGAGTGAAACGTGTTTTGATTCGTCCGACGCGTCGTGTTCGAGTAAGCGGACGCGCTGCACGATGAACGGCGTCAGGAGTTCGACCCGCTCCTCGCGCGTGACCGCGCGGTGAATCCCCGTCGCGAAGATGACGCGCAGTTCATGCGGCGCGACGCCGAGCGCGACGAGCCGCCGCGCGAGCAGGTGAACGACCTGCGCGCTCCCCGTCGCGCGCGTCGCGTCCGAGACGACGACGAGGACGCTCTCGCCGGGGCTGATGATCTCTTCGAGCGGCTGCGAGTCAACCGGGTTGTCAATCAACGAACCTATCTCCGCGTCCGTCAGCGGTCGCTCGTCCGTCGCCTGCGGCTCAAGCACCTCGAACCGCCCGTCCTCGAACTCGAACGGTATTGAGTCGTGACCGTAGCCTAAGGTAATCAAAGGCATGTAAGTGTAGGTTTCAGCAGGAAGGCTAAACTTGTAAGAAGAACTTTACCAAGTGATAAATGTATTTCTTCTTAGCGCAACCCGTGTTATGTGACCGCCGGCTCAAGCTCCCTACTCTTTTTAGCGCGGAGAACATAGGCGTGTTTAATTTCTAACCCGAAGAAGCTCGTGTTCCATAGCTCAAGAGGGCTATCCTCTACTTGAACCGTTTCAAGAATCTTCCTCAAATTTGGGTCATCATGATTGAGGGTAACGATCCTGGACAATGAGAGTAATTCTTCTTCTCCGACGATTGAGGCGGCTCTTTCCACGAACTCGCCGAGGGCTTTCAACTTGCCTTCTTCAAGCCACGGCGCTGATACGACCAAGTCCCACTTATCTTGTGCTTCTTCACGCAAGAAAAGTCCGAAGAGCGTAAATTCACCCTTTTCGGCGCTCACCTCTTCCATCACGCGGCGAAGCTTATTTATATGAATCATAGTACACCCAATATAGCCTTGGTAGATTTAATCATGTCAACAGCATCTTGGGAAGAGGCGCTACCGATTGGCCGATACCGAACGTTGGAATCCCATGTTGCGACGATAGACCATTCGGCAAAGTGCTTGGTTTTAATGGTAGCTTCAACTCCCGACAGGTGGAGAAGGATGTCTAAATCATGCGTGCGAAAGCTCTGATAGCCTTCAAACTCTTTTCTGGTGGATGGATAGCCGAGCCATTTAAGTACACGGCTGATGCGAGCTTTAAGAGCGGTCTCAACAGCATATCCGCAGAGATAAATTGCCCCGTCGTAGCGCTTAGCCGTAAGCAAGACTTCGGCATCTTTCAGGCGGCCCCTGGCAATTTTTCTCAGCTCGGATATTGAGACCATTCCTGTTTGCGGCTCTTATCTTTCAAACTCCGAAGCGCACGAGTTCGCGCTCGATGACGTTGAGCGAGGCGAAGTCTGTCTTGCCGGAAGCGCGCACGTCGGCGAGCCAGCGGCGCAGCACGCGCGCCTCGTCGAGCGTCTGGATGCGGCACGCGCCCGTGAGCGCGAGCGTGACGAGCGCGTCGGGCGCGCCGTGCGTGACGAGCGCCGCCTGCAAGGCCGCCTGCTCGCGGAGGTCGAGGACGATGAGAAGGCTGATCTCCATAGTCGAAAGTCCGGCGTCTCGGAGTCCGAAGTCTGAAGTCAAAGGCCGAAGTCTCGAATCAATAGTCGAAGTCTTGAGCCGAGTCAATTTCAACTTTTGTCTTTCGCCTCTTCCTCTCCGAAAGACGCGAAGTTGTACGCGGGCCAAGGGCCGGTCAGCTCGAAGCGGAAGCCGAGCGGCGTGTACTCGTCGGCGAGCGATTCAGCCGCCGCGCGGAAACGCTCGAACGTTTCGCGCGGGACGAGGAAGGCGAAGCGCGCGGCCAACTCGCCCTGCTCGGTCGCCTCGTCCTTGAGCACGCGCAGGCGCGACGCGCCGTCGCTCGCCTCCGCAAGTCTGCGCTCGACATCGGCGGCGACGCGCTTGACGCCCGCCCGCGCTTCCTCGTCGCGCGCCGCCTCGATCTTTTTGCGGAGCAGGTAAGCTTGGCCGGGCGGCGCGGCGTTGGCTCGCTCTTCCAACTCGCGCAGCCGCGCGCTAAAACTCTTCACCTCTTCGCGCAGTCGCGCGCGCTCGACGTAGATGTTGACGCCCCACTCGTCGCGCCCTTCGAGCCGTTCGACGACGGAGAGCAGTTGCGCCCTCCTCTCTTCAAGCATCCGCGCGACCGCCTCTCGCCGCAGGTAGATCGTGCCGAAGCGCAGCGGCGCGACCGACGCCCTGCGCGCGAAGTGCTCGACGACGCGCTCGTGGCGGAGCGCGCGCGTCGCCGTCCACGTCGCGTCGTCGAGCCTCGAAGGCAACTCCTCCTCGCCGTAGTCCGCGAGCGGCACGCGGCTGACGACCGCGGCCAACTCGCCATCGCCGACAAGCTCAAGCGCCGACTCCGATTCGATTGCGCCCGGCACTCCGCCGTCGAAGAGCGGCGCGAGCGCGTTGCGCGTGCCGACGCAGTAAACGTAGAACGCCTGCGAAGCCTCGCCCGCATTCTTCTTTGTCGCCCGCTTACTCATCCGATGCTGCGTCCGCAAGACAGACCTCGCGGCGGCCCGTAGGGGCGGGGCTTGTCCCTGCCCGGCTGCGTTTTATTTGCATGTCGTACTCCGACGTGTCCGCGGGCAGGGACAAGCCCCGCCCCCACAATCCCGTCGAACGATTTATTCTAACCTGTACCAACTCTCGAAGTGTGCGCGAAGACGGTCGCGCCCGCGAACCTCGTCGGGCTGCTGCGGCGCGAGATAAATCTCCGCGTTTCGCGCGAACGAGCGTCGGAACTCCGCGACGACTTTCTGCTGGCCGCGGCGGCGCGCGGCGCAGAAGTCGCAGCCGGCGGCTGCATTTTCCCTGACGACGTTGTTGACGAGAAGCCGGCGCATCGGGACTTGCAGACGGCGCAGGCTCGCGGCGAGTCGCCTTGTCTCTTCGAGGCTCATCCGTTCGGGGATCGCGACGCCGACGAACTCGCATTCGTCCGTGTCGGTCAGCAGCGACGCGACGCGCTTGATCGCCTTCGAGAGCGCCACCAACTCTTCGGCCACGCCGCCCCAGCGTACCACGTTCCTGTACTTGAGTAGCAGCTTGATGAAAGTCCTCACCCACGCGAGCGCCACGCCGGGGAGTTCGAGGAAGCGGAGGAGGTGTCCCGTCGGCGCGGTGTCGAGGACGATGGTCGCGTAAGGGCCTCCGTCCAGGAGGTCGCTTACGGAAGAGAGCGCCGCGATCTCGTCAATGCCGGGCGGCGCGAGCGAGACGAGTTCGCGCATCGCCTCGCGGTCGAACTGCACCTCGAAGCGCGAGCCGCCGGTCAAAGACTCGAACAGATCGTCCGTCCAGCGACGGTATCGCTCCTTCAATTCCTCGAAGCGCGCCGCCGGGTCAATCTCCTTCGCGTCGAGGTTCGCGCGTCCCGCGACGCCGCGCTTCAACTCGCCGACGCGCTCATTGAAGCTGTCCGAGAGCGAGTGCGCCGGGTCTGTCGAGAAGACGAGCACGCGCGCATCTTCGTTCGCTTCGGCGAGCGCGAGAGCGTATGACGCCGCCGCGGTCGTCTTCCCGACTCCGCCCTTGCCGCCGAAGATGACGAGCCGGCGAGGCTCAAGGATGAAGGATGAAGGATGAAGGATGAAGGATGAAGTGAGGGCCGTCTTCACTTCATCCTTCACCCCTCCGCCTTCATCCTTCACCCTCCCGCCTTCATCCTTTGCTCCCGTCTGCCAGACTGCGCGCGCGAAGTCGCGGAGCGAATCCGTACCGCGAACCTCTTCGGGGAAGAGCGGGACGAGGTGTGCGCGCAGAGGCTTGAACTCGCGGCTCAGAGCCTTGAGCCAGCGCGACTGCATTCGGACGCGCGCGCGGCAGAAGGGACAGGACGCGTGCTCGCGCTCGACGCGGTTGACGAAGAGGTCTGTGACGTTGACGCCTTCGTCGCGCAGGGACTTGAAGTAGCGCGCGCTCTCCTCGAACGCCAACGCTTCGGGGATCGTGACGAGAACGAAGCTCGCCCCCGACGCGTCGAAGAGCATCGAGCGGACGCGCGCGACGCGCCCGGCGAGGTCGCGCAGGAAGAGGTCAACTTCGTCCTCGCGCACGCGGCCCGCGCGGACGAAGTGCGCGACCATGTAGCGGTGCTTCTCCGACATCACGTCGAGCGCGCCGGCCCAGCGCGCGAAGACCTCCGGCAGCCGCAGCATCCGCGAAGTGTGGCCCGAAGGCGCGGTGTCAACGACGACGCGCGCGAACTCTGCGGAGCGCTCGACCTCGCTCAACTCGAAGAGCGCCATCACCTCGTCCATGCCGGGCAAAGAGAGGTCGAGCAGGTCGTTGATGTCGGCCTCGTCGAGAATCGTGCCGCGGTCGGCGATCTCGGCGAGCACGCCGCGGTGCTTCTGCTTGAACTCTTCGAGCGCGCGCGCCGCGTCCATCTCGCGCGCGAAGAGGCGTGGCGCGTCGTCGCCTCGCCCCCGACGCGCGACTTCCGCCGTGCGGTCGCCGACTGTCGCGCCGAGGCTGTCGGAGAGAGAGTGCGCGGGGTCGGTCGAGAAGAGGAGAATCCGCTCGCCCGCGCCCGCCGCGTCGAGGAGCGCGAGCGCGGTCGCCGCCGCGGCGGTCGTCTTGCCGACGCCGCCCTTGCCGCCGAAGAAGATGTATCGAGTCGGAGGGAAATGTTCGGGGAGCATGCTTGTCTCATCTTGCGCGGCGTCCGTCTTGGCGAGGCGGCGGGACTTGCGAGGCGGCGGGGCCGCGTGTTGAGAGGAGCGTGATTTTGAACTGCGCTTCGCTTGCGACGACGCGTGTGCGTCTGTTTGTTCGCGCTTCGGCTTCCCTTCGCGTGTCTGTTCGTGCTTCGGCTTCGCGCGGTCGTGGATGCTTCTGTTCGCGCTTCCCTTCTTCGCCAACTCGACGCCTCCCGCGGCGACTCGGAAGTTATCGCCCGCCGCCGGGTTCGTAGAAGTCGCCCTCTTCGTCTCCGCCCGACTCGATGACCATCGAGGACGTGTCGGCGGTGTGCACCTGCGACAAGGCTTCGAGTTGCCGGGCCTTGATTGCCCGCAGCCGCGCGAACAGTTCGCGCTCGGCCTCGGCGTAGTCGTCCTCGGAAATCTCCTCAAGCTCAAGCCGCATCTGCAACTCCAGCAGTTGCTCTTTGATGACAGACTCGTCGTTCAGCTCCTTGTCGGCGAGCTGCTGAATCTGCTTCATGATGAACTTGAAGCCGTTGACGGGCGCGAGCAGTAGGTCGTCAATTAAAAACATAATCGGATTGCGGATTGCGGAATTCGGATTGCGGATTAAAGAAAGTGGAAGTCTTTAACAATCCGAATTCCGCAATCCAAAATTCTCAGGCCGCCCCCTCGCCGCGTTCGAGCTTGAGGCGGATGTGGACGAAGTTGTAGGGCGGCCAGGGGCCTGTGTACTTGAAGGAGAGCTTGCCCTCGTACTTGGCGGCGATCTCCTTGACCTTGGCGTCGAACTCCTGTTCGCGGTCGCGCTCGATGAGGAAGGCGGCGTTCATGATCATCTTGTCGCCGATGGGCTTGTTGGCGCGCGAGGCGACCGCCGTGTCGCGGAGGTGGTCGTAAACTCCGCGGACGTAGGCGTCGGATTTTTCGGCGAGCGCCGTCTCGATCAGGCGGCCCAACTGCATCCGTGCGAAGTAGGTCGAGCCTGCGCCGCGCGAGGTGATCTGCTCCTTGAGGTTTCTGATCTCCTCGCTCTCCTCTTCCAGCTCGGCGATGACGCGCTCGCGATCCCAGTTCACTTTGAGTCCGAACTCGACCTTGCCTTCCATCTTCGCCAGCACGTCGCGCAGCGCGTCGTAGGTTCCGCGCATCAGCTCCATGATGTCGTCTTCGGTGCGGAAGAGGACGCCGAAGGCCATCGGCAGGACGGTGAAGTCGCGCATCACGGTCTCGTTGACCTGCTCGTGCGCGAAGACGTTCTCGCGCGTCGGGTCGTAAACCTGAATCGGCGTGTTCGAGACGACGGCGGCCAGCCCGTCGTGGTGGACGGTGTAAACCTCGTCGCCGCGGCCCCCGATGCCGATGGGGCCGAAGGAGCGCGACTCCTTCGTCTCGATGATGCAATAGACGTACTTGCCTTCGGGCGTCTGCGATGCGGCTTGTTCTGTTTCGGCGCTCATAAGTTCCCCGGAATTGGTTTAACTACGGACTCGCCCGAAACGCGTCGGGCGACGGCTCGTGGAGTGGTCAGCACCGCCCGCTCGAAGAGGCGCGGACGCCTCGCGGCTGTCGTCGGTTCCGTCTCGCGGCGCTCACGTTCGGGAGCGCCGGCTCTTGAGTCTTCGGGGGTGTGACCGAAAGTATAATAAGCGCGCGCGCGATTCCCGCGCAACAACTATCCACACGGGGGCCGCGGTGTTAGAATTCTCGCGTCTGCAACCCGGCGGCGACGGCGGACGTATCTGAATGAGGCGGGCGAGAGTTCGGTTCATTCGTCCGTGAGTCCGGCGAGTTAACGAATCGCCGGACAAACCCTTTCGGAGATTCTTATGAGCGACCAGCGAAACTGGCTTGAGCGTTTGGGCGAGAAGATTCCGGGCTACGGCGGCTACGTCTCGAAGGAGCGGAGGCGCGACGCGGACAAGCTCCAGCGCGAGCACCTCGCCGAGCAACTGCGCGCGGCCAAGCAGCCCTTGAACGAAGTGATGCGCGAGCTTTCGTCTTCGGGCCGCCTGTTCGAGGTCGGCCCGGTTGACCGCGTGATAAAGAAGATTGACCAGATCGAGAACCGCGTGCGGTTCGCGTCCTACGGCTACGCGGGCTTCTTCGACGCGGTGAAGATTCAGGACGCGCAGCTCGATGCGATCTACCGCTTCGACCTCGCGCTCGTCGAGAAGGTCGAGGCGCTCGAAGGCCGGGCGCGCGAACTCGGCTCGAAGTCTTCGACGCCGGAGGGACTCAAGCAGGCTGCGTCGGAACTCGAAGCGGCGGCTGACGACCTCAACCGAACCTTCGACGAGCGCTACCGCGCAATCGAGAACTTCCGCCCCGACGACACGCAGGGGCAGCCGATGTTTAGTTGAAGTGATGAACGCGGAATGATGAGCGATGAATGTCGCGCTGGCTGAGCTTTCAATTCATCATTCCGCGTTCATCCTTCATCGTTTCTTCTTATGACTGAACGTTGCGAAAAGTGTGGCGCGGAGTTGTACGCGCGGCAGCAGTTCTGCCGCAGGTGCGGCGCTCCGGTCGCGCGCGCCAAAGAAGATGCGCCGACGCAAATCTTACAGCCGGGCGGGGCGAATTCGGGGCCGGTGAACTCCGGCGGCCTGAATTCGGGGCCGGTTGACTCAGGCCCGTTCGTCGGCACCTCGCCGCTCGGAGGCGGCGCGCGCACTGACGCCGTCGGCCCGAAGCCCGCGACCGCGTACCAGCCGCAAGCCTCAAGCTACGCGCCGATGCCGCCGAGTTTCCAACAGGCGCAGACGCCCGCCGGCTTTCAACACACGTCGCCGCTCGTCGGACAGCCTTTCGGCTCGCAGCCGCTCGCGGTCGGCGCGCCCGCGCGCAAGAGGCGCGGCTGGGTCTGGCTCGTCGCGCTGCTCGTCGTCTTCCTGCTCGGCGCGGGCGCGGTCGGCGGTGCGGGCTACGTGATCTGGCGCGCGAGGCAGCGCGCTTTGTCCGCGCGCGCGGGCATTCCGGGCGTCCCCAACGTGCCGAGGCCGCCCGACGTAAACATCCCGACCGACCTGGGCGACAAGATCAACAAGGCGCTCAAGGCGGCGGGCATCCCGCAGCCGCTCGACGAGTCGGGCGCGACCGTGACGGGCACGGACACGGTCATCACGAAGACCTTTCAACTCGACGACGACGCGACCTTCTCAGTCCAGGGGCTGACCGGCAACTTCACCATCACGGGCACGGACGGCGACCAGGCCGAACTGAGGGTGACGAAGCACGGCGGCAGCCCGGAGGAGCGCAAGGCGGCCAACGTCTCGATGGCGCAGACCGACGAGCGTGTGCTCCTCGTCGGCGGCGGCCCGCCGTCGGGCGTCGAACTCTCCTACGAGATCAAACTGCCGCGCGACCTCTCGAAGGTCGAGATAAATTCAGACCACGGCGACCTGAAGTTCGCCGACTTGGGCGGCGCGGTCAACGTCACACTGCGACAGGGCAACCTTGAGTTCAAAGACCTGACGGGCGCAGTCCACAGCAGGCTCGTCAACGGCGACGTGAAGGTCTCGCTCGACAAGTCCGACCGCGACGGCGACCAGGACATCTCGGTCGTCAACGGCAACATCGAGGCGACGGTCGCCGACGGCGCGGACGTGAACCTGAAGGCCGAGTCCATCAACGGCGACATCAGCGCTGACGACCGCCTCGGCCTCAAGGTCGAGAAGCGCCCCGCCGGCCACGCGGTCTCCGGCCAACTCGGCGACGGCGGCCAGGCGCTCGAACTCAAGACCGTCAACGGCGGCATCAAGCTGAAGAAACAGTAAACTAAAGGAGAGGTCGGAGGTCAGAGGTCAGAAGTCGCGATCCAATGCGGTCGAATGTCTGCTGACGACAAAAGCTTTTCACTGACCTCTGACCTCCGACCTCTAAACAAGGAGAAGCGGCCAGATGGCAATCGAAGTCATACAGTTTTTCGACCAGACGGGGCAGCAGATCGTGGCGCGGATTCCGCCGCAAGGGTCGGCGGACATCAAGATGGGCGCGCAGTTGATCGTGCAGGAGAACCAGTCGGCGGTCTTCTACCGCGACGGCAAGGCGCTCGACACGTTCGGCCCCGGTCGCCACACGCTCACGACGATGAACGTGCCGCTCCTGTCGCGGCTGATCTCGCTCCCCTTCGGCGGCACGTCGCCGTTTCAGGCCGGAGTGGTCTTCGTCGCGCGCCACACCTTCCAGGACATGAAGTGGGGCACGAAGGAGCCGATACCTTTTCGCGACTCCGAACTCTACATGGTTCGACTGCGCGCCTTCGGCAAGTACGCCTTCCGCGTCGCCGACCCGCAACTCTTCGTCGGCTCGATTGTCGGCACGCGCGGACTCGTCTCCACGCAGCAGCTCGGCGAGTACCTGCGCGACATCATCGTCTCGCGCCTCAACGACCTTCTCGGCGAGAACCTGAAGACGGTCTTCGACCTTCCGGCCTATTACGACGAACTCGCCGCGGGCGTGAAGGCGCGCGTGGCCGAAGACTTCAGCAAGCAGGGGCTTGAGCTGGTTGACATGCTCATCTCGGCGATCACGCCGCCCGAAGAGGTGCAGAAGAAGATTGACGAGCGCGCCTCGATGTCCGCGCTCGGCGACATGAACAAGTACATGCAGTTCAAGGCCGCCGAGTCAATGCCCGACGCGGCGAAGCAGCCGGGCGGGGCCGCGGGCACGGGCATGGGCTTGGGCATGGGCTTCGGCATGGGGCAGATGATGGCGAACGCCTTCGGCGGCGGACAGGGCCAGCAGCAGGGTCAGCAGGGCGGGCAGGGTCAGCAAGGCGGCGCGCAGGCGCAGATGATTCCGTGCCCGAAGTGCGGCACGCCCGTGGCCGCGGGCGCGAAGTTCTGTAACAACTGCGGCGCGAACGTGCAGCAGCAGGCCGCGACGCAAACCTGTCCCAACTGTCAGGCTCAGGTGCAGGCCGGCGCGAAGTTCTGCAACAACTGCGGCCAATCGCTCGAACCCAAAGCCTGCAAGAACTGCAACACGCCCGTCCCCGCCGGCGCGAAGTTCTGCGGCAACTGCGGCACGGCCACCTGAAGCCACACGCCGCTTCATTTCATTGGCGCGGGCGATACACGCTTCCCTCGCCCGCGCCGACTCCGAGATATGCGACGCCTCACTTCGGCAATCGCCATCGGCCCGCTCGCGCTCGCGTCCCTTTCATTTAACAGCAACGCGGCGCGGCGCGCGTGCGATTGTCCCAACGTCAGCGTTTCGTGTCCTGATGCCGTCAGGCCGGGCGTGCCGGTGACGTTCACGACCAACGTAAGCAACCTCGACTCCGACGCTAAGGTCACGTACAACTGGACTGTCTCCGCGGGAACGATTGTCAGCGGTCAAGGCACGTCTTCGATAACGGTTGATTCGACCGGCATCTGGGATGGAACAATCGAGGCGACTATTGAAGTAAACGGCCTGCCTGACTCATGCGGCAAGAAGACCTCATGTTCGACAACCGTCGTAGGTATCGGCGATCCTGGTCGCCTTGACGAGTATGGCAACATCCGTTGGAGTGACGAGAGGGCACGCCTCGACAACTTTGCCATCGAGATGCAGAACGACCCGTCGGCTCGGGGATACATCATCTGCTACGGCGGAAGGGTAGGACGAGCAGGCGAAGCGTTGCGCCGTTGTAGCCGCGCCAAGAGTTACGTTAACAGACATCGCGGCATCGAGGCTGCGCGCATCGTGACCATAGACGGCGGCTATAAAGAAGAACTGGCCGTCGAACTTTTCATTGTGCCGTCGGGCGCGACGCCGCCGATGGCATCGCCGACGGTTGACCCGAAGGAAGTTCGCATCATCAAACGCGGCGCGAAAAGTCGGCGGCTTCACTGACCGACACTCGACTTGAGGACGATGAATCAAACTTGCGAATACTGCCAGGGCGCGGTCGAAGAGGGCGCGACGAAATGCGAGAACTGCGGGGCGAGTTTGGGCGAGAGTGTGGCGAAGGACTTTCGCTTCTGCCCGTTCTGCAAGCGCAGGCTGGTCGCGCTGGGGAGTCCGGCGTGCAACTACTGCGGGCGGGCGCTGCCCGACGACTTCGTGAAGGCGCGCGAGGCGACGTGGCAGCGCGTCAACGAAGTGAGCACGGGCCACGCCAGCGAAGAGCAGATCAGGGAGTTGGAAGAGGAGAGCGACGACGCGATGAAGCGCGCGCTGAGGTCGCTTCTGGATTTGAAGGACAAGTCGTAGGCGTTTGACGAGTCGAGAAGACGACAAGCCTTCGCGCCCGCGTCGCGTTCGGACGAGCGCCGTCAGGCGCGGAAGAATGTGGCCCACGGCCCGACGCCGTGGGCCACATTCTTCCGCCGACTCCGTCGGCTTACTCCTGCTACCGACCGCGTCGGCTCAAATCCGTCGCTGACTCCGTCGGCTCGTGTCTGCCCCGACTCAGTCGTCTCAATTCATCAATGCTCTTGCTGCACGCGCAGGGCCGGCACCGCCGACGAAGCGGACGCCGCGTCCGGCTTTGTTTCGTCGCCCTTCAAAATCTCTTCGGCCACTTCGAGCGCGCGGTCGCGCCTGCGCCGCAGGTCTTCGCGCGTCGGCGCGGCGGCAACGTCGGGGGGGAGGCCAGCGCCTTCGAGCCGCTCGCCCGCGGCGGTGTGGTAGTCGGTCTCACTGATGTCGAGGACGCCGCCGTCGGGCAGTTGCTGTCGGCGCTCGATGCCGAGGACGCAGCCGCAGGTCTGCTCGCCGACGACCGTGGCGCGGCCCGA
>Ga0209581_1003693_pt1 | contig 12917 bp, 14 predicted proteins | sample Coa_R2_FD_187160 | JGI IMG/M metagenome (GOLD analysis project Ga0209581, IMG submission 187160) | Surface soil microbial communities from Centralia Pennsylvania, which are recovering from an underground coalmine fire - Coalmine... | ecosystem: Environmental > Terrestrial > Soil > Unclassified ...
ACGCTCCAAACACTCTGGAACCAGAAATGACCGAACTCCTTTACCTGGAAAACCCCGCCCTCAGCAGAGCTTCTGCCCGCGTGATGCGCTCCCGCCCGGACGGCATCGTGCTGGACCGCACCGTGTTCTATCCGCGCGGCGGCGGCCAACCGGGCGATTCGGGCCGGCTTCGCTGGGAGTGCGGCGAAGTGCCGATCGTTGAAGCCGTAAAGGGCGAAGCGGGGTCTGTCATACATCTTCCTGCTCCCGCTCTCCCCTTGCCGGAAGAGGGAAGCGAAGTGGAAGCAGAGATCGACCGGCCACGTCGCATGCGCCTGATGCGCATGCACACGGCGCTGCACCTATTGTGCAGCCTGCTCCCCGGAGCTGCTGTCACAGGCGGCCAAGTGGGCACGGAGCGTTCGCGCCTTGATTTCGACTTGCCCAACCCTCCCGCACGCGAAGCCCTGGAGGAAGCGCTGAATGCTCTTGTGGCGGCGGATCACCCTGTGCAGGCGGAATGGGTGGACGAGGCCGTGCTGGATGCGAACCCTGATCTGGTCCGCACCCTATCCGTCAAACCGCCGCGCGGGGCCGGGCGTATCCGGTTAATCCGGATCGGTGCTGACCCGAAGCCCATCGATCTCCAGCCATGCGGCGGCACGCATGTTGCCCACACCGGCGAAATCGGGCCTGTGCGTATTCTTAAGATCGAGAGCAAAGGCCGGCAGAACCGGCGCATTGTTCTTGCGCTCGCGGAGGAAACATGAATCCGGTCGTAACCACCGCATGGCTTGCCGATAACCTTTCCGCGCCTGACCTTATAGTATTCGATGCAAGCTGGTACCTGCCTTATGAGGCCAAGGACGCTCGGGCCGAGTATCGGCGCGCCCATATCCCCAGCGCGCGATTTTTTGACATCGACGAAATTGCGGATCCTGAGACAGATCTTCCCCACATGGTGCCGAGCGCCGGCCGCTTCGCAAAACTTGTCGCGGCATTGGGCGTCTCCAATACAACGCGGGTCGTTTTTTATGACCAGAAAGGCCTATCCACCGCTGCGAGAGGCTGGTGGCTTATGGGCCTCTTTGGCCACGACCGCGCCTTTGTCCTTGATGGCGGCCTGCCGAAATGGGTTGCCGAGGGCCGGCCTGTCGAAGAAGGCGAACCACCCCCTGCAACACCCGGTTGCTTTATTCCAAACTTCCGCGCAACTCGCCTGCGTGGTCTGGGCGACCTGCTCCAAAACCTAGAAACGGGGGCAGAAATTGTGCTCGATGCCCGCTCGTCCGCCCGTTTCCGCGCCGAAGCTCCGGAGCCTCGGCCGGGCATCCCCTCTGGTCACATTCCGGGCTCGCGAAATCTTCCCTATCAAGAGCTGCTGCAACCGGATGGCACTTTGCTTCCCCGAGCCGCACTCCTCGCGCGCTTCCGCGAACTCGGTATCGACGGTTCGCGGCCGGTGGTGACAAGCTGTGGAAGCGGAGTGTCCGCTGCGGTGCTGACTCTGGCAATGGTCTACACCGGCCTGCCGCCCGGCGCGCTCTATGACGGCTCGTGGACCGAATGGGCCACCTGCCCCGATACCCCCAAGGAATGTTGATACAATGGCCAGAGATCCCAGAGACCAGACTCAATCTCCAATTCCTGGCTTGAGTCTCGAGACGCGACTGACGCAACTCGGCCGCGCCGGGGTGCGCATACGCGGGTTTGTCAATCCTCCTCTGGTGCGAGGTTCGACCGTTCTGCATAATTCCTGCGCGGAACGGCGTGAAGCCGGGCGGCATCGGTTGGAGCAGGAACTGATTTATGGCCTCCTGGGTACGCCCACGCATTTTGCACTCGAAAATGCTCTTGCCGCGATCGAGGGCGGCACCCGCTGCCAAATTGTTTCCTCCGGATTAGCCGCCATCACCACCTCGCTCCTCGCCTATCTCGGCACCGGCGATCATTGTCTGGTCCCCGATAGTGTTTATGGCCCGACGCGGCATTTTTGTGACACGCTCCTTCGCCAAGCCGGGGTGGAAACCACCTACTACGTCCCCACCATTGATCCCGATAGCCTTGCCGCCTTGTTCCGGCCCAACACCAAGGTGTTGTTTCTGGAAAGCCCCGGCAGCCACACTTTTGAGATGCAGGATGTCCCGGCGCTTGCCCGGGTCGCGCACGCGCGGGGAGCAGCGGTGCTGATGGACAACACTTGGGGTATCCTCTTCTTCCAACCTTTCGCGCATGGAGTGGATGTTTCGATTCAGGCGCTGACAAAATATGTCGGCGGGCATTCAGACATCATTTTGGGCGGCATCATCACTGCTAGGGACTCGGACTGGGAAAAGATCCGCAACGCCTCGATGACGCTCGGCCAGTATGCCAGCCCCGATGATTGCTGGCTTGCTTTGCGGGGGCTTCGCACATTGGCTGCGCGGCTGAAGCAGCAGATGGAGTCCGGCCTCAAGGTAGCCCGCTGGCTCGCCACGCGGGCCGAAGTTTACCAGGTGCTGTATCCCGCGTTGCCCGGTGCGCCGGGCCATGCCATCTGGCGGCGCGACTATAGCGGCGCATGCAGCTTGTTCGGAGTGGTTTTCCAGCCCGATATTGCAGAAGACTCCATGATAGAAATGATCGACTCCTTGGAACTCTTCGGCATCGGCGCCTCTTGGGGCGGCTTCGAAAGCCTCGCACTGCCGACCACCGGCACGATTCGCCGCACCGCGGCGCCGCCCCCCTTAGCCGGGCCTGCTGCCCGCTTCCATATCGGGCTGGAAGATCCGAACGATCTGATCGCTGATCTCGAACGCGCCTTTAAACACCTGCGGCGGGTTTGAGCACAGCACAGGCCTGACAAATTCCTTCGGCTTCCACCGTGGCGTGGCGCATGGCGAAACCAACATGTCGCGCCGCACGCATCAGGGCTTCATTCACTGCACTATCCTCCAGCTCCAGCACTTTCCCGCAATTTCGGCAGATCAGGAACTGCGCTGAATGATCCTCCCCTTCTCTTGCAAGGCAGCCGACAAAGGCGGAGAGTCGTTCCAACCGATGCACAAAGCCTTGAGAAAGCAGGAAGTCGAGAGTTCGATAGACGGAAGGCGGCGTGGCTCCTGGCCGAAACACGCGGAGCCGGTTGAGAATATCGTAGGCGCCCACGGGGCTTCCCGCGTCTAAAATTGTGCCGAGCACCTGCCGCCGCAGATCGGTTAAGCGCACGCCACGTCGCGCACAGAGTTCGTCTGCGCGTGCTAACAGGGCTTGCGTGCGCTCTAAAAACACGCCATCGGTCTTTGCTTTGGCCATCATCAAGCAAACATAGACAGCTATGCCCGAAGATACCACGCTCTCATTGCTGGCCCTTGTTCGATTTAACGCTGAAGGGCTTGTTCCTGCTATTGCGCAGCAGTACGATACGGGCGAGGTGCTCATGCTGGCCTGGATGAACCGGGAAGCCATCGAGGAAACGCTGAAAACCGGCCAGGTCTGTTACTATAGCCGCGCGCGCGCGAAACTCTGGCGCAAAGGAGAAAGTTCCGGACAGACACAACAGTTGATAGAGATGCGCCTCGACTGCGACGGAGACACTTTGCTGCTTCTGGTAAACCAGAAGGGCGTCGCTTGCCACACCGGACGTAGGACCTGTTTTTATCGTGCCGCAACAAAAGAAGGAATGAAGGAAGTCGTGGCCCAATCGGTAGCGCCTTCCGTGCTCTACGGTCAGAGAAACAACGAATAACGTATTCCTCGCTAGACGTTGCGGCCCACAATCACCGCCTCGTTCCCATTCGCAAAAAGATAAACTTCGGCCGGCATGCCCGCTTGCCGAAATGCGGCAACAATTTCGTCCGCCTTTAGAAGGTGGTTGCCTTGGATATGCTCGGTAAGGTTTTGAAAAGCCATTCCTTTCCGGGACGGATCACGCAGCAGAGCCCGCTCGCTCGGCCAATTGGGCTCCCAAATGACGACAAAACCGCCCGCTTTCAGCTGCGAGCGAAGTTTGGGAAAAAGCACTGCCCGGCGGTCCCAAACATGATGCAGGGCGCGATTCATCGCAATAAGGTCTGCGCGTTCGGGCAATTCATAATCCGCCAGGATATCCCCTTCCACAAATACCAGCCGATCGGCGAACCCTTCGGCTTGAGCCAAGCGCCTTGCCTGAGCAATGTTTTCCGCAAATCCGTCGAGCCCAAGCCCATGCAGATTCGGGTAACGGCGTGCAAGCGCCCGCAAATACCAGCCGTTGCCGCAACCGAGATCAACAGCAAAACCACGATGTGAATTGACCTCGGCAAAGGCAGGCACTGCGGGGCAAATCGTATTCTCGAAGAGGGGAGCAAAATTCCCCTCGAGCATCGCGCCAAACCAGGGGATAATAGTCTCACGTTCTGCAACCACCTGCTCGCCGGGGCGCACCCCGGTCCGCATAAAGGCTGCCGCGCGCTCGGCCATATGCGCACCGAGCATAGTGTGGACGGCAATAGGCATGAGCGACTGTGGCACGCTCGGTCGCATAGCTTGGCCTCGTTCGGTTAAGCAAAAGCGACCGTCCTGTTCATCAAGATATTCGAATGCATAGGCCGCATCGCACCAGCGCGCGACATAGGCCGTATCAAGGTCCAACCGTCTCGCCAAATCGGTCGCATCCGCGAAGCCCATGGTATTTAGTGCTTCGAACAAGCCATTCACGATACCGATGAAGGCCACATGAAGCGCGCTGCTGCCTTGCGCATAGGCGCGAAATTGCTGCTTTAAACTATCGCTCACATTATCCTCTCGCAAAGGAATTAGGACTTAACTCCGCCGCCTGTGTGAACGAGGCGCATGACGATTGGCCATGGTTGCGGCTGCACCCGCGATGATCAACCCCAAAGAGGCGGGTAGCAACCATGCCGGCCGTACCAGGAGGGGGATGCCAATCCAGCTCCACACCCATGAAGGCAAATGAAGTTGCACGATTTGCTGCAGCCGTTGAGGCAAAGTTTCGTCAGCCATCGAAAGGAGCAAAATAAGCGGCAAACTCGGAGAAAACACGGTAGCGAGAGCAAACGCACTCACCAACAAGGCCGCTGCAAGCACTGTCAACGTACGCGTGGCCAGAAGACGCGCCATTCATCCCTCGATCGTTACATAAACAGGCGTTTGTCCTTCTTGTTCGGATAAAGACTTGCAACCCACTCGCCGTAGCCATTGTAAATCTGTGTCGGCACTCTTTCGTCACTTCCTAAAAGCCGTTCCGTAGCTTGGCTCCAACGCGGATGAGAAACTTCCGGGTTTACATTGGCCCAAAACCCGTATTCCTGCGGCGAGACCGTTTCCCAGAATGTATGCGGCTGCCGGTCGGTAAAAGTAATCTTTACCAGAGATTTGGCAGATTTGAAGCCGTATTTCCAAGGTACTACCAAACGAATAGGCCCGCCATTTTGGGGTGGGAGAGGCTTTCCGTAAAGTCCCGTAGCGATAAAAGCAAGCTCGTTATTTGCTTCCTCAATGGTAAGCCCCTCGATATAGGGCCAGGGGAAAAAGGGTTCCGCAACACCGGGCATGTATTTCGCATCAACCAAGCTTTGGAACGCCACGTAACGGGCTGAAGATAAAGGCTGTGCAAGGCGTATTAAAGACGCCAACGGAAAGCCGGTCCAAGGCACGGTCATTGCCCAAGCTTCCACGCATCGGTGCCGATAAACCCGCTCTTCCAAGGAAACTTGCTTGAGCAGATCCTCCATCGCGATCGTGCGGGGTTTACTGACCAAGCCCTCAATGCGAATCACCCACGGGTGCATCGGTAGCCCCTGCGCTGTCTCCCAGATGTCTTTGTCCGAGCCGAATTCGTAAAAATTATTGTAAGTCGTTACGATCTGCGCCGGCGTTATAGGCCGACCAGGATCATAGCGATGGCTGCGGGAGACCATCTGTTGAGTGTGGCCCATCTTCGGCAGAAATGTCGCAAGTGCGGAGCCCAAGCCTATGCCCAGAGTACGCCGCCGCCCAAGAACGAAAGCCTCGGGGGTAGCTTTGCTTTCGGGGATTTCCCAGCCGCGGGCAATCCGAATCAACATGACGATCCCTCCCCACGAAGGAATGAATAGGCCGGGAGGAATACCCTAATGCCCCCACTCGGCCATCCCTTCTCTAAACACTCGAATAAAAAATGGGGGGAACGCGGACACTTACAAGCGCAAAAGCCGCCCAGTCGGTTGCCCGACCGGCGGCTTAGCGAAGGCTATGGGATAAGTGAAAAAGTTCCTATTTTAATGAATCTAAGCGGTCGTAGAGTTTTGCTCGGTCCTCAACGCTGCGGTCGTAGAGTTTTGCTCGGTCCTCAACGCTGCGGTCGTAGAGTTTTGCTCGGTCCTCAACGCTGCGGTCGTGGAGTTCTGCTCGGTTCTCAAGGCCGCCGTGGTTGCGTTCTTGTTCGTCCGAATGGCTGCCACGTTTGAGTTTTGCTCAGTGCGCAAAGCAGCCACCGTTGCGTTTTCTTGTGTCCTTAGCGCTGCAAGTTTTGCATTCGCCTCCGTCCGAACCGCAGCCGATGCCGCCTGAACACTCAATACCGGCAGCGTGTTGCCCGCCACTCCGACAACCATCATGCTGAGAGCGGCAAGGCCTGTTAAAAGCATCTTTTTCATCGTCTTTTTCCTCTTCCATCAACCCGTCCGGAGAGGCGGGCGTTAAGGGTTGTCTATGCGGAGCGGCTTAACGAAGCACCCGCGATGACCTTTATTTAATAACGCGAGTTACTATTAGCAGCGTTATAACAACCTGGCTGGGTTCAAAAGAGTGCATAGCTCTCGCCGAGTACTTGCGGCTCAGTCAAATCTGCCAAAAAATCCGGCTTGCCGCACATCGGAATAATCCGGAATGCCGGCTGGCCCGCTTGGCCGGCTTGCGCTAGCCTATTTATTAAAGACAGGGAGGCAAATGATGCCCTACGTAACCGCCGAAGACGGCGTCCGGCTCTATTATGAGGAGACTGGGCACGGAATACCGCTCATCTTTGTGCATGAATTCGCCGGTGATCTGACAAGCTGGGAGCAGCAACTGCGGCATTTTGGGCAGCGTTATCGTGCCATCGCATTCAATGCGCGGGGGTATCCACCTTCCGACGTTCCCGAACTCCCGGCCCACTATTCCCAAGCCCGTGCAGCGGATGATATCGCCGCGGTGCTGAACGGCTTAGGCATCGCAAAAGCCCATATTGCCGGACTTTCTATGGGCGGCTTCGCAACGCTTCATTTCGGTTTTCGCCATCCGGATCGGGCGCTTTCGCTTTGTGTCGGGGGCTGCGGCTATGGGGCAGACCCGGAGACACGGGCGCAATTTCAGCGCGAGGCGGAATTGATCGCTCAATTTATCACCGCCAACGGCATGGCCGCTTTTGCAGAAAAATACGCCTATGGCCCGACCCGGGTGCAATTGCAAAACAAAGATCCACGGGGTTTTGCCGAATTCAAGGCGAATTTGGCGAAACATTCGGCCCTCGGTTCGGCCAATACGCAATTGAGCATACAGCGGCAAAGGCCATCGCTTTACGACCTAACCGAGGAAATGCGCCGACTCAGCGTACCAACCCTTATCATCCATGGCGATGAAGATTGGCCGTGCTTGAAGCCTGGCTTGCTGATGAAACGAACGATTCCAAGCGCCGCACTGGCCGTGATGCCGAATTGCGGCCATGCCATCAATCTGGAGGCGCCTGATGAATACAATCGCATTCTGGGGGCATTTCTTGCGCAAGTCGATGCCGGGCGATGGCCTTTGCGCGACCCGCGCGCACTAGGCGAATCAGTGACCGGCATGGAACAGAAGTAAACAAAACAAACAGAAAAGGATATGCAGCGGTTTTTGATAGGCCTTGGCCTCTTATTTATTGTGATGGGAATTATCTGGCCCTGGCTTGCGCGATTGGGGCTCGGCCGGCTTCCCGGGGATATTCGGATCGAGCGGCCAAATTTTGTGTTTTTCTTCCCCCTGGGAACGAGTTTGCTTATCTCTCTCGTGCTGACGCTGATTTTGTCGCTTATCGTTTGGTTGTTGCGCAAATAACTGATCGCTGCGGCCGAGAGAGCTGAAACCGGCCCACTGTGGCACGGAGGGTAATTCTATGAATCCCGCTACTCAGTCTGTGGCTTCCTTTATTCCCCCAACGCCCCCGCTGCCGGAAGTGGGACGAGACTGGAAGCGCTTTGGACGCAGATTGCGTGGCAATATTCTGAGCACTTGGCCAAAGGAAGCCTATGAAGAGCCGGTTTGGCGCGGACAGTTGCTTCATCGGCAAGTGCTTTTGCTGAACGATCCGGACGCAATTCACCATGTCTTGGTGGAGAATGTAGAAAACTACCGACGTTCCCCGGCTTCAATACGGATTTTATGGCCCATTGTCGGCAAGGGCTTGCTGCTGGCAGAAGGAGGGGCCTGGCGACATCAGCGCCGCACTTTGGCCCCCGCCTTCGCGCCGAGGGCAACCCCGATCATCTGCCATCATATTGTGCGGCAGACGCAAGAGGTTTTGCCTGATCTCCTCCAGAAGGAAGGAATTCCGGTCGATTTGCTTGCTTTCTTCCAGCAACTCACGCTCGAGATTGCCGGAAGAGCACTCTTCTCGTTAGAAACGCATGCTTTTGGCACACAACTGCGTTCAATGATGGCGTATTACGGGATGGCCTTGAGTCGTCCTTCGTTGCTGGATTTATTGTTTCCGATCGGTATCCCGAGCCCGCGAGACATTTTGCGTTGGCGCTTTCGGAAACAGTGGCTGGGTCTGATCGACCGCATTTTGGATGACCGTTTGGCCTTACCCAAGGAGAACGCGCCACGAGATTTGCTGGATTTCATGCTCGCGGCAAAAGACCCTGAAACTGGCGCAAGCTTTACACGCGCCATGCTTCGTGATGAATTAGCAACGCTGATTGTGGCGGGTCATGAAACGACAGCGGTCGCGCTGTTTTGGACACTTTTCCTTATTGCCCATCTCCCGGAAGAACAAGACAAAATTTTCGAAGAAGTTAGAAATATTCGCTTTGAACCAAATAAAGCGGCAGAAATATTGCCTATACTCACGCGTTGTCGTGCTGTTGTAAGTGAGGCATTACGCCTTTACCCTCCCGCACCCGTCTTGGTACGCCAGGCGATCGCCGACGATCACGCCGGAAGGATTGCCATAGCGGCCGGAACATTGGTGTTCATTGCTCCGTGGATCCTGCATCGGCATCACCGTTTGTGGCAGAACCCCAATGCTTTCGACCCCTCACGGTTCTTTCCCACCGCGCCACCGGCACCGCGTTTTGCCTATCTGCCATTTGGCGCGGGTCCGCGCGTTTGTATCGGCGCGCAATTCGCCCTAGCGGAAGCAACGCTTGTCTTAGGAATGCTGCTGCAGTTATTCACGATCAAGCGCAGCTCAAATGAGCCGGTAATCCCCGTCAGTATTGTTACGATGCAACCCGACCATCCGCCATGTTTCTTCCTTCAGCCGCGATTGTTCGCAGAGAGGACGAGGGCGGCTTAAACTTTGATATATATCATAGTTTGCGAATGATTAAAATCTTAGTTTTGGCATTGCGTCAGCGTTAATGTGTCGCTTTCGGAGGAGCCTCTGGAGAAGCAATCTTGCGCGTCGCCGTGGCTGCATAAATGGGATCGGAGGGCTGAAGCCGATGTCGCTTGCCTTGAACCTGGTAAATTATGGTTGCCTCTTGGCCGAGCACGTTGGCCTTGGCCCATCTGAACTCGATACAGACGAGCTGCTCAGCGCGGCGTGCAGAGCAACGAACCTTTGGGATTTCGGGGAAGAGGATATCAGAACCCCGCTCTCAGCGCTCCTGGCAGCCTATCGCAACGAAGCGTCTCTGAGCCCATTCGGACGACGCGCTGCACGTTGGGACGTACTGCGGCTATTGATGAACTTGCTCATCTTGCGCGAGCAAGAACGGCTGCATCCCGAGATTCTGACACAACCGATCGAGCAGCCGATCTTTATCACCGGAGTGCCGCGCAGCGGTACCACGTTTCTCCATGCGCTTTTAGCGGAGGACCCTTCCAATCTTGCCCCACGCTGTTGGCAGACCATTTATCCCTACGCTGTTCCCTCGCGCACTGGCAAAGATACCGAGATAGCGCGAGTCAACCGACAGCTTCGGGTTTTTCGTCGTTTGGCGCCCGAACTAACCAACCTCCATCCACTCGATGCGGAACGACCGCAGGAGTGCACCGAAATCAATGCTCACGTGTTTCGAAGTCTCCGTTTTGACAGCACGCACGAGGTTCCTTCCTATCGTAACTGGCTGCAACAAGCGGGGCACATTCCCGCTTACCGCTTCCACCGGCGTTTTCTTCAGCATTTGCAGCGGCACACCGGCCCGAAACAATGGGTGCTGAAATCGCCCGATCATGTGTTTGCCCTTCCTGCCCTTCTGAAGGTTTATCCCGATGCGCGCCTGGTTCTTGTGCACCGGGACCCGCTGAAAGTTCTACCCTCTGTTGCTCGGTTAACGCAGGTATTGCGCACCCCCTTTGCGAGCAAAGTCGATCCTATGCGGATTGGCCGTCAGGTGAGCCTCGATTGGGCTATCGGAGTTGGGCGCATCATCGAGGCCGCTCAAACTTGGCCCGCTGAACGGATCTTTCACGTGCAGTATCGAACGCTGATCCGTAATCCGATCGATACGGTGGCAAAGCTTTACCGACATTTCGGTATGGGTCTTAGCGCCACGGCAACCGCGCGCATGGAAGCCTTTTTTGCCCAGCTTCCGCGTGGAGGGTATGGGCAGAATAGTTACCGTTTCGAGGATTTCGGCCTTGATCCTGAATTCGAACGGGCGCGTTATCGCGACTATATGCGCGTTTTCGCAATCGAACCCGAAGTGGATGTCGGTCAGACGCAACAAGTACCGTTGAAAGACCTGTCGCTACAAGATCCGGAAGTGAAAGGCAAAGTTCAATTTTTCCACGGGCTGTGAGTACAACAGAACAAGTTCGGACTCCCTCTGGTTTAAGGCCTCTGCGGCTGGCATTCGGATTGTTGCTGGGCGCTGGCCTATTTGCTTTTCTTGTCCATCGCTTTCGGCTCACAGCGGTCTTGGCGCCCTTGCACACGTTGGGCTGGGGTGGGCTCGCGTTGCTCATTGTCAGCCAGCTCGGCCTGATTGTACTTGCGGCTGTCGCCTGGAGGCTCCTCAGCGCATCGCGGGTGGAAGACGGCTGGTGGCGATTCATTTGGGGACGCTTAATCCGAGATTCGGCGTCCCAGGTGTTACCCTTCGTGCAATTGGGCGGCATTGTTGCGGGGGTCCGGGCGATGACGCTTTCCGGATTTGAAAGCGGCTTCGCCATTGCCTCGACCATGGTTGATCTTGCGATCGAATTCGTAAGCGAATTGGTATATGCGGCGCTTGGTCTGGCCTTATTGCGCAGCCTGCGGCCGGATCAGCCGTTTTTCACTGCCCTATCTGGGTTATTGCTAATGCTTGCAGTTCTAGCGGGTGCATTCGTAATCGCTCTTGCCCGAGGAACTCATCGGCTTGCCGGATTCTTTGAGCGCTTCAGCGCAGCCTTTGGTCATAAGTTGCGCGTCATGGCCCACGCAATGCATGCGATCCGCGCCCGGCCTCGCCCTCTTCTGGGCGCGTTCATTGTGCACTTGTTGGCTTGGGTGCTCACGGGCTTGCAAACATGGCTGGCGCTGTGGCTCATGGGGGTTCCCGTGAGTGTCGCCGCCGCCATTATCATTGATAGCCTCACCTTTAGCATCCGAAGCTTGGCTTTTATGGTGCCTGGGGCGCTAGGAGTGCAGGAAGGCGCTTTCGTGCTGATTGGGGGAATTTTCGGCGTTAGTCCTTCCGCGGCGCTGGCACTTTCACTCGCCCGCCGCGCACGTGACATTGCGATTGGAGTTCCGGTTTTGTGCGCCTGGCAGCTTGCGGAAGGCAAAAGACTTTGGCGGCGCCATAGCTCCCTTGCATCACAGCCGCGGCGGTAGGGGGGTTATCAGCTTCAATCCCCCCATATAAGGTTGAAGAACTTCCGGAACGGTAATCGTGCCATCGGAGTTTTGATAGTTTTCCAATACTGCAACGAGCGTGCGTCCAACCGCGACCCCAGAGCCGTTCAGTGTGTGCACGAAAGTAACGCCTTTTCTGTCAGCTTTGCGAAATCGTGCATTCATTCGGCGCGCCTGAAAGTCCCGGCAATTGGAACACGAACTGATCTCACGCCAGGCGCCTTGTCCGGGCAACCACACTTCAAGATCGTAAGTTTTGGCGGCACTGAAGCCGGTATCCCCAGAACAAAGCAGGACCCGGCGATAAGGTAAGTTCAGCGCCTCCAACACTTTTTCCGCGCACGAGGTCATACGTTCGTGCTCGGCAGCGCTCTGCTCGGGAGTTGTGATGGAGACCAGCTCCACTTTGCGAAACTGGTGTTGGCGGAGCATGCCTCGCGTGTCCCGTCCGGCCGCGCCGGCTTCGCTCCGAAAGCAGTCCGTAAGCGCTGTAAAGCGCAGCGGAAGCTGCCGTTCATCCAGGATCTCTCCGGCAACGAGGTTCGTGAGGGGCACCTCGGCCGTGGGAATAAGCCATCGATCGTCTGTCGTAACAAAAAGATCCGCTTCAAATTTCGGCAACTGTCCAGTTCCGTAAAGAGCCGCTTTGTTTACGAGCAAGGGGACGGAAACTTCCTCGTATCCATGTTCACGAGTGTGTAAATCGAGCATGAATTGGCCAAGCGCTCTCTCCATCAATGCCAACGTTCCGCGCAAAATCACAAAGCGGCTGCCGGAGAGCTGTGCCGCTTTCTCGAAATCCATCATTCCGAGCCGCTCGCCCAACTCAAAATGCTCGATGGGCTGGAAACTGAACACAGGCAGTGACGGAGGTGCTTTCACGACAACGTTGCCACGCTCGTCTTCGCCCTCAGGGACGTCATCATCGAGAACATTGGGTAGGCGTTCCAGG
>Ga0209581_1003699_pt1 | contig 12901 bp, 10 predicted proteins | sample Coa_R2_FD_187160 | JGI IMG/M metagenome (GOLD analysis project Ga0209581, IMG submission 187160) | Surface soil microbial communities from Centralia Pennsylvania, which are recovering from an underground coalmine fire - Coalmine... | ecosystem: Environmental > Terrestrial > Soil > Unclassified ...
GCGGCGCTATCCAGCCGCGAGCTACCGGCCAGCATCAGCACCGGCTCACCCCCGGAGGACGAGGCAGGTAGCGGCCCCGCGTAATGCAGCACCTGGGGGTAATCGGCGCTGATACGCATACGCATCTCCAGCTGGTTGGCCTGCTGGCGGTAGAGGATGATACGTGAAATCGATTCGGGCAGGTAGGTGCAGAGCGAAGCGACCTCTTCCTCTGCCGTCGGGCATTCGCCGGTGGGGTTGACGAGGAACAGCACCGACAGCCCGGATGGCTCGCGCCGACCAAGATTCAATTTACGCGACCGGTCCGGCAGGGCCATACGATTGAGTGTGTCGCGCCCGCGATTGACCTGCCGACCGATGCTCAGCGACTGGCAAAGGAAGCGACCGGATTTGCCGCCATCGAAGAGGATTTCCCAGGGAATATCGGGCGTGTTGGTGTTCAGCATCAAGGTGCCATCGAGGCGGCGCAGAGCATCCTGTAAGGCGGGCGGAATCAGAATATCGAACAGGAAACGCCCCAGTTTGGCGGGTGAATCGTTGGGGCTGCTCATTTTCGTCGTCTGCCGCTTCGCGTCACTGAAGGCGAGGGTTTGCATGTATTGTGCGGTTCCTTGCAGGGCGCGGCGCAGTCGCTCAGCCGTTTCCGCGTTCAGTTCGGTTACATACTCCTGGCCGCCACGAGCCGGGTTGTCGAGCAGGTCGAGACGAAATCGATAGAGATTGTCGGTTCGTATAATTGTTAGTAGGGCTGGCTGCTCCATAGCTGCTTCTCTTCCACATCTATCCCAGGGGACTTCGACGCTATTACCTCTGGTATGTCACCTATAACAAAGCGCATAATACTCCTGGCAACAGCCAGTATACGAGGCTTCCTACTGAAGTGTCAATAGGAACGGGACAAAGTGGTGAAAAGTTATATGACAGCGAGGAAACGTCTTTATACTCCCGGTAGTGGATAACAGGTTGCGCTGCTGCGGCCAGCCGAATGGAAGGTAGCAGGCGTGAAGGTCATATCGGTACTCATCAGGTTGTCAAAGTGGAGGCCGGACGTGTTAAGCGTGGCGCAGTCGCCGGGGGTGGGCAGGATGGTCAGGTTCAGTTCGGGGAAGGTGCCGGCCTGGCGCTGGACGAGCAGGGAATAGGGGGCCGCGCTTAGCGGCGGCACGTACCAGGAGAGCGTGACGGTCATGCTACAGTTTTTCGGCACCACCACGAGGCCGCCAAACATGGCGCGCCCCGGCTCGTCGCTGACCATACTGGTGGGCGGGCCGATGGTGTCCAGTGGCAGCCAGGCGCCGCCGGAGGGGTCAATAGCCGAGGGGGCGGCTGCTCCGGCCTGGTAGAGTCCGGGCGGGCAGAGCAACTGACCACCGGCATAGACGCCGTTCTGCGGGCAGGCCGGGTAGGGGCCGCCGCAGAGCGGGTTGCCCGTGTCAAAGCCATTGCCCTGGAGAAATTTGCTCTGCGGCGGCACATAGACGCGCACGTAATCCCGGTAGGTATCGTAGCCGTAGACGGGGCCGATCTGCGTGTAGTCCAGGTGCAATTGCAAGACGTGCGTCGCCCCACCCTGTGCATCGAGCGTGACGGTATCATCCAGGATGGTGCGCACGTATTGCGATGCCTTGCTGGCGCTGATATTGGCCTGCACGACGTAGAGGCCATCGTGGGTGGTTGAGCGGTCCATCTGCGCGGCATCGCCATATTTTTCAAGCAAGCCTTCGACCTGCGGGTTGGTGACGTAGACCTGCAAATCTTTCGTCTTGAGATCATGCAGCAGTTCGCGCCCGATGGCGATCAGTTCGTCCGGCGGCGACTGGCGCACTTTAGTGATGATGAGCTGAGCCAGCAAGGCGGTGAAACGTTTGCGGTCGGAGGTCGAGGTAACGCCGGGCTGTGTCACAATCTGCTTGTAGATGCCGGCGTTATCCTGCTGGTAGTAATGCAGGCGTTGCTCCAGATTCTGGGCGGTAATCACGTCATGATAGGCGGGAACCTGGATGGGGCCGATGATTTGCAGGATGTGTTCGAGCAGGAAGGGCGTGAAGACGATGAGGCCATCGACCTGCTGGCCCACCTCATATTTGTAGAGATTGATGGCCATTTGCGCGGAGGTGGGGAAATCGGCGGAAAGGTTGGAGTCGCGCAGGCCCCAGTTGGCGAAGGGCCACCAGGAGCGATACGGCACTGGCGGCACTTTGCCCAGGGTGGGGCTGTTGTCTGTATACTCAACCAGGGAGATGTCGCGCAGCGAGAAGGGAGCGATACGCCCGCCGCTGATCTGTAGCTGGCCGTACTGGCCGGTAAAGCCGCCGGTGGGGCGCAATTCGGCGCGGTCCATCGTCTGCACAAGGAAGGTGCGCGGGCTGTCCACGCCGAGCAGCCAGCCTGCGGCGCCCAGCAGGTCATGCACCTGCGTCAGATCGGCTTCAGCCTGCGGCAGCGCCTGTAACAATTGCGCAAACTCGCCGCGATCCTTCGCGCTGACGGGCAGTGAGTCCAGCGACAGCCCGCGAGACTGAGCCTGGATATCGGAGAGTTCCGGCAGAATAGTATCAATCGTCTGGCCGATCAGGTTCAGCGTGGCGGGTGTGACCAGCGGTGTTTGCGAGGCGCCGAGCAGGGAACCGTGCAGCGCCGGAGCCAGTGTCTGAGCGGTAGAGACAAGCTGCTGGCCGATCTTCGTCACGTCGATGCCGATCTGGCTGGCGGCGCGGGCGCTTCTCACCTGCGTCTGCAATTGTGGCGCGTATTGTGTGACCGTCCGAATCAGGCTCGTATGATCAAGGGTATATTGCACCTGCTGGAAATCCTGCTGCGCGGCTGCCAGTTCCTTTTGCGTCTTCTGCAATTTGCCGGTATCCAGAAAGCCGGAGGGATGCGCTTTGACGCCGTTAAAAATGGTTTTGACGTTGAGCAGGTGCTGCACGCCCCCGTAGGCTGCGCTGCGCAGGGAGGTGTATGTCTGGTAGGCATTCCAGCCAGAAATGGCCGCGATCATGCCGCCGGGCAGCAGGGCCGCGAGCAGCACAATCAGCAAAATCAGCGAGACCAGTCTGCGTCGTTTTGAACGCGGGCGGCGCAGCCATGAAGGTCGCAATTGTCGCGTCACTGCAATAGCTGGCACTTCTGTATCGGGGCCGCTCTCCAGCATTTCAGCATCCGGGCCTGCTTGAACGGCAGCGCCCGGCAAATCTGTATTCGTGTCAGCATCACTCGCGGCAACCGGAGCTTCAGTAGCGGAATCGAGAACTACAGGAGCATCCACCGCATCAGGAACAGAACTGATCTTAGCAGAATGAGAGCTAGATGAACCGGTTTCAGACATACAGTTACCTCAAATACGGAAAGTCATTACACGGCATAGAGATAAACCCCTTTATTAGTACAGTACGTTTGAACAGGCCCCCCCGTTTCTTTTCTGGCCACCAGTAGCGTACTTTCTGTTTTATTATAGCGAATTGTACCTAACCATGTTATATCATGTATCGGCGGCAACCGTCCAGTGATCGGCGCTCTTTCTCAAGTGCCAGCAGCCGGTTATTCCCTTCAGGGGAGTGGCGCGTATTAAAGACAGAGGTAAAGTTCATTGAGCCATGAGCAGAAGGAGAAGTATATGGACCTGGTATGGAAGGTGAAAGAAGGGAGCGCCGTCAGGCTGAAGGATTACGATCCGGGCTTTACTAACGGCTATAGCAGCCACGAGGAGGCGAAAGCGGATATGAAGTCGCTCAGTCAGGAATTGAGTGAGCTACAGGAATTGCTGGCGGCTGCAGCACATAATAGCCTGCTGATTATTTTGCAGGGTATGGATACGAGCGGGAAGGATGGCACGATTCGCCATGTTTTTTCCAGCGTCAACCCGCAGGGTTGCCAGGTGCATTCGTTCAAGGAGCCGACACCGGAGGAACTGGCGCATGATTTTCTCTGGCGCGTTCACCGCGTCACGCCGCCACTGGGGGTGATGGGTATTTTCAACCGCTCGCAGTACGAGGATGTGCTGATTGTGCGCGTGCATAATCTGGTGCCTGAGGCGGTGTGGAGCAGGCGCTACAAAGAGATTAACCATTTCGAGTCGCTGCTGGCGCATAGCGGGACGATCATTCTCAAATTTTTCCTGCATATCAGTAAAGATGAGCAGGAAAAACGGCTGGAGGCGCGCGAACACGATATCGATAAAGCGTGGAAGATTTCGGCCAGTGACTGGACGGAGCGCAAATACTGGGATGACTACCAGCAGGCTTACGAAGACGTGCTCACGAAATGCAGCACAGACGACGCGCCCTGGTATATTGTCCCGGCCAACCACAAGTGGTATCGCAATCTGGCAGTCGCGCATACTATTGTGCATACGATGCGTCAGTACAAAGAGGACTGGCAGCAAGAACTGGTGGCGCGCGGCCAGCACGAGCTAGAGTTGCTCAAACAGATGAAGGTGCAGCAGGAGTAATCCCTTTGTCATGCTGAGTGAAGCGAAGCATCCAATCGCAAGTGTTCTGTCTGGGCCGCGTTCAGATGCTTCGCTTCACTCAGCATGACAGGGGGGTGGAAGTTTTATGAGCCACAACAGCATTTACAGTTTGCGAGTGGGCCGACCACGAGCGCGCGTGGGCGGCGGGTAGTAGGCCGGGGTGATGGCGACGATATCGCCAATACGCAGTTGTACTTGCAGGTAGCGATTGCCGGGGCGGTGGTGGCGCGCGAAAAGCATGAGGGCGTGGTGGGCGATGATGTCGGATTCGTCGGTGTGGCGTGAGAGCAGCATCTGGCCGCCAGTCGTCTCCTCGGCGTGTGTGACGGCCATCTCTTCGCCTTCTTCGCCCATCACCAGCTTGCGCGTCTCGCGGCGCACCGGGCGGTTGGGCCAGAGCATGAGGGTAACAGTCTGCCCCTTGAGTCGCTGCTCGCGCAGGCGACCACCGAGGTAGTCGGCGAGCCGGTGAATGGCGGCGCAGGTTTCATCGGCGTCGGCGAGGTGCGGGAAGCGCACGCGGGCATTCTGGCTCATCGGCGGGGCATCCGGTACAACAAGGCTGCCATCCTGGCCGCAGGCGACTTCATAGAGCCAGCTCCCAAGCCGCCCCAGTCGACGGCGCAGGCCCTCTTCCGTCAAGGTGGCTACCTGGGCAAAGGTCGTAATGCCGAAATCGCGCAGGTGCGCCACCAGTTCGGCTACAGCTACCGAATCGACCTCATCACTCTTGCCTTCTACATCAGGGCGCGAGCCGTTGCCGCTATTCGTCGTAGAGGCGCCGGTGCCGTTCTGGGCTTCCGCCAGTTCCGGTAGAGCAGCAGGGAGACCGGCGCCGGCAGAGCGAATCTGGAGCAGGAGCGAGAGCGGCAGCGTCTGCACAAAAGAGGCTTCACGACCGGTGGGGATATAGAGGACGCCCTGTCGCCCATCCTTACGGCTCAAGAGGGCGGCCAGCTCGGCGATGGCTTTGCCGTTGGCGATGCCGATGAGGGCGGTCAGGCCCAGTTCGGCAATCTCGGCGCACAGCCGCTCGGCCAGCGTCACGGGGGAATCGAAAGGGATTTCGCAGCCGCGCAGGTCGATGAAGGCATCGGCGATGGGAATGGACTCGATGATGCGCGAGTAGGCGCGGTACCGCTCGCGCAGTTGTTTCAAGACCGGCTGGTAGCGATCATATGAGGCGGGCAGGAAACGGGTGCGCGGCGCGATGCGATAGGCCCGGCGCAGGGGCATGCCGGGACTGATGCCCAGGCGCACGGCGGCAGGGGAGGCATCGATGACGCGCCCCGGCTCATTGGGCCGCCCGGTTCCGGTGCCTACGACAAAGCTCTGGCCGCGTAAAGAGGGGTCAAATGCTTCTTCAAGCGTACAATAAAAGTGGCGAATACGCACATGCATAATGCTCTGCCGCAGGCGCGCCCGCTCGGCGGCGCGTGCAGCTTCGCTGCCGACAGCGACAGGATCGGTGGTATTGAGGCCCGCGTACTGGCGAGCAGCGCCGGTACCACTCGCCGGTTGCCCGCCCTGCGTGGTTGGCGGGGACGCCGATATTGTATTCCAGGGGTTGTGTTTCGGGTTATAGGGTTGCATCGGTATCTTTTCTCTTGATAAATGGTTTTATAGATGTGTACGGGGGTTGCCCGGCGCGCTACAATGCTTTCTGCTTCCATCTAATCCAACGCGCAAAGACAGAAGGGTTTGCGCATCTCGCGCGCAAATTTGCGCGCCCCGGCTAATCCGCTCTATCCTCTCATGCATTTTCTTACGTCCGGGGCAAACTGTCAAGAGCGAGCGTTCTGCGCATCCATGTAAAGATTTTTCAGTGGCCTTGTGATACAATAGGTATCGATTTCACCGTATTCTTACCTGCTCTGAAGAGCAGAAGCGGTGTGATCGCAGGGCAGAACAGGCAATTTCTGCCGACAATCATTGAAAAAACGAAGCATGCTGGCTCTCAAGCTGGCAGGAGGCGACACGTGAAAATAGTGATCCTGGGCTGTGGCCGCGTCGGCGCGACCCTCGCCAACATTATGGATCAGGCGGGTCATAAAGTTTCGGTTATCGATTATAGCAGCGACGCTTTTCAACGCCTGCACTCCGATTTCAGCGGCGAGACGATTGTTGGCAACGGGGTGGATGAAGATATCCTCATCCGGGCCGGCATTCAGAACGCCGATGCATTTGCCGCCGTTACGAACGGGGACAACCGCAACATTATGGCAAGCCAGATCGCGAAAGACATCTTCCACGTTAAAAAAGTGGTATGTCGCATTTATGATCCTATCCGCGAAAGCACCTATCGTGACCTGGGACTGGAGACCATCTGCCCAACCGTGATCGGGGCGGAGATGATATCTCAGGCATTGCTGGGGAAAACGCCTACAATCCCGACACTACCGGAAGTATCGACAGGGCTGGCGACCGAGAAAAGAAGTTAGGGAAGAGAAGGATAGAGGCATCGTTATGTATATTATTATCGGTGGTGGTGGCGATATCGGCTACTATCTGACGAAGACCCTGCTGGGCCAGGGGCATGAAGTGCTTTTGCTGGAAAAGAATCCCGTCCGTTATCAGAGTTTGAGCGAGGAACTGGGGCAGGCGGTGATGCGCGGTGATGCCTGCGAAGCGAGAACGCTGGCCGAGGTGGGCGCGAACCGGGCCGATGTGGTGATCGCGGTGACAGGCGAAGATGAAGACAACCTGGTGATCTGCCAGATGGCCAAACGCCGCTTCAATGTGGGCCGCACGATTGCTCGACTCAATAACCCGAAGCATGAGCAAATTTTCCAGAAGCTGGGCATCGATTCAACAGTCAGCCCGACCAGAACAATACTCTCTCTGATCGAACTCGAACTCTCCAGCGCAAATTTCGTGCCAATTATGACGCTCAAACGCGCCGGCTTAGATATTATCGAGATGCGCATTTCTCCGGATTCACCGGTTGTGGGCAAGCTGCTGCGCCAGATCAACCTGCCAACGAACGCCAGCATCGCCCTGATTATTCGTGACTCACAGCATATCTTTCCCACAGCCGAGACGCGCATTCTGGCCGACGATGAGGTCTACGCGCTCGTCGGGCGCGATGAAGAAGAGGCCCTGCGCAAAGCCCTGGGGGCCATCAGCTAAGAGGCCGTCGCCGCAGGCGAGCATCTGCCGTAGACACGCAGGTCACCCCGTGTGGGTGGCCTGCGCCAGAGGTTACGGGCGAGGCGGCGTCTCCTGATGAGTAGCCTCCACCCCGGCGTTAGCGGCCTTCGTTACTCCATTATTCTCATCAAGCCATTCATCGGGAGCGTCATCGTGGCCAGCGTCGGTTCTGCGGGCAGGAGGGGGGGTACGCGGTCGGTAACGGTGCTGGCGGGCGCGCAGGCGCAGGAGTTTGCCGGTCGGGGTGCCGAGCGTCCAGGCTTTGCGCCTGTGTGCCAGGATTTGCTCGGCAGTCTCGCCTCGCAGCGAGCGGTAGAAACTGGCGATCACTACCCAGGCGGTCGCGACCAGCGGCGTCGCCAGCAGCGCGCCAAAAGCGCCGAACAGTTGCGCCCCGATAATCAGAGCCAGGATGGAGGCGACCGGGTGCAGGCCAACGGCATGGCCGACGATGCGCGGGCCGAGAATATTGTTCTCAATCATCTGGATACAGATGAAGTAGGCCAGGACGTAAAAGGTGCGGGGAAAAGGGTCTGGCAGGAGCAGCGAGATCAGAATGGCGGGGATAGAGGCCAGCGTGGGGCCAACCATCGGAATTGTTTCAAACAGGAAGGCCAGCGCGCCGATGATCAGCGCGTAATCCTTCAAGCCGATGAATGGCAGCAAACAACCGGCGCCGGACAATAGGCCAATAATCACAGCCAGTACCAACTGGCCGCGCAGGTAGTTGCCGACAACGCGGTTAAGTGCGTCCTCAAAGAGCAGTACATGGGGCATTGCCCGCTGCGGCACCAGGCTGATGATGCTATCACGAATGCGCTTCCCATCCATTGTCATATAGAAGCTAATCATCACCACCAGGAAAATATTAAGAATAGCATCCGTGATCGAAAAGAGGATATTGAGCGCGTTGGCCGCCAGCGCCTGCGCAAAATTAATGGCTTCGGTGCGAATCTGGCTGAGCGCGTCATCGATATTGGTCTGCGGAATGCCCTCTTTCAGCAGAAACTTCACCACCGAATTGTAGGTGTCTGGCAGGTTGATAAAGTACGTTTGCACGGTATTCGACAGCGCCTCTACCTGCTTGATAAATGAGAAGGCAAGCGCATAGACAATGCCGCCCAGCACGACGAGAACAATAATATAGACCAGCGCGGTGGCGAGCAAACGCGGCATATACTTTGAGAAGTAGTTGGCAGCCGGGGTAATCAAAAAAGCGACGCCCATACCGAGCAGCAGCAAGACAATCGCGTGTAGAAACTCGCCCAGAAATGACGAAACGGCCCAGATAATGATGCCCACACAGATGACCGAGATGAGAATATCGCGTACCCGTTGCCAGTTGATTTGTTCCATGCTGTCCGCCTCGTTTTTCTTTCGTTGAAGCACATCTCTTTCCAGTATACAAGATTATATTGTGGCAGGTTTCTTTCCAAAGTACAAGTACGTATTTCTACCAGAAAGAACGCGAGCGGCGATGAAACTTTTTGTAATCGGGTAACGTCATGGTATATGAAAGATGCGGGGAAACATATTTCATCGGGTAAGGCGCCCCACGTCTATCTTTATGTCATCGCCCCATCTGGCACAGGCGTTAATCAATAGCAGGACATTCGTCTACTATTACGATGAGAACACAACCTTATCCGTTACTCTAAATAGAAGAACAATCGGAAAGAGGACATATCGTATGGATGCAGCAGTTCCAATGACAGCAACCGGGCTGGCCCTGATCTGGCCCCTGCTCGGCTTTCTTTTCATCTGGATGATTCTTTTTGGCGTACTTGCCTTCCGGCCAGAGCGTGCAAAGCAGAACACACACGAAGGCGCAATGCTTCAAGCCGGGGGAGTGCATCCACCTTCCGCTCCGGCAATGCTGCATATCATCAGCACCCCCTCGGCCCCCGGCAGCACGCTTGCTCCGCGCAATGCGGCCAATGTAGTCGGCACCATCAGCTCATCCGACCATGATTTCTCTAATGCTGATTGAGGGCCGTCCATCGCGCTCCCAGGCCAGCCACCAGGGTTTTTGATTGCATGCACGCTGCACGACGAGGGCTTGCATCGCCCTCCCAGGCCAGCCGCCAGACGGGTCTCTCGACCACGAAGGCATGCATCGCCCTCCCAGGCCACCCGCAAGGGGTGGCCTGCCTGCCAGATCCACCCACCGGCAGGCCACCGCGCGGTAGATCAAGCCGCCCCAGGCCACCCGCCAGGGGTGGCCCTACTATACGCGGTGGCTCCACAAGCCCTACGACACGTTCGTCTCTAGTAGGGCCACCCCTGGCGGCTGGCTGGTGCCTGGAGCGGAGCAGCTGGCGCGCCGCGTTTACACCACACACCTGTGAAAACCTCAACTGGTAGGGGCGGGGCGAAATTCTGTTCCGGTATTGAGAAAGATAAAGTGGCTGCCCTGCACATTGACAATCATATCAATCTTCCCATCGCCATTCACATCCTGGAAGGCAAGTGTCACCGGCGCGAGGTCCTGCCCTGGCCCGATTAAGTGAGGCCCCATATATATTTTTGCCTTCGTGGCGTCACCACCAGGAAATTCAATGATCTCCACCTGGCCGCGCAAATTTATAGCAATAAAGTGGCTTGGATTGGATGGAGAATCATTGTGGCCCACCATCTGATCGACCTGGTAGGTGCGTGGGCGTCCGTAATGCCAGTCATCCTGGGTGACCTGCCACCAGTTCGCCACCGTTGTCAGAAGCACCCAGCCAATCAGCATGGTCAACATGGCAAGGCCTACAAAGAACAGCCAGTGAAAACGACGCGGTCGCCCGGGCTGCTCGCTGCCGAAGCCACCAGCTTTCGCGGGGTTGACCCGCTGGCGGCGTGTAGAGCCGGTGGAAACGGTGGGAATGCCGACCTGCGTGGCGCGGCGCGGCACACTGCTGGCTCGCCCGATTCCCTGATACGCGCCTGTCGTCTGCACATCGCCAGATACACGCCCGGCATTGCCTTTCACGTCGGAACGAACATGGTAGCGACGCACGCTTGTGGGCAGGCGTTCAGGCTCGGCGTCATCAAAGCCGTAAAGATCGTCTTCGAAATCATCCTCATCGTCCGCATCACCGCCAGGCCCCATATACGCATCGCTCACCCGCGACTGGCGCGGCGGAATTTTACTCTGCTGTTGCAGCTGCTGCCGCCTCATACGATTCTGATCCACGTCGTCACCTCCTCTCGATTGAAAATTTGTTCTAATGAGAACAAGTATAACTGTCTGGTGGCCATTATGCAAGGGGAAAAAGTGAAATTTTGGGGCAATTTTGTACAAACTTTCTAAATATCTTCGCTTGTCCTCTGCTTTCGCGCGGGATATACTGGAAGCAGACCATAATGGCAGTTATCTACCATCAGCAACCGGCTCACCAGATTCTACTAGCAAAGGACAATACGCATGACCCTGGCACTGACAAACGGCATTTTGATCGATGGTCGCGGCGGCGAGCCGCAGGAAGGCATGACCATCCTTATTGAGGACGAGCGCATCAGCCGTGTTGGACGCGACGGGCAGGTGCAGATTCCGCGGGGGGCGAGCGTGATCGACGCGCAGGGCGGTAGTATCTTGCCCGGCCTCATTGACACCCATGTTCACTTCATGCTGGAATACCCGGACGTCCTGCGCGGCCTGCTCACGCCGCCATCGCTGAGTCTGCTGCAAGCCATTCCACGTATGCTCGCTACGCTGGAAGCGGGCGTGACGACGATTCGTGACGCGGGCGGCTCGCCTGCCGGACTCAAGATGGCCGTCGAGCGCGGCATTGTGGCGGGGCCGCGCATGCAGGTTGCCGTCTCCATCATCTCGCAGACGGGCGGTCACGGCGACGGCTACTATCCCTGCTGTGTCGATATCGGCATGTTCGGCATCAACCTGCCCGATGTTCCTCACACTGTCGTCGATGGCGTCGAGGCCGTGCGCAAGGCAACTCGCGAAATCCTGCGGGCGGGGGCGGACTGGATCAAGCTGGCAACCAGCGGCGGCGTCCTCTCCACAGCAGATGCCCCCACCTCCTCGCAACTGACCATCGAAGAGATCAGTACCGCCGTCTACGAAGCGGCGGCGCAGGAGAAACGCTGCATGGCCCACGCGCAGGGGACGCAGGGCATCAAAAACGCCATCCTGGCAGGAGTGGCCTCCATCGAGCATGGCGTCTACCTCACCGACGAACTGGTCGACCTCATGCTTGAGCGCGATGTCTGGCTTGTTCCCACGCTGGTCGCCCCGCTTGCCGTCGTCGATTTCTCACGCGAGCATCCCGAAATCCTGCCGCCCATGATGGCCGCCAAAGCCATCAGCGTCGTCAAAGACCACCAGCAAAGCTTCCGTAAAGCGGTAGAGGCAGGTGTCAAGATCGCGATGGGAACCGATTCCGGGGTTGGCAAACACGGCGAAAACGGCTACGAACTGCAACTGATGGTCGAAAACGGCATGACGCCTATGCAGGCCATCCTCGCCAGCACAGCCCGCGCGGCAGAGCTGCTGCACCTCGATAAGCAGCTCGGCACCATCGAAGAGGGCAAGCTCGCCGACATCATCGTTGTCTCCGGCAACGTCCTCAGCGACATCAAGCAAATCGCCAGCGCGGACAACGTCAAACTTGTCCTTAAAGGCGGCAAGGCGGCAAAGAATACACTTGAGGCAAAGGTACCGGTTCAGCTTCCCACCCACTAGCAAATATTCTTGCTAGCGGGTATAATAACGCCAGATCAGAGGGCAGGGAGGCATCGAACCATGAGTACAGCACCACGCCTGGAGGCAAGAGTAACTGCACTGGAACGCCGACAGATCATGCTAGATGCACACGTCGTAGAACTATCCGAGGATATAGCAACGAGCATTAAAGATCTGTCTGATGATATGAAAGCTAGCTTCAAACAACTGGCAGAATATCAAATTAAGACAGAACAACAACTGGAAGCACACTTTAACCTCATAGACACTCGCTTTAATCAGGTTGAGACTCGCCTTGACCAGGTAGAAACTCGTCTTGACCGGGTTGAGGCTCGTCTTGGCCAGATGGACGCTCGTCTTGATCAAATGGACGCTCGTCTTGACCGGGTTGAGGCTCGTCTTGGCCAGATGGACGCTCGCTTTGATCGGGTAGAAACTCGTCTTGACCGGGTTGAGGCTCATCTTGGCCAGATGGACGCTCGCTTTGATACTGTAGAGAGGCTACTTACTCAGGTTCTTGAGCGACTACCTGAAGCGTCTTAGCCAACTCTGTGAGATCAAATCAAAAGCCCGTTCCTGACGCGATAGGAACG
>Ga0209581_1003700_pt1 | contig 12897 bp, 8 predicted proteins | sample Coa_R2_FD_187160 | JGI IMG/M metagenome (GOLD analysis project Ga0209581, IMG submission 187160) | Surface soil microbial communities from Centralia Pennsylvania, which are recovering from an underground coalmine fire - Coalmine... | ecosystem: Environmental > Terrestrial > Soil > Unclassified ...
GCGTGGCGCGCGCCAATTCCACCAGCTCATCTAAGGTACGCTGGAAGCGCAGCATCACGGCCAGCGTGGTGGTGCCGCGCTCATTGGTCAGGGTGGTCGTCGCCACGCGCCATCCCTCGTTGATCGGACCGAGCAGGTTTTGGCGCGGGATGCGCACGTTGTCGAGAAACACTTCGCAAAATTCCATGCTGCCCGGCATCTGACGCAGGGGCCTGGGGTTGACGCCGGGGGTTTTCATGTCCACCAGCAGGTAGCTGATGCCGCGATGCTTGGGGGCGTCGGGGTCGGTGCGCGCCAGCAGGATGCCCCAGTCAGCGTAATGGGCAAACGAACTCCACACTTTCTGGCCGTTGACGATGAACTCATCGCCGCGCAGTTCGGCGCGGGTGCGCAGCGAGGCCAAATCGGAGCCGGCGTTGGGTTCGGAGAACAGTTGACACCAGATTTCCTCGGCCGTCAGGATCTTGGACAGAAAGCGTTTTTTTTGTGCTTCGGTGCCATGCATGATCAGGGTCGGACCCACCAGATTCATGCCCACGGGATTGAGCGGGGAGGGCGCGCGAAAGCGCGCCATCTCCTCGTTGAAAATCGCCTGCTCGACCTGACTGGCGCCCTGGCCGCCATACTCGCGCGGCCACGCCATCCCGATAAAGCCCGCCTCATACAGCCGCCGGTGCCAATCGCGCAGGAACTCCGTGCGCGGCGTATCTCCAAGCTGGCGCATCCCTTCCTGGCGCAGACGCTGGGGCATGTTGGCCTGGAGAAAGGCACGTACCCGTTGCCTGAACCGTTCTTCCTCCGGCGTAAAACTGAAGTCCATCAAAGATTCCTCTGTTGCGTCACGCGTCCAGCCTGGGAGCGAGCAGCCATCTTATAGATGCGCGCGAGTGGCGCGCATTTGTCAAGGCAGGACGGATTTGACATGGGCGGCGGCTTGTTTAAACCTCGATTGTCGAACGTGCGTTCGGCACACGGAGATCGGCATGGACTTCGACTTCACCCCGGAACAGGAAGCATTTCGCATGGAGTTGCGCACCTGGCTGGAGGCCAACGTGCCCGAGGACCTCAAGGCCAATGCCGCCGACATGGTGCCCTCCAGTTGGGAGGAATTTGAAAAGCGCCGGGCGTTTCAGAAAAAGCTGGCGGCGGCGCGCTGGATCGGCATCTGGTGGCCGCGCGAATACGGCGGGCGCGGCGCCGGGATAATCGAGCAGGCCATCTACGACGAGGAATACGAGCGCGCGCACGCGCCACGCATGACCAATCATCCGCCGATCAACCAATGGGGTCCGACGGTCATCCATTGGGGCACCGAGGCGCAGAAAAAACGGCTGCTGGCGCCGATGCTCAGCGGCGAGGAAACCTGGTGCCAGGGTTATTCGGAACCCAACGCGGGCTCCGACCTCGCCTCCTTGCAGACCCGCGCGGTCGACAAGGGCGACTACTTCGAGGTGACCGGGCAGAAGATCTGGACTTCAGCGGGCCATTTCGCCGACTGGATCTACATGCTGGTGCGCACCGATCCCGCCGCGCCCAAGCACAAGGGCATTAGCTGCATGTACGTTGACATGCACAGTCCGGGCGTGGAAGTGCGGCCGCTGATCGAAATCACCGGCGCGCATCATTTCAACGAGGTCTTCTTCGACGCCGTGCGCGTGCCCAAGGAAAACCTGGTCGGACCGCTGCACGAAGGATGGCGGGTGGCGATGACCACGCTCAACTACGAACGCGCCATCTCCGGCGGCCACAACCATGCCTCCCAGCTCAACCACCTGATCGAGCTGGCAAAAAAGGTGACCGTCAACGGGCATCCGGCCAGCGAGGATGACTACTTTCGCCAGCAGATTGCCCAACTCAAGATCGAGTTGGAATCGCTCAAGTACACCGGCTATCGCGCGCTGACGCGCCAGATCAAGGGGCAGCCGGCCGGTCCGGAGCTGTCGATGCTCAAGACGGTGGGATGCAACCTGGTGCTCAACATGATGCGGGTGGCGACCGAGATGCTGGGCGGCTTCGGCACCTTGGCGGGCCTGACGCCCAATCCTTCCATACCCGATGCGCGCGAGTGGCTGCATCGGGTGCTGGGCGTGCGCGGCGTGACGATCGCCGGCGGCACAACCGAGATTTCGCGCAACATCATCGGCGAGCGCACTCTGGGCCTGCCCAAGAGCTGACGCGGCGCGTGCGACGACAGCGCATCAATGCCGCAGTGCGCGGTCCTGGATGATCAGCGAGCGCAGGTCGCTGCGCTTGAACAGCCCCTCGACACTGCGCGTAAACGCCACCGACAGCACCTCGCCCGGCTCGTCGTAGATGCTGGCCGTGTCCTCGGGTATCAGGCCCGGATTGTCGGGCGGATCGCTGTAGGTCTCGCTGCTGATCCCTTGCCAGAACGGGACATGGAAGGGCGGCTTGTAGATGGTCGCATCGAGCGCGAACTCGGCCACCGTCTGCCAGCTCCCGTTTCTGTCGTTGTCGATCACGCGCTGCTTGCGCACCCAGCATTTGACGATTTTGCTTTGCAGCACGTAGTCAGCATCCACCGGCTGGGGGATGTAGGTGCTCTCGGCTGAGGTTGAGGCGATCATCCCCGCTTCCTGCACCGCCTGCTCCAGCGCCTTTTGGACCGTCGTCGCCATGTCGGTTACATACAGGCGCTGAATCTTCGCGCCGCTGGCATCCAGCGTCACGCCGATCTGCTGGCCCGGCGTGGAGTCCTGCGGCGAGGACGCGCCGTTGTTGGCGCACGCGTCGGTTACCGCCAGCACCAGCATCCGCCGCGGCGGGTAGGAATGCTCAAAGCCTTTGACCAGCCCCGGATAAAAAGCCAAGGTCTGATTTGAAGCAGCCTCCATCGGCGAGGTCGAACTGACCGTCGAGCAGCCTGCCAACGCTGCGATGGTGAGCGCCATCAGCAAACAGCGGCCGACACGGCCCGCGGGCTGCACCAAATCCTCCTAGCTGCCGGATGTCTGGGTCCGTTCGCGAAACAGAAACAAGGTTGCACCCACCTCGATTCGGTCGCCGCTCTTGAGCGCCTGGCGGCCGTTGACCGGTACCCGATTGACGCTGACCGCGCCGCCTCCGGTGGGGCTCAGGAAGAAGTTCTTGCCCTCGCGCCGGATGATCGCATGCTGGGGGAGGATCGACTGATCGCCAAACAACCCGACGTCGCTTTCCTCCGCTCTGCCGATCACCGTGACCGGCTTGACCAGGGCGTATTCGCGCCCTTCGCGGGCGTTGCGGCTGCCGCTGCGCACCACCATCAGCGAGCCCTGCTTGAGCAGTTCGGTCACCAGTCCGATGAAGAAACCGATCAGGGCGCCCAGGATGATGATCGCGATGGCGCGGCCCAGGGTCTGGGGAAAAGTCAGAGTCAGCAGTTGATAGACCAGGCCGCCCAGCGCCCCGCCCAGAATTCCGCCCAACGCGCCGTTGCGCTGGCGGGCGGTGGAGCGCGACGCGGTGCCCACGCCCAGACCGACCGCGATGCCCAGGATCGCCCATCCCACGACACGGCCGTACAGACCGCTGAGGATGTCGAAGCTCAGCTCTCCTACTACCAGGCCAACCGCACCGCCGATGGCGCCGATAACGCCGCCGCTGCGCACGCCGCGCAAAGCCTGGCGCCATTGACCGACGCTCATGGCTTCAATGGCGGCCAGAAAGGCGCCGATAAACAGCCCGATCAGGGCGCCCAGCACCGCATCGCGCAGATAAACGAAACGGATGCCCAGGAAGGCTTCCGCCGCGCCCCAGGCTGCGAGTCCCCCCAGCCCGCCGGCCACGGCATAAAACACCAGTTTTTCGCGTGATACGTTAATCGCCATCGTCAAGACATCGCCGGCGCCTGCCCGGGCGGCCGACCGCCGGCATCAGTTCCAGAATGACAGGATGACCAACCGGTGCCTAAACGGCAAGGGTTCTCAGTCCACCCGCGCGTTCCAATTGCCCCGATCCGAAGGCGGGTCGGACTGAAAGCTGCCGCTCATCCCTTCGCCGCGCCGCTGCCCCTCGAAGTAAAGCACCCGCCCGCCGTATGGGACCTGGAACTCGATATGGTTGCCGCGGATGAAACCGTCGATCGGGGTTAGTCCGTAGCCAGCCGCGTGAATCACCAGTTCGCCGTGCAGGAATCCATTGGGCTGTGGACGCAGGCGCAACTCGATCGGAATATTGTCGCGCCCGGCCAGACCGTCAATCCGGCCGCTGGCCACGGTCGGCGAATCCAGCGGTATGGTTGCGCCTCCTGAGGACGCCGAGCCGGGCGAGGGCGGCAGCCCGATACCGGGACTGAGGCTGGCAGTGGTCGACACGATCCGGAACTGGCGCTGCGCGAGGTACTGGCCGTTGAGGTAGAAGTTGACGGTGTAGACCCCGGGCAAAAACGCATTGCCCGAGGAGTTGCCGATGCGGCCGCTGAAGGTTGCGGTCTTGGCATTTTCCGACACCGTGCGAAAATCATCGACGCTGCCCAGCGTGTGTCCGTCCGGCGCCACATAGGCCGCGTCCACGCGGTACTGATTCATCTCCAGGCCGTAGAGCCGGTTTTTGAAAGTTGCTTCCCACCCCACGAACAGCACTTTGGACGCGTCGAAGGTCTGCGCGGAGCGCGACAGCGGCGCGCCGCTCTTGGTCGTGTTGCGAAACACGATCGACTGCAACTCCAGCGGCCGGCGCCGTGCCTCTTCGATTCGCGCCAGACGCTCGTCGGCGGCCTTGCGCTCCGCCGCCGCCGCCCTGGCGCGGGCCGCCGCCGCTGCCTCCTCGGCCTTGGCCTTGAGCTTGGCGGCGACATCTTCCTTGACTGAGAACTGCTGTTCGGCCAGCAACTGATTGTCAGCGTAGATGCCCACCTTGTAGTTGCCCAGCGGATGGTCACTGAGGTTGGGAATCAGCGCTACACCGCTGAAGTCAACTTTCTTCTCACCAGGCCCCACAAAACGCTGCGCGCTGCTGGCGGCGATCTGCAGGCCGTTGGGATCGAAAAACTTCGCCTCGACCTTCTGGCTGCGCCCCTCCAGTCCCGCCAGTTCGTTCTTAAAGCTCGCCACCCACGACAGGTATTGGTTGGCGGCAAGCTCGGTATTGAGGAACGTGGCCTTGGGCGGGCCCACCGGCGCTCCCGCGCGCGTGGAAAGCTGCAGGGTCATGCGCTGGAACTCCAACGGATGCTCGCGCGCCTTCTCGATCAGCTCCTGATGTTTCCAGGGCAGCGAGTCGACAAAGGCTTTGAGGCCGAGTTGCTGCTGAACCTCCGGATGCGTGTAGAGATAGGTTGCACCAAACGCCCCCGAACCCACCAGCGCGACGAACACCACAAATCCAACCGCACGCCGCAAACCGCTGCGCCGTCGCCGGGCCGGACGCGCCGCGGGCGCTGTCGTCATCACCCGGGTCAAATCCGCGGTGCCGGTCCTGGGGCCGACCGTGGCGGGCGCCGCCTCCAGCCCCACACCGTAGAGCATCATGTCGAGGAATTCGCCCACGCTTTGCGGCCGCCCCTCGACCTTATAGCTGAGCGCCCGATCGATCGCGCCGGCCAGGTTGGCCGAGATTCCCGGGCGCAGCGATGCGATGGGCGGAAAGCTGAAGGGCGGGAACTTCTCCGGGTCGCGTCCGCTCAGGATATAATGCAGCGTGGCGCCCAGCGAATAGATGTCGGAGCGCGGGTCGACCTGACCCTGATATTGCTCGGGCGGAGCGAACCCCAACGTGCCGATCATGGTGCCCTTGCTCGCCACCTTGAACAGCCGCGCGATGCCGAAATCGATCAGCATCACCTTGCCCCGCGGCGTGAGCATCACGTTGGAGGGCTTCATGTCGCGGTAGACGATGGGCGGGGTGAAGGAATGCAGGTAGCCCAGCACCTCACACAACTGGCGCGCGATATCGATCACCACGCCTTCGTCCAGCGGACGCCCCAGCGCGGCCATCTCCTCTTCGAGGTTGCGCCCTTCGACGTATTCCATCACCAGGTAATGGCGATTGGCGTGGTCGAAGCGGTCGCTGATGGCGGGGATGGCGGGATGGCGTAGTTGAGCCAGCGTGTCGGCTTCGCGGAAGAAGTATTCGTTGGCCTCGCGCCGCTGCTGCGGGTCGATAAAGTGATCGACCATCTCCTTGATCGCGCACGGCCGATTGGCCAGACGCTGGTCGCGCGCCAGGTAGACCACGCCCATGCCGCCGCCGCCGATCAGCTTTTGAATCAGGTATCGATTTTGAAGCAGTGTGCCGGGAGCAAGCGGTTGGGTTCCCGCGGCGGCCTGTGCGGTATCAGCCATGGGTTATTGGGCGTCGATGACGATAACTGAAATATTGTCCGTGCCACCTCCGGCATTCGCCGCCACCACCAACTCCCGGGTCGCCTCGAAGGGATCCTCGCGGCGCGCCAGGATCTCCGCGATTGCGGAATCCTCCACGTGAGCCATCAGTCCGTCGCTGCATAGCAGCAGGCGGTCTCCCCGTTTGAGCCGAATCGTCAGCGCTTCGGCGCCCGCCGGGCCGTTGGCGCGCGCTCCCAGCGACCGGGTGATCACGTTTTTGTGCTCGTGATGGCGCGCTTCCGCGGCGGTGATTTGACCGATATCGACCAGGCGCTGGACCAGTGAATGGTCCTTGGTGAGTTGGCGCAGCCGGCCGTCTTCCCATAAATAGGCGCGGCTGTCGCCCACCCAGGCGATCGCAGCCTCGGGGGGGCAAACCAACGCCGTCACCGCCGTTGCGCCCATGCCGCGGGCCTCCGGATGATTGGCCTGGTAAGCGACAATGTCACGATTGGCCTGTTCGAGTGCCGCGCGCAGCAGTTCTTCAAGCGCTGCGGTGGGCGCTGGGCCAGACGTGTCGCCAGAAGTTTCAGGCTGCGATTGGATCCCCGCACTGACACTGACCCCACGACGGTTCATCCCATTTCCAACATAATCCCGTATAGTCTCAACGGCAATCGCGCTGGCCGTCTCACCCGCCTCGGCTCCGCCCATCCCGTCCGACACCACGTACAGGTAGCGGCGCGCGGGCGCGACCTGGCAGTCCTGCTCCACCTCCAGCGCCATCACTGAGTCCTCGTTGTGCTCCCGCACCATCCCGACGTCGGTCATGCACGCGGCCCGGATCCGCAACTGCGCGTTGAGCCGCAGCAATTCGGCCTTGAACGCATCGCTGCCCGGCCATCGGTCCGCCGGCCTGAAAGCCAGCGCGCGACGCACCGCCTTTTCCAGATCGGGTGAGACGACATGCGGCGGATAGAAGCGGATCGGCCCCGCCTCTTCGCGCCAGGTCTCGCATTCGATCCGCTCGCCGGTCAGGCAGGTGTAGAGGACGCAGCCTACGGAGAACACATCGGCACGCTTGTCGACCTGGCGGGCGCGATAGATTTCGGGCGCGGTGTAACCGTCATTGAGGATGGGGTCGGCCTGCAATTCGTTGTCGTTGCTGATGTAATCCAGGCTGGTCAGCTTGACGCGTCCGTCCGCTCCATACGCCAGCGAGGCCGGGCATATATCATTGACCCGCATGCCGCGATTGTGCAGGTAGGATACTGCCTGACAGAGCTGGATGGCGGCACTCAACGCCTGATGCTCAGCCATCGCGCCAGCGCCGCCCTGCCGCGGCGCGAACGGCCGCAGCTGTTCGTCGGGATAGACCAGGTAGACGCGCCCGTCCCCAGCAAATCCCTCCACAGCGCGATAGTAGGCCGGATGCGTAATCGTCTGCGACAGCGCCAGGACGCGCTCGAACACCTCCCCAAGATCGGCGCGTTGGGGCGCTGACGGGGCCGGCGCCTGCTCGGTCTGGCCGTCGAGCGATTCGCCGGCGGCTTGCGCGCGCTGAGTTTCTTCCAGCGATGACTCTGACGTTTGCTCCGTGCCGGCCGCCTGAGCGCCATTGGCCGGTGCCTGCTGAGTTGACGCAACGGGCTCCGCTGCCGGTTCGGGCTCGGCCTTCAACTCCACCAATGCGCCGCTGTCTGCCCCAGAGCCGCCGCCCGACGCTTGCGGACCGGGCGGCTCGTCGGCCAACGCGGCTTTGGCCAACGGCGCAAGGTCTCGGGTCTTGGCGTTGGGCCCCGCCGGATCCTCGGCAACGGCAGCTTCGGGCGCCGGTTCCTGCATCGGCACGCTTGGTGTGGGGGCGATGCGCTCGCGCAGCACGAAGCGCCGATTGGGGTCGTCGAGTGCAGCCGCACGATAACGGTTTTCCTGCGAGCTCTGGCTGATTACCTCGACGATCCTAAAGCGCTCTTGCAATTGCGTGCCCACCGCCAGCGGCGGCAACGCCACTACCGGCGGTGGCAGGTCGTGCAGACCGCGACCGCATTGTTCGCAAAACCGCGCCTCATCGGGGGCCGTTTGGCCGCAATCCGGACATGTGATCATAGTGGCTTAGCCTTTTCGGAACTCCAGCGTTGCCCCCCCGATCACGACCTGCGAGCGATCTTCCAATTTGTAGAGTTGATCGCGGCCCAGACGGCCCTGACCCAGGATGAAGGTGCCGTTAAGGCTGCCAAGGTCGCGGATATAGTAATCGTCGCCCCGTTTGATTATTTCCGCATGCCGGCGCGAGACCCGGTCGGCGCCGATTCGCAGTACGCCCAGGTCGATATCCACGCCGTCGGTGGGTCCGGTATGGCGGCCGATAATCGCCCTGACGCCGGCCACGTTGAAGCGCAATGGTTCGGTCTTGCATACCAGACTGGCGGTTGGGACCGGTGCCGGCGCACGCTCGTCACGCTCGGTGGGCTGACTGGTGCGAGCTGGGGTATCCGCAGCACGTGGCTGAGCGGACGGCGTTGCGGGGCGCGGTGCGGCGGGGACCGGCTTCAGCTTGCCTTTGAGGTCGGCGGTCTTGGCCGTCGGGGAAACTCCGTAATCGATGATCGGCGCGGGCGCCACCGGCTTTGGCGCCGCGGCCGGTGCCGGTTTAGTCAGCACCTGGGTCCGCATCGTGGATAACGACGGATCGCCGCCCGCTATCGAGGGTGCGCTCACAGATCCTTCGTCGCCGGCGGGAACCGGCATTGCCTCAAGCATCGCCGCCGCCGACGCGGGCCGCTTGTCGGCTTCCTTTTCCAGCGCCCACATCACAACGCGCTCGGTTTCCGCCGATACCTCCGGGGCAAGCTGCCTGACGGGCGGAAAGCTGAAGGGCGGTTCAAGCTGCGGATCGCGTCCGGTCAGCAGATGATGCATCGTGGCGCCCAGCGAATAGAGGTCCGAGCGCGGCTCCAGCTTGCCCAGATACTGCTCGGGTGGGGCATAGCCGACCGAGCCGATTTGAGTGCCGCGTCCGCCCGGCGGCAGGAAGCGCGCGATGCCGAAATCGATGATCATCGCGCGCCCGTGCTGATCGATCATGATGTTGCCGGGCTTCAGGTCACGGTACACAATCGGCGGCTGCTGCGAATGCAGAAAGGACAGCACGTCGAGGATCTGGCGCGCCCAGCGCAGCACCTGCGCTTCGGGGAAACGCGCACCGGGGCCGCGCTGATCGAGTAATCCCTGCAGGTCACCGCCGGCGATGAATTCCATCACCAGGTAATGGCGGCCGCGCTCGGCAAAATAGTCGATCAGGTTGGGGATGCCGGGATGGGACAGCGGGGCCAGTACCCGCGCCTCGCGCGCGAAGTCCTCCACCGCCTTCTGCTCCTGCAAGCCCTGCCCGACCATCATCTCCTTGACTGCCACCGGACGGTTGGCCAGCCGCGTGTCGTTGGCCAGATACACCCGTCCCATGCCGCCGACCCCAATTACCTTGGCGATTCGGTAGCGGCCATCGAGCAGGTGACCGGTTGCAAGGGGCTCGCCGGCGTTCATTGTCTACTTCCTGTCAAAATGGGCCGGGAGGCTGCTGGCGCAAGCCGAGCCCGCAGTCGCACATTTCAGGAGACGGGCTCGATAATCACCTTGAAGAACGTCTTGCCGATAATAATTTCGTCGCCGTCCTTGAGTTCGTACGGCGTACCCACCGCCAGCCGCGGCTGGCGGTTGACATAGGTGCCGTTGAGGCTGCCGATATCCTCGATGGTGATCTTGTCGCCGTCCAAGCGGATCAAGGCGTGCTTGCGTGAGATCTTGGCTTCGGGATCGTCTGCTTCCAGGTCAACTTCCGGAAATGCTCCGGTCTCCGGATCCCAGCGGCCTACCAGGTTGTTGCCGGGCTCCAGCGGAAATTCGTGTCCCACGCGTCCACCACGCACCAGTTTGAGCTTGGCCTTAAACGTCGGCGGTGCGGCTGCTGGTGCGGCCGCCGGCGCAGGCTGCTCGGCGGGGGCAGGCTCGGCTGCAGCGGGCTCGGCCGCCGGCGCTGACGCCGCCGCTGCGGTTTCTGCCGCTGCCGGCGCCTGCTCGGGCGCTGCGCCCGGCGAAATCGCTGCGGTAGGCGCTTCCGGCGAAACCGCCGGTTGCGCCGCCTCCGCGGGCGCCGCCGCCTGATCAAGCTTGGCCCCGCAGCTATCGCAGTAGTCCAGCCCGTCCATGTTTTCGTAGCCGCATTCGTTGCACTTAATCATTTTGTCTCCAAGCCTCTTCCCCGGTTAGACGGCCCACTGCGCTCGTCCGCAACTCGGTAAAATTACAATTCCTGTCATTGTTGCTGCTTGAGTTCTTCCAGCATCTTGGGATCGAGCATCTGGGTCTTGCGCACCACCGCCTGCGCGTTGAGCAAAGTGGTTTTGGCCGCCTTGCCCTGTAGGCTCTGGGTCTGCTGGATCTGATCCATCAGCCCGGTCAGCGCCTGCGTGGCCTTGACGTTGCCCAGGCGCTGGGTGCCCTGGATGGCGTTGCTCAGCAGGCGCGTCGCGCGGTCGACGTTGCCGGCCTTGAGTTCTTCCTCGGCCTTGGCTTGCAGCTTGGCAATTGAAACCTGGTCGACCAGGTTCATCACCCGGCCGTTGACTTTGCTGGTCAGCGCCCGATCCAGCGAATAGTCGATGGTGACGTCAGCCGCGACCGATTGTTCGTCGGAGCCGGGCACCTGGTAGTGAAAACTGGTTTGCGCGATGCGCACTGCGCCGGGCTTGCGCGGTGGCAGCACCAAGGTGACCAGCACCGAGGCGGGAACCCCGGCCTCCAGGTCGCCGACCTGGTAGCTGATACGCCGATCCGCCCCCACCAGCGGCTCTCCCAAGGGATAGATTTCAGGGCTGGCGCGGAAGGCTTCGCGGATCTGCACGCCTTGCGACAGGACCAGGTCGATGCGTCCGTTGCGCACCGAAACCGCTCTGAGCCCGGTCAATTCGTCTTCGAAGATCGACGGGATTTCAGTGGAATCGCCGATAAAGTGATACTTGCCGCCGGAGTCCTGCGCGATACGCATCAGCAGCTTTTCATTGAACTCGACTCCCACCCCCATCGCCGAGAACTGGATGTCGGGGTTCTGGCGCACCAGGTCCACGCACGCCATCTCCTCGTAGGTCTGGCCGTCGGTCAGCACCAGCACGCGGTTGAGCCGCTGGGGCGCGAAATTCTTGCGCACCTCGTCGATCGCCGCGCGCATTCCCAATGCCATCTGGGTGCCGCCGCCGATTTCCAGCAGGTCGATGTCGTCGATCGCACGCTTGGTGCCGGCCTTGTCGATGGCGGCGCCCGAGGTCAACACCTGCGCTTTGTCGGCGAAGGCCACGATCGCCACTTTGTCGTCGGGATTGAGATTGTCGACCAGGAATTTGACGGCTTCGACCACGAATTCCAGGCGCCGTTCATCGTACATCGAACCCGAGCGGTCGAGCACGACGCCCAGGTTAAGCGGCAGACGTGCGCCGGCGCCGCCCTGCGCGATCGCTTCGAGCAGCACGTAGAGCACGAAATTCTCCGCGCTGGACAAGACATGCTCGCGGCTGGGCAATGCCTGGAAAGTCAGCGGTTGGGCCATTTAACAAACCCCTTTCAGCGAAATTAAGCGGTCTCGATCACCTGACCATCCGCGCGCCTGAGCTTGATTGTACCGGTTGGGCGCCGGCAGGAACATTTTCTGGTTCCAGGCCATCCATCCGCAAATGGAGCTACATTTTACGAACTATTTTGTCGGAATGGAATTGCATTCGAAAGAGGGCTTTCGCCGCCAGTGGCATTTTACAACTTCCTCACCTCCTGCCCACACATCGTCCGGGGAGCTGTGGTTTTTCGCGCGCAGGGCGTTGGACTATGCCCGGCGCCTCGATTATGACTTTGCCTGACAGGATTTGCGGGAGGAATGCCATGAGTCTGCGCGGCAAGACCGCGATCGCGGGACTGGGTATCACTAAAATGGGCAAAAACTACGCCCATTCCAATGCGCTCGGCTTCGCCACCGAAGCCCTTGAGCTGGCGCTGGCCGACGCCGGCCTGCTGCGCTCGGACCTCGACGGCGTGCTGGTCAATCCCGGTCTGACCTGGGGCAGCGACGTGATGGCGTCGTACACCCTGCAACAGGCAATGGGGATCAGGAACGTACGGCTGACGGCCACCACCAACCTCGGTGGCGCCAGCGCCGCTGCGCTGGTGATGCACGCCGCGATGGCGATCGACGCCGGGATGGCGTCGACGGTGGCCTGCCTGTTTGCCGACGCGCCGCTCAAGCCGCCGCGGCCCAACGCCAAGGGAACCGGCGGCGGCGCGGCCTACGGTTTCGCCCGCGGTCTGGACGCGGCCTACGGCCTGTATGGCGCCAACTCCGGCTACGCAATGGTCGCTCAGCGCCATATGCACGTGTACGGCACCACCAGCGACCAACTGGGCGCGATCGCGGTCGCCGAACGCAAATGGGCCAACCTCAACCCGATGGCGGAGTTCCACCGGGAACCGCTCACCATCGAGGACTATCGCAACTCGCGATGGGTCGCCGAGCCGCTGCATCTGTACGACTGCTGTTTGGTCAGCAACGGCGCGGTGTGTGTGATCGTCACCTCCGCTGAGCGTGCCC
>Ga0209581_1003702_pt1 | contig 12896 bp, 19 predicted proteins | sample Coa_R2_FD_187160 | JGI IMG/M metagenome (GOLD analysis project Ga0209581, IMG submission 187160) | Surface soil microbial communities from Centralia Pennsylvania, which are recovering from an underground coalmine fire - Coalmine... | ecosystem: Environmental > Terrestrial > Soil > Unclassified ...
TATCATTACCTGCCAGATACGATGCCAGACTGAGGGGCTTTTGCTTTTACAATGAAGCCAACTTTACAAAATTCACAGAATCCCAGAAATACTCATTGTATGAGCATCATGGCATGAATTTGATGCTGTCATTATCCTGACTTGATTTATTGTTAAAACTGCTTTTCTTGCGCCCATTATGCAGCAAAATTACAGTCTAATTCCTTTATGCTTTCTTGCGAGCAATCGTATTGCTGTTGATTTTTACAAGATTTACAAGATGACCAACTCAATCTGGCAAAGCATGGTAATGGATGAAAGACTCTACGCCAAATAAAATATAGGAAGGCACAACATGAGATATATAGGCTTGGAAAAATTTGTCAAAAGATGATTCTATCTCAAAAGAAACTGCTTTTCAGAACAGTCGCACAGGAATCGACAGGCAAGAAAAGATACTGATTGTGGACGACGAGCCAGATATCACAGCAATCATGAAGAAAGGGCTGGAGCAGTATGGATTCAGAGTTGATGTATACAATGACCCAGAGATTGCATTGAAGGAATTCAAAAAGGACCGCTATGACTTGCTGTTGCTAGACATCAAGATGCCTAAAATTACGGGGTTTGAGCTGTACAGAAGGCTCAAGCAGCTGGATCCCAGGCCGAAGGTATGCTTCATTACGGCATTTGAGATCTATTACGATGAGTTCAGAAGAGTATTCCCAAAGATAAAGGTAAGCTGTTTTGTCAGAAAGCCCATCACTATAGCAGAGCTGGCAAAGCTTGTCTGGGAGATACTGGAGATAAAAGAAGAGGTACCACAGAGGACGCATCGCTAGTTGTTATTTTTCTGGTAGCTGTGTCAACCCCCGACCCAGATACCTGTTACCTATCCTGCAGAATCTACCTCGACATGCGTTAACATCGAGAACATATCCTCATAGTAGCAACAATCGCACTGCTTATCCATGCACGATTGCCTTGATTGATGGTTACATTGTTTGCATTTGCAAGCAAAAAGCAACTTTTGGAGAATGTCCATATGATATATTCATCATCATTGATCAGCTAGCACCATTATTTTAATTAGAGTTATGGTAATGCTGAAGGTTAACTACAAGAATAAATATTCAGAAATGTCAATGCGGTCTGAGGATAGATAGACCACAACGCCGCTCTGAAATCAAAACTGGGTCGGGAACTGGCCCATGCTGACAGAACCCCTACTTATCCGAAAGATAAGCAAGTTTCAGTCAAGGAAGCAGCAAGCCCGCAGATTTATTAGTGGATAGTTCACCTTTTAGTTGACCATAGTTTACTGCACCTACTTTCTTGCACCCACTTTCGATCTGGACATTATCAATGCTATCAAATTCCGGGTCTGCACCGGTAACCAGCTTTGACCTTAAAGTTCTGGCAGTTGCAGCCGCAAAGGCATCGGCCAAGGACAATGAGTGGCTTGCCTTCAGCATGGCCGCTTCTTTCCATAAGGTGTTGTCTTTTACAGGAACTATTCTGACGCCAAAGCTCCTGATGTTTCTTTCCTTCTCGTCGGCCACTTTCTTGCTCTTTCTGCCAAGGATATAGTACAATTCGGCCAAGTTGACGACACTCATGTATCCCTTTATCTTTCTGTCAAGGACCTGTTTGAGCAGGCCCGCAACATGCTCCGAGCCTTCCTCGCCCATATAGAGGATAAGCAGTGCTTGAGTATCAAATACCATGCTCATTGATTATTCAGCCACGTCTTAAGCCTCTTTTCCCTTTTTACTTCCTCGGATCTGGCCTCCCTGATTAGCTGCCTGGATGTCTTGCCTCTAAAGAGCTCCTTCAGAGAACCTTTCTCCGCAAGAGGGTCTGGAACAGGCTTCAGGAGTACGCCTTCCTCGGTGTCTACGGCGAGGGCCTTTTTACCTATCTTGTGTTTGTCTCTTAACTCCTTTGGTATTGTAGCCTGACCCTTCTTTGTTACTGTAACTACTCTCTCTATCATTACTAGTAATATTATTCTGATAGTAATACATAAAAGTTATGTATTACTAGCCAGGTCCCAGGACTATAATCTCGACAAACCTTTTTCAGATCCAGAAATGTCAGTTCTACCCGAATGAAGGGGTTACGTCCTCCTGATGCATATTGGCAGGCCTGTTACTGCAAGCACCGGTTCCCTCGGTAGACTTCAGAAGTTACGCATATGTTGGTTCAACCCTTGATCGTCTGGAACTAGGGATATCCAGACGCCTGTCAAAAGGAAGGAGAACTTGCATTTGCACATTTCCTGACCAGAAAATCATCAAAAGGTTAACACTTCTATAATGAAAATCGGCAGCCAGCTTGACAGTGTCAGAAATCATAACCAGTCGGAAACCACACAATGCAGGCCAAAAAGCTCGGTCTGACACCTTTCTGCTCAATATTTATCTGCTCTATTATTCTGTATCTTATTCTTGCTGAAACAGAAAAAATTGTTAAGTATCATAATTTCCACACGCATGACCAATAACAATGGATTTGAATATTGATAGTAGTAGAAAAACAAGCGGCATAGTGATAGCATCCATAGCTGGAATAGCATCAATTGCAATATTTGTAGCTCTATTTGCTCCAAGTGCAGACCACTCGGCGCTAGCACAAGCTCAAAAAAGCAGCAATGCCATTACAGTAAACCAGACTGCAGCTGCAAAAGCGATGAATAACTTTACTGCAAGCGGCAAGATAGGCGATACAGTCTCGATGTCTGGGATGTCCATGTCTGCAATGTCTTCAAACAGCTCCTCTTCATCATCGTCTTCTGCTGCTGCATCGCCACAATGCATCCTGACCGGCGACTGGTCTATGACTGTAAGCAAGGGAAATGTGACAGACTTTAAAGCAAACTTTGTCATGGCCAAAATCGACGGGTCCAGTTACCATACACATAATGTTACAAGCTTCAGGGTAGGCAACAATACCAATTTCTCGCTGAACCCATCAGGCATGTCCACAATCAATGGTAGCTCAGACGTGTACGTAAATGGTACGCTAAAGTGGCCAGGTGTGCACACAACTCTGTCAATCAACAAGCTGCTAATAATGTCGCTTAACCTATCCTCAAACGATACAAGCAACCACTTTACCCAGCCAATTTACGGGACTGTGGCGACATTGACAAGCCAGAATGGTACGCAGATAGTAGGACCAAGCAGCAGTACAGCAACAACAAGTACAAGTTCATCAGGCGGAGGAGGAATAGGCGGCATGCTGGGTAATATAACAAAGCCCTTCCAGAATCTGTTTGGTGGCGGTAGCGGCAGCAAAAAGTAGAAGTAGCATAGAGAGCAAAGCGAAGCGAACTAGCTTAGCTCAATCTTTCCCTTCCTTTATTTTCCATTCCTTCCCTCAATTCCAATTTTCTAAGACTATTGTTCTTGGTTATGGCTAGAAAGAATTGTCTGTCCCTCACTGACCCTATTATCTCTATTTCCGAGCATGCTGTCGTACTTTATGGTCTTCAAGCTCGGCTTCTGTCTTGAACTTCTCATTGCAAGAGTCGCACTTGAATTTCTTTCCTCCGACACCAAATGATGGGAATTTCATGCTGCATCTACTTCAATGGTCTTGCGTATATGAATTTCTCAAGTTAATACTCTAATGTTGATTGTAGAATTCATTCAGACTAGTCGTCCATTGATTTACACGGTAATCTTTTTCTTATCTGACTCGACAAGATCAAATATCTGCCAGTTTAGAAAAGGTGCATATAATTTGAGGGCATAAACTCACTTTGGATGAATGACGCTCGTACACATGACCACTTTATGACGTGTCAATGCTATGCTATCTTCTCATCGTCTTCTTCTGCTTCGTTCATTTTCATTCTGGCTTTGATTAGTTTCTTTATGAGGAGAACTGGCAGCTCTTGATCCAACGGAAAATTGATAGCTGATTTTGTAGTCCGATATTTTGCCAGCTCATTCTTGTGGCGTTCAATGACTGGCGGGCGCAGATAAAGACCGATGTTTGATTTCAGCAACGCAAACCAGACCAGCCGGCCTTTGTAATCATAGTAGGGCATTTTGTAGCTTGTACCTTCCAAAGCCTTGGGTGCCACTTGTTTGATGGCAGCTCTTAGCTGCCTTAGTTTGTCTTGCATCTCAGCTGGCGCGTTAGCAATGTATTCATCTACATCCTTTGCTGATCCTTTCATAACTAACTTGTTCTCCTGCTTTAGCGGAATAATAAAATCTCAAATTGATTATTTTGCATTTTCATCAACTTGGAATATGCCAAAGGTATTGCCTTCAGTGTCAATGAAATAGCCTTGCCAGCACTTTCCCGGCACTGCAAACTTTTCAAGCGCAACTTTGCCTCCAAGGCTTTTAATTTTGCTTGCAGTCTTGTCAAAATCTTCGACCATTATGGAAGATACGAAAGCATTGGTTCCAAAGCCTAGCGGCGGTGCCTGCACTGGCCGCTTGAGCAGGCCTCCCATCTGTGAACCTGCGGTTATCCGCCAATATTCGATTGGAACGGCAGGGTCCTTCTTGAACTGCCAGCCAAATAACTTTTTGTAGAAATCAGCTGCGCGTTTTGGGTCGTCTGCCTGTATTTCAAAATATGCCACTTCATTCATGGATATCACCCATGTATTCAATCTGCACATAAAACACTTTAGAAAACTATGTGCCAATTCACTTCAAGTCGGGCTTGTGCATTTGAAGAGCTTGCCTGAAAAGTCCATAGTTGCAGTAGCTACTCCTCCAACTATTGCTACTACTCCGGAATAGAATACCATGATACTATAGGCGCCAAGACTTCCATAACACTGGCATGCTGAAGAAGGCTGACTTGGCGGTTGCATTGGACACGGACAGGTAGATCCAAAGCCACTTCCTAATCCGAGCATTACCAAAATAAGACCAGCTACCATCGCAATAACCCAAGCTATTCTAACAATGTTTTGGCATGACATTCAGGGAATAATGGAGGTATGTTCAGCTGGCTACTAATAATGTTTGAACCGGATTGTATCAAAATCCTGAATAATTAACGATAAAATATTGTCAGGAACATTCCAGGGATGTGGAGAAGCGTAACGTTCTCCTTGTCATTCTGCTAACCGCTTTTGTCCTGTTTTTGTCAAAGCCAGCCAACATTACAGCGCAGGCTGCTACAGATTCAACTAATTCACAACCTCTGACACAGGGGCAATGGGAAACAGCTTGCGTGCGAATAGCAGATATTGATAACCCGGGTCATTGCAGCGGCACTATAAGATACAAAATTTCAACCGGACAGATTGGCTATCTGTACTATGATGATATGAGTGGCAAAAAGCAAATTGTAACAGAGGTTACAGCAGAGCCTTGGTTTCATTCCCTTTCCTTCAATATCATTTCCAATTCATCTGGTACTCTAGTCTTGGAGCTACCCAGAACCGTCATCGATTCAAGGAACAATTTACCCGATGCGCCATTTACTGTGGTTTTTGTATATCCTAAAGGAGGGGTATTTCCAACAGTCGTTCATGAGCTCAACAGCACAGCAGATAAAAGAGTAATCATGGTCAATTTTCCCTTCTGGCCATCGAATGCAGGATATACTACTGATATTGGGGGTACATACATAATGCCGGAGTTTGGTAGCTTTGCTCCAGTTTCGCTGGCTATGGCGATAGTTGGCGTGCTGTTTCTCACCATCAAATCCAGACGGCTTTACTAGCTCTAAATGTAGAGCACAATAACATAACACTGCAAACTACCTGGTTGCCTGAGGATTCCACACGTTCTTATTGTTGAGCGCCGCATAACTTGCATGATAAATTACAGCGGCTCGCCCTCCAGAGCAAATACCGGAGCTCCAAAGGACGGTCAGGAAAGAAATGTTATAGACAGCAATGGTGCAGCCCATCTAGAGTATTTCATGCAGGGAAGCTGGCGTCATGATAGGACAAGGTGCAGGCAAAGGACAAACAAAGAATGCACCAGATAGTTTCAGCCTAGAAAGCTACTCCGCACGCAGGTTAGAAACCCGGTGTGCACTACAATATGTGCACGCATTAGCCAATAGTTTTCATAATAATGTAACTCGCTATACCTACCAACGAACAACATAATTGCACCTTGTTAATAATTCTGGAGTAGGACAGATAAAACTACTGTTCAATATTCTGCAATGTAAAGTCATTTTCTTGGTACATCAAACCATACTAGCATAGCCTTCCAATTCTTATTCTACAGTTCATAAATATTAAAACCGACCAATCGCCTTTGAAGCAATATTGTCTCAAATAAATACAAGGAAAGGAGCAGTAATCATAGCAGCAGTGCTGTTTTTATTGCTGATCATCCCAGCCGCTTTGAACAATTCGCCAATACAATTAGCTAAAGCACAGTCTGACCTGACAGGTCCAGACTATAACACTACAACGAACAACCCAACAAATACTACTACCAGCTCGACAGCAAATGCAAACACTACCGCTACAAGTGCAGTAGCAGCATCTTCTCAATCCAATTACACACTTTCTGGTATAATAGCAAGTACACAACTTAATCAGGCAGGAGCGCCCCAATGGCTGACTGCAGGTTCGTGGACACTTGTAACCGATCAACCTGTATTTGGAAGTACGAATACGAATCCAACAGTAAAGAGCTTTAGTGCTGTTCTGGTAATGACTGCATCCAACAACGGTACAATGACCCATTCTCATCATATCTCAAACTTTAAGCAAATTGAGGTTACACATCCAGGCGGAAATAGCACCATATTCAATGGCACAATGACTGTGACGACAGAGATGGGAACAACTGAAAATGTACCTGGAATTCTTGATTTCCAAAACGACAGAATGTCAATATGGGTAAGCCCAGGCCAGATACAAAATCACTTTGGACCAACACCAATCGATGGAATAATTCTAAATCCGCAGCTATTGCAAATGATAAGAAGTGAAGAATCAAGTAGCATACAACCAACAACTAATACAACAGCTGCGATGTCTGGTTCCTCTTCATCTTCAGCAATGGCAAACAATACAACAAAGTAGTGAGTCTGCCAGCAGCTTTGCAGCATCAATGAATCACATCATATCTAGCTTCTTTTTTTATTTTCTTTCTTTTCTATAACCCGCCTTGAGAGCATGCCGATGATAGCGGAAGTAGCAACAATTATGAAAGAGCATCTACGCTGTTGCAAAGAAGATGATGAAATGTACCTAAAAATGTTCCTTTAAATTTCATAATAGTGAAATTTGCTGCCTTTTTCGTATATGTCGGAGAATGAAAGCCTCACAGGCCATCAATTCCATTTTGTAAAGCTTGCTTATGAACTCAGCCATACCAAGTCCTACTTTTACTTTAGTAACTAGCTGCACGCAGTTTAGAAAGCTGATGTACGGTGGCGCTATGTTACATCAATTCAAGGCACAGAGATAAGTCACAAAGTTACTGATGGCTAAAATATTGACCTGTTGCTTATGTTACAAGGGTGCCAATGATGCTATTGCCAAGCGGTGAAGCAGACTACTCTGAAATTCCCAAAATGGTCTTATCGGCTGACAAATCAGTTAGGTTCTGCGCAGTAATAGACAGGTTAGGTCGCCTGGAATGCAAGAAATTCAGAGAAGATATTACAGAGCCAATAATGTCAGAAGAAGACAATGAAAAATACGCTCTACTGACAACAATGCGCAGGCGTCCTAGGATACCATGGAGCCAAAAGATTGGCAAGACACACTATTTTGTATTAAGAAGCGACAAACTGGTACAGGCAACAATACCACTGTCAGATAGCCACTTGCTTCTTGTATATCTGGATGTCAATGATAATGCAAACTATGATCAGATAATAATGAAAAAGATACTACCAGCGATAGGGATACCTTGATGGAAGATTCATTTCAACAAGTAATGCAAGCAACAATATCTTGCAGATACAGAATTTAATTTCAAAAAGAACAGAAAGGAATCTTTTCAGTCAAGCATGCATGTGCAGGGCGTGTTTTATCTTGGAGCCTGCGACTACATAAGCAAGAGCGCAGCACAGGCCAGCCACTCCTGCAAGTATTGCGATCTCTTGTAGGCATCTTTGTCTCATAATGAATATAGTGATGCCTGAAAATAAGGCTGGCTTACCAAGGTTTAGCAAAGCCAATATGCAACTTGTGACCATAGTACCACACCATATTAGAAAAATCAAAACAGGTGCCGATGCATCAGATACAATTCTGTCTTTGCTTAAATTTCGTCTTGTAGCTGTATGCGTACGACAATACTAACCAGCATTACTTTAAAGAATTGCTGCACACGCATTTGCAAGCATTTTAGAATGGCAACGTGCACCCGCATTAGAACTTTGATTTGTATATCTATGGGATCAGTCCACCGCCAGATGCCAGTGCTATAGTAACGGTATAATAATTGCCTTCATAGTGGATATGGTCTCCGTAAAGCGCTCTTGCTGTAGTTGGCAGGAACCTCAGCAGGTCTGGATTATTGTCTGTTAGCATTGCATTCGATTCATTTAATGTCATAGGGAGATGAATAAACGGATATGCAGGTTCATCGACTGGATGCCCGGGTTCGAAATGGATCTTGCCAGTGGAATTGTTGCCCGATAATGTATAATTTTCAAGTTGCGATATTGCATAAGCCAAAGTTGGGTACTGGTCAAGGGCTTGGTCGGGCACTTCGTCCATGTATGGGCCTCGGTATTTGCTTGGTGTTTTTCCCTCATCTACAACTGTCAGAGTAGCTGGATATTCTATACGCACATAATATCCTGTCTTGTTGTTGTACCATATCTCGCTGGTTCCACCCTCATCATTGAGAGACAGCGACCTGAGGTGGAGAGCATTAACAATGGCCAGTCCTTCAGAATAGCTGATAGATGGGTAATAGACAGGAATGTCTACATGCGTGCATTCACTGGCGAATCGGCATTGCAGAGACGAATGGCTTGAAGCATTCTCTATTGCTTGGCGCAACAAAGGATACTTGTCAACTGTCTCGTTTGAAACTGGAATATAGTTCCAGCGCTTGGCCAGCGCCGGTGTTGCCCCGCTGTCCACCTTAATATAGAGCGTTAGGTTCTTGCTGTCTGGTTGTGGTCGGATAGATGATGAAGGGGAGGAAAACGAGGATAGTAATGATGAGGAAAAAGATGGTATCGATAACAGCACCACCAGCAAAGCTGCAATACAGGCTACTCCAATCGAGGCTAATGCTATCGGCTTTGGCACGCCACTGCCAACTGTAAATATGTTGCCAGATATTATTGCATTTTAGGAACATTCTCACATAATGATTTGCCAGTCTAGCAAAATTTCCTGGCTTGGTTTTGCTAATCCCCGCGCTGAAAAAAGAGCTTTGCAGGCAATGCCAATCCAGCAACTGATATGATTATGAACACCATGTCATCGACACCTGGTTTTACTCCCAAACCAGCCAGATGAGAAGACCAGAAAATAGGATAGAACCAGAGAACATACCATGACAATCTCTCAAACCTTCTAAAAGCTGTCATTGTGATTATCATTGTGATGGCCAACCCAAAAATGCCAAAGCCAACTGTCGCAACGCCCGCAGTCCTTAGCAATGAATATTCAACTTGGCCTAAGTAGCCAGGAATAGCCTCGAGAGCAATTACAACCAAACTCCAAATCCAAGTATTCCAAGACCGGTCACAAGTAAGAGAATCCAGCCGTAACCAGCAAGCGAATACCTACTCTTGGCAATTCTCATTTGCTATTATTCTAGCAAAAAGTGTATAACATCGCACTTTTCTGTTTCAGAATGCAAGGAAAGCAAGCAAGCTATTCTAACAATATGCTGGCTTGACAATTAGCGGAATAATGGAAGCTTGTCAGTGTCTGATAAGGTTAAAAGTCCTGATTTCAAGACAGGCACAGCCAACCGTAAAATATCAATAAACCCATTCCAAGAATATGGGAGGATATGGATTTCTCCTTTACCTTCCAGTTATAGCTTTTGTCCTATCTTTCTCAATCTTTGTTAGCATGGCATTTGCACAATACTATTCTCCTGGCCCATTACCCGCCACCCCAGCTCAGCTTCGGGAATGCAAAACGCTTGGCATACCACAGGACAAGTGCAATGAGCTGACAATTTATTCCAAGAAACACTGCTATTCTGGCCAATTATACATATGTGGTAGCTCGCCTCCAACAATATCCTCAAATGCATACCTCGAACCAAACAACAATACTGTATATCTTGTGCCAGTTGGAGCAGCCATAGCCGCAGGAGCTGCAATACTGGCAGTAAAGAAGATCCGTATTCTCAAACCAAAGCACCTGCGCAAAGCTAGGCTCCTTTACTTTGGGATGGCAATTGCATTCTTTGGAATAGCATTATTGGCATATAATGCTGCAGTTGGCGACGACTGTTGGGGAGCTCAAATCCTTTACAGTGCATACGATCCAGCAGGCAGCGAAGGCACTTTATTTGAACCAATATTTTGCAGCTTTTGGTTTTCATATCGTTTTGTAGGTGTGGTCTTGGTGCTTGGCGGTGCCACAATCTTTGCCTACAGCAGGCTACGATATCGAGAGGAGATTTCAGTTTAGAGTAGCGGTGTGCACACAGAACACTTTACAATCAGCATGTGCACGCAAGCTCCCAAACTTTGTAAAATTATCATCCTGTATAGATGCATGCGTATACACAATACCAAGTTAAAGTGTAGTTGCATAATTAACTAAACAAAACTTCAAAAATATGGAATAGTTCAGAATAGCCTAAAAGAAAAGTACTTTGTTTTTGTCTTTGCGCTTTACGCAAGGAAGCAAATTCTTAAGAACGTAACTTTATCTTTGGCAAAACCAGTTTAGAAAAAGGCTATGCATACACTCAACGACTACTCCACAATTACCTTCAGATCACTCACTTCACTGATAACCATAAAATCTCTATCCAATGTTAAGAGGGTAGCACCTAGATGTATGCACATTGCAGCTATAATCAGGTCAGCTGCAGGCTTCATCCTTCCACGTGCTTCCAGCTTTTTTTGTAATTCATGAGCAAACTTTAGGTCAGAAAGCTCTGGCTCAATGACCTTTCCGTGAAAGCCGACATATCGCATCAGCGATGGATATTCGATAAGAGAAATTAAGGTAGTATCTTCTTCAATGTCCTTCTTTTCATCAATTCTTTCCATTATGAGGGAAGTGTCCATGATACGCATAGAATCAGTAGCTGATTTGGTCAAGCCTTCAGCTTCTCTGGTCTTACTAGCCTGCGCTTCTCATCTTCTCTCAACCTTCTTACTGCTGCCTTTTCAAACTCAGATATGGGTATGTTCCTTGTTAGCTTCTTGATTCCAAACTCTTTGCGCAGTTCCTCAATATCTATAATCTTGGGCATGAGACTACGATAATATTGATATTTCGAAATATAAAAAGCCATACGTTGCAGCTAGTTAGGAAAGCTTCTTTGCCAGCTTGTTAGCCCTCTCTACCCTTTCCTGTCCATCTTCCTCAAATTCAGGATTGCTTGCATCTCGTCTTCTGTTATAGGTATCTTGTCCTTGAGTTCCTTGATTCCAAGAGGTTTCCGTAGCTCTTCAATCGGCACTTCTTTGCCCATAAGACCGCTATCATATTTTGCCTTGAAGATTTACTAGATTTATGCCGTATCTTGAATTTTAGAACAGGGTTATGCACACATTGAGTGTCAATATGCACACGACAAATATCTTGTCTACACCTGTCGTCCTGAATCCGCTTCTCTCTCAGAGCCACCGGCATCACCGACAAATCTCCCTCCTACAGCAAAATCAGTAGACGGATTGTATTCATGAATCAGTATATTAATTGACCATACTCTTTCTGGTTTTATCTTCAATACCCTGGCAAGAGCGTCAGTCAGACCTGTCACCAAAGCCTGCCTCTTCTCAGCATCAAGGTTGCGCTCATGAACTTCCATTGTATAGTCTGCTCCTCTCTCCTTCTTCTTCCTGTTCTCGGACAATAGCTTGCCGCCAACAGCCATTTCATCCAGTTTGAATGGGGAAAACTGGATAGTGCAGTAATCAATAGCTTCTGGAGGTAGATGCAGGGCGTCAAGCAGAACTTGAGTGAATTCCTTTACAATCTGCTTTCTCTTTGCTAGAGGCAATTTCGGGCTGTAGAGTCTGACAAAGGGCATGCCTCAAAGATAGTCATCGAGCTATTTATCCTACGGCGAGCGGGAAAACCCATGTCTTCAGGCATGGGATGAAGGCGAGCCTTAAATAAAAGAAAGATAGGAGTGAATATCACATTACTCATTAATGAATCGCCATCTGCACCAGCGCAACTACAAGTTTCGCCTGTACCCTTCAGTACAGCAAGAGCAGCAGCTTGCAGAAACGCTGGATGGCTGCAGATGGGTATACAACTACTTTCTTGACAATGGTTTTACTAGTGAATCAGAATATGACATGAATTATGCTCTGACAGAGCTAAAAGAACAACACCTTTTCTGAGAAATTACCATTCAAAGATGCTTCAGATGGTAGCCAAGAAGATAGCTTCTGCCAACAAAGCATTGAAAGCATTAAGGAAGAATGGCCACAAGATTGGAAAATTAAAGTATCTACAATCAGACGAGTACAATTCCTTCACCTATAATCAATCAGGTTTTGACATCACACTAGATGGACAACTCTGGCTCTCAAAGATAGGCAAGCTGCAAATCAAGCTCCATAGAAAAGTACAGAATATCAAACAGGTGACAGTGAAGAGAGAAGGAAATGGTACGCTGTCATTTGCTGTGAATTGACAGAACCAATATTCAAATTTGTTGATACTACTACCAAATCTATAGGCATTGATGTTGGCATAACCAAGTTTGTACATGATTCTGACAACCATGAAGTAGAGAATCCATTGTTTTTGAAAAAGATGTTAAAGCCGCTAGGGAGAGCTTCCAGAC
>Ga0209581_1003703_pt1 | contig 12895 bp, 8 predicted proteins | sample Coa_R2_FD_187160 | JGI IMG/M metagenome (GOLD analysis project Ga0209581, IMG submission 187160) | Surface soil microbial communities from Centralia Pennsylvania, which are recovering from an underground coalmine fire - Coalmine... | ecosystem: Environmental > Terrestrial > Soil > Unclassified ...
AGCTTCCTCACGTTGGTCATGTCTAGCCCATTTCTCCTAAAGGGTCGTCCATGACGAGGGGATGACATGCGTTGATACGCGAAAAGCTACTGCGGGATAGATTTATTTCTCTGGATTCTCTTTGATTGGACTTTGTAGATGAAGGAGAAGTAAGCGTGCAAAGATTGCAACGTGTCTGGCGCTATTTGCAGGAGCATCGCCTGCTCAGTATTGTGCTGGGTCATGTGTGTGTGCTGGTTGTGCTGGCAACGTTATTTTTCGGGGAAGGATTGGTGTCGGGCCTTCTGGGGGCCTTTGCTCAATCCCACTGTGCCGCCGGCGATGGGGCGTATGTTGTGAGGAGCGGTGATACGCTGAGCGGGATTGCCGCGCACTACCATACGAGCTGGCAGAGCCTGGCCCATTACAACCACATCGCCAACCCCAATCTGATTTACGCCGGCGAGACGGTCTGTATTCCCGGCGCCGCGAAGGCTCATCAACCGGTGAAGGGCAAGGGCAATTATTTCCCCTATCCTCAATGTACCTGGTGGGCCAATCAGCGGTATCACCAACTGCACGGCATCTACGTCCCCTGGCTTAGTCAGTCGAACGCCTGGCAGTGGACGGACCGCGCGCGCCAGTTCTACTGGCAGGTTTCCGGCAAACCTTCGCCTGGAGCTATCATCAACCTCCAGCCCTGGGTGCAGGGAGCTTACGGTCTGGGTCATGTCGCGGTCGTCGAGCGCATCCTGGCGAACGGGCATGTGATTGCCAGCAATATGAACTGGGGTCCGCATCCAAACGCGGTGACGTATGTCGAATTTGCTCCCGGCAGGGGCGTGACGTTCATCTCGTTTTGAGCCTGGTGCATCACGCGCCGGAGGGGATTGCGCTGATGGTGGGTGGAACGGATGGCTGCTCCGTTGCCAGGAGGGGATGCGTGATAAACCAGGACTGCGAGTCAAAGGGCGGCTCGCCCGGATCGGGCAGCACACGGATGTAGGAGCCGTCCGCTTGCAATTCGCACGCGTTGACCGTATCGGCCAGCACACGCCTGAGCAGATTATCGCGCAGGGCGGCGCGCAGGACCGGGTCCTCGATCGGGAAGAGGGTCTCCACGCGCCCATCCAGGTTGCGCTGCATCAAATCCGCGCTGCCGAGGAACATCTCCTCGCTGCCCCCATTGGCAAAGTAATAAATGCGGCTGTGCTCCAGGAAGCGTCCCAGGATGCTGCGCACGCGGATCGTCTCGCTGAGTCCCGGAATACCGGGGCGCAGGCAGCAGATGCCGCGCACGATCAGATCGATCTGCACGCCGGCCTGCGAGGCGCGATAGAGGGCGGCGATGACTTTGGGGTCGACCAGGGCGTTCATTTTAAAGATCAACTGGCCGTTGCCATATTGTTGATGAACCGCAATCTCGCGCTCGATGCGATCGATAATCCCGGAGCGCAGCCCCAGGGGCGCGACCAGCAGTTTGCGATAGGTGCTCTGGCGCGAATAGCCAGTCAGCAGATTAAAGAGCGCGGAGGCGTCGGCGCATATCTCCGGGCGGCAGGTCAGCAGCCCTAAATCTTCGTAAGTGCGCGCGGTCGCCGTATTATAATTGCCCGTGCCCAAGTGGACGTAGCGGCGCAGCCCGTCCGCCTCGCGGCGCACGACCAGGGCCAGCTTGGCGTGCGTTTTCAAGCCGATCAGCCCGTAAACGACGTGAACCCCCGAGCGCTCCAACGCTCGCGCCCATTCAATATTGTTCTCCTCGTCGAACCGCGCCTTGAGTTCCACCAGCACCGCGACCTGTTTGCCGTTCTCCACAGCCTCTTGCAGCAGATTGACGATCGGCGAGTTCGTGCCGACGCGATAGAGCGTCTGTTTAATAGCCAGCACCTGGGGATCGCGTGCGGCGGCCCGCAGGAAGTCCGCCACGACATCGAAGCTATCGTAAGGATGGTGGAGCAACTGATCGTGGTAGCGAATGGCCTGGAAGAGGTCCTGCCCCTTGCGCAATTCGGGAGGAGTAGCCGGCGTGAAGCCCGGATATTTCAGGTCGGGACGTTCAATGCGGTGCAGCTCCATCAAATCGCCCAGGCCGAGGGGACCATCAATCACCGTCAGATCGTCCGGCTCCAGTTCCAGATTCTCCAGCAGCAGGTCGCGAATGCGCTGCGGCATCGAAGGATTCACCGCCAGGTCCACCACCGATCCGAAGCGGCGCTCGCGCAGACCCTGCTCGATGCTCTCCAGCAGATCGGAAGAATCGTCCTCGCGCAGCTCAATATCGGCATCGCGCAGCACGCGGAACGGATACGACTCCCAGACATCGAAGCCGGGAAAGAGCAGATTCAGGTGGGCTGCAATGACCTGCTCGATCCAGACAAAGGCCCTCTTCCCGCTCTGCCCATCCGGCAACGGCACCGGAATCAGGCGCGGCAGGGTGGGAGGCACCTTCACGCGCGCGGGCCGCTCGCCGTGCAGCGAATCGGTAATTATCACCGCCAGATTCAGGCTGCGGTTAGAAATGTGCGGGAAAGGATGACCCGGATCGACGGCCAGGGGAGTGAGCACAGGGAAAATCTCATTCTCAAAGTACGTCTGCATCGCGCTACGCTGCAACGCATCCAGTTGCTCAAAGTCGAGGATATGAATATGCTCCGCCGCCAGCGCGGGAATCAACTCATGACGCCAGAAGTGGCGAGTCTCTTGCAGCAGCGGATTCAACTTCTTGCGCACGTCCTGCAGCTGCTGCTCGCCGGTGCGCCCATCGGGACTCAGCGTGGTCACGTGCGCGACCGACTGATCCTTCAGTCCAGCCAGGCGAATCATAATAAACTCATCGAGGTTGGTATCAAAAATCGAGAGAAACTTCACCCGCTCCAGCAGGGGATGGCGCGTATCCTGAGCCTCGTTAAAAACCCTGCGGTTAAACTCGATCCAACTTAACTCGCGATTAATATAAACCTCTGGCTGCACCAGTTCGGTAGTAGTAGAAGAGGAGGTGAGATTATACTGCATGCTCGGTCGATCCTGAAATGCCCGCCCGGTCCCGCAAGAGGTGCCGGCAAGCGCATAGCTGTCGATATATCTCTATTCTATCATCAGCGTAAAGAGGCCGGTTCTTCTGCCGGGAGGGTATGCAAGCGGTAAAGAAACGGTTAACGATCGGTGGAGATTCGGATATCGTCGCGGCGCAGCGTTTACGCCTGGCCCAAACGGCGGGTACACGAAAAATTATCTTGACAGCGATAAGTAGCGTGATGTATCATCCTGAGGTGGGAGTTTTTATCCTTTATTCAAGGCTACGGGCGGTTGCTGAAACTGGTAGACAGGGCAGACTTAGGATCTGCTGACCTCGGTCGTGAGAGTTCGAGTCTCTCACCGCCCATTCCGCCCGGTCGGAATAAATCCCTGTGCCGGAGTGTAGTAGCTAGTGCGGGAGTGGCTCAGTGGTAGAGCGCTTCCTTGCCAAGGAAGATGTCGCGGGTTCAAATCCCGTCTCCCGCTTCAGGGTTCCACCTTTCCGTGTAAGCGATTACACTTGAAAGCGGGCCTTTGCGCGTTTATTTTGCGGGTGTTCAGTTTTTCCAGGGCCTTGAGTTTGCCAGTTGGTAGTGACGCGGAGGCTTATTACCTCCTTGCGCTTTCCAACGTACCCTGCCGTTCGTTATAATGTGAGAAGAGAGTATGCTGTGCAGGGCTGCGCTTCTCAACGGTGCCCTGATTTGAGAGAGCAACACTATTACACTTGCTTGTTGGAGGACATGTGAAGGTTTCGGTTGAAACGCTGCCCAGCAGTGAGGCAGTCGTAAATGTAGATTTCTCCTGGGAGGAGCTGGAGAAGGCTTCCGAGAAGGCGTATCGCAAGCTGGTCCAGAAGGTTGACATTCAGGGCTTCCGGCGCGGCAAGGCTCCGCGTTCGCTCCTGGAGCGTCGGCTCGGCAAAGAGTATATCTATCAAGAGGGCCTTGATGATCTGATGACCGAGACGTATCGTGCGGCGCTGAAGGAGCATAACATTGTCCCTCTGACGCAGCCCGAGGTGGACGCACCGCTTTTAGAGATGGGTCAGCCCTATCACTTTAGCCTCAAAGTACCAATCCTCCCGTCGGTTGAGCTGGGGGATTATCGTTCCTTGCATTTTGAGCGACCCGACGCCGATGTGACCTCGGAGGAGGTGGAGAAGGAGGTGGAGTCCCTGCGCGAGCGCCAGGCGAAGTGGGAGGAGGTTGAGCGCCCCGCTCAGATGGGGGACCGCGTGACGGTGGATCTCAAGCTGACGGTCGAGGATGAGACGGTTTCGGACCTGAAAAACAATCCTTTCGAGCTGACTGACGAGCGGCATGGCCTCTTCACCGGCATGGATGAGCAGATTGTCGGCATGCAGAGGGGCGAGAGCAAGACCTTTAGCGCGACTATCCCCGAGGACTATACCAACGAGAAGCTGGCCGGCAAGACCGCGAACTATGAGGTGACGCTGCATAAGATCGAGTTTAAGGAGATGCCCGAGCTGGACGACGCCTTCGCGATCCAGGCGAGCAACGACGAATATCAGACCCTCGAGGATATGCGCAAAGCGATCAGCGATCAATTGCTGGACAACAAGAAGCGCAAGATCCGCGACGAGTTGCGCGAGCAGGTGCTCAACGCGGTGCTCGAGCAGGCGCAGGTGACGATCCATCCCGTGCTGATCGAGGAAGAGGCGCATGAGATGATGCACCAGATGCAGCATCTCCTGGAGCAGCAGCGCATGTCGATGGACCAGTACCTGATGCTGATTAAGAAGACGCGGGAGGAGTACGAGGAGAGCTTGAAGCCCGACGCGGAGAAGCGAGTGAAGCAGCAGTTGGTCCTGGACGAAATCGCGAAGAGGGAGGACATTCAGGTATCTGCGGATGAAATTGAGCAGTTGTTTCGTCTTTATGCACAGATAGGACAAAATTTGCCGCAGACGGAGGAGCAGATTCGCAGCTTCGCGAGCAGTTTGCGCCGGGAGAAAACCATCTCGCGCCTGCTTGAGCTGACCACCGATCCCGATCCCGATGAGGCGCCTGAGACGGATGGCGCGGCTGAGGAATCCGCTGAAGAAGAGGCGCGCACGGAGGAAGCGGCGATGAGCGCAGCCGAAGAGGCAGGTGCGTTGGAGGCCGGGAGCGTAGCGGTTCCGAGCCAGGCCGAGGAGGCCGGCGAGGAATAGGACCTCTATCGGAGAGTGAAGCTGACCGAGTATACTTGTAAAGATAGCAGGAGTCGCGTAGACGGAACGCGGCCCTGGCCGGCAACGCGGAGAGAGTCGTAATAGCGACGGGCGGTCCGATGGCCGTTCCGCAGACAAAGGTGACAGACGTGGCGAATTCAAAGAACTTACGGACAACGTATCGCTGCTCATTTTGTGGTAAGAGTCAGGACCAGGTGCAACGGTTGATAGCTGGTCCTGGGGGAGTCTACATCTGCGATGAATGCATCGACCTCTGTCGAGAAATCATCGAAGAAGAGCAGGCAACCGTAACAAAGCCACGTCTCCAGGCGGGGAAGATTCCCTCGCCGAAGAAGATTTATGAGCAGCTCAGTCACTATGTGATCGGGCAGGAGCGGGCCAAAAAAGCCCTGGCCGTAGCGGTCTATAATCACTACAAGCGCATCGGCGTGGGCATGCAGATCGACGAGGTGGAGCTGGGCAAGAGCAATATCTTGATGATCGGTCCCACCGGTTCAGGCAAGACGCTGCTGGCCCAGACGCTGGCGAAGGTTCTCGATGTGCCGTTCTGTATCGCCGACGCCACCGCGCTTACCGAGGCCGGTTACGTGGGCGAGGACGTGGAGAATATCCTCCTGCGCCTGATCCAAACGGCGGATTTCGATATCGCACGCGCCGAACGCGGCATCGTCTATATCGACGAGATCGACAAGATCGCGCGCAAGTCCGATAATCCGTCGATCACGCGCGATGTCTCCGGCGAGGGCGTTCAGCAGGCGCTGCTGAAGATCATCGAGGGGACGATCGCGAATGTGCCTCCGCAGGGCGGGCGCAAGCATCCGCACCAGGACTTTATCCAGATTAACACGTCGAATATTCTCTTTATTTGTGGCGGGGCCTTTGAGGGACTGGAGAAGATCGTCGAGCAGCGGCTCGGTAGCAATAAGACACTTGGCTTCCGTTCCCCCTCGCTGGAAACCAAACCGGAGGAAAAATTCTCCATCCTCTCCCGGCTCATCCCAGACGACCTCCTCAAGTATGGCCTGATCCCAGAGTTTGTCGGACGCCTCCCCGTCACTGTCTCGCTGGATACCCTGGATAAGGAGGCGCTGATCCGTATCCTGACGGAGCCAAAGAACGCAATCATTAAACAGTATCAGAAACTTTTGCAGTTGGATCGGGTGGAGCTTAATTTCACCATCGATGCGCTGGAGGCAGCAGCGGAGAGCGCCCTGAAACAAAAAACCGGGGCGCGCGGCCTGCGCAGTATTATCGAGGATGTGTTGCTCGATGTAATGTATGAAATTCCATCGCGTGCCGATGTGAAAAAGGTGGTGATTAACGGAGATGTGATTGCTCAACGCCACAAACCCCTGCTCGTTACCCGTGGCGAGCGAGCAAACACCTATCCTGAAGATGAGTCTGCATAATGCAGGCTCATCCGGTTTTTTAGAGGCAACCCTTTTATCAGAACAGTGCAGGAGCGACAACGCCCGCAGGGAAAAATGCGCGGAGCACCCTTTCCTCGCTTTCCCGCTTCCAGAGGGCCTGTCGCAAATGCATTAGGAAGCAGGCGGAATCGTGAGCGAGCAAGAGCGCAAAGAAACATATCAGGATACGCAGGAAGCGGGTGAAATCTATCCACTCGTCGCGTTGAAGAACATGGTTGTGTTTCCTCGCACTCGCATGACGCTGGCCATCGCGCGCGAGAAGTCGATGAGCGCGGTGGAGGACGCGATGCAGCAGCCCGCACATCTGCTGGTGGTGGCTGCCCAGCGCGATCCCGACATTGATGATCCGCAGAGTAAAGATATCTATCCTGTGGGCACGCTGGTCGAGATTACGACGGTGCATCGTCAGCAGGATGGAAGTTTGCAGGTCCTTTTCAATGGTCTTAAGCGCGTCCAGATTGAGGACTTTCTCGATCTGGAGCCGTTTTTGCGCGTTAGCGTCAGCGTTCCCGAGGAGGTGGAGCAACAGGGCTCACAGGTTGATGCCATGGTTCGCCACGCCACGAATCTGTTTGAACGCTATGCTCAATTAAATCGCCGTTTTTCGGCTGAAGATATTACTTCGATTGTCTCTCTGAAGACTGCTGTTCGTCTCTCCGATATGCTGGCTGCCCATATCATTACTGATCCTCAGCACCAGCAGGATTTGCTGGAAACCCTGGACCCTCTGGCGCGCCTGGAGAAGATCTGCGTGATTATGGGTAATGAGATCGAGATTCTGGAGCTGGAGGCGACGATCCGCAATCGTGTGCGCTCGCAGGTCGATCGCACCCAGAAGGAGTTCTACCTGCGCGAGCAGTTGCGCGCCATTCAGGAAGAGCTGGGCATGGAGATGACCAGCGAGGCCAATGAGCTGCGTGAGAGGGTCGAGCAGAAGTCCCTGCCGCCCGAAGTTGAGCTGAAGGTGCGCAAGGAGATCGATCGCCTGGAGCGCACGCCCCCCCAATCGGCTGAAATCGCCGTGCTGCGCTCGTATATCGATTGGATACTGGCGCTGCCCTGGACCGAGCGCACGGAGGATACGTTCAATATCGCCCGCACGCGCGAGATTCTCGACGCGGACCACTATGGCCTGGAGCCGATTAAAGAGCGCATCATTGAGTTTCTGGCGGTGCGCGAGCTACGCCAGAAACGAGCCAGCCAGGCCGGCACCTACCGGGGCGAGAGCCAGGGGCAGATTCTCTGCCTGGTCGGCCCTCCAGGTGTGGGCAAGACTACCCTGGGCCGTTCGATCGCGGAGGCGCTGGGGCGCAAGTTCTCGCGCATCTCGCTGGGCGGCGTGCATGACGAGGCTGAGATTCGCGGCCATCGGCGTACCTATGTGGGCGCGCTGCCGGGCCGCATTATCCAGGCGATGAAGACGGTCGGCGTGCGCAATCCCGTTTTCCTGCTCGATGAGGTCGATAAGCTCTCGTCCGAGTATCGCGGCGATCCCTCGTCCGCTCTGCTGGAGGTGCTCGATCCCTCGCAGAACAGCATGTTTGTCGATCACTACCTGGACGTGCCCTTCGACCTGTCGGAGGTCTTCTTCATCTGCACCGGCAACGTGAAGTACCACATCCCGCGTCCCCTGCTGGACCGCATGGACGTGATCGAGCTCTCCGGCTATACGCTGGACGAAAAGATCAATATCGGCATGCGCCATATCCTGCCGAAGGTTCTGAGCGAGCACGGGCTAAACCCCGATCAGTTGAAGATCTCCCAGGCGGTGATGAGCCAGATCATTACCGGCTATACCAGGGAGGCGGGCGTGCGCAACCTGGAGCGCCAGTTGGCCGCGATCTGTCGCAAGCTGGCCCGCCGCATTCTCGAAAAGCCCAGCACGCATGTGCGACTGACCCAGCATAATCTCGAACAATACCTGGGCACGCCGCGCTTCGTCGAGACGCCGGTCAGCCAGAAGCAGCAGGTGGGCGTCGTGACCGGCCTGGCCGTCACCGAGATGGGCGGCATTCTGCTGCCGGTCGAGGTGGCGACGATGAGCGGCAAGGGCGAATTGATCGTGACCGGCCAGTTAGGGGATGTCATGCGCGAGTCGGCCATTGCCGCGCTCTCGTATATTCGCTCGCGGGCGAAAGAGCTGCAGATCGATCCAAACTTTCAGGATAATATGGACCTGCATATTCACATGCCTGAGAACGCGCTGCCCAAAGACGGACCCTCCGCCGGCATCACAATCGCGACGGCTCTGATCTCGGCCATCACCGGACGCCCCGTGCGCACCAGCACAGCGATGACCGGCGAGATTACCCTGCGCGGGCGCGTGCTGGGCATCGGCGGCCTCAAAGAGAAGGTGCTGGCAGCCCACCACGCGAATATCCGCAATCTGGTCATTCCCCTGGAGAATAAGAAGGACCTGGCGGAGATTCCCGAGAAGATTCGCCAGAGCATCCATTTCACTATTGTGGATTCAATGGACCAGGTGATCGATGCGGCCCTGCTGGAGAATCCCGTTGCCGCCGATGGCACGGCGGAGAGACGCCCGCCCGCTCACCTGCGCCCCGTGCCGCTCGACGAGCGCCCTCCGGCCAGGCGCGAGCAGGAACGCCGGCACCCGTTCCAACCCGGCGACGAGAGCGGAACCGACCTTCCTCCTGAGCAGGAGCTGATCATTCCGCCCGATCGCTTGCCGGGCGAGAACTATCCCCCCGCCCAGGCCAGCGACCAGGGAACATCCTGAGATCCTCTGCCTCATATGCAAGAAACGAGGGGGCCAGAATAAGCGAATGTTTATTCTGGCCCCCTCGTTCGTTTCTCTAGTAAGGGGCCTGAGCAGACGAGCCCTCAGCAATTTTGCGTACTGGCCAGAAAATCGGTGAAATTGATCATATACAAACGTAATTTCTGGGCGTATAGTTGTTAGGTGCGAAATGTAGCAGAGAAATCGGCGCATCGAGTATCCCTGGTCGTTCGCTCAGGCTCAACGTGCAGGATGCGTTTTCTGCCGCATAGATTTATCACAGCACTATTAGGAGGAATGTTTCAATGGGACAAGACCCGAATCAGCCGTATTCTGGCCCGTATGGGCAGCCTCAGCCAGGCGCCGTTCCCCCGCAGGGTGGCTATCAGGGCGGCTATCAACAAAGCGCGTATCCGCCGCCGAACACCGGCTATCCCCCGCCAAATCCCGGCTATCAGTATCAGCAGCCGTATGGACAGCCACAGGGTCAGCTCTATAACACTGCTCACCCGCTCGGTCCGACGACCTTGAATATGGAGCCGAACACGGCCGCCGGGCTGAGCTATCTGACCTGGGTTGCCGGTCTGATCATCTTTTTGATGGAGAAGCAGAATCGCTTTGTGCGCTTCCACGCCATGCAGGAAATCCTGCTGACCGGCCTGGCCGTTATCGTGTGGTTTGTACTGTTTATTGTTGGCTTCGCTCTGGCCTTCACGGTGCTTGGATGCGTCATCCTGCCGCTTGAACTGCTCCTGTATGCCGCTCTGTTCGTGCTCTGGCTGATCTGCCTGATTAACGCGTTCCAGGGGAAATACTTCAAGCTCCCCGTGATTGGCGACCTGGCCGAGCGCTGGGCTAATCCCAGTCCCGCCACGCCCGCGATGTAAGGTTGTGATCCTGTTTCAAAGAGATGGTCGGGTTAAAAATTTTCTGCCAGAAAATTTTTAACCCGACCATCTCTTTGAAACAACCGTGAGGCGGGACGCGCTGTATCTGCTGCGATGAATTGCCTCAGATGGGCAGCTATGCTATACTGGCCACGAAATCGTGAAAGGAGCAGTTGCCATTCGATGGAATACGAAGATATATCGCGCTTGCAAAATCCGTTTCTGGTGGGCGAACGCATCTACCTGCGTCCACTGGAGCCGGCTCAAGATAATCACCTCTATTCAACCTGGATGAACGATCCTGAAACCCGCCGCTATTTCTCTATCTATCCCACCAGCGATACGCGGGGGAAGGAGCGGCTGGAGCAGTTGTACAAGGACGGCAAGCATATTATTTTTGGCGTGGCCCTCAAGAGCGACAATCAGTTGATCGGGCTGGTCGGTCTGAAAGATATCAATAACCTCAACCAGAGCGCAGAGTTCTATAATATTATTGACCGCCGCTTCTGGGGCAAGGGCTACGGTACCGAGTGTACAAAGCTGATGTTCCAGTACGGCTTTATGGAACTGAACCTCAATCGCATTCAGACGCAGGATATGGAGGAGAACATCGGCGGTCAGCGCGCCGATGAGAAGGCCGGCATGAAGTATGAGGGGACCCTGCGCCAGGCTATCTTCCGTTTCGGCAAATACCACAATGTGCGCGTATATAGTATCCTGCGCGACGAGTATCTGGAGATGCTGAAACAATAATGGGCATGACGATTCAAGAGATTACCGATAAGGAGCAGTGGAACGGCTTTCTGCTGAGTCAGCCGCGAGGGCACCTGCTGCAATCCTATGAGTGGGGCGAGTTGAACCGCTATCTGGGGGGAAAGATCTACCGCCTGGGCGCGCTGGACAACGGTCGCCTGGTCGGCTCGATGATGCTGACTCTCTCGCCGGTCGCGGGTCGCCTCCCTTTTACCTGGCTCTATAGCTCGCGTGGTCCCACCGTCGCAGATCCCGCTTCGCCCGCGCTCTCCGCGCTGATCGAGTACGCGCAGAAGGTGCTGGCAAAGAGGGAGCGCGCGGTCGTTCTGCGCCTGGAGCCGAACATTGCCGATGACGACCCGGCGCTGGAGCAATGGCTCGCGGCCTATCGCGCCCTGGGCTTTCAGGATTATCCCTACGCGGTTCATGGTCGCCGGAGCTGGGTGCTGGATATCCGTCCGAGCGCGGACGAGCTGCTGGCGAAATTTAAGATGACCTGGCGGCAGAATGTGCGCAGCGCCGAGCGTAAGGGCGTGATTGTGCGCGAGGCGAGCAGCGAGGCGGATTTCGCTGCGTATTATGATCTGCTCAAGCTCACCAGCGAGCGCGACGCCTTTTTCATTCACAGCAAGGAGTACCACAGGGAGATTCTGCGCCAGTTCTCCGAGAAGGGCGACGCGGTTCTCTTCCTGGCCGAGCATGAGGGCGAGGCGATTGCGGCGAAGGTGCTGATCCGCTTTGGCGATTGGTGCTGGGACATGTTCGGGGCGACCTCGAACAATAAGCGCAATCTCAAGCCGGCCTACCTGCTGCAATTTCGCTGCATCCAGTGGGCGCAGGCGAAGGGGTGCAGCTTCTTTGACTTTCGCACTATTCCAGAGATTCTGGAGCCGGGCGAGGAGATGTGGGGCGTCTACGAATACAAAAAGGGCTTTGGCGGCTTCTCGCGGCTGAACATTCCCACCCAGGATTATATCTATCGCCCGGTAATCTACAGTGCCTGGCGCAAACTTGTGGAGATCCGCCGGGCCAGACGCCACCGGGAGCGCAGGAAGGTCGAGCTGGAGCGCGCGGCGCGCGGCCAGGCCCAGGCGGCACAATCTGAGCAGACCGAGCAAACACAGAAGTGAGAGGAAGCACGATGGAAGCGCGTATCATTACCGACCGGCAGCAATGGAATGATTTTGTCTCAGCCTCGGAATGCTGCAATATCACCCAGTCCTATGAGTGGGGCGAGCTTGGACCCCACCTGGGCGCGCAAACTATGCGCATCGGGGTGGTAGACGAAGAGGGGAAGCTGTGCGCGGCGATGCTGATGCTGATCGTGCGCGCACCGATCATTCGCCGCCCGTATTTCTACGCCGTGCGCGGTCCGGTGATCGACGATCCCTCCTCGCCCGCGCTCACCACGCTGCTCAACTTTGTGCGGGCGGAGGCGCGCAGGCAGGGGGCCTTTATGCTCAAGGTCGAGCCGAGCGTGGATGACGAGGACGAGCGCTGGCTGCTGGCCCTGCGGCGCCACGGCTTTCGTCCCAATCCCTACGCCGTGCATATTCGCAACGAGTGGGTGCTCAATATCCAGCCGGATGAGCAGGAGATCCTGGCCGGGATGAAGGAGAAGTGGCGCTATAACATTCGCCTGGCCGGGCGCAAGGGCGTGACGGTGCGCCGGGGCGAGGGGCAGGCCGATCTGGATACGTTCTATAAGATTTACGAGATGACCAGCGAGCGCGATCAGTTCTTTATCCACAACAAGGCGTTTTACGAGGAGGTCTTGCGCCTGTACAGCCCGGATGATCGCTTCGCCCTCTTTCTGGCGGAGTACCAGGGGGAGCCGATTGCGGGCATTATCGTGCTGCGCTACGGGCGCTGGAGCTGGTATATGTACGGC
>Ga0209581_1003705_pt1 | contig 12891 bp, 12 predicted proteins | sample Coa_R2_FD_187160 | JGI IMG/M metagenome (GOLD analysis project Ga0209581, IMG submission 187160) | Surface soil microbial communities from Centralia Pennsylvania, which are recovering from an underground coalmine fire - Coalmine... | ecosystem: Environmental > Terrestrial > Soil > Unclassified ...
GTAGGGGCCGATTATCGCTTCGGTTTCCTGCGACGGTTCGGAATCGCCAGCCGCGCCCGGCACCAGTTCCGGACTGACCGGGGTGTCGAGGATTTCCATCAGCACCGCGCTCGCCTCGGGCCCGACCCGCTCGGTCTCCGCGACCCATCGGATGACATGGCGGATAAGCGTTTTGGGCACGCTGGCATTGACGGCGTAATGCGACATGTGATCGCCGACGCCGTAGGTGCACCATCCCAACGCCAGCTCGCTCAGGTCGCCGGTCCCCACCACCAGGCCGCCGCGCAGGTTGGCCAGGCGAAACAGATGGCTGGTGCGCTCGCCGGCCTGCACGTTTTCGAACGTCACGTCGTAGACGTTTTTGCCCTCGGAGTAGGGATGGCCGATGTCCTTGAGCATCTGGATGCAGGCGGGGCGGATGTCCAGCTCGTTGGATTCGCAGCCGATCGCCTTCATCAGGCGGCGCGCCTGCGCCAGGGTGCGTGTACTGGTGGCAAACCCGGGCATCGTGTAGGCCAGGATGTTGGAGCGGGGCAGCCCCAGATGGTCCATCGCGTTGGCGCATACCAGCAGCGCCTGCGTGGAGTCCAGCCCGCCCGAGATGCCGATCACGGCGTTTTTGATCCCGGTGGAGGACAAGCGTTTGGCCAGCCCCTGGACCTGGATGTCGTAAACCTCGGCGCAGCGCTCATCGCGCGTGGCGGGATCCGACGGGACGTAGGGAAAGCGCTCATAGACGCGATCGCCGATCAGCCGCCCCTGACGGGGCAGTTCGAGGGCGAACGGGATGGTGCGAAACTCGCGCAGCCGTTGGCGTTCGTAGCGAATCGCCTCACCGAAGCTGGTCTGGCGCATCCGCTCCTGGCTCAGCCGTTCGAGGTCGAGCTCGCCGCAGATCATCTGCGGCTCGACGGAAAACCGATGCGACTCCGCGATCAGGTTGCCGTTTTCGTAGATCAGCGCGTGGCCGTCCCACGCCAGGTCGGTGGTCGACTCGCCGGGTCCCGCGCCCGAATACAGGTACGCGCACAGGCATCGCGCCGACTGGCTGGCGACCAGTTGATGGCGGTAGGCGGCCTTGCCCACCGTGATATTGGACGCCGACAGATTGAGCATCACCGTCGCCCCCGCCATCGCGGCGTAACTGGAGGGCGGAATCGGCACCCACAGGTCCTCGCAGATCTCGACATGCAGTTTCAACAGCGGCTGCGAGTCAGCCTGGAAGAGCAGGTTAGTGCCGAACGGGATGTCGCTTTGGCCGCACAACTCGATTGCGCCGCGCAGCGCGCGGTCGGCGGGGGCGAACTGGCGCGCCTCGTAAAACTCCCGGTAGTTGGGCAGAAAAGTCTTGGGCACCACGCCCAGGATGCGTCCGCGATTGATCGCCACTGCGCAGTTGAACAGCAGGTGGTCGACCTGAAGTGGGACGCCGACCACGGTCAGCACCGGGTATATCTCGCTGGCCTTGACGATGCGGCCCAGTTCCATGCGGCATCCGTCGAGCAGGGCGCGCTGATGGAAGAGGTCCTCGCAGGAGTAAGCCGACAGCCCCAGTTCCGGAAACAACACGACGACGGCCTTGCGCTCAGCCGCCGCCCGCATCATTTCGATGGTCTGGAAGCCATTAAAGGCGGGGTCGGCGACCTTGACCGCCGGCAGCGCCACGGCGACCCGCACGAAGTCGTGATTATAGAAGTTGAAGAACTCCTCGCCCGCCTTCACGATCGTCTTCGTCTCAGCTCCGTCCCCTCTCCCACAGGTGTTGGGATGAGGGTTGCGGTGCCCCTAATCCTTCAGCGTCGACTCGAGCAGGCTTTGCAGCTCGCCGCTTTCGTACATCTCGCGCACGATGTCGCAACCGCCGATGAACTTGCCGCCGATGAAGACCTGCGGGATGGTGGGCCAGTTCGTGTAGCGTTTGATCGCTTCGCGCAGTTCGGGATCAGCCAACACGTCGGCGGTTTCAAACGGGACGCCGAGTTCCTGGAAGACCTGGACGGTGGCGGCCGAGAACCCGCATTGCGGAAAATTGGCCGTCCCTTTCATGAAGATCATGACCTTGTTGGACGAGACCGCCTGCTGGATGCGTTCGACGACGTCCTGGGCCATCTGATTTACCTCCGCTGCTGATATTGCGCCGGCGTAAGCGTCTTGAGCGTCAGGGCATGGATTTGCGCGCGCATCGCCTCACCGAGCGCGGCGTAGACCGCCTGATGCCGCTCTACCAGGGACTTGCCTTCAAAGTCCGCGCTTACCACCACGGCTTCGAAATGGTCGCCGCCGCCGGTGAAATCGCGCACTTCGACCTGCGCTCCAGGCAACCCCTGCTCGATAAGTTTCTTAAGTTCCTCAGCCTGCATTTGGCGCCATTCTAACCCCGCCCGCGGCGGTGAATCCATACAGTAGGCAAGGCGCCCTAACTCTTCGCGCTCACATCAACAGGAGGGCACACGGCACGAGATGATTTCGGCCCGCGTCTGTTCCCAGGAAATCCGAGCGTCCCGGCGAGTGCGGCGTGAGCGCGCCGGCGGCCGATCGCTTTAGGATCGCGCGTGGATGCGGCCCAAGACAGCGCGCGGCGCGTATCAATCCCGGAACAGGTTTTTGGCGGCGGCGGTCAGTTCGCCGGATTTGCCGCGGCCCTCCAGGCGCGCGACGGTTTCGCCCTTGCGGTTGATGAACAGGGTGGTCGGGATGTTGTCGAGGTCCATCGCTTCGACCAGCGCGTCGTCCGCCATCAGGATCGGATAGCTGACCTTGAATTCCCGGGCGAAGGGCAGCACGGATTTGACGCCGTCGCCCTGCACCTTGTCCACCGACACCCCCAGCACCACCAGTCCGCGGCGGCGATACTTTTTGTAGATGGCGTTGAGTTCCGGCACTTCCTTGCGGCAGGGCGGACACCAGGTGGCCCAGAAATCGACGATTAGCGGATGACCGCGCCACTTCGACAGCTTCACTGCGCGCCCGTCAAGATCGGTCAGGGTAAAGCTCAACAGCTTGCGTCCGGGCTTGACGGGAGCATGCGGCGGAGGACTGGCCGCTACCGCGGTCTTGCCCGCGCTGGCGTAAGACGCCGAAGCCACAAGTGCGGCCGCGAGTGCCGCCGCCAGACCAATCCGCCAACCCCGCAACCTGGTACTCATCTCAAACCCAACCGCGCCATCCGCTTCAGACCTGTTCGACCACCGTCGCTACGCCCTGGCCCATTCCGATGCACATCGTGGCGACGCCCAGCCGCGCGCCCCGCCGGCGCATCTCGTGTATCAACGTCGTCATCAGGCGCGCCCCCGAGCATCCCAGCGGATGCCCCAGCGCGACGGCACCGCCATTTACGTTGAGCTTGTCCTCGTCGATTTTCAACTCCGTGTTGCAGGCCAGCACCTGGGCGGCGAACGCCTCGTTGATTTCAAACAGGTCGATGTCGCCGAGCCGGAGCCCGGCACGCGCCAGCGCCTTGGTGGTGGCCGGCACCGGGCCCCATCCCATGATTTCCGGCCGCACGCCGGCGACCGCGGTAGCGCGGATCCGCACCATCGGTTGGATTCCCAGCGAACGGGCGCGTTCGGCGCTCATCACCAGCACCGCGGCGGCGCCGTCGCTGATCTGCGAGGAGTTCCCGGCAGTTACCTGGCCGCCCTCCTTGAACGAGGGAGCGAGCGCAGCCAGCTTCTCCAGGCTGGTGTCGGCGCGCGGTCCGGCGTCAATCTCGGCGAAGGCGCCTTCGCCGATCGGCACCTTGACGATTTCCTCCTTAAAGCGCTCGCGCGCGGCGATCGCGCGCTGATTGGAGCGCAGCGAAAACGCGTCGGCATCCTCGCGCCGGATGTTGTACATCGCGGCCAACCGCTCCGCCGTCAGTCCCATGAAGAACATGTCGCGCGGGAACATCTTGAGCAGGCGGTTGTTGGGCGCCAGCCCCGACCCCATCGGGATATGCGTCATGTGCTCGACGCCGCCGGCGATTGCGACCTCGCCGGCGCCGGTCATAATCGCCTGGGCGGCGAAGTTGAGCGCCTGCAGACTGGAGCCGCACTGGCGATCAACGGTGGTGCCGGCCACCTCCACCGGCAGCTCGGCCAGCAGCGCGATCATGCGCCCGATGTTGAAGCTTTGCTCGGCCGACTGGTTGGCGCATCCCCAGACGACGTCCTCGATTTCGGCGGGATTAACCTTGGGGTTACGCCGCAGCAGCTCTTTTATGCATAGCGCGCCCAGTTCGTCGGCACGGATGTCCTTGTAATAGCTCTTGTCCTTGCCCGCGCGCGCGATTGGCGTGCGCACGCCGTCGACGATTACGGCCTCGGTCATCGTTTGCTCCTCCGCTGCGGGCGCATCCGCGCCCCATCAAATGATACCCCGCGCGCGCAACTCCGCCATCCGCACCCGGTCGTAACCTAACAACCTTTCCAGCACCGCTTCGGTATGCTCGCCGAGCGCCGGAGCGCGGGTGGGCGGCGGCGCCGCGTCATCCGCCGATTTCAGCGGCGAGCCCGGCACCAGCAGGCCGTCATAGGTGGGATGCTCGGCGGGCAGGATCATGTTGCGCGCGCGCAACTGTGGACTGCGGGCGACCTCCGCGACATTGGACACCGGCGCGCACGGCACGCCCGCCTTGGCCAGCAAATCCAGCCAGTGCGCGCGCGGACGGGTTGAGAAATGCTCGCGCAACAGCACGTCGAGCTGCGCGTGATTGCGGGTGCGGCTGGGATTATCGGCAAAGCGCGCATCGTTCTTCAGATGCGCCAGCCCCAGCGCGTCGCAAAAGCGCTGCCACAATGCTTCGTTGCCGACGCCGACCACGAAGTAGTCGTCGGCGGCGGGGAACTGCTGAAAGGGCGTGATCGACGGATGGCGGCTGCCGATTCGCCCCGGGATCGCGCCGGTGGCGGAGTATTGCCCCAGCGCCCCTTCCAGCATCGCGACCTGGCAGTCGAGCATCGCGATATCCAGATGCTGCCCAACTCCGCTCCGATCGCGCACCCGCAGCGCCGCCAGAATCGCGACCACGCCGTATAGCGCCGCCACCATGTCGCCGATCGAAACCCCGCAGCGCGTCGGCTCCCCGCCCGCCGCGCCGGTGACGCTCATCGTACCACCCAGCGCCTGGGCGACGATATCGTAGGCCGGCTCCGACGCCATCGGCCCTGACTGGCCGAACCCCGAGATCGAGCACACAATCAGCCGGGGATTGCGCGCTCGGAGCTGTTCGTAGGCCAGACCGAAGCGGGCCATCGTGCCGGGCGAGAAATTCTCCACCACCACGTCGGACAGCGCCGCCAGGTCAAGAAAAATCGCCGCGCCTTGCGCCGCGCGCAGGTCCAGCGTGACGCTAAGCTTGCCGCGATTGACGCCGTAAAAGTAAGCGGAGTCGGCGGAATTGGGAATCATCGGCGGGAAGCGGCGCGCGTCGTCGCCGTGGCCGGGCAGCTCGATTTTGATCACCTCGGCGCCCAGGTCGGCCAGGTTCATCGTGCAATAGGGTCCGGCCAGCACGCGGCTTAGGTCCAGCACCCGGATTCCCTGCAGAGGCTTTTGTTGGAGCATCGCGGCGGCTGATTTTGCGCTCGACAGGAGTAGGCTGCGCCGAATTTAGGGGGTGGGCGCGGTCAAGTCAACGTCGCTGTGCGCGTGCCCGCGCAGCCTGCGCGCGCATTGCCTCCGCCGGCGTCATGATCAGGCGCGGCTGCTGTTGCTCCTGCTCACGCTGCTCGGACAGCACCATGCCAATGCTTCTCATCACATATTGGACAAAAAACGGGATGCGGCCCAGCGGCTGGCCGTCGCGAATCCGCGCCGCCGCCGACGCGGCCCATTGAGCGGCCTTGAGGCGCCCGGTACGGGCCAGGTAGTAGGCCGTGTCCTCCAGCCGCCGGCGCATCAGCTCGCCCCGCTCGCCTCCCAGGAGCTGCTCGAGCGCTCGTCCGACCACCGCCTCGACGCGCTCCTGCTGCTGATACTGATTGAGTACCAACGGGCTTTGGCGAATCTGCTGGATCTCATCCAGGTACGGTTTCAGCTCCGACTCTGGGATGATCCATGCGACCTCGGGCTCCTTCAGTAAATCGACGGACGGCTCCTGGTCGAGCGTGGCGGCGAATTCCTCGTAGATCGGATGGCGATAGTCGGTGGGCGGCGCGGCGGCGAGGATTTCCGCGCGCAGCGCCAGGAAGTTCCCCACCTGGCCCAGCCGTGACGGCGGAGTGCGCCGATATGCCTCGCATAACATGAAGTCCGCAAGGCGATAGTCCGCGTCGATTAGTTTGACCGAAGAACGCCGTTCGATCTCCTGGCGCTCCTCGCGCAGTTCGCGGCGGCTGACGTGGGTCAGGTTGGCGCCCACCAGTCCTTCGTCTTCGGACGTCAGACCTTGCAGGCGGCTAAGTCCGCCTTGGCTGCGCGCCTTGATCAGCCACACCAGGCGTGAGCCCGCGGCATCGATTGGTGAAATAATCGCGCTGACGTTGGCCTCGCCCGCTGGGACGGCCATGGGCGTGCGGGCGGCTGGGGCAGGTGGCTCGATCCCGTGCTGACGTAGCTTGAACAGCGCACGGCGAATCTCCCGTCGCAGAGTCCCGCTGGCGCCCACCTCCATCTCCGCCAGGAGCTGCGCCGCCCCCGGACTGGCGATGCAACCGGCGGCGGCAGCAATCTGAAGGTCGCTGGCCGTGCCCGAAGCTCGCAGCGAGCCCAGTTTTTCAACAGCCTGTGCCGGCTCCGACGGGTCGACTCCAAGCGTGGCCAAGCTTTGGTCGGTGGCTTTATCCTTTGCCATTGGCTCTCCAGCGGCTGGCACAATATTTGGGGCGCAAACGCCGGGTCAAGGCGAATCCAGTCGAATCGTTGAACCCGGAGAAACGGCTATAAGGGCAAACTCGGTCCGAACCAATCAAACAACGTTTAATTTCGGCGTCCGGCAGTTGGCTTTGGGCTGCCTGTGAGCAAAACCGTGGCCAAAATCGGCCGGGCGATGTTTCCCAAGCTCGGGAATTGTGTTAGGCAGAGTAGGCGGAGCCGATAACTGGTGCAAATCAATCTCGCAAAACGTCTGGGAAAACTTCCACCCTATCTGTTCGCCGAACTCGATCGCCTGAAGAAGGAAGTTCAGGCCAAAGGCGTCGACGTCATCAGCTTGGGAATCGGCGACCCCGACCTGCCCACCCCGGATTATATCGTGGCGGCATTGAAGCGATCAGCCGAAAATCCCGTCAACCATCGCTATCCAGACTACGAAGGGCTGGAATCGTTCCGCGTCGCTGCATCCAAATGGTACAAACGGCGCTTCGGCGTTGATTTCGACCCCCGCACGGAAGTCTGCGCGCTGATCGGCTCGAAGGAGGGCATCGCCAATTTCTCCACCGCAGTGGTTGATCCCGGCGATATCGTACTGATTCCCGACCCAGGGTACCCGGTGTACTTTTCCGGATGCACCTTCAGCGGGGGTGAGGCTTATTTCCTCCCATTGAAGAAACAGAACGGATTTTTGCCGGACTTGTCGGCAATACCGGCGGAAGTGGCTAAGCGCGCCAAGCTGCTGTGGCTCAATTATCCCAACAACCCCACCGGAGCGGTGGCGGATTTATCCTTTTTCAAGACAGCGGTCCAGTTTTGCCTCAGGAACAACATTATCCTGGCTCACGACCTCGCATATTCGGAAATCGCGTATAACGGTTATCGCGCACCCAGCGTCTTTGAGGTTGACGGGGCGCGGGAGTGCGCGGTGGAGTTCCATTCGCTGTCCAAGACGTTTTCGATGACCGGATGGCGGGTGGGTTTCGTGGTTGGCAATGCGGCTCTCGTCTCGGGGTTGGGCAAGGTCAAGACCAACGTGGATTCGGGAGTCTTCCAGGGAATTCAGGAAGCGGCGATCACGGCGCTGGGGGGCGGGGAAGAGACCCTGCGGGAATATTGCAGGATTTACCAGGAGCGGCGCGACGTGATGGTGGCGGCTTTGCGCGGTCTGGGGCTGGCCTGTGAACCACCCAAGGCCACGTTTTACATCTGGGCGGAGGTGCCCAAAGGATATACATCGGCATCGTTCAGCGAGCGCGTGCTCAGGCAGGCGGGAGTGGTGATTACACCGGGCTCCGGCTTTGGCAGTGGCGGTGAAGGGTACGTTCGGTTGTCGATTACCTTGGCCACCGGGCGGTTGAAAGAGGCGGCCGAAAGAATTAAAGCGCTCAAGCTGTAGCATTGGGGATGCCCCATCGGGCTTTCATCGGCATAGGCACCAACCTCGGCGATCGACTCGCCAATTATCACGAGGCACTCGAGCGCATAGGTAAATTGCGGCACACGCGGATCGTCCGCCAGTCCTCGATTTACGAGACGGAACCGGTGGGCGAGGTTGCGGGGCCGTTCCTCAATGGCGCGGTGGAGGTGGAGACCGAACTTTCGGCCGAAGTTCTGATGCAGCAGTTGTTGTCGATCGAGCGGGCGATGGGCCGCAAGCGGGTGCGGATGCCCAAGCGGGCCCCCAAGGGCGCCGCGCGGACCAAGTACAAGCCGCGGATCATCGACCTGGACCTGTTGTTTTTCAACAAGGAACTCATCGACACCCCCAAACTGACCGTCCCCCATCCCCGCTTGCATGAACGGCGCTTCGTGCTGGTGCCGATGAGCGAGCTGGCGCCCGCTTTGATTCATCCGCGCCTCAATGCCAGTATTTCGGAATTGCTGGCCGGACTTAAATCCACACAGAGGGTTGTGCTGATGCGCGCCGATTTGCTAAGACCGCCATCGCCGCGCCGGGAGGTTGCGTCACGATGAAAATCTTCTTGGATGGTGCGGATACCGGCGAGCTGCGCGAGGCGTTGAGCTGGGGCCTGATCGACGGCGTCACCACCAACCCCAGCCTGCTGGCCAAAACCGGCCGTCCCTACGCTGAGGTGCTGCGTGAGATCTGCTCGCTGGTCGACGGTCCGGTCAGCGCCGAGGTAGTCTCCACCGACGCGCCGCGGATGCTGGAAGAGGGCGAGAAGCTGGCCCGGCTGCATCCCAATATCGTCGTCAAATGCCCCGTTACCCTGGAGGGCCTCAAGGCTACCACCGCCCTGGCCAAACGCGGCATCAAGGTCAATGTCACACTGATCTTCTCGCCGCTGCAGGCGCTGGCTGCGGCCAAATGCGGGGCCAGCTAAGTGTCGCCGTTCGTCGGCCGCTTGGACGACATCGGCCACGACGGGATGACCACGGTGGAGCAGACGCTGCACATCCTGCGCAACTACGATTATCCGACCCAGGTGCTGGTCGCGTCGCTGCGCAATCCACTGCACGTGCTCAAGGCGGCGGAACTGGGCGCGCACGTCGCCACCCTGCCCTTCAACGTGCTGCGCCAGATGCTGTGCCATCCGCTGACCGACATCGGACTGGAGAAGTTCCTCGCCGACTGGCACGCCAGCAAGCAGAAGATCGCGTAGCGTCGGCGCGCTGCCACGCTACAGCAGTTGCGCCAGTTCGGCGGGGCGCACGCGGATGCCGGTGTAAAAGTCGCCGAACGCACCGTAGACGGCGCTGGCTTCGTCAAAGCGCATCTCGTAGACCAGCTTCTTGAACACCAGCGGATCGTCGGCGAACAGGTCCACGCCCCATTCGAAATTGTCGAACCCGATCGAGCCGGAAATGATTTGGGTGACCAGCCCCGCGTATTTGCGCCCGATCACGCCGTGCTCGCGCATCATCGCCCCGCGCTGCGCGATTGGCACCTGATACCAGTTGCGGCTTTCGCCCCGCCGCTTGTCCATCGGGTAGAAGCATACGTACGGACGCGCGGGGATGTCAGGCCACAGGCGCGGTGCCATCGCCTGGCGCTGGCGGGTGATTTCCGCATCCACCCGCTGTTTCCACGCCTCGGAGTCCGGCGCGATCCCCTCGCCGGCCAGCGCCGAGTACAAGCGCAGCGACGCCTCATACAACCCAATCTCGACCACCGACAGATACGAGGAGGTATACTCGCAGAAGTCCCACAGACCCAGCCGGGTCCATTGCAGCTGCGCCTCGCGCAGTTCCTCGAGCGAGCGGCGGAAGTGCACCAGCATTGCGTCGCCCTTGTGCCCCAACAGCGAGAACAGCGCGCTCTGGCCGCCGGCACGCGCTTCAAGCTGCGCCAGCAGTTCGCCGGCCGCAGCGATTTCGGCGGCACGCCGGTTCGCGTCGCACGCCTTCCACTGGGGCCATCGCACGCGAATCATCTGGTGCAGGATGTAGGAGCCTTCCAAAGTCAGCGGCTGCGGTGGAATCGATTTGGTTGTGTCATCGGGCCGGTGGCCCGCGCCTTGATCTTTCATAATCCCTGCTCTGAACGCGTTTTTCGGAGGCCCGCTGGAGGTCCGCCTTCCTACTACTAATACGCGGCGGGCCAAACCGCTCAAGTGCCGCTGCCCGACGCAACCGCGGCGCCGGCGCTCTGCGGCGCCGCCAGGTAGCGGGTGATGAACCTGGCTTTGGACCACGCGATGAAAGAGGGCAGGACCAGGACGCCCGCGATAGCGTTGAGCCCCATCAGCAGCGCCAGCATCAGGCTCATGTTGAAGTGGAACAGCGCCGGCGAGAACATCCAGGGGATCAGCCCGCCGATCATGATCGACAGCACGATCGCCACCGCGCCGCCGGTGTCGCGCCGCGCCAGCACCACGGCCTGATTGAGCGGCAGCCCGGCCATCACCTCGTCGCGAATGCGGGAGACCGTGTAGATGCCGTAATCGACGCCCAGCCCGATGCCCAGCGAGATGACCGGCACCGTATCGATGGTCAATCCGATGCCGCGCAGGTGCATGTAGATGAAAGCGCCGAAATTCGCCGTCACGCACACCAGCACGAACAACACCCCGGCCGTCACGGAGCGGAAAGTGAAGGCGCTGAAGATGAAGATCGCGATCAGCACGAAGGCGATGTTTCTCAAATCGAGATCGAACAGCACGTCGTTGGCCGCCGCGTACAGCCCCGCAATCCCGCCCAGGTAGCGCAGATGCGTGTGGGAGAGCTGCGGGCTGCGGCTCATGTATTGCTGCTCGAAGAGCGCAATCCGGCGCCGCAGCGCGTTGAGCGTCCGTGCCGTATGATCCTTGAGCAGGACCCTGACGCATGAGGTGTTGAACAGGTTGAACTGCTCCATGTCGCCGGGCGCCTTGCTGTGCATGAAGAATAAGACCGAGGCGAAGATCAGCTTGATGGTGTGCGGGAGCGCCCAGAACTTGGGGTAGCCGCCGTGGATTACGCGCGTGAACGGCTTGATGCCGTCGTCGGCGAAGGTGATGACGTCGCGCACGCCGGAACTTTGAAATATGAAGTCGCGCAGGTCATCTTCCATATGCAGGATCGGATAGCTGAAGGGATTCTGCGCGGCGCTCATCGGCGTGTCCACGATGATCCAACCCTCGTCGATGGGGAAGTTCTGCACGATTTTGCGGATATCGCGGTTGACTTTGGCGTTGGGCCGGTACAGCGGCGTGCCGGCGTGCTGATAGCCCACCTGCGCCCGCATGCCGCTGGCCAGGCCCGCCGCCAGGAACAGCGCCGCGCCGATCAGCAGCGCGCCGCGCGCCACTCCCGGCTCGACCCCGAAGCGCGCCACCGCCTGCCCGAAATCGCGCAGGCGCTCAAGCGCGGCGCCGCTTAGCCGCCAGTGCCGCTGCTTGCGCTGCGCAACCGGCAGATAGCTCATCAAAATGGGCTGGAACACGAACACCATCAGCAGACTTGCCAGCAGCCACACCGTGCCGGCGCGCGCCATGTGATCGAGCACCGTGATTCCCGAAAAGGAGATGAAAATGATTCCCGACACGTCGGCGGCGATCGCCAAAAGCCCGGCTGGAAACATGTAGTTGGTGGTTTCCACGCAGGCCTGAACGTGGTCGCCGACCTGATCGAGCACGTAATAATATCGCTTCTGCCACTGCACACCGTGGCTCATGTCGCGCGCGGTCAGAATCAGCGGCACCACCAGCATCAGCGGATCGAAGTCATAGTTGCGCAATCCGACCAATCCCAGGCCCCACAGCGCTGAGAACGAACCGGTCACCAGCGGCACCCACCAGGAGGAGAAGCTGCCCAGGCTCAGGTACAACGCGCACACCATCGCAGCGACCGAGATCACCAGGATCGCCACGATCACAGGGAAATAGTAATAGCCATAACCGCGCACGACCGGCTGGCCGGTGACGTAGATGTTGTGATTGGCGTCCTGGTACTTGCTGATGATCGCCTGGATGTCGTCGAACAGCTCGCTGTAATTCTGCGCCGGTCCGGTTTCATTGAAGGAGGCAACCACGGCGGCGGATTTGTAATCGGGCGCGACCAGTCCGCGCAACTGCGCCTTGTGTGCGTAAACCACCTCGCGCAGCGCCTCGATTCCGGACCTGGTCTTGGGCACGTACGGATACATGTAGCAATGGTATTCGACCGTGCCGGGCGACGCCTTGACGTACTGAGTCTGGTAGGAAGCCAGCGAGAAGACCTCGTTGTGATTGACCAGCGGCAGCGCATTGGCCGCATACTGAATGTCCTGGATCTTCTGCAGCGTGGCGGGGTTGAAGATGTCGCCGTGCTTGACCTCGATCATGAACACGGTGGTGTCGGCGCCGCCGTATCGTCCATACTTCTGGTAGAGCCTGGTATACGGATGGTTGGTGGGAAACAAATCCACAAAGCGGGTGGCGATGGTTATGTCCCTGGCGTGATAGGCCATGAACGCCGTGATCGCCAGCAACACCGCCGCGATCGGACGGCGCCATTCCAGGATGAGTTTGCCCAGGTCGATGCGGTTCATCTTGTGCCGTCCATCAAAGCCCTCGACCGCTCGCAGGAAAATCCGCGCCTTATGCCGAGCCCTTTCCGGGCCTTGCCCGGTAAATCAGCAGCATCCCACGCTCCCCGGCGGGGCGGGATCGGGCT
>Ga0209581_1003712_pt1 | contig 12873 bp, 19 predicted proteins | sample Coa_R2_FD_187160 | JGI IMG/M metagenome (GOLD analysis project Ga0209581, IMG submission 187160) | Surface soil microbial communities from Centralia Pennsylvania, which are recovering from an underground coalmine fire - Coalmine... | ecosystem: Environmental > Terrestrial > Soil > Unclassified ...
TATTATCGCCGTTTCAACATGTGCCGTATCTGTCTGCGCAAGCTCGCCCTCAAGGGCGAGCTGCCGGGCGTGATCAAGGCTAGCTGGTAGGCCTCAGACGATGTCGCAGACCGATCCGATTGCCGAAATGCTGACCCGCATTCGCAACGCCGCGCATGCCCGTCATGCCGAGGTTGAACTGCCCCATTCGCGCCTGCGCGAAGCGATCGCCAGGGTGCTGGCGGCGGAGGGATTTCTGCACTCCGTCAGCACCAGCGGCGAGGGCCACCACCGCAAACTCGTGCTCGGACTGCGCTACACCGAGGATCGCCAGCCGGTGATTCGCGGGCTGCAGCGCGTCAGCCGTCCGGGACTGCGGCGATACGCGGGCTTTTCCAACATGCCCAGGATTCGCGCCGGTCTGGGTATCAACGTGGTATCGACGCCGTTGGGAGTGATGACCGACCGCGAGGCGCGGCGCAGAAAAGTCGGCGGTGAAGTGCTGCTGGCGGTATGGTGACAACGGTAATCCACAGGCCGTTTGCGGGTTGATGTAATGTCACGAATAGGAAAACTGCCGGTCCATCTGGACAAGGGCGTCAAGGCCACGGTCGCCGGACGCCAGGTGCGGTTGGAAGGCCCCAAGGGCAAGCTCGAGATGGAAGTGCCGGCAGGATTCAACATCGAGCTCAAGGATTCGGTGCTGAGCGTCAAGCGGCCCGGCGACGGCAGCCGCGAGCGGGCGCTGCACGGGCTGACGCGCAAGCTGCTGGCCAATATGGCCGAGGGCGTAAGCAAAGGCTTTACCCGGACGCTGGAAATAACCGGTGTCGGCTATCGCGCCGAAGTCCGGGGTGGCAACAGCCTTTACCTGACGTTGGGATATTCCCATCCCATCGTCTATCAGCTCCCGCCCGGGATCAGCGCCAAGGTCGACCGTCAGGTCATGGTGACGCTGGAAGGCGCGGATCGCCAGTTGCTCGGGATGGTCGCGGCGCAACTGCGCCAATTGCGTCCGCCCGAGCCATACAAGGGCAAAGGAATCAAGTACGCCGAAGAGAAGATTCGACGCAAGGCGGGCAAGGCCGCCGCGGGCGCCAGCGGAGGTTAAGAGCGCAGTCTTATGGCATCAGAGCGGGTGGAAAAGCGCGCCGCGCGCCAGGCGCGGGTGCGGCGCAAGGTACGCGGCAGCGACCAGGTACCCCGGCTTTCGGTCTATCGTTCGCTGCATCACATTTATGCCCAGGTGATTTCCGACGCATCCGGACGTACACTGGCGGCCGCCTCCACGCTTGCTGCCGACGTGCGCAGCGGACTCAAGACGGCGCGCGACGTGAACGCCGCCAAGGCGGTGGGCAAGGCTATTGCCGCCCGATGCCTGGACAAGGGGATTAACCAGGTGGTCTTCGACCGCAACGGTTTTCTGTACCATGGCCGGATCAAGGCCCTGGCCGACGCCGCGCGTGAGGCCGGGCTCAAGTTTTAGCGGGGCAATTGCGATGGCCGAGCGAATCGACCCTCAGGGTCTGGAACTTAAGGAAAAGGTGGTCCACATCAACCGGGTCGCCAAGGTCGTCAAGGGCGGCCGGCGCTTTAGCTTCAGCGCTCTGGTCGTGGCCGGCGATGGCGGCGGTCTGGTCGGTTTCGGCCTGGGCAAGGCCAACGAAGTGCCCGAAGCGATTCGCAAGGGCGTGGAGCGCGCCAAGAAGAACCTGATCCGGGTGCCGCTACGCGAAGGTACCATCCCGCACGAAGTGCTGGGCCGCTTCGGCGCGGGCAAGGTGATGCTCAAGCCGGCGGTGGAAGGTACCGGCGTTATTGCCGCCGGCGGCGTGCGTGCGGTCGTCGAACTGGCGGGTATCCGCAACGTTCTGACCAAGCGGCTGGGCTCTTCCAACCCCCATAACCTGGTCAAGGCGACGTTCGAGGCGCTGACCGAACTGCGCAATCCCGAAGACGTTAACCGCCTGCGCAAGGCACCCCCGGTCGCGGCGGAGTCGGCGGCCGAGCCGGCGGCGGAGGCGGCCCAGACGGCGCCTTCGCCCGCACAGTGATTGGATGGCTCCCATGGCTGAAGTAATTCGCATAAAGCTGGTTCGCAGCCCGATCGGCACCACGCAGCGCGTGCGCGAAACGCTGCGCGGCCTGGGGCTGACACGGGTCGGACGAGAGCGGGAATTGGTGCGCACGCCGATGGTGGAGGGGATGCTGCGCCGGGTGTCGCATCTGGTAGCCGAGTTGAAGCCCGGTGCGCGAGCCGACTGACGCATAATCGAAGTGGCAGGGCAAGATCAGGGAATCGATGAATCTTTCAGACTTACATCCGGCTGAAGGCTCGACTCATCGCATCAAGCGCGTCGGCCGCGGAATCGGCTCGGGCCACGGCAAGACCGCCGGGCGGGGCCATAAAGGCAAAGGCTCGCGCAGCGGTGGTAACACGCCGCCCGGATACGAGGGTGGTCAGATGCCCTTGCAGCGCCGACTGCCCAAGCGCGGCTTCCGCCGCCTGCAGGCCAATGAGCGCGCCCGCGAGGAATTCTGCTGCGTCAACCTGCGGCGCCTGACAGTGTTCGAAGCGGGTGCCATGGTAGACCCGTCCGCGATGGCACAGCGGGGGCTGATTCGGGGCGGCAAGCAGGTCAAGGTATTGGGCGACGGGACGCTGAGCAGAGCATTGACCGTGCGGGCCCATGCGTTTTCCAAAAGTGCGCTGGACAAGATTGCCGCGGCGGGTGGTACCGCCGAGGTCATAGGGAGCACAGCCGCTTAATGATTGAAGGGTTTTCCAACGCTTCGCGCATCCCCGAACTGCGCCGCCGCCTGCTGTTCACGGCCGCGATGCTGGCGATCTATCGCATCGGGGTAGCGGTGCCGACGCCCGGCATCGACGGGCAGGCCCTGGCGTCGTTTTTCGACGCCGCGCGCAGCACCCTGTTCGGCTGGATCAACCTGTTCTCGGGCGGCGCGCTGGAGCGGTTTTCGGTCTTCGCCCTGGGCATCATGCCCTACATTTCGGTCGCCATCATCCTCGACCTGCTTAAGGTCGCCTCGCCTTATCTGGACGAGCTTTACAAAGAGGGCGAAGCCGGGCGGCGCAAGATCACCCAATACACCCGCTACGGCACGGTGGCGCTGTCGATCGTGCAGGGTTCCATGATTGCGGTGTCGCTGGAAAAGATCCAGGCGCCGGGCGGCGGCTCGGTGGTTTACAACCCGGGCTGGTCCTTTCTTATCGTGACGGTTCTGACCCTGACCGCTGGCACCATGTTCATCATGTGGATGGGCGAACAGATCACCGAGCGCGGGATCGGCAACGGCATTTCGCTGATCATCATGGCCGGCATCGTGGCGCGCCTGCCCAGCGCATTGGGGACCACGGTGCAGTTCGTGCAAAACGGCGAGATGAGTCTGTTCGTGCTGCTGTTCGTGCTGGTGGTGGCGATTGGCGTGACGGCGTGCATCGTCTACGTCGAGACCGCCCAGCGCCGCATCCCGGTGCAATACGCCAAGCGCGTGGTCGGGCGGCGGATTTATGGCGGTCAGACCTCGCACCTGCCGCTTAAGATCAACACCTCGGGCGTGATTCCGCCGATTTTTGCTTCGTCGATCCTGGTCTTTCCCGCGACCCTGGCCACGTTCGTGCCGGCGTTCAAGAACTACTCCGCGCTGCTGACGCCGGGCGGATGGTTTTACGACGTGATCTACGTCATCCTGATCATCTTCTTCACCTACTTCTACACGGCCGTGACGTTCAACCCGGTTGACGTGGCGGATAACCTTAAAAAATATGGCGGATTCATCCCCGGTATCCGGCCCGGACGCTACACCGCCGAGTACATCGACCGGGTGCTGTCGCGCATTACTCTGGGCGGCGCGATTTACGTAAGTGCGGTGTGCGTGCTGCCCACGATCATGATTGAACAGTTCAACGTGCCGTTCTACTTCGGCGGTACCGCGCTGCTGATTGTCGTAGGGGTGGCGCTCGATACAATTGCCCAGATGGAAACTCATCTGCTGACGCGCAATTACGAAGGCTTTATGCGGCGCGGCCGCGTCAAGTCCAGAAAGGGGTAGGGGCGTGCGGCTGGTATTGCTAGGTCCTCCGGGAGCGGGCAAGGGAACGCAAGCCAAGCAGCTTCAGGAGGAGCTGAAGATTCCGCAGATAGCCAGCGGCGACCTGCTGCGCCTGGCGGTGCGCAACAAAACCCCGCTTGGCCTGCAGGCCAAGCGCTTCATGGATCAGGGCGCCCTGGTGCCCGACGACCTGGTGCTCAAGCTCATCGAGGAGCGTCTAGGCGAACCGGATGCCGCCAGGGGCTTCATTCTGGACGGCTTTCCGCGCACGCTGGCGCAGGCTGAGGCGCTGCGTGAGATGCTCGAGCGCAACCATCAGTCGATCGACCTGGTGCTGGCGTTGGTGGTGCCCGACCAGGAAATTATCAAGCGGATTTCGGGGCGGCGCACGTGCAAGGATTGCGGCGCGATGTATCACACGATCTTCGACCCACCGCGCAACGTGGGCTTGTGCAACAAGTGCAACGGCGAACTTTACCAGCGCGACGACGACGCCGAGGATACCGTCAAGATGCGGCTTGAGGTCTATGAAACCCAGACCCGGCCGCTGCTCAACTATTACCAGGACCGGGGTCTTCTCAGGCGAATAGATGGTGTAGGATCATTGGATGATGTCCGCCGCCGGATCGAAGCGGCGGTCAAGGAGGACGGCAAGAAGGCGTGATCCTGCTCAAGAGCCCCGAGGAGTTGGCCGTGATGCGCATCGCCAGCCGCATTGTCGCGGAAATCCTGGCCGAATTGCGCAAGCTGGTCGCGCCGGGCGTGACCACGGACGAACTCGACGCGGTGGCCGAACGCCTGACCCTTGAGGCCGGCGCCCGACCGGCGTTCAAAGGCTACCGGCCGCGCGGGGTGACATATCCGAAGACGTTGTGCGTGTCGATCAACGAGGAGATTGTGCACGGCATCCCTTCGGCGCGCAAAATCAAGTCCGGTGACATTGTTAGCCTGGACTTTGGCGTGGTGTATGATGGATTTTTCGGCGATGCCGCGATTACGGTCCCGGTCGGCAAGGTCTCGGGGCGTGCGCTTAGGCTGATGGAGGTGACACGTAACTCGCTGTACGCCGGGATCGAGCAGATGCGGGTGGGCAAGCGCATGAGCGACGTTTCATGCGCGGTGCAGAGGACCGCGGAGAGCGCGGGCTTTTCGGTAGTGGAGGATTTCGCCGGACATGGCATCGGGCGCAGTCTGCATGAGGACCCGCAGGTGCCGAACTATTTTTCGCGCGGGATGCCCAATCCGCGGCTGCAGGCCGGGATGGTGTTGGCCATCGAACCGATGGTCAATGAGGGCACGGCGCGGCTTAAGATTTTGGATGACGGCTGGACGGCGGTCACCGCGGACGGCAAGCTCTCGGCGCATTTCGAGCATTCCGTCGCGATTACCGAAAATGGACCGGAAATCTTAACTGAATTAAATGTCTAAGGGCGACGCAATCGAAGTGACCGGCACGGTGCTTGAGGCCTTGCCGAACGCGATGTTCCGGGTCTCGCTGGAAAACGGCCATCGTGTGCTGGCTCATATTTCCGGCAAGATGCGCATGCACTACATCAAGATTCTGCCCGGCGACAAGGTTACCGTGGAACTGTCGCCTTACGACCTGACGCGCGGCAGGATCACCTACCGCATGCGCTAGCGATCGAGGCGGGGAACTATGAAGGTCCGGGCATCAATCAAACGAATCTGCAAGAACTGCAAGGTCGTGCGCCGCCAGGGAGTGGTGCGAATTATCTGCTCCAATCCCCGGCACAAGCAGCGTCAGGGTTAGGAGGGCCTCACGGATGCGAGTTGCGGGTGTTGAATTGCCCAAGGCCAAGCGCCTGGAAGTGGCGCTGACCTACATCTACGGGATCGGGCCCAGTTCGGCACGCAAAATTCTGGCCGACGCGCGGGTCGATCCGGGCAAGAAGACCGACCAGGTGACCGATGAGGAGCAGGTCCGGATCCGCCAGATTATCGACAATTCCTACAAGGTCGAAGGCGACCTGCGCCGCGAGGTGCAGCAGGCGGTCAAGCGGCTGATGGACTTGGGATGCTACCGCGGCCTGCGCCATCGGCGCGGCCTGCCGGTGCGCGGTCAGCGCACCCACACCAACGCGCGCACCCGCAAGGGACCGCGCAAGATCGTGGCCGGCAAGAAAGCTCCGCCGCCCAAGGGCTAGTCGCATCCACGGGCGTACGGTGCAAGGTCTAAACTTCGAGCGAGATTAGATGGCAGAAGAAGGCAAGAAGACAAAGGAACCTGCCAAGGTGCCGGCGGCTGAAGGCGCCGCACCGGCGGCAGCGCCCCGGCGGCGCAAAGTCCGGCGCAGCGTGCCCGAAGGCGTGGCCCACATTCACGCTACCTTCAACAACACCCTGGTGACGATTACCGACCCCCAGGGTATGGTGGTCGCGTGGTCGAGCGCCGGTGCGGTCGGTTTCAAGGGCTCGCGCAAGGGCACGCCCTTTGCCGCCCAGATGGCGGCGGACGCGGCGGCGCGCAAGGCGGCCGACGTTGGGATGCGCAGCGTGACCGTGTACGTCAAGGGTCCGGGCGGCGGCCGCGAGTCGGCAGTGCGGGCGTTGCAGGGCGCCGGGCTCAATGTCAGCTCGATCAAGGACGTGACACCCATTCCGCATAACGGATGCCGGCCGCCCAAACGGCGGCGGGTGTAGTTTTCGCAAGGCGGCGAAAGGGATTACATGGCAAGATATCTCGGTCCCGTGTGCAGGATGTGCCGGCGCGAGGGACTCAAGCTGTTTTTGAAGGGTGAGCGTTGCTACACCGACAAGTGCGCGATCGAGCGGCGCAACTATCCGCCCGGCGCGCACGGCCAGGGGCGCGCGCGCTTTTCGGAATTTTCTATCCGGCTGCGCGAAAAGCAGAAGGTCAAGCGCATTTATCGCCTGCTGGAGACGGAGTTCGCCCATTATTTCGACCTGGCCGAGCGCATGCCCGGGATCACCGGTGAAAACCTGCTGGTGCTGCTGGAGCGGCGGCTGGACAACGTCGCCTACCGGCTGGGCTTTGCCAACTCGCGCTCCCAGGCCCGCCAACTGGTCCGTCACGGCCATATCGCGGTCAACGGCAAGGTGGTCAACCTGCCTTCCTACCTGGTCGCGGTGGGTCAGGAGGTGAGCGTGGCCGAGGGCAGCCGCCAGGTTAAGACTATCACCGAGGCGATCGAGCTTTCGCAGCGGCGCGGCACCCCACCCTGGATCGCGCTGGAGCGCGAGCAGTTCAAGGGCTCCCTGCGCACGCTGCCGGCGCGCGCCGATATCACCATCCCGATCAGCGAAAAGCTGATTGTCGAACATTATTCCAAATAGGAGATCCGGCGTAGAAGCTAAAAGGAGGGTGCGCGCGGCGTGCGCCCTCCAAGTCGAGAAACAGATGCAAAAGGACTGGCGCAATTTAATCAAACCCAAGGCGATCGAGTTCGACGAAAAGGAAGTCACGTCGACCTACGGGCGCTTTATCGGTGAACCGTTCGAACGCGGCTACGGTATCACGATCGGCAACGCCCTGCGGCGCATCCTGCTCTCCTCGCTGCCCGGCTATGCCATCGTCGCGGTCCGTATCCAGGGCGTGCTTCACGAATTCTCGACCATCCCGGGCGTCAAAGAGGACGTCACCGACATCATCCTCAACCTCAAGGAAGTGCGCCTGCGTTTGCATGAGGGCGAGCAGATCACCGCCACACTGAAAGCCACGGGCGAGGGCGTAGTGTACGCGCGCGACATCACCGGCGGCCCCAACCTGGAAATCCTTACGCCGGACCAGCATATCGCGACCCTGGATAAGGGCGCAGTGCTCGACATGGAGCTGGTGATCAGGGAGGGGCGCGGGTACGTACCCGCCGAGCGCAGCGAAGACGAGGAAGAGCCGGTCGGAACCATTCGTCTGGACGCCGTCTACTCGCCGATTAAGAAAGTCAACTTCGTAGTTACCAACGCGCGCGTCGGCCAGCGCACCGACTATGACCGCCTGGCGCTGGAGATCTGGACCGATGGCTCGATTGCGCCGCGCGACGCGCTGACCTATGCGGCGCGGGTGATGCGCGACCAGATGGGCATCTTCGCCGGCGCCGAAGAGGAAGCCGCCGCGCCCGCCGCGGGCGAGCGGATCGAGCGTCAGATCGAGCCGCTTAATGAAAATCTGTTCCGCCCGGTCGAGGGCCTGCCGATTTCGGTGCGCGCTTTCAACGGGCTGCAGAACGCCGATATCAAGTACGTCGGCGAACTGGTGCAGCGCACCGAGCAGGACATGCTGAAGATCAAGAATTTCGGCCGCAAGTCGCTGACCGAAATCAAGGAGGTCCTGGCCGATATGGGCCTGTCGCTGGGCATGCGGCTGGAAAACCTGCCCTCGCGCAGCGAACTCGACCGCCTGCGCGAAGAGCAGGAGCGGCGCGAGTCGGCCTGAGCCGGGTCCGGGAGATAGCCTTACATGCGCCACCTCAATTCAGGCCGCAAACTCAACCGCACGGCAGCCCATCGCAAGGCCCTGTTCCGCAACATGGTCCTAAACCTCATCCGTCACGGCCGCATCCTGACCACCGACGCCAAGGCCAAGGAGCTGCGCCGCTACGCTGACCACATGGTGACACTGGGCAAAAGGGGCGATTTGGCGGCGCGCCGCATGGCGTTCGCCTTCATGCAGTCGCGCGACGCTGTCAAGAAGCTGTTTGACGAAATCGCGCCGCAGTTCAAGGACCGTCCCGGCGGTTATACCCGCGTGGTCAAGTTCGAACGCCGCCGCGGCGACGCCGCTCCGCTGTCGGTCATCGAATTCACCGGCACGTCCGATACCGTCCAGAAGAAGCCCCGGAAGAAGTCGGCGAAGAAGGAGAGAGCAGCGGCCTCTGCCTGAGCGTTTCTCTCATCTGCAGCCTTCAAACACGAGCGGCACAGACGCCTGCGGTAGGGATGTCCTCCGCTCCGGCATTTGTGCCGCTTGCCTTTTGTCTTCGCCTCCCAGGGTATCGCCGGAAAATGCAGCCGGCGCCGGCCTCTCATTTCGATGGTATCCGGCCTTTGCGCGGAGCGCGTCTGCGCCTTTAACTCAAGGAAAGTCTGCTTGGCCGATAGGCGGATTGCCGGCCGCTCCCGGGGTTTGACAAAACCCTGCAGCGGTTGTTAGTGGTCGTTCACTCGCGGATGCAGACGCTTGAGCGCAAGCCTAATACCAAGCGGCCGGTCATAGTCCGGGCGGCAACCGCCTTGTTTGCTCATCGCGGTCTCGACCGTACCAGCATGCGCGAGATAGCCGACGCGGCGGGAGTGCGTGAAGCGGCCATTTACCGTCACTTTACCGGCAAGGAGGAGCTGGCTCGGGACATTTTTCTGAGCTGGTACGGATGGCACAGCGCCGAACTGCAACGAATTGTGAACGGCCCGGGCAGCGCCCGGGAGCGATTGCGCAAAATCGTTGCTCATGAGTTTTCGGCGGCGACTCGACACAGCGAGGCGTTTATATATTTCTGCGAGAACGAAGCCCGCTTCGTGCGTGATCTGCCCGGCGCGATGATGAGCGTGCGAAAAATCCTGGCAGCGTTCATCAAGGCCGGGCAAGACCAGGGCGAGGTGAGGCCGGCAAGCGCTGGGCTGCTGGCAGACATGCTGAGCGGCGCGCTTTGCGCAGTTGCCTTGGCGTGGCTTGGGACGGGGCGGCGAAAGAAGCTGAGCGCGCAAGTCGACGAAGTCCTCGACGCATGCTGGCGGATGATCGCGGCATAATTGAAAAGGGAGGCAGGAAAATGACTCCAGAAGAGGAATTGATTCGGCGCTACTTCGACGCTTTCAATCGCCACGATATCGAAGGAGTGATGGCCTGCTTTCACGACGAACCGATGCTGGTCCGCGCGGACGGCAAACGGTTAATCGGACGCCAAGAGGTGCGGCGTTCGTACGAAAACGAGTTCGCCATGTCTCCCGACGTGCAGTGCGACCTGCGCCTGTGTACCGGCAACAGCGGCCATGGAGTCGCCGAGTCGTTAGCCCGCGGGACCCGGGCAAAGGACGGGATGGTTTTCGAGGCGATCGGCGCTGAAGTGATGGAAATCGCGGACGGGAAAATCAAGGAAATCCGCGATTACCATCGCGCGGCCAAAACCGGTTAGGCAGGGCGGGCGTTTTTGGCGGCTTGCCGGGGAGGGGACGATCTGGCCGGCTTCAGGTCTTCTGGATCCGGGTCGGCAGTGCGTCCTGACGGAGCAAGCCGATGGGTTTCTCGCGCGAGGCAAGCAGCAAAGAAGTCCTCACCGTGTCGCGGGAAAAAATATCACGCGCGCACACCGACTTGCGCCGGCTTTCCGCTTTCTACCGCGAGGTTTATGGCGACATGGCCTCGGTACGGGAGGTGCTGCGCATCCTTGGGCGCAGCGGCGGCGAACCCGGCAGCGTGAAGGCGTCGGAGCTGTATACTCGTTCCCTGGACTGTCAGAACCATGGCGGTTATCCGATGCTCGAGCGGATAGCTTCCGTGGCGGCCGTGTGTGGCGTGCCCGGAGCAGGCATGCGCGTGCTGGATGTGGGCTGCGGCGTTGGCGGGCCGGGGCGTTTTCTCGCTGACCGCTACCACTGCCGCGTGATCGGTGTGGACCTGGTGCCGGAGCGCGTGGAGGCCGCGAAGGCGCTGACCAGGTTGACCGGTCTGGCCGCGCAGGTGAGGTATCGCCAGGCGGATGCCGCCGCGCTGCCTTTTCCCGACCGTGCTTTCCATCAGGTCTGGATGCTGGACGCGGGCGTCCACGTGCGTGACAAGCGGACACTGTTCGGCGAACTGGGGCGGGTGCTGAAGCCGGCCGGCCTCCTGGTGCTCCATGATCAACTGGGCCTTCCTCCTGCGATGCGGCCGGTTGTACGAAGAGCGCCTTACTTCGCCCCGACACTCGCACAGTTGCTGCGGCATCTGGAATGGGCTGGTTTTCGCCTGCTGGCGTGGCAAGACACCACGGCCCAGACCGTCGCCTATATGCGCCAACGCGGCGACCGGAGGGCGCAGCGCCAGTCAAAGTCGGCGACTGCGGTTGACGAGCGCTACCAACCGGCCATCCAATTGCGCGATGCCTACCTGGAAGCCTTGACAGTTCAAGGCAGCAGGACGGGGGTACTGGTGGCCGGGCGAATGGGGACAAGCCCGTGAGACGGTCAGGAGCTGGGAGGAGCTGTTTCCACGGGCAGGCCCGCCGCTTTCCACTCCGGGTACCCATCTTCAAGCCGAACGGCTTTGAAGCCCCGCTTGCGTAGCTGCGATACCGCCTCGTACGAAAGCACGCAGTATTGCCCGCGGCAGTAAGCGACGACTTCCTGGTCGCGAGGCAGTTCGTGCAGCCGGCGTTTCAATTCGCTCAACGGCAGGTTGATCGCGCCGGGCAGATGTCCGGCGGCGAATTCCTCCACGGGCCGTGTATCGATCACGGTGACAAGGCCCTCCCGCATGCGCCGCAGCAATTCCTTTCGAGACACCGGCTCGAGGTTGTCGCGTTCCCGAAAATAACTGTTGAGCAGCTTTTCGACCGCACCGACGTTGCGCCGCGTGACGCGGGACAAGGCGCCGAGCAGCCCGACCACCTCCGCGTCGGCCAGCTTGTAGATCACATGCTGCCCCTCCCGGCGCGCTTCAACTATTCCGAAACGGCGCAGGTGCTGCAAATGCTGTGAGGCGTTGGCCACCGTCAGGCCGCTCAGCCCGGCCAACTCATCGACGCTGCGCTCGGTCTGCGCAAGCAGTTCAAGGAGTTCGAGACGGTGCGCCGAGCCCAGGGCGCGAGCGACCGCGGCCAGATGCTCGAACATCGCGCTATCCGAGCTTCCCGCCCAACTGCCAATCCTCTCTGGGATGAAGCAATCTCCACTGGTAATTGTCTGCAAGACGGACAAACGCTCTGCCAAGGCCGCTGAACTGTTGCGGGAAGCTGGCTTCAAGCAGCTTTCGGTGTTGAGGGGCGGGATGGTGGGATGGAACCACGAGCGGTTCCCCGTGGTACGCTCCAAGCGGCTTGAGTTGGCGAAGAGGTGAACCGGGAAACGGTGCCGGTTTAGCTGCTCATTTCACAACCGCGTTGCCCGGCAACCCGACTCGGCCAGATAAACAGTTCTCACGGCCTTCATTGGGCGCTGCCGCAACAGACCTTTGGCGCGAAAATCGGGGTTTTTCACGCGCGTGCGCCGCTGGGAATACAACCGCGGATGGCGCTCTGGTAGGATCTTATGTACGGAGCACGCAATCCATGGCAAATGAATTGGTCCAACCCGATCGATTCTTTCTAAACCGCTTCGGCCTGACCGAGCGCGCCTTTGAACGCACGCTTGGCACCGCCCTGGAGCGCAAGGCGGATTATGCCGACCTTTACTTCGAGTTTCGCAGCGCCGAGGCGCTGACCCTGGAAGAGTCGATCGTCAACAAGACCGCTAAAAGCATCTCCCAGGGCGTCGGCGTGCGGGTGTGCGCCGAGGACCGCACCGGCTACGCCTATTCCGATGAAGTGACGGTCGATCGGATGCGGCTGGCGGCGGAGACCGCGCGCGCGATCGCCGACCAGCGCGGCCACACTCCGGGCGCCGTGCAGGTTGGAACCCGTGTCCCGGGCCATGAGTTGTACCCGATCCAGGTCAGTCCCACCGAGATCCCGATACGCGAGAAGGTCCGGCTGCTGGAAGAGATCGACCGCGAGGCGCGCGCCGTCGACCCGCGCATCAAGATGGTGATCGCGTCGTTTGCGGCCGAAGATAAGGTGGTGATGGTGGTCAACAGCGACGGACGCATCGCTGCCGACCGCCAGCCGCTGTGCCGGCTTAACGTCAGCGTCATCGCCGAGGATGGCGGTAATC
>Ga0209581_1003715_pt1 | contig 12864 bp, 13 predicted proteins | sample Coa_R2_FD_187160 | JGI IMG/M metagenome (GOLD analysis project Ga0209581, IMG submission 187160) | Surface soil microbial communities from Centralia Pennsylvania, which are recovering from an underground coalmine fire - Coalmine... | ecosystem: Environmental > Terrestrial > Soil > Unclassified ...
GGCGTTGGCGGCATAGACGAGCGGGCCGGAGTACACGGAGCGAATCGCGTTGATGACCGAGGTCCAGCGCGAGAGATTGGCGGAGCCGCTCAATTGGACGAATTCGGTGCCGAAGCAGAGCATTTCGACGTTGTTGTCCTGGGCGAGCTGGGCGTAGTGAGTGATGAAGGCAGTAAAGCTGGCGAACCAGGCGTTGACGTCGGAAGGCTGAAACGTGCCGCGCCATTCGCCGCTCAGCGCGTCCACATGAGGCTTGAGCATGATCTTGACGCCCTTCGCGTGAAGCTCCTGGATGGCAGCGATGACGGCGGCATCGGTAGGAGTGCTGGAGGAAGGAGCGATGGAGGTGGAGGTGGCGTTGGCCTGGTATTGCGTGACGAGAAGGCCGACCCAGTTGACGCCGGTGGCGGCAAGGGCATCCTGCGAAGTGACCCCGGCGGGGGTGTTGTACTCATTGGCCTGGAACGATGTGTGCGTGGTGCCATGGTAGGTGAAGCCGCTGACGTGCGGCGAGGGAGCGGCGGTGACAGTCACGTTGAAGGAACCGGACTTTGTTGGATCGGCAACGGACGTGGCGGTGATGGTGACCACGGTCGCCGAAGGAGGAGCGGTGAAGAGTCCGGAAGGAGAGATGGAGCCGGAAGACGCCCCCCAGTTGACGGACGAATCGAAGTTGCCGGTGCCACGCACGATCGCAGAGCATTGATCGGTAAGACCGGCGATTTGCGTTGAGACGAGGCACGAAGCCGCGACGGAAGTGATCGCCGGCGATGGGGACGGCGGCGGGGAATTGCCTCCGTTGCAGCCCCAGCTAAAGGCGGCGGCAGAGAAAACGAGCGACAAGGAAAGAAGCATCGCGGAAAATCGCCGGAGAATCACGGTTTGACGTCCGTGTGCGTGATGCACCAGCTTGGAATCCTGACCACATCGCCAGAGCCCAAACCGTTTGGGCCGCCGACGCGCCTGCCTGCGGAGCAGCCGGGTTTCGGTTCGCAGCCATCTTCGCAGCCGGCGATTTTGGTTACGCGGATTTGGTAGTTGTTTTTGTCAATGGCCTGGACGGTTCCACAGTAGCCTTCGCCATTCCACGGGCGAATGCAGACGGAATCGCCGACGGACCTTCCAAACGTGCGCGCGCCGGCGCGGCGAAGCAAAGCCGCCGCTTCGGAATGGCCGAGGCGTTCGGCCGCTTCGAGGGCAGTTCCGTAGCCGCGCGCCCGGCGATTGAGATCGGCGCCGGAGTCGAGTAAAAGTTGCAGCGCATCCAGATTGCCGCGACGCGCCGCCGCAATGAGGGGAGTTTCGCCATCCGGCGAAGAAAGGTTCACGCGCGCGCCTTTGGCAAGCAGGAGCTCCATGGCGGTGATCTGACCGGCGGCTGCGGCTTCGAGCAGGGGGGTTCTGCCATTAGGGTCGCGAGCGTCGGGGGAAATTCCTTGTTGCAAGCGCGCTTGCAGAAGAGACAAGTCGCCCGCGCGGGCGGCCTGATGGAGTTGCGTTTCGCGGCCGGTCAAAGCGACCCTGAGAGGGCGCGCCTCCGTTTGCGGCGGGTTTTGCGCGGGCGCGGGTACGGCGGAGAGAAGCAGAAGAGCCGCCGCAGCCAGAGCTTTGGTCAATAGAATATCGATATTGGACATCGAAATCGGAAACTCCGTTGAAGTGGCTTCCGCAATCCATAGCATAGCACCGGACGGAGGGCGCGAGGGGGAAAGGCGTCCTGTTAAAAGCACTAGTACTTGACAACTAGGTTACCGTATGCATACGCTCGCCTCGCGTGGGGTCCTCTCCTTGGAACTCGATGCCTCTCTGAGCTGGCTGGCGCTGGCGCTGACGCCGGGCATCGCGGCGCGACTGTCCGCGAGGCTGCTGCGGCGGTTTGACTCGCCGGAAAGCGTGTTTCGGGCGCCACTGCGCGAGTTGGAGGCGTGCCAACTGCCGACTGCGGTGGCGCAAGCCATCTTCAAGAAGACCGCGTTCAAACGGGCGGAAAAGGAGCTGGCGGCACTGCGGCAGATGGGCGACTGCAAGCTGATTCATTGGGCGGAGCCGGAATTCCCGCAAACGCTGCTGCAGATTTACGATCCGCCAGTACTGCTGTACGTGCGCGGCGACGCTCAGTGCCTGAATTTGCCGGCGATCAGCATCGTGGGGACGCGCAAGCCGACGCTTTACGGAACGCAGATGGCCGAGCGGCTTGGCCGCGAGCTGGCGAGGCGAGGGCTGGTGATCATTAGCGGGATGGCGCGGGGGATCGACGCGATCGGTCATCAGGGCGCGCTTGCCGCGAACGGGCGCGCGGTCGGAGTGCTCGGCACGGGGATCAACGTCTGCTATCCCAAGGAGAACAAGAAGCTGTACGACAAGGTGCTGGAGCGGGGAGCCATCCTGAGCGAATTTCCGCTCGGGACGCATCCCGCGCCGGAAAATTTTCCGATTCGCAACCGGATTGTGGCGGGAATGCCGCTGGGCGCGTTGATCGTGGAGGGAGCGCAGTATTCGGGGTCGCTGATTACGGCGCGGCTGGCGATGGAGTTCGGACGGGAGGTGTTCGGCGTGCCCGGAAACGTGACGCAGCCGGTGAGCTTCGCGCCGAACCAATTGATCAAGCAGGGAGCGAAGCTGGTGACCTGCGCGGAGGACGTGATCGAAGAACTGCCGACTCCAGTGCGCGCGACGCTGGTGAAGGCGGAGCAACCCGAATCGAAGGAGCGAAATCTATTGGTGACCGCTTCGCTGAACGAGAAGGAAAAACTGATTTATGAGATGCTGAGCGCCGAGGAACCGAAACCGATTGACGACATCGTGGAGGAGTCCGGCTTGAACTCTTCGGAGGTTCTGGCTACGCTCTTTGACCTGGAGATGAAAGGGATTGTCCGGCAATTGCCGGGAAAACAGTTCGGGAAGATCCTGTTGTAATGCTTGGGGTTAGCGCGGCAGCAGCATCGCGAATGAATCCAAAAAGAGATTCGCTGCATCAAGCATAAGTTAGCGAGAAGGACACAAGCCGCGCCGCTGGCCCTTCCTGCGGAAGAAACCGGAGTTACAAAGGCAACATGGCACGTTCGCTGGTAATTGTGGAATCGCCTGCGAAGGCGAAGACCATCAACAAATATTTGGGCAAAGGATTCACGGTCAAGGCATCGATCGGACACGTGCTGGACCTGCCCAAGAAAACGATCGGGATTCGTCTGCCCGACGAGGAAGAAAACAACGGAAGAAGAAAGGCGCGCGGCAAAAAAGGAAAGAAGAGCAAGGAAAGGCCGGTCCGAAAGCCCGTGACTCTGGACGACGAAAAGATCTTCGAGCCCACGCTGCAGATCATCGCGGGCAAGGGGAAGGTCATCAACGACCTGAGGAAAGCGGCGAACTCGGCGGACGCGGTGTACCTGGCGGGCGACCCGGACCGCGAAGGGGAGGCAATTTCCGCGCACCTGGCGATGGTGCTTTGCAAACCGTCCCGGTTCACCGAACAGGAGCCGAGCGGCCACCGTTGGAAGAAAAAGACGGCGGCGGAAGAAGAGAAAAAGGAAGAAGCGAAGGAAGCGCCGGAGAAAGAGATTCCGGCCGCGGATCCGAAGAAGATTTTCCGCGTCACGTTCAACGAGATCACGCCGAAGGCCATCCGGGCGGCGTTCGATCATCCGCGCAAGGTGGATACGAATCTGGTGGACGCGCAGCAGGCGCGGCGCGTGCTCGACCGCATCGTGGGATACAAAATTTCGCCGCTTCTCTGGGATAAGGTGCGCCGGGGATTGAGCGCCGGGCGCGTGCAGACGGTGGCGTTGCGGCTGATCGTGGAGCGTGAGCAGGAGATTCGCGCGTTTGTGCCGGTCGAATACTGGAGCATCCACGCGATGCTGGACGCGGGGCAGCCGCCGATCTTCGAAGCGAAGCTGACCAAGTACAAGGACGAAGACGCCACGATTTCCAATCAAGAAGCGGCGGACAAGGTCGTCGCCGCGGTCAGCAAAGCGAAGTGGCAGGTGGCGAGCGTCGCGCAGAAGGAAAAGAAGCGGAATCCCCCGCCGCCGTTCACGACCTCGAAATTGCAGCAGGCGGCGTACAACCGGCTGCGTTACACGGCGAAGCGGACGATGGCGCTGGCGCAGCGGCTGTATGAGGGCGTCGAGCTGGGCAGCGAAGGATCCGTTGCGCTGATTACCTACATGCGCACGGATTCGGTTCACGTCTCGAACGATGCGCTGGCGCAAGTGAGGGAACTGATTCCGGAGCGCTTCGGCTCGAATTACCTGCCGGAAAAGCCCAACTATTACAAATCCAAAAAGGACGCGCAGGAAGCGCACGAAGCGATCCGCCCGACGGACGTTTCGCGCGCGCCCGAAGACGTGCGGAAGTATCTGGATGACGATCTTTTCAAGCTGTATCAGTTGATCTGGCAACGGTTTGTGGCGTCGCAGATGCTGCCGGCGATTTTCGATCAGACGACCATTGACATTACGGCGGGAGACTACACGTTCCGCGCGACGGGTTCGGTGCAGAAATTCGACGGGTATCTCCGCGTGTATCAGTTGCCGGCTTCGCTTTCGGAGCGCGACGAAGAGGAAAAGGAAGACGAGGGCGAGGGCAAGGCGCTGCCACAGGTGGCGGAAGGGCAGTTGCTGCGGCTGGAGCAGATCCGGCCGGAGCAGCATTTCACGGAGCCGCCGCCGCGCTACACGGAAGCGACGCTGGTGAAGGAGCTCGAAGAGGACGGCATCGGACGGCCCTCGACGTACGCTTCCATCATCTCGACGATTGTCGAGCGCGAATACGTAAAAAAGGAGCAGGGGCGATTCACGCCCACGATGCTGGGCGAGCGCGTGAGCATGCTGCTGATCAAGAGCTTCGAGGACGTGTTCGACGTGACCTTCACGGCGCGATTGGAAGAAGAGTTGGACGAAATCGAAGAGGGCAAGCTGCACTGGCGCGAAGCGGTGAAGGAGTTCTGGGAAAAGTTCATCGTGGACCTGGACAAGGCGTCCGAGGAGATGCTCTCGTACAAGGCGGGGATACCGACCGGCAAGAAGTGCGAGAAGTGCGGCCAGGGAGAGTTGCTCGAACGCATCAGCCGTCACGGATTTTTCCTCGGCTGCTCCCGGTATCCGGACTGCGACTTTATCCAGGACCTTTCGCCGGACCTGGGCGAGGAAAATGGCGACGCGGAGAATAAAGTCGAGTACTGCGAGAACTGCGGGCGGGAGATGGCCATCAAGCGCGGGAGATTCGGCGCGTTTCTGGCGTGCACCGGCTATCCGGACTGCAAGACGACGCGGCGGCTCGTGGCGGGGACGCGCATCGCGCATCAGCCGGACGAACCGCTGGACGAGAAGTGCCCGGACTGCGGCAACGGGCTGGTGAAGAAGCACGGGCGATTCGGCGAATTCATCGGCTGCTCGGCGTATCCGAAGTGCAAGTACACGCGGCCGATCACCCTGGGAATCAAGTGCCCGAAGTGCAAGGAAGGCGAATTCGTGCGCCGCGGCAGCGCGGGAAGAGGCGGACGCGGCCGTCCAAGGATTTTCTACGGCTGCTCGCGCTATCCGGATTGCGACTTTACAACGCCGCACATGCCGATTGCCGAGCCGTGCCCGAAGTGCGGCGCGCCGTTCATCGTGGAGAAGAAATCAAAGATTGGAACCGTGCGCGCCTGCTTGAAGGAAGGCTGCGACTGGGAACAGCTCGCGCCGGAAGCGCCGCAGACCGAGGTGCCGGAGCCCGCCACGGTAAAGGTCTAACATCGAGCGAATGCATTCGGGCCACAACGCGTGAAGCAAACGATCGGAAGATACCTCGAATACCTGCGCTCGGTGAAGAACTCTTCGCCGCACACCATCCTGAATTACGGGAAAGACCTGAATCAGTTCCTGCAGTATCTTTCGCCGCCCGGAATGGAGCCGCCGGCGGTTGCGAATGTGACGCACGGGATGATCCGGGAGTTTGTCGGCTACCTGCACGATCAAAGTTTGGAAAAGAGTTCGGTGGCGCGGAAGCTGGCGGCGTTGCGGTCGTTCTTCAAATACTGTGTGCGCGAAGGAATGATCAAGGAAAATCCCGCGCGGCTCGTGCCGACTCCGAAATTGCCGAAGCGGATTCCGTCGGTGCTCTCCGCGGAAGAGATGAACGGGTTCCTGAATCAACTGGCCACGATGCGGCAGCCGCCGCGAGGCGCGCGCGAGGGAAAGGATCAGGCCGGTTCCGCGGAGCAGGCAAAGGCGCGGCGGGGCAAAGCGGACGACGAAGGCCTGTTGCTGAAGCGGGACCGCGCGCTGCTCGAACTGCTCTATGCGGCGGGATTGCGCGTGAGCGAGCTGACCGGTCTGAACCTGGAGCACATCGACCGCCGGGAGCGCATGCTGCGCGTGCGCGGCAAAGGGAACAAGGAACGTATTGTGCCGTACGGATCGAAGGCCCAGGAGGCGCTCGAAGCCTACTGGCCGGTGCGCGAGCAACTCCTGGTGCAAGCGGAATCGCGCGGCAAACGAGCGCCGGCCCCGCACACGGAGGCGGTTTTTCTGAACTACGCGGGTCGGCGGCTCACGCAGCGTTCCGTGGGGCGAATCGTCAAAAAATACGTGCGGCTGGTCAACGTCAACTGGGATTTGCATCCGCATTCGCTGCGGCACGCGTTTGCGACGCACCTGCTGGCGGACGGCGCGGATTTGCGCGCGATTCAGGAGCTCCTGGGCCACCAGTCGCTTTCCACGACGCAGAAGTACACCCACGCATCCATCCGCCAGTTGATGGACGTTTACGACAAATCGCATCCGCACGCGTAGCCGCCGGGCCATCGCCAGGCCATCTGTACCGTTTTCCCGATTCGCGCGCATCAGTTAGTCTGTATGCCTATGCAAACCTTGCGCCCGCCGCTGCCACCGGCGCCGAATCGGCGCGATTGGCCAGATTGGATTTTGCGCGGACTGTGCGCTTCGCTCCTCCTGGCCGCGTCTTCGTTTTCCGCCGCGCGGGCGCAGGGAAATTACGAGATCCAGGTGTACGGCGCGGACACGGTGGCGCCCGGCCACACCATGCTCGAATTTCATTCCAACTTTACGTTCGAGGGATCGAAAACGACCGGCGACGGAACGCTGCCGACCAATCATCAGTTTCACGAGACCATCGAAATCACGCACGGATTCAACGACTGGTTCGAAACGGGATTCTATATTTTCACTTCCGCGCACAACGGCCAGGGATGGGATTACGTGGGCAGCCACATCCGGCCCAGAGTGCGCATTCCGGAAAAATGGCGCTGGCCCGTGGGCTTAAGCCTTTCGAACGAAATCGGCTGGCAAAGCCGGAAATATTCGGCGGATACCTGGACGTGGGAGATGCGCCCCATCATCGACAAGCAGATCGGCCCCTGGTATTTCTCCTTCAATCCGACATTTGACAGGTCCTTGCACGGGCCCGGCGTTAGCGAAGGATTTGTTTTCTCGCCGAACTTCAAGTTCAGCTACGACTTCACGAAGAAAATTACCGGCGGGATCGAATACTACGGTTCGCTCGGGCCCGTCACCGGGTTCGACCCGATCAGCGAGCAACAGCAGCAGATTCTGCCCGCGATTGACCTGAACCTCTCCCCCAAATGGGAAGTGAATTTCGGGCTGGGCGTCGGCGTCACGCGCGCTACGGACCACCTGATCGCCAAAGCCATCATCGGCTACCGCTTCGACTTCTAGTGTTGCATCCCTTAAAGCAATGCCTGCCTGAGTGGGTCGTTGGACCCGACAATAATTACGAACACTTACTTAAGCTGTGGCTAAAAGCCGGCTTCTCATCGACGCGGGTTACCCGATTGACAGAAGAACACTTAGGCAAAAGCGGGGGAGAGGGGCCACGCGGGCTTGCGAAGACCTCGGCCAGTCTCGCCTGGCGGGACACGGAGTCAGTCCGGGGCTCATGGGGTCATCGCCCAAGGAGTTGAGAATCTGCAACACCTGCCAGACGGCTCTTGTTCGTTGACGGCTCTCATCTGCTCGCCGTATAATTAGGGTTTGTCTAAAGCCCTTGGAGGAAAGATGTACGCCGTCATCAAGTCCGGAGGAAAGCAGTACCGCGTCGCGCCGGGCGACACCATCCGCGTGGAGAGAGTTTCCGGGGAAGTCGGGGAAAAGGTGAAATTCGGCTCGGTTTTGGCCGTGCACACGGACGACAAGAAGGTTCTGGTCGGCGAGGAGGCCGCAAAAGCCACGGTCACCGGGAAGATCGTAAAGCAGGGCCGCGGCCCCAAGCTGACGGTCCTGAAGTACAAGAAGACCAACCAGTACAAGATTCAGCGCGGCCACCGGCAGAACTACACCGCCGTCGAGGTCAGCGACATCAAGCTGTAAGAAGCATTTGAGAAAAGGAAATTCGTCATGGCACATAAGAAAGGCGGCGGCTCCTCTACCAACGGCCGCGATTCCCACGGACAAAGGCTTGGAGTCAAGCGCTTCGGCGGGCAACTCGTGAACGCGGGCACGATCATCGTGCGCCAGCGCGGCACGAAGCATCAGGCGGGCGACAACGTCGGGCAAGGCAAGGACGACACGCTCTTCGCGCTGGTGACAGGCTACGTGAAGTTCGAGGACAAGGGGCGGCGCGGCCGCTTCGTCAGCGTTCAGCCCGCGGAAGCCGCTTCGGCGAACTAGCGAAATTGTCTTGCGGCTTCCCTGCCGCATTTCGAGCGGTCCGGCGCGCCGGGCCGCTTTTTCTTTCCGGGTTCCTTTGCAAAGCGTGTCATGCTGAAAGGGCGCCGAGGTCCGGCAGCGGTTTGTGCTGCCGGGATTTCGCGCGCAGGTTGAAGGCGAACCGTGTTTGTCGATGAAGCAAAAATCTACGTGAAGGCCGGCGACGGCGGCAACGGCTGCGTGGCATTCCGCCGCGAGAAGTATGTTCCGCGCGGAGGACCCTCAGGCGGCGACGGCGGCAACGGCGGCAGCATCTACGTCGAGGCCAATCCCAATGACAACACGCTGCTGCGCTACCGCTACAACCGGGAATTCAAGGCGGACCGCGGGCGTCACGGCGAAGGCTCGAACCGAACCGGGCATTCCGGCGCGGACCTGATCCTGCAGGTGCCCGTCGGCACGCTTGTGTGTGACGACGATACCGGTGAAACGCTGGCGGATCTTTCCATGCCTGGGCAAAGATTCCTTGTCGCGCGCGGCGGGCGTGGAGGGCGCGGCAACCAGCACTTCGCCAAGCCGTGGCATCAGGCGCCGCGCGAGCATGAGGACGGGCATCCCGGTGAGGAACGGCACCTCCGGCTGGAGCTGAAGCTTCTGGCGGACGTGGGGCTCGTGGGTTTCCCGAATGCGGGCAAGTCCACGCTGATTTCCGTGATTTCGGCGGCGAGGCCAAAGATTGCGAACTATCCGTTCACGACGCTCGAGCCGAACCTGGGAGTCGTGAACGCGGACGGCGCGGGAGGAAGAGAGCTGGACCGCACGTTCGTCGTGGCGGATCTGCCCGGCTTGATTGAAGGAGCGCACCAGGGCGCGGGGCTGGGCATCCGCTTCCTGCGCCACATCGAGCGGACGCGGCTGCTGGTACATCTGATTGACACCAGCGACGGCAACGACGCAGACCCGGTGCACGCGTACGAAGTGATCGTGGGAGAACTTCGAGCGTTCCACGAGGGGCTGGCGGCGAAGCCGATGATCGTCGTGGCGACGAAGCTCGATGCCACGACGGACCGGAACCGGCTCGAGCAGTTGCGGGAGTACTGCGCCGCGCACGGTTTGGAATTCCACGCGATTTCCGCCGCCACCGGCGAAGGCGTGCGCGAACTGGTTCGTGCCATCGCCGATGCCTTGGATAAACTTCCGCGACCCGCGCCCGAATCCGCTCTGGACACCGGAGCCGCTTCACCGGAAAATGCAGGCGAGGCATCGACCCGGGAGGCCGATTGACCACCGCGCAGGCGCACCGCACCGCCGCAAGACATCATCCCCGCCGCATTGCGCTGTTTGGTGGTTCGTTCGACCCGATTCACAGCGGGCACCTGGCGGTCGCGCGCGCGGCGGACCGCAGATTCAATTTCGACGAGATCCACTTCATTCCCGCGAGCCGCCCGCCGCACAAGCTGAAGCAGCACCTGGCGCCGTTTCCGCACCGGTTTGCGATGGTCGCGCTGGCTTGCGTGGATCATCCGCACTTCGTGCCGTCGCTTGCGGAAGCGGGCGAGGATTTTTCCGGCACGCAGCTCCACTATTCGGTGGATACGGTGCGCTACTTCCGTCACGCGTATCACGGGGCGGGAGACCGCATCTTCTTCATCATCGGCGCGGACGCCTTCCTGGACATCCCCATGTGGAAGGAATACGAAACGCTGCTGGGGCTCTGCGATTTCATCATCGCGAACCGGCCCGGAATCCGCGCGGAGGCGCTGCGGCTTGTAATTCCGCCGGATCTGATGGCGGGACCGAACGCCAAGCGGGAGGAGGATGTTCCGCCGTCGCAGCTTGTCGCGCGGCTGCACCGCACGAGCGTCTATCTTCTCGAAAACGTGGCGAGCGACGTTTCCGCGACGGACATTCGCCGCAAGGCGCAGCGCGGGCAATCGATTCACGGGCTTGTTTCCGCGCGCGTCGAGGAATACATTCTTAAGCAGGGCCTATACAGGTGAAATTGGAATCGCTTCCGCAAGGAGTGCGCCTGGCGGTCGAAGCGGCGCAAAACAAGAAAGCCTCCGGCATCACGGTGCTCGACCTGAGCGGCCTCGGCACGTTCACGGAATACTTCCTGATCTGCACGGGATTCAGCAAGCCGCAAGTGCAGGCCATCTGCACGGAAATCGAGGAGCAGCTCTACAGGCAGCTTCACCGCTCTCCGGCACACCGGGAAGGGTACAGTTCGGCGGACTGGGCGTTGCTCGATTTCGGCGGGTTCGTCGTGCACGTATTCAGCGAACAGGCCCGGCGCTACTACGACCTGGAGCGTCTGTGGCGGTCCGCGCCGAAGTTAGTGATTCCGGACGTGCCCGAAGCGCTCGCGCAGAGAGATTCGCAACTCCTAGCCTCCAGCGAGCGGCCGTAGAGATGGAGACACTGGTCCAGCAACCGCCGCCGGCGGTGTCCGCGGCGGATTCGCCAAACGAAACCCTGATTACGATCATCCGCAATTCATCGGAGGACGTCCACCAGCGGCAGGTGATCGTCAAGCTGGATGGCGTGCACAAGGGCGACTTGCTCTTCGGCGATTCGCTCACGCTGAAGGTCAAGCCCGGGCGCCACAAGCTCCAGGTGGACAACACCTGGAACCGGAAGACGGTCGAGTTTGATGTCGCGCCTGGAGCGCACGTGAGGTTCCGCGCCGTGAACCGGACGGGGCACTGGAGCTGGTTTCTGCTGAGCGCGCTGGGGGTCGGTCTGCTTTTCGTGTCCCTCGAACGCGAAGAGTGACCGCGCAGCAAACGCACTCTCCACCGACGTGCCCGTTACCACAATCCGCCTGCGGCCGGCCGGGCCGTCTCGTTGCGTTCCCGTTACAATCAATTCATGTCCCAATCGGAACGTCTGCCCTGGATTGCCCAGGATCCGGCGTCGTTGCGTCTTCTCGAGATGGCGCGGAAGGCCGCGGGCGCGCCGACGACGCTGCTTATTACGGGAGAAAGCGGCTCCGGCAAGGACCACCTGGCGCGGTACATCCATGAACTCAGCCCGCGCCGCGATGCGCCGTATCTGAAGATCGATTGCGCCAGTCTGCCGCCGGAACTGGTGGAAAGCGAGCTTTTCGGGCATGAGCGCGGGGCGTTTACCGGAGCGGTGGAGAGAAAGCTGGGACGGCTGGAATTGGGAGGCGCGGGAACCATCGTGCTCGACGAGGTTGCGGCGCTTTCCCCCAATGCCCAGGCAAAGCTTTTGCGCGTGTTGCAGGAGCGCGCTTTCGAGCGGCTGGGCGGGACGGAAACTCTGCATCTTGAGGCGCGCCTCATCGCGCTGACCAATTCCGATCTGCAAACCGCGGTTTCCGCGGGGCGGTTCCGCGAGGATCTCTTCTTTCGCCTCAACGTGCTTCCGCTGGCGGTGCCGCCGCTGCGCGAACGGCCCGGCGACATCCTGCCGCTTGCGGACGGCCTGCTCGAAACGCTCCGCGCCGTTCACAATCGGCCGGACGCGCAGCTCGCGGAGAGTTCGCGGCGCATGCTGCGCGCGTACACTTGGCCGGGAAACGTGCGCGAGTTGCGCAACGCGCTCGAAAGGGCGCTCGTCTTTAGCCGGGCGATGGAGCTGCTGCCCGAGGATTTTCCGGAAAGCATCCGGCGCGCGGCGGGAGGAGCGGCGGTACTGACGGGGCTTCGTTCGCTTGAAGACGTGGAGCGCGACGTGATCACGCAGACGCTTGAAGCGACCCGTTATCATATTTCGCAGGCTGCGGGAATTCTGGGCATCAGCCGGAAGACCCTGCTCGAGAAGCGCAAGAAATACGGCCTGCAATGAAGATTCAATTGCTCATGCTCGGCAAGACGCGCCGTCCCGAAATGCGTGCCCTCATTGAAGACTACGTGAAGCGGTTGCGGCACTCCTGCCCCGTGGAGGTGGCGGAAGCGCGGGACGCGGACGCGGTTTTGAAGCGATTGGACGCGGACCGGGCGGCGACCGCGCTCCTGCTCGACGCCGCAGGCAAGGCGTACGATTCGCAGGCGCTCGCCGAGTGGCTGGGAAAACAGCGCGACCAGGGCACGCGCGAAATTATCTTCGTTTGCGGAGACGCCGAAGGATTTCCCGAAGCGCTGCGGCAGCGGGTTCCCCGCAAAATTTCGCTCAGCCCGATGACCTTTTCACACGAACTCGCGCGGGTGATGCTTGCGGAGCAGCTTTACCGCGCTTTCGCGATTCTCTCCGGAAGTCCTTATCCCAAGTGAAATCCTCGAATGGCTAA